>Ga0315280_10001599_pt1 | contig 38475 bp, 41 predicted proteins | sample YL17G06_40_MG_FD_203697 | JGI IMG/M metagenome (GOLD analysis project Ga0315280, IMG submission 203697) | Sediment microbial communities from Yellowstone Lake, YNP, Wyoming, USA - YL17G06_40 | ecosystem: Environmental > Aquatic > Freshwater > Lake > Sediment | place: USA: Wyoming | collected... | reverse complement strand
CAGGCCATGAACGCCTTATCCCGCCAGCTCATCAAGATCATCTACTACATGCTGAAAGACAAGGCGCCCTATCAAAGAACTCCCCTCGTCAACTAGGACTTGACATAGGATATTGTGACATGGCGGGGTGGTCTGCCAGCAGCCCAAGCGAGGCTTTATATCGGTATTTATTTGGCGGTGGGTCCGCTTATTCGTCACAAGCTAATGAACGCGCACGACCGGCGGCCGTGCCCGCGGGTCCTCTCTGTTCAACTACCATGAAACGTGTTTAAATTGGGTTGAGGTGATCGCGGCGTGAAATCCACCCAATCCTCTCAAGCTCGCCTGCCCCCGCGAACAGCCAAGTTGTTCTGGCCTTTCCTGAGATTGGGAATGACCGCCTTCGGGGGACCGGCCATGATAGCCTATATCCGCAAGATGGCTGTCGACGAAAAGCAGTGGCTGGATGATGCGTCCTTTCGAGATGGAGTCGCCCTTTGCCAGGTCATCCCGGGAGCGACCGCCATGCAGACTGCCGCTTATGTAGGCCTAAGGGCACGCGGTTTGCTTGGCGCGGCGGCGAGCTTCGTGGGCTTCGGCCTCCCTGCCTTCACAATGATGATGGCCCTCTCCGCCCTCTATGTGCGCGGGCATGAACTTCCCGTGGCGGTATCTGCATTTTTGGGTCTCGGTGCACTCGTCGTTGCGATCGTTGCGAATGCCACAGTATCGTTTGGCACGAGAACGCTTTTAAAATGGCAGAGTTTGCTCATCGCGGTTGCGGCGGCCGGATTGTTTGGCCTTGGAATCAGCCCGCTCACCATCGTTCTTTTGGCTGCCCTCTTGGGCTTTATCCTATTCAAAGCGCAACTCCTCCCCGCGGGTTCGGCCGCCGCTCCGCGTAAGCTCTATTCACTGAAATCCTTCGTCAGCTTGCTTGTTCTGACGGGCTTGGGCCTGACATTATTGCTCATCGCGGATTCACGGCTTTTCAAACTCGCGGTCCTGATGACCAAGATTGACATCTCGGCGTTCGGCGGCGGATTCGCCTCCGTTCCCATCATGTTCCATGAGATCGTGAATGTCCGCCACTGGCTGGACGCCCCCACGCTCTTGAACGGAATCGCCCTGGGGCAGGTCACTCCGGGCCCTATCGTGATTACGGCCACTTTCATCGGCTATTTGCTCTACGGGCCGCTCGGAGGAATTGTCGCCACGATCAGCGTGTTCTTGCCGTCCTTCTTGGTTGTCGTCGGCGTCGCGCCATACTACGACAGGCTACGCATGTCCGGCCATTTCCAAAAGGCCATTGAAGGAATACTGTGTTCATTTGTCGGACTTCTTCTATCTGTAACCGTGCGCTTCGCCATGAACGTCTCATGGGACCTGCCCCGCATTCTTCTTGCCGTTGCCGCACTGGTCGCCCTGCGGCTCATGGTCAACATCCTTTGGGTTGTTCTGATAGGGACGATAACCTCTATGCTCGTCTTCTGAAAAAGCGTCGATCCGAACGGATCAGGATCCGAGGAGCAATTACCTGGCCGTGTAGCTTTCGGCGATGAAGGCCAGGTCGACCTCCTCGTGGGGGGGGGTCGTCGGGTCTGAGGCCAGATCCCTTCCTGGTAGATCTGGTCATGATCACCGCCGTGGTTCAGGCGGGATTCTACAACAACTCAGTCCCGGAGGGCGAGGTCGACGGCGGCCCGGGCGTGGAGGTCTGTCGTGTCGAAAAGCGGTAGCAGGTAGTCTTTCTGCTTGACGAGGAGCGGGATTTCGGTGCAGCCGAGGACGATGCCTTGGGCGCCGCGGTCCTCCAGGCGGGCGATGATCTTCTTGAACGTTTCCCGCGAGGCGTCCTTCACCTGGCCCAGGCAGAGCTCGTTATAGACGATGGTATGGATGGCCAGCCGCTCCTCCTCGCCCGGGATGAGGACGTCGATGCCGTAATCCGAGGTGAGCTTTCCTTTGTAAAAATCCTGCTCCATGGTGAAGCGGGTGCCAAGCAGGCCGACGCGCCGGAGCCCTCGAGCAGTGATGGCCCGCCCCGTGACGTCGGCGATGTGGACGAGCGGGATGCGGACATTCTTCCGGATCTCGTCGAAGACCTTATGCATGGTGTTCGTGCAAAGGAGGCCGAAGTCCGCGCCGGCGGCCTCGATCCTGAGGAAGGCCTCGACGAGTATCTCAGCCATGCGGTCCCATTCCCCGCGTTGCTGCAGGTCCTCGATGGCGGCGAAATCCACCGAGTAAAGGACGATCTGGCCCGAGTGGAAACCGCCGAGCTTCTCTTTGACCGTCTCGTTAATAATCCGGTAGTACTCCAGGGTTGATTCCCAGCTCATCCCGCCGACGAGTCCGATAGTCTTCATCTTTCTTCCTCGATCTCTAATTGTAAGCTTCCATGATCTTCTTGTCTTCCTTCATCAGGGCCCCGGCGATCTCCTCCATGCCCATCTCCCTCCAGAAGTCCAATTGCTCGTGGACCTTCAAGTATTTCAGGGGAATCGGATGGGTGCCGACCGCCACGGGGATGCCGTAGCGGGCCTCGATGAACTCCTTGAACTGCCGGATCCGGGGACATGGTGGATATCCGACGACGAGTCCCGTGGCCAGGTGGATAACCTGGGCCCCGTTCTTGATCATTTCTTCCGGGACATATTCGACGTTCCCACCCGGACAGCCGCCGCAGGTCGAATAGCCGACGACCTCGACGGACTCTTCCTTGGGATAAACGGCGAAGGCGCCGGCGCGCTCGCGGAGCGCCCTGAAGCATTTCCCGCCGCTGCAACTCTGGTAGCGTCCGCAGATGATAATGCCGATCTTTTTCATCGTTCCTCCTCGAACACGTTAGGCCTCGTTCCGGGCCCTGTGAATGATCCTGCTCTGGCATTCCGGGCATTCCCGCGGTCTGCCCGTTCCACGCGGGATCCCCCATTCATGAGCGCATACAAAATACCTGGAGCTTTTCACGCCGGCGATTTTAAAAACACCGCCTTCGATCTTGATGGCCTTGCCGTTGACGATGGCGCCCGGCGCGACGCAGACCCTCCGGCAAAGCCTCGGCCTGGGCATTTCAGGCCCTCCTGGTCAGGGGCCCGCCGCACTCGGGACATATCGCCGATGAGCATGGCACGCCTCTTTCGTGTTCGCCGGCGAATCCGCAGGCGGGGCAGATGCACGCTCCGCCGTGCCCACGAGCCTCCCGGTCCGTTCGCCCCTTCCCCGGCCATCCGATGCCCCGGCCCCATCTCAAGGGCGGGTGATGGTATGCGGCCGGGATCTCGCGGCTCTTAATCTGAACGACGACATAATCGAGGTTCCCGATGCCCTTCGTCAGCTCTTCCCTCAGGAGGTCGGCCGTCCGAGTGGCCGCGTCGATCTTCAGCGTGGAGGGCAGTTCGATCTCGAGATTGGCCGTGATCACCGGGCCCCTCTTCTGCGTCCTCAGGCCCGAGAGGGTTATCTTCTGTTCCTCGGCGATGGCCCTGATCTTCCGCTCGACCTCCTCGCCGGCGGAGGCATCGAGCAGGGCATCCGTCGCCTTCCGGCCGAGAACGAAGGATTCCCGAAGGATGTAGAGCCCGATCAGCAGGGCCAGTAGGACGTCCGCGTGAACGAACCACCTGGTAAGGAACAGTCCCCCCAGGACCGCCAGCGAGGTGAAGACGTCGAGCCTCGAATGGACGCCGTCGCTCAGCAGGCTGAGGCTGTCATGCTTCCTGCCGTACTTGATCTTCAGGCGCGCCATAGCCTCGTTCGTCAGGGCCGAGAAAGCCATGACGCCCACGGACAAGAGGCCGACGAGGGGCTTTCGGGGGAAGGCGAAGGAGACGACCGCTTCGTAGATGATCCACACGGCCGTCAGGAACAGGATCACGGTGATGAACAGGCCCGCGATGACCTCCGCCTTGTAGTGACCGTAGGGGTGATCCTTGTCCACGGGCTTCCGGCTGGCGCTGATCCCGGCCATGCTGATCCCCGAAGAGATGACATCCATTCCCGAATGAAGGCCCTCGGCCAGGATCGAGGACGACCGAGAGAGGAGGCCGGCGATGACCTTCCCGGCGGCCAGGATGATGTTCGCGAGCAGGCCGAGGGCGGCGATCTTTCTATCCATGGGATCGGGTCATTTGTCCAGCAGGACGAGCACCAGGTGTTCCAGCGACATGGCCTGGGTGCGAGAGAAACCGGCGGCGGTCGCCCTTCGGAGGACGTCTTCGGTCCTCAGACGGTGTTTCAGGGGCGGCCCCACAGCCTGTTCTTTATAAGGCCATTCCAAGACTGCGGCCCTCAAAGCGGAAACGCGGCGAGCCTCGCGAAGGGTCCGAAGCAGACGGCTCGATTCATGCAGGACAAGACCCAAAAAACAAAGGTCGAACGAACCATCGGCGAAGGGCAGATTTTCGGATGTGCCGTATTGAAAGTGCGCTCGGGGGACGAACTTTCTGGCGACTTCGAGCATCGGCTCTTGGATATCGATGCCCGTCACGTCGAGCCCCAGGCCAGAGAAGACTTCGGCAAAGACGCCGCTGCCTGTCCCGATATCGAGGACCGTCCGGACGCCGTGCCCATGAAGGCAGAGGGAGGCGACCCGATCCGCTTCGAGAAGAGCCAGGCGTTCAGGAGCGCGGAGCCCCTGAACGTCCCGATAAACCCTGCCTCCGCCCATCTCACAGGCCCCGGGGCCGCCTCAGTTCAGCGGCAGCCCCCGTGATGCCGACAGGCCTCGTCGAGGGTGATTTCCTCGAGCCGGCCTCCGGCAATCTCCTGAACGACATCCTCAACGGTCCCCGTCTCGGCTCTGAAAACCTTGATCCCGGCGTCATGGAACATCTGAACGGCCCTGAGGCCCATGCCTCCGGTAATGACGGCTTGGACCTCTCGTCCTTGGAGGGACGCGATCGGATGGCATTGGCCATGGGCGTGGGCCTGGTTCCCATTGTCGATGACTTCGACACTCTTCCCTTCGATATTGACGAGAGTGAAGAAGGGGGCGCTGCCGAAATGCCCGTAGACCCGGGCCTTCAGGCCCTCATTCGTTTCGGTCGGAATGCACACTTTCATGGCCGCACCCCACCGTGAAAGCCGCCCCGGCCAGCTCTGCGCCCGCAGCCCCGCTCGGCCGGCACCCGGTGGATATCGCCGTTCCGGCATTGAGGGCAGACCTGAGGTCTGCCCGTCCCAAAGGGCACTTTCCACTGGTGCTGACAGCTGGTACAAGTAAACGTTCTCTCCGTCATTTTAAAAACTCCTCCTTGGATTCTCAACGCCCGTCCGTTGACAAGGACATCTGCGACCTTGTGACGGGCAGATTCTACGATGTTTCCGAAGGTCTGGCGGGAAACCCCCATTTTCTCCGCGGCATCGGCCTGGTACATCCCTTCCAAGTCCGCGAGGCGGAGGGCCTCCAGTTCATCACGCATCAGACGGACCTCCTCGAGACCGGACAATGGAATTCCGGCCGGCTTGAAATACTCGCTCCGAGGACAGCCAGACACTCGGCGGCAGATCAACGGTCTGGGCATTAGGCTATCACTCGGGAATTTATTGGCATATGCTAATTATAGACCTGGAGCAGCCGACGTGTCAAGCGGCGGATACCGCCTCCGTTGCCGAGGACCTAACCGAGGTGAACCGTCCGATAGACCGGTTCGGCGCCATAATCGTACCGCATTTGGCTCTAAAGGAGGTGCTTCGCCTGCAGGATCTTGGCCTCGTCCATAGCCTGGGGCTAGAACGGCCGGGGCGGTTGTTTGGCTTTGAGGAGCTCGGCGACGGCGTCCCGAACGGCCTGCATATCGAACCCGTAGACCTGCCGGAGGCGGCCCAGCGTTTCGTCCAGGGATACGTCGTCAGGCAGCCCGAGCTTTGCCGCCAGGTCCTTGGCCGAAATCCCCATTTTTTGTTCGATTTCCCGGAGCGTCGTCCGGCCGGTAATGACGGCCTCGGTGGACGCAGCTTCTATCCGGCCAGCCACTGCTTTGTCGATATGAACGTCCGGTCCGACCGCAGCCTCCCCTTTCGGATCATGGGTCGCGACCCCCCCTTCCACACGAGCTCCCGGGCCGGCTTGGCTCAACGGCCCCTGCGCTGGACCATCGCTCGACTCGACCCTTTTGACCTGCTGCCCGCGACCCTCGCCGAATTCGGCGTAGGCGGGGTCGTTTTTCGAAGTGACGGCCCAGAAGACGAGCGGGACGATGACCGCCGCCACGAGCGTCAGCCCCAACACGGGTCTCCAAGCCTTCCCGAAAAGGCGCTTGGCCTTCCCCTTGAACCAGCTCCAGGTGAGGACAATATGGACGACAACAAGCACCGTGAAAGCCAAGGAGAGCCACAGGTGAATGTCCCCCCATTGATGGCGATGGACCCCTAAGAAAAATTTCGACTGCCCGGGACCCAGGCGTCCTTCCGGAATGACGAATCCCATCAGGAGACCGATGAGGACGATCTCCACCATGCAAAGGAACATTAGCGTGTCGACGACGTACTTCCAGTCGGTTTTGGTGAGCTTCATACTCATGCCCCTCTCAATGCACGCTCAGGCCTTTTCGAGGGCCTGCTCGAGGTCCGCTCGAAGGTCCTCGACGCCCTCGCAGCCGACAGATAGGCGGATGAGGTCGTCGGTGATGCCGGCCATTTCCCGATGTTCCTTCGGCAGGCCGGCATGGGTCATGCTGGCCGGGTGCTGGATGAGGCTTTCGATCCCCCCAAGCGAGACGGCCAGCGTACAAAGTTCGACGGCATTGATCATCTTGCGCCCCGCCTCGTAGCCGCCGTGGAGACCGAAGCAGATCATCGAGCCGAAGCCGCGCATCTGGTCCTTGGCCAACTGGTGCTGGGGATGGCTATCGAGTCCCGGATAGTTCACCCAGCGGACCTTGGGATGGGCGGCAAGCCACGGGGCTAGCTTGGCTGCGCTATCCTGGCTCTTCTCAATACGGAGGGCCAGCGTCCTGACGCCCCTGAGAACGAGCCAGGCCTGATGGGGGTCCATGGTGCCGCCCATGAGGATAAGGACCTTCCGAAGCCTTTGATGGAGCGCTTCCTCGCGGGCGATGATGACGCCGCCCACGACGTCGCTGTGGCCATTGATGAACTTGGTCAGGCTGTGGATGACCACATCGGCGCCCAAGGCGAGCGGATTCTGCAGGAGGGGGCTAGAAAACGTATTGTCGACGACGAGAATGATGCCCTTGTCGCGGCACAGCTGGGCGCAGGCCTTGATGTCCGTGATGGCCAGGGTGGGGTTAGCCGGGGTCTCGATGAACAGGAGCCGTGTCGTCGGCCGCAGGCGCCTTTCAATATTCCCGATGTCCGAGGTGTCGACAAAATCGGCGCTCACGCCGAAACGCGAGAACTCGTTCTCGATGACCGTCCGCGAGGGCCCGTAGATCGAGGCCGTCCCCACCATGTGGGCGTCCTTGTCGAGGAGGGCCTGTAGACCGTCGATACGGCGGCCATGCCCGTTGCCGTCGCCGAGGCGTCGAAGCCGCTTTCGAGCGTCGCAAGACTCTCCTCGAGGGCCCGGATCGTCGGGTTGGCGATGCGCGTGTAGATAAAGCCCTTCTCGCGGCCGGCGAACCGGGCCGCGCCCTGCTCGGCGCTATCAAAAGCGAAGGTGGAGGACTGGTAGATGGGGACCGACACGCCGCCGTAGACGGGATCCGGCTCCTGCCCGGCGTGGATGACGGTTGTGAAAAAGCTTTTCGGCTTCTTGTCCTTCAAGTCTATCGTCCTCCTCATTGACATCTTGAGAATAAAATTCGGCCTATTGATTATTCCCTAGATTATAGCGTGGGTTCTTCGCTCGTGTCCATGCCGGCCAGGAACAGGCGCTGGGCGATATCCTCCATGATCACCCGCCGGATTTGACTAAGCCTTTTTCGTGATATAGATTACGTCAAGAACTCTCCCAGGAAGACAAAGGATAAGTATGGTCTGTCCCGGAAGATGGGAAAAAAGTACCGACATATCCGTCCAATTGTCACCGTATGCGGCTTCCCTTTCCGTCACGTTGCCCTGGCTCGTCTTTTATCAGACTCTCTATAAGGAGATATAGACAATGGATATCACCCCCAATCAGACGCTTGACGCAAGCGGTCTGGCCTGTCCCATGCCCATCATCAAGACGAAAAAGGCGATCGACGCGATGAAATTGGGCGAGATCCTAAAAATGATCTCGACCGACCCTGGCTCCGTCTCGGATGTCGCGGCCTGGACCGCCAAGACGGGCCACGAGCTCCTCGGCCACGAGGACATCGAAGGAAAGCACGTCTTCTATATCAAGAAGGCGAAGTAGGCGAGACAGGAGCACCCCAATGGCAGAAGAGACGACGAAGAGGCTGGCTATCATCGCCAGCCACGGCACTATGGACGCGGCCTACCCTCCGTTCATCCTGGCGACCGCCGCCGCGGCCATGGACATGGAAGTGGCTATTTTCTTCACCTTCTTCGGGCTGCAGATCCTGAAAAAGGGTCGGATCGACAAGCTCAAGGTGGCCCCCATCGCCAACCCGGCCATGCCGGTCCCGATGCCCAACATTATCGGCATGCTGCCGGGGATGACCGCGGCGGCCACGGCGATGATGAACTCGTGGATGAAAAAAGCCAAGGTGGCCAAGCTCAGCGAGCTCCTGGAAACGTCTAAGGAGCTAGGCGTCAAGCTCATCGGCTGCCAGATGACCATGGACGTCATGGGTATCAAGCGGGAGGACCTCATCGACGGACTGGAGATCGGCGGCGCCGCGACCTTCCTCGAGTTCGCCAGCCACAACGCGATCACGCTGACCTTCTGAGCGCAAGGAGTGACCCTTGGACGAAGACAAGATCCTGATCATGATGACAAGCGGGCCCGACACCCCACGCCGTTGCGCCACGCCCTTTTTCATGGCCTCCCTGGCCGCGGCCATGGACTACGACGTGACCATGTTCTTCACGATCGACGGGACCCTCCTCCTGAAAAAGGGAATAGCCGCGACCATCTTCCCCAAGGCCGGGGGCAAGTCCGTCGAATCCTACTTGAATGAAGCGCTTGAGGCCGGGGTCAAGATGACCGCCTGCTCCGCCTCCACGGAGCTCCACGGCTTGACCCCAGAGGACCTGATCCCCGAAGTGAAAATGGTCGGCGGCGCGTCATTCTGGCAGATGTCGGACGGCGCCAAGACCGTGGTCTCGTTCTGAGCCCGAAAACGACAGAAGGAGGGAATGCTATGGGCAAGATCCGCGGCTGTGAACTTCCGGAAGACCTCTACTACTTCGCCGAGAAACACGTCTGGGCCAAGCCCATGGGAGACGGGATCGTTCGGGTCGGGATGAACACCGTCGCCGGCAAGCTCTCGGGCGGCAAGCTCAACGCGGTCACGGTCCGGGCCAAGAACATCGGCGCCGAGATCCCGGCCGGCAAGAGCGTCGCCACCGTCGAGAGCAGCAAGTACGTCGGACCCGTGCCGGCCCCGGTCACCGGGGTCCTCAAGCGGGCCAACGACAAGCTGGCCGGCGACCCGAACCTGGCTATCACCGATCCATACGGCGAGGGCTGGATCGTCGAGCTTGCGGCAGCCAACTGGGAAACGGACAAGGCCGGACTCCTGACGGGCCCGGACGGCCTGGCCGCCTACAAGGCCAAGCTCGAAGCAGAGAACATCTCCTGCGAATAGCGCCGTGACCGACGCCGAAAAGGGGGAAGACATGACCGAGAAGACTGTTTACGAACACTGGCGCGAGAGTGGCCTCTCGAGGCGGGATTTCATGAAGTTCTGCGGGCTCCTGTCCGGCATGATGGGACTCGAGTTCCTGCCTCCAGTGAAAGCTTTCGGTGCCGTGGCCGGGCCCGACCCGGCCGGGCTCGTAGCCGAAGCCTTGACCTCCAAGCCGCGCCTGCCCCTGATCTGGCTAGAGCTCCAGGACTGCGCCGGCTGCACCGAAGCCATCTCCCGGTCCCAATCGCCCAGCCTGGTCAACCTGGTCCTGAACAAGATCGCCGTGGACTATCAGGAGACCCTGATGTCCGCGGCCGGCTTCCAGGCCGAGGCCGCGATGCGGGGGACCATGGAGAAGTACAAGGGGCAGTACGTCCTCGTCGTCGAGGGCAGCCCTTCGGTTGACGCGAACGGCGTCTACTGCACGATCGGCGGCCGGAGCAACCTGAATATCCTCCGGGAGGCGGCCGCCGGCGCCGCGGCCATCATCGCCACGGGCAACTGCGCCGCGTTCGGCGGCATCCCCAAGGCCAAACCCAACCCAACCGGGGCGCGCGGGGTCGGCGAGATCATCACCGATAAGCCGATCGTCAACATCCCCGGCTGTCCGGCCATCCCCGAGGTCACGACCGGCACGATCGCCCACTTCCTAGTCATGGGCGCCCTGCCCAAAACCGACAGCCTGAAACGCCCGCTGACCTTCTACGGCCACGCCATCCACGACCACTGCCTAAGACGACCGTTCTACGACGCGGGCAAGTACGCCGGCGCGTTCGACGACAGTGGCGCTCGGGCTGGCCACTGCCTCTACAAGCTCGGCTGCAAAGGGCCGACGACCTACAACGCCTGCGCCTCCCTCAAATGGGAGCAGGGACTATCCTACCCCGTTCAATCCGGTCATCCCTGCCTGGGATGCTCGGAACCAAACTTCTGGGACGGCGGCGGATTCTACGTGGGGCAGTCGGCGCCGCTCGAGCGTCCGACGGTCGCAGCTGTCGGTATCGCGGCAGGGGCCGGGGTCGCCCTCGGCGCCGCCTTGGCCGGGACGAACGCCGCGAGGAAGCGGAAAGCCGAAAAAGCGGAGACCGCCGGGCCGAAAGAAAGCTCGGAATAGGAGGACGCTATGGACTGGACGGAAATCCTTCAATTCTTCCGCGGGTCGTTCTTCAAGATCTCGCTCCTCGTATTCGTCGGGGGGATGACCTATCGCTTGGTCCGCATCCTACTCCTGGGCTGGCCTCGCGACCGGGTCAAGAGCCGGGGCTCGAAGGCGACCGGGGTCGTCAAGACTTACCTTAAAGGCCTCCTCGTCCTGCCGTTTATCCCCTGGGTCAAGCGGACATTCAACAAGAACGCCCTGACCTACATCGCGGGGGGGCTGTTCCATCTCTCGCTCGTCCTCGTCATCTTTTTCGCGACTCCCCACATGCTCGTCTGGAAAAGCCTGCTCGGGTTCGGTTGGCCGACTCTCTCCTTCCCCGTGTCCGACTGGCTCGCAGCGATCGGGATCATCGCCCTGATCGTCCTACTCATCAACCGGCTGACTCACCCGGTCCTGAAGCTTCTTACGAGAAGCCCACTCTGGCTGAACTGGACGCTGGTGTTCCTACCGTTTGTGACGGGCTACGCCATGACCCACCACATGCTGTTCCGTTACGAGGTCCTGTTCGGCCTGCACATGATCACGGTGGACGTCCTGCTCATCTGGATCCCGCTCGGCCGGATCTCGCATTTCCTGTTCTACTTCTTCTCCCGGACGATCCACGGGGCCCAGGCGGGGAAGCGAGCGGTGACTCCATAAAGACGGAGCGAACCATGAAGACACAATCGGCCATCAACACGTACGTCAAAGAGATCGGCGGCTGGGCAGCCAGCCAGCTAGAAGCCTGCACCCGCTGCGGCTTGTGCGCCGACGCCTGCCACTTCTACCAGGCGACCGGCAACCCCGAGTACACGCCGGTGTGGAAGACGGAGCCTCTCCGCCGGGCCTACGAGCAGCGCTTCACCATTGCGGGAAGGCTCAAGCTCGCAGTGGGACTGGACAAGCCGGTGACGGACGAGGACCTGAAGCACTGGAGCACGATCGTCTACGAGGCCTGCACCTTATGCAACAAGTGCGCCATGGTGTGCCCCATGGGGATCCAGCTCGGCCCGCTAATCCACGATGTCCGCTCCGGGATGGCGGCCGCGGGCGTCGTCCCCGGCGACCTGGTGGCGGCGACGATGAAGCAAAAGGACGTCGGCAGCCCGCTCGGCGTCACCGACAAGACCTGGGCCGAGCGCATGGAGTGGATCGGCGACGAGTGGGAGGTCAAGATCCCCATGGACGTCCAGAGCGCCGACACACTGGTCGTGTTCACCTCCATCGAGCTGATGAAATTCCCGGACAATATCGCCGCCATTGCCAAGATCATGGACAAGGCCGGCGAGAAGTGGACGACGAGCTCCAAAGGCCGCGAAGTCGTGAACTTCGGCTACTTCGAAGCCGACGAGGAACTGACCAAGCTATTCCTGAGCCGCGTCTTCGACGCGGCCAAAGAGCTCGGCGTCAAACGGATCATGATCAGCGAATGCGGCCACGCCTACGACGCCTTCCGCTGGACGGCGGCCAACATCATGGATATGCCCAAGAACGTCGCGATCACCCACATCGCGCAGGTGATGCACGATTTCTGGAAGGCGGGGCGGATCCGCTTGAAGAAAGGGGCCTACGACGACGGGACGGTCACCTTCCACGACTCCTGCAAGATCCAGCGGAGGGGCGGCATCATCAAGGAGCCGCGAGAGATCCTGAAGTGGCTCGCGCCAAGCTCCTTCAAGGAGATGACGCCCAACAAGGAGCAGGCCCTCTGTTGCGGCGGCGGCGGTGGGGTCATCTCCATCCAGGAGGCCGATCCCCTGCGCTTCGCCGTCTTCGGCATGAAGGTCGACCAGATGAAGGAGATCGGGGCGAAGTCGGTCTGCATGGTCTGCAGCAACTGCCGCCTGCAGTTCACCGAGGGGGTGGCCCACTTCGGCTCCGACGTCAAGGTCCGCGGGCTCTCCGAGATGGTCTCCCAGGCCCTGGAATGAGAGGAGGGGTTCCCATGGCATCTTTCACACTCACTCCTGTTGACAAGGGCATCTTGCGCTGTCGGCATACCGGTCCTTTTACCCCCGAGGACGTCCAATCGCTGGCCGGATTCATGCGGGATTACTCCGGGAAGCTCCTGATCGATCTCACCGGGGCCGACGCGGAAGAATGTTCGCGCCACATCCGGCAGTTCCGGCCGATGATGCCGGTCGCGGCCATCTTCGGCGCGCTGCTCGACCCCGCGATCCTGATCATCGACAAGAGCTACTACGCCAACGAGGTCCGGCTCTTCCCGACGGAAGAGGAAGCGCTGGCCTGGCTGCGGAACCAATAGGAGGTTCAGAATGAGTCAGCGCATTGTCATAGATCCCATCACCCGCATCGAGGGACACTTGCGGATCGAGGCTAGCCTGGACGCGACCAACGCCATCACCGACGCCTACTCGTCGGGGACGATGGTCCGGGGGATCGAAAAGATCCTGATCGGACGGGACCCCCGGGAGGCCTGGGCCTTCACCCAGCGCGCCTGCGGCGTCTGCACGACCGTTCACGCCTTCGCTTCCATCCGCGCCGTCGAGGACGCCCTCGGGATCAAGATCCCGAAAGCGGCCAACCTCATCCGGAACATGATGATCGCCCAGCAGTACGTCCACGACCACGTCATGCACTTCTACATCCTGCACGCCCTCGACTTCGTCGACGTCGTCGGCGCGCTGAAGGCCGATCCCAAGAAGACCTCCGACATTCAGCAGTCGATCTCCGCCTGGCCGAACTCTTCGCCCGCCTATTTCGCGGACGTCCAGAAGAAGGTCCAGGCCATCGTGGACAGCGGGCAGCTCTCGCTCTTCAGCCATGGCTACTGGGGGCATCCCGCCTACAAGCTGCCGCCCGAGGTCGACCTCCTGGCCGTCGCCCATTACCTGGAATGTATCGACTGGCAGTCCCAGGTCACCAAGATCCACACCATCTTCGGCGGCAAGAACCCCCACCCCAATTTCGTCGTCGGCGGCGTCCCGTTGCCCATCGATATGGACAGCGACCAGGCCTTGAACGCCGGGAAGCTCTCCGTCATCGCCGACTCGATCAAAAAGCTCACCGATTTCGTCGACATGGTCTACATTCCCGACCTGCTGGCCGTCGCCTCCTACTACCTCGAATACACGGGGCTCGGCGAGGGTCTGGGCAACTTCCTGACCTGGGGCGAATTCCCCATGGGCGACATCGACGACCTAGCGAAGTTCGTCGTGCCGCGAGCCCTTATCCTCGACCGGAACCTGAAAAACCTCGTCGTCCCCGACCCGCGTGACTTCGAGAAGATGAAGGAGTACATCGCACGTTCGTGGTACTCGTACACGGCAGGCGACGGCGCCGGCCTCTACCCCGGGAAAGGCGAGACCGTATTCAACTACACCGGACCCCAGCCGCCCTACGAGCACCTCGCCGTCGAGGGCAAGTACTCCTGGCTCAAGGCGCCGCGCTGGAACGACATCCCCATGGAGGTCGGCCCGCTGGCCCGGGTCCTGGTGATGTACGCCTCCGGGCACAAGGAAACCGTTGGCCTCGTCAACGCCGTCCTGGAAACCCTCAAGGCACCGGCGTCGGCTCTGTTCTCGACGCTCGGGCGGACGGCCGCCCGGGGGATCGAGACCAAGGTCTTCGGCGACCTCCTGTCCAAATTCTACGACGCCCTCGTCGCCGAGATCAAAGCCGGGAACACGGCCACCTTCGACGGCCGGAAATGGGAAGCCCATACCTGGCCAAAACACGCCGAGGGTTTCGGCTTCTGCGAGGCCCCGCGGGGCGCCCTGGGCCATTGGGTCGTCATCCACGGAGGCAAGATCGAGAACTACCAGATGGTCGTCCCGACGACCTGGAACGCCTCGCCCCGGGACCACAAGGACCACCCGGGAGCCTACGAAGCGTCCCTCGTCGGCACGCGGTTGGCCGTGCCTGACCAGCCCCTGGAGATCCTGCGGACGATCCACTCGTTCGATCCGTGCATGGCCTGCGCTATTCACATGATCGATGCGAACGGGAACTCGGTTGGCGAGGTCGGGACGGGCTTCAACGTCGTGGTCAAGCCCTGAAGCGCGGCATGGAGTTCGACGGCGGATCCCCCGGCGTTCGCGGCAAGCTATGACCGAGAAGCGTCGGAAAATCGTACTCGGTCTGGGCAACATCCTGAACAGGGACGAGGGCCTGGGCGTCTTTTCGCTCGAGCCGCTCCGAGCGCGTCTGGGAGGGAGCGGAGAGATCGAGCTCCTGGACGGCGGGGTCCTCGGGATGAGCCTCCTCCCCCTCGTTGAATCCTGCAGCCATCTTTTGCTCCTCGACGCGGTCGATACCGGCGCGCCGCCCGGCACCGTCACTGAGCTGACGCGGGAGGAGATCCCTATTTTCGCCCGGCTCAAGCTCTCCCTGCACCAACTGAGCTTCCAGGAAGTGCTCCAGTTTGCGAACGTCCGGGGCAACCTCCCGAAACACGTCGGGCTCGTCGGGGCCCAACCGGCTGACATCTCCATCGGCGCCGGCCTGAGCCCGGAGATCGAAGCGGTCCTCCCGGAGATCGCCGACCGGGCCATGGCCATCCTCAAAGAATGGAGGCTCGTTTAGGATGAGAACGATCCGGCTTCTGGATCTGGGGACGGTCCCAGCCGTCCGTTCCCAGGCTTGTTACCACGCGGCTGCTTACGCCCTGGACGAGGGGACGTCGGACACGGTTATCCTCGTCAGCCCCGCAGATCCTTACGTCTGCATCGGGTTTCATCAGGACGTCGACCGGGAGGTCGACCGCGAGTACTGCCGGGAGCACGGCTTGCCCGTCTTCCGCCGGGAGGTCGGCGGCGGCGCCGTGTATCTCGACCACGATCAGGTCTTTATTCAGTGGATCTTCAATCCGGCGTCGCTTCCGGCCGAGGTCGACGAGCGCTTCCGTCTCTACGTCGAGCCTCTCGTCCGCGCCTATCGCACGCTCGGCATTGAGGCCGTTTATCGCCCCGTCAACGACGTCCACGTGCACGGTAAGAAGATCGGCGGCACGGGTGCGGCCCGGATCGGAAAAGCCGAGGTCGTCGTCGGGAGTCTCATGTTCAATTTCGACCGGGCGACCATGGCCCGCGTCCTCAAGGTCTCCTCTGAAAAGATGAGGGACAAGGTATTCCAGGGGCTTCAGGATTATATGACGACTATGCGGGACGAACTGGGTATCGTCCCCGACCGGCGTAAGGTCGTCGATCTCTATCGGCAAAAGCTCGCTGAGGTCCTGGGAGCGGAGCTCGTTCCGGGGAAATGGACGGAGGCGGAGGAGGCCCGGGCCCGGGAGCTCGACAGGACCCTCGGCTCGGCGGAGTGGCTTGAGCAGAAGGGGGCCTCCCGGCGCTCGGGCGTCAAGATCCACGAGGACGTCCAAGTCCACGAATCCAGCCTGAAGGCCCCGGGAGGGCTGATCCGCCTAACACTTCGCCTCCGGGGCGGGCGGATCGACGACATTTCGATCTCGGGAGATTTCACGATCTTCCCCCAAACGGTGGTCACCGAGATCGAGGATTCGCTCCGGGGCACGACTGCCGATCCGCAAGCCGTCCTCGCAGTAATCCGCGAAAAATACCGCGAGAGCAATATTCAGTCCCCGGGAATCGGGCCAGACAATTGGGCCACGACTTTTTCTCTCGCTCTTAAAAGCTGAAGCGCGCCGTAAGATATGGAGCTTTCCCGCTTACATCTTTTCAAACACCCCGGACTATCGGATATCTTGAGATAGGCCGGCTTATGCCATAAACTTGCTAGGGCAGGACGAAATGAATGAGAACGACCTCCCCCCGCAAAAACCGGAGCCTGACGAGGGTGAACGGAAGACGATGGGCGATCTCGTCGCGTCCCTGCAGACGGACCTCCGGTCCGGCCTGACCTCAGCCTCAGCTGCCGACCGCCTCAGGCGTCTCGGCCCGAACGAGGTCCCCGAGAAAAAGACTCATCCCTTCCTGCTCGTCGCAAAAAAATTCTGGGGCCTGACCGCTTGGATGCTCGAGCTCATCATTGTTCTCTCCGTAGTCCTCCGCAAATACCCGGATGCGGCGATTGTCGCCGTCCTGCTGGTGACGAACGCCGTCGTCTCCTTGCTGGAAGAGCGGAAGGCGGCCGGCACGGTCCAGGCCCTGAAAAAGGAGCTCCGGATCAACGCCCGGGCGCTCAGGGACGGAACCTGGACGACCGTTCCTGCACGGGAGATCGTCCCGGGAGACGTCGTCCGTCTTCGGGCCGGAGACGTTGTCCCGGCAGACATCGAGGTCGCGATCGGCTCGCTCGCAGCGGACCAATCCGCCCTGACGGGCGAGTCGCTGGCCGTGGAGAAAGGCGTCGGGGACCTCGTGTATTCCGGCTCGGTGATCACCCGGAGCGAGGCGACCGGAATCGTCCTCCGGACGGGCGCGGGAACGAAGTTCGGCAGAACCGTGGAACTCATCCAGGTCGCCCGCCCCAAGCTCCACATGGAAGAAGTGGTGACGAAGCTCGTCCGGCGGCTGCTTCTGATCATCGGCGGCCTCCTGGCCCTGACCGTCGCTGCGTCCATCGTCAGGGACATGGCCATCCTCGAAATCCTGCCCCTGATGCTGGTCCTGCTCCTCTCCGCCATCCCCGTGGCCTTGCCCGTGATGTACACTGTGAGCATGGCCGTTGGGGCCAGGGAACTCGCGAAGAGGAGCGTCCTGGTCACGCGGCTGAGCGCCACCGAGGACGCGGCCACTATGGACGTCCTGTGCGTGGACAAAACGGGAACGTTGACGCTCAACGAATTGTCCATTTCCAAGGTCTTTCCCATGGGGTCATTTACAGAGCGGGAGGCCGTCCTGTTCGGCGCCCTGGCCTCCCAGGAAGCCAACCGGGACCCGCTGGACCTGGCCTTTATCCGGCGGGCGCGGGACATGGGCTGGCTGGACGCGGACGACGTCCAGGAAAGCTTTACGCCCTTCGACGCGGCCACGCGGAAAACGGAGGCCGTCGTCCGGAGCGGCGGCCGCCGGCTCCACGTCATGAAGGGCGCGGTCACCGTCATCGCCCGGGCCTGCGGCCTAGGACCTGAGGACGAGCAGGCACTAGAGGCGCGGGTAGGAGAACTCTCTGGAAGGGGATATCGGGCCGTGGCCGTCGCTGTGGCCGAGGTCGAGGGCGGGAAACCCGCCGTTGCCGGGCTCCTCGCCCTCAGCGATAAGCCCAGGCCCGATTCGAAACAGTTGATCCAGGAGCTTCATGTACTCGGCGTTTCGGTCAAGATGCTGACGGGGGACGCCTTGCCGATCGCCCTGGAAATCGCCAGGGACCTCGGCATCGGCCAAGGCATCAGCCGCATGTCGGACCTGAAAGATTTGATAAAAGCCGACCCCGCCGCAGCGCTGAGGCAGATGGAAAATAGCGACGGTTTCGCGGAGGTCTATCCCGAGGATAAGTACATGATCGTCCAGAGCCTGCAGGCCTCGCGTCACGTGGTCGGCATGACCGGGGACGGCGTCAACGACGCCCCCGCGCTGAAGCAGGCCGAGGTCGGCATCGCCGTGAACAGTGCCACGGACGTGGCAAAATCGGCGGCCAGCGTGGTTCTTACGAGCGGGGGCCTCTCGGGTATCGTGGAGCTCGTCAAGAACGGCCGGAAGGTCTACCAGCGGATCAACACCTGGATCCTGAACAAGATCATGAGGACGATTCTGAAATCGGCCTTTGTGGTCGGGGTTTTTCTGGTCACCGGCGATTTCGTCATATCGGCCTTCGCCATGGTTCTTCTACTGCTGATGACGGACTTCATGAAGATCTCCCTCTCGACGGACCGCGTCCAGTGGTCGCCGTCGCCGGACACTTGGAACATCAAAGCCTACGTCAGGCTCGCGGCCGTCCTGGGCACCCTGATGGCGTTGGAATCCTTCGCCGCCCTGGCCCTGGGTCAGGCGTTTTGGCATCTGCGGACGTCTGACCCGGTCATCCGGACGTTTAGTTTCGAGATCCTGCTCTTCTCGGCCGTGACGTCTATTTTCGTGATCCGCGAACGGCGGCGATTCTGGAGTTCCCGGCCGAGCCGGCTGCTGCTGACCATCATGGTTTTGGACATCATAGCGGGAGCGTTGATTTCGACGCTCGGCATTCCCGGCCTGTTTCCGGCCCTCCCCGTCGCAATGACACTCTTCCTTCTCGGGTGGAACCTCGCGCTTTCTCTGATCCTCAATGACTACGTGAAGCTCCTCCTCCTTAAGAAATTGAACCTAGCGCGTCAAGCTCCGGGGGCTGGTCAGGTAACTCAGGCTGAATCAGTGGATTAGACATGAACTGGAAGGCCAAGGTCCCGAAGGGCCTTCCGGACTTCAAAAACGATCTCGGCGGAATTCGGCGCCAGCGTATTTTCCCCTGTTGGATCGTATCCGGCTTGTTTTTCTTGCGTTTACGGATCTTAATGGTTTTAGCACGTTTAGGCTAGACTGAGCTATTTTGAGCAAGAGTTTGCTCAATCTCTGCTCAATTTTTTGAAACCAATTAGTAGGGTCTTTTTTGTGTTGCCCTACAACTATGCCCCACGTATGCTCATTCTGACCAGATCTATCCGTATAGACTGCCCAATAAACTGCTATCTTCTTGGATGGTGGATCAAGAGGAACGAGGATGAGGCGAGCATCGGACTGTGCATCCGATGTTGAGGGTTCAAATCTCCTCACTTACACGGCAGAGGGGTTTTGTCTTCCTGCTAGAATGGCGAAATTGACGCCTCTCTTAGCGCCATGTTATAGTTTGGCTAATCCTTGCATAGTTGGAGGGGACATGAAACGAATCGTGGCTGCAATTTCTTTGCTTGTCTTGGTCTCGGGAGTCACTGCTCATGCACAAACCAAATCAGCTCAGCCAAGTCCCGAATACAGGGTGTTGGACGCCTGGACCGGAAGCTGGATTGTTCTTGGAGAAGCAAGGGACACGCCATCAGGGCCCGTCTACAAGACCGAATGGAGCTACACGGGTCAACGAATCCTCGGAGGCTTTTTTCTGGAAGTCCACCACCGGGAGAAGTTCAAAAGCACCGTTGCAGAGTTCTTAGAGGTGATGGGATATGACCCCAAAAAAAAGGCATGTATCTCACACGTCTATGGTGACAGTGGATGGTGGGAAATCTCTTCGATGACCTTTATTAACGAGAGAACCTGCATCGAAAACGGGACGATGTATTATCCGGATGGTCGAACAAAGCTATGGCGGTTTACCTGGATCTTCGGCCCTGACGGAAAGTCCTTTTCCGTGAAGGAGGAAGACGATAAGGATGGCACCTGGTGGACCGCCTATGAGGGCAAGGGAGTCAAGAGCCTGGGGAAGTAATAGTCAAACCTGGGTTTGTCAGCATTTGGACGGAGGTCGCGAGTTTGAGTCTCGTCGGCCCCGCCACTTTTCCCTATATAAATCGTCGTTTTCCTTCGTTTTTCGTTTGAGCACTATTGGTCCGGACTAGGCGGTTTTTAGCAAAATCTGTTACACCGGCGTCTCACGAAGGGAGTGGTTTGCCTTCCGGCGGGACGCTGGAACTAGGCTGGTTTCCTACGCTTTCAGTAGGCAGGCAGGTTCAGGGACAGGTCCGCCTTATCTCCTTCTTCCCCCTTATGCTATCCTCCCCCCAAGGGGGTCAGCAGGTTGACCAGCCCCCCATCAATGCACCAGCCCTTGAGTGAACTTTCCAACAAAAAAAGCCTCTGGAGCCGGCGGCCTGTAGCCTAAGGAGCTATGCGGCCCGAAGCGATTGTATTCCGTCCGCCAGCACTCCACAAGGACATTTGCTTTCGCCAGAGTAGTCCTGATCATCTTGACACCGGTTCCCGGACGCAATACCATCATTCAGCCCGCGGGAGGGTGAGGCATCCGGTGATGCCTCCGGACTTCAAAAACGATTCCGGCGGAATTCGCCACCGACGGATTCTCCCCTGTTGGACCGTATCCGGCTTCCTTTTCTTGCATTTACAGATCTTGATGGTTTGATCACGTTTAGGCTAGACTGAGCCGTTTTGAGCAGAAGTTTGTACAATCTCTGCTCAATTTTTTAATGGTAATCTGAACCATGTTGTTTATGCGGCCCGACCGCCCAACAAGCCCATCTCTCCGAGATGACCGTCACGTCACACACATATTCGACCGCCCGGCCTCTCTCGGCCGGGCTCAAAAGTTTCCCCAGTTAACCTCTTTCAGGATAGCGTTATCCAGAGATAGGTCCGCCACGAGCTTCTTCAGCCTAGCGTTCTCCTGCTCCAGCTCCTTGAGTCGCCGCGCTTGGTCGACCCTCATCCCGCCGTACTCCTTACGCCAGCGGTAGTAGGTCTGTTCCGATATCCCCAGCTTCCGGCTGACCTCAGCAACCGGGGTCGATTGATTGAGAAGGACTTCCGCCTCCCGGAGCATGGTGATGATCTGCTCCGCAGAGAACCGCTTCCTGGCGATGTCCACCTCCGTCCATCCAGCAAAAGCTCAACACACGGGCTGGATCCCCGTGAGGGGGTCGGGTCAGCAGGCGCATCACATCATCCCCTGGGGGCGGTCCGGACAATCATCGTCCGGAGGTGGGGGTGAGCAGCGGCAGGATCTCGGTCAGGTGGTGCACCGTGGCCGCCTGACCGTAGTCGACCCCCCTCTCGGTGCGGTCAAGGAAGATAGGCACGCAGCCGGCCGCGAGCGCCCCGATGACATCCGTGGGCAGATTTCCGACGTAGGCGATCTCCTGAAGGTCGACGGCGAGCGTGGTTGCCAGCCTCTCGAAGGGTGCCCGGCGCGGCTTGCGCAGGCCGACCTCGAACGAGGTGACGAAACCATCGATATACGGCGCCAGCCCCAGACGCTCCAGATCTTGCTGGATGGTGCGCCGCGGCATGCCCAGGGGAACGTTGGTCAGCGCGCCGACGGCAAATCCCGACTGCTTCAAGGTGGCGAGTGTCTCGATCGCGTCTGGGTACGCCTCGAGTCTCCTGCGAAAGATCTCGAAGAACGCCCCGAATACGCCCGTCCCGACCTCTGAGGCCGCCACTCTCCAGATCCGCTTCCGAAGGCGGGTGCTGTAGCCCGCTGGCCTTTTGTTGTCGGCTGTGACACGGGCCTTCGAGCGGTCGATGCCGCAGGCGTCGAAGACCCTCTCGATGGCTGTTTGTCCCTGCTCGAGCCAGCGCATGGGTGCATCGCGATAGTGATAGAGCGTCCCGCCGAGGTCGAAGCCGACGGCGGCGACGGCGATCCGTGTGTCGCCGCTCATCGGCGTGCGGCCTCTTGGCCGGCCTCCTCCGCCTTGTCGCCGCCAAGCGCCGCCGGCCACCGTCCCAGCGCCACGGCGAACAGGCCCCTGGGGCCGTAGCCCCGGGCGCGTCGTTTCGTCGCGCCCACCATGACGTCCTCGGGCACGAGCATGCGCAGGCTGCGGGGGTGGATGCGGAACTCGAGCGGCGTGTTGAGCTCGAGAGCCTCGCCGTCGATGCCGGCGAAGACCTTGCCGCCGCGCGAGCGCACCTCGAAGGTCTCGGCGGTGAACTCGTGGAAGTAGCGGGCGTCTTGCCTGGCCAGGCCCATCGCCGCTCGCGTGACGATCTCGGCGGCCTCGCCCCCGGTCCTGGCATTGACCGCAAAGACGCCCAGCTTGCCGGAGTCCATCGTGCGCCGCTGCGCGAAGTCGGCCGACGGTTCCCAGACGTAGGGGTTGTTGGAGACCTGGACGACGAAGGCGTCGTCGATCTCGACTCCGTCGGGCGTCGTGAACTGGAGGTCGAACGGCTCGGCTTGGTGGCTCAGCATCTCGGGAAGCATCTCCATCGACGTCTTGATCTTGGCGCCGCGGTAGCTGTCCTGCTGCACGATCGTCGCGTAGATGCCCATCGACACGTTGTTCACGAACAAACGGTCGCCCACGGTGCCGTAGTCGATGAAGCGCTCGACGCCCTCGCGGAAGACGGCCATGCCCTTGCGCGGGTCCTCCTTGTGGAAGCCCAGATCCTGGGCGAAGTGGTTGCGCGTGCCGGCCGAGATGCAGACAAAGGGGATGTTGTGCTCGTGGGCGATCGAGGCGACGAGGGCCTGCGACCCGTCACCTCCGGCCATGCCCAGGCAGTCGGCGCCGCGGGCGATCGCGTCGCGGGCCAGTTCGGCGAGGTCGAGCCCCTTCTCGAGCATGACCACCTCGACGCCCATCTCCGCGGCGATGTCGGCCAGGCCGAACTTCGCCACCTTGCCGCCGCCCGACCAGGGATTACAGAGGAGTACCGGCTTGCGCGGGTGCACGCGCTTGATAGGGCGCAGGCGGTCGATCTCGTGCCGGTCGGGCGCCAACGCCGTGCGCGCCGCCACGGCCGCGACCGCCAGTGTGGCAACCACAGCTGCGAACGGCGGAAGCGCGTGCCGCGAGCCCTCGATCGCCTGAACCAGGGCTTCGCGGATGAGGAGGGCGCCGAGGATCAGGCCCGCGAGGCCGACGGCCCGGCGAAGCTTACGCTCGGTGAGCGCCCCCCAGACGCCGGCCGCAGCGACCGCCAGGCCGATGAGGGAAACGATGAGCCAAAAAAGGCTGTGCGCGAGAAAGGCGATCATCACGACGACGAGAGCGGCCGTCGAGAGCAACGCGAGGACAGCGAGGGCACGACGGCCCAGCGATGGGGCCTCATGCTCGCCGGTCGTCATTTGAGAGCTTGCCCTCTCCCGATCCCGCCATGACCGGAGCCAATTCCGCCGGCCGTCCCCCCCATTTCATCGTCATGCTGAACGGCTCTGACTGACCTGTTCTTTTACCATTTTTTGTAGGGTGATCGTCAGGGGCACGGCGAGAACAACGCCGGGCGCGCCCAACACCCAACCCCAGAATATCACCGAAAGAATCGTCAAGAGGGGAGAGATGTCGAGGCGGGCCTTCATAGTACGCGGTTTGATGATGTTATCGACGATGAAACTGAGCACCAAATAGCCGGCGATCACGAGCAGGGCCCTCACCCAGCCGTATTTGAGCAAGGCAATACCGGCCGGGGGAATGATGGCCATGACGAACCCGATGTTCGGGATAAAGGTGAAGAGAAAGCTGATGACGGCCCAGGTCAGCGCGAAATCGACGCCCAGGACCAGTAGCCACAGAAAGTTCGCCGCGGCGTTGATCAACCCGAACCCGCCGGTGAGGGCGATGTACTTGCCCACATCCTTAACGACTTGATCCACACGGTTCTGCAATCGCGTCCGCGCCGACCTGGCCCGGAAACTGCGGAGTTGCATGGCCGACAATTCCACCAGCGCAAAGACCATGATGATGATGACAAACACCCCGTTGCTCAATCCCTGCAAGACCGTTCCCAGTAAATTGCCGGCGACGGCGGCGAGCTGCTTGGGGTCAAACTCCTTCAAGGACAGCAGGCCCGAGATGTTGATATGATGGTTGAGGAAGTAGGTGTTGGCGGCGTTCCATAAACTGATGAGCTTAGCTTCGTAGTTCGGCAGTTCTCCGATCAGGCCGCCCACCGAAACGGTCAGGATCGAGAGCAGGCCCAACCCCCCGACGAATACCAGCAGGACCGTGCTGAAAACCGCCAACCCTTTCGGGAATTTCTTCCGGATCAGCCAGTCTTGGACGGGGCTGATCGAAAAAGCCAGTAGGAAGGATATCAGGACCAAGTTAACGATCGGGGCGGCAAGCTTGAGCCCGGCGACGATGAGCACCAGGCTGGCGGCGCCGACGAGGTAGCCAAGGAGCGGTGGGTACCCGATTCTTCGCGTCGACGACGACGCGACAAGCCGGGAGCTTTTTACGCATGTCCCCGCCCCAGGCGCGACCCTCGGCTGGGGACCTTCAAGCCTAGTGGTTTCAGGACCTGCGCCGGATGCCAAGGGTCTCCTTCAGCAGCGGCAGGCCTGCGGCCGCGACTTCCTCTCCCGCCCGGATTATTTTTTCAGGGCTGGAGAAGTCGAGCGTATCGATGTCGAGAGGGACTCGAAAGACGACGTCGGCCCGCCGAACGAGGTCCTCGATGGCCGCGGCCCCGGCCATGTCGAGCGTCCGCTGGATGATCTGAGGAGCATGCCTCAGCCTTCCCGGCGTCATCTCCCGCAAATGCCGGTGGACATCCACGAGGACCGTAACGGAGGCCCCCGCCTTCTTGGCCGCTTCGACCGGCGCGTTGTCGAGGACTCCGATATGGGCGAGTCCGCGCGCCCCGCCCCCCATGAGGACCAGGGCCCAGGTTTTGCGCTTTTCCGCGTTCCCGCGACCGCCTGCTCTGGCATCCATGTCCAGCTCTCCTTCAGCGGGGGACGGCCGGCTGGGATAGGAATGTCCTGAACTCCTCCTCCCCCAGCGTCTCGACCTCCAGGAGCCTTTTCGCGATCTTTTCGACCACGCCCTTTTTCCCCTCGATGAGCTCTTTCGCTTTTTCGTAACGGCCCTTAATAATGTGAGTGATCTCCTCGTCGATGTACTGTTGCGTGGATTCGGAGTACTCCCGCTCTCCGGGGATTGTCTCCCCCGGCATGAAGAGCGGGCTCCTCTGCGAAGGCAGGACGACGTTCGCGAATTTTTCGCTCATCCCATAGTCGCTGATCATCTTCCGGGCGATGTCGGTCGCCCGGGTGATGTCGTTCGAGGCGCCGGTCGATATCTCTCCGAAAAAGACCTCCTCGCTGGCTCGGCCGCCGAGGAGGACATCGATCTTGCCGAGGAGCTCGTCCTCTGTCAGAAGGAATCGATCCTCGGTCGGGAGCTGAATCGTGTATCCCAAGGCCCCGATACCTCGGGGGATGATCGAGATCTTGTGGACCGGGTCGGCCCCCTTGGTAAAGGCGGCGACCGTGGCATGCCCCGTCTCGTGGTAGGCGACAATAGTCCGTTCCTTCGGATTGAGCAGCCTGTTCTTTTTCTCTAGGCCGGCTACGACGCGCTCGATGGCGTTGTCAAAATCCCCCGGCAGGACCCGGTCTCGGCCGGCGCGGACGGCGAGCAGCGCCGCTTCGTTGACGATGTTGGCCAGGTCGGCCCCGGTAAAGCCCGGCGTCCCGCGGGCGACCTTCTCGAGGTTCACGGAGGCATCGAGGGTCACCTTTCGCGAATGAACTTTCAGGATCTCGACGCGGCCCTTCAGGTCGGGCCTATCGACAAGCACCTGACGGTCAAAACGCCCGGGCCGGAGAAGCGCGGGGTCAAGGATCTCGGGCCGGTTCGTCGCGGCGAGGATGATGACTCCGGTCCGGGAGTCGAAGCCGTCCATCTCAACAAGCAGCTGGTTCAGGGTCTGCTCGCGCTCGTCGTTCCCTCCGAGCGTGAACCCTCGGCTCCTGCCAATGGCGTCGAGCTCGTCGATGAAGACGAGGCAGGGGGCCTTTTCGCGGGCCTGCTTGAATAAGTCGCGGACCCGGGCTGCCCCGACGCCGACGAACATCTCCACAAATTCGGACCCGCTTATCCTGAAGAAGGGAACCTTGGCCTCGCCGGCGACGGCTCTGGCCAAAAGGGTCTTGCCGGTTCCGGGGGGCCCGACGAGGAGAACGCCCTTGGGGATCATGCCGCCGACGGCTTCGTACTTTTTCGGGTTCTTGAGGAAATCCACGACCTCGATGAGCTCCGCCTTGGCCTCGTCGACGCCCGCAACGTCCTGAAACGTGACGCCCGTGTCGCCCTCAGCAACGAGCTTCGCCCGGTTCGCGCCGAACGACATCACGCCCTGGCCGGGGCTGCCGATCTTCTTGCTTATGTAATTCCAGAAGAACACCATCAGGACGATCGGCAACACCCAGGACAGGAGAGCCCCCAGCCAGGAAGTGCCCGCGGCGGAGACGGCGTAGTATTCGACGCCTTTCTTATCCATGAGCGGGATAAGGTCCGGGTCGGTTGTCCTGACCGTCCGGAAGGTTCTCATCGTTCCCGCCGGCGGTTTACCACTGAACCGGGTTTGGTTGTATGCATCGAGCTGGGCCTTCGTCAGTGTGAAGCCGGTCAGGTACTTTTCGCCGATCTCGATCCGGAGGATCTCGCCGGACTCGATCTTCGCTTTGAAATCGCTGTAATCGATGGATTCGATCTTGGTCCGCCGAAAAACAGTATTGAATAGAAAGAGCCCGATCAGCATGAACAGGAAGTACCAGAGGGCAAACCGGAACTGCTTGGGATCCAGGGGCTTGAAGAGGGGCTCTCTTTTTTTAAGCCCCGGCTCTTCTTTTCCCTTCCTGTCGCGAGCCTGCAGCATTCCCTTGTCATCGTCATTCGCAGCCATTCAATCCTCCTTGTGCCATCGAAGAGCCCGGCTTCAGGCGTCTCGAGACGCGCGGCATCCCGCAACAGGAAGTCGCCCCCGGCGAACGGACGACGGCTGGCGGCTCAACACGGTTTGGGCGGAGATGCCCTAGGCCGCAGGTTTCAGCGCCTGGGAGACGAAGATAAGGCCAAAGCCGGTGCTGATGAAATCAACGCCGAGCAGAAAGCCCACCGCCACCACCGAGATCGCCGGCCAGCCGGCCATGATCAGAACCGACAACACGATGCTGGCTATGCCCGAAAGCAGCATGCCCACCCAGCCCTTCAGAGGACGCGTCTCGAATGCGAAGACGATCTCGAACGCGCCCTGGAACATGAAGATAATGCCGACCATGAGTGTGAGCGCGGTTTCGCCGACGACCGGGTGGAAGAGCAAATAGAAGCCGGCTGCTAAGGAGAGCAAGCCGAGTAGAAGCCCTCCGAAAAACGGACCGGTCCCTTCGATCGAGAACGAGTTGATAAAAGTGATGCAACCGAAGATCAATAGCAGCCAGCCGACGAGCAAGGCCACGCCCATCGTGGAAATGAGAGGAAAGACGATGGCCGCAATTCCCAGCACCGCCATCGCCAGGCCGATCCAGAACAGCCTCCTGGAAGCGGCCCGGAGCCGGCCGTGAAACAGGCTGTCGATGAATGATGCATTGCTCATGGAAGTCCCTCCTTTTTCGGATTTATGAGAAAAAACACGCCGTTGGCGGCGTACAACGCCCTTCTACTTGAGAAAGAAGAATGATGATGCTAATAACGTCGGTCATTCGGAGACTACATCTTATGCAGGCCCAGCGCAAACATGGTCAATGTAAAGCCATTAAGGATCAGGTCGATCCCGATAAACAGGCCAATCACCCAGAGCCCGGTAACGGGCCATTGAGCGAGGATGAGAATCCCGAGCACTGTCGTGACGATACCGTCCAGAACCCACCACCCCCCGCCCTGCAGGTGGACCACCAGCGGCGCAATGATCTGGTAGACCCCCAGAACAATGAATAACACCGCCATGACCATGGTGATGGCCTCAGCGCTGGCCACGGGTTTCGTCAACAGCAGGAACCCGATGACCCCACAGAGGATCCCCATCAGCAGATGAAGAAAGAAGCCGCTCCAGGTTCCCACCATGAAGGCCAGGACGATTTCGATGATGCCAGCGAAGATAAGTAACCATCCGAAGAAAACCATGGAGACTACCGTAGCCTTTGCGGCCCGGAAAACGGCGAGGATGCCAAGGATGCCCAGGCCGATCCCGAAGGCCAGGAACCATCCCCAGTTCCGGATCACCTCCGCCGGAACCTGCAAAATAAAACTACCCGCTTGTGGCTGCATAATAGGACCTCCTTTCTGAAATTGCGGATTTGTCTTTCGCCATTAGAGTCATTCGTCGTCAGGGAAAAAGAATCCTCTCCCTTCAGTCTTGTGCTGTCATCACTTGAATTTTAGGGTAGCGTTCTCGAAGGCCGTCTTTAAATCGGCCCAGGCATTTTCGACCCCCTTCTTCAGCTCCCCAGATGCAGCGTCGCCTGTCTTCTTCAACTCTCCCAGCTTCTTCTGCGCTTCATTCAGCTTGGCCCGCAGCGCTGCAACCTCCCTCTCGTGCTCGGCTTTCCGATCCTCCTTGGTCGTGTCCGCCTTAGCCTTAAATTTCTCGAGATCCATGCCCCATTCTTTGAGTTGGGCCTCCAACTTCTCTAACTTTTCCATGGGTTCCTCCTCCTGGCCCGCCGCGGTCCAGCGGCAGGGCTTAATAAGTTTTAGGTCCGTTATTAGATTGAGAATGCCTCTTTGGTGAGTTCCCAGGCCTGTTCGAGCTTGACGCGACGCGCTTCGTGGCGGGCCTTGGCGTCGGCGATGCGCTTTTTGATCTTCGCTTTCTGCCGATCGTTGGCCCCCCTCATCTGGGCTTCCAGTGCGGCGAGCTTTGCATCGGTTTCGGCCTTGGCCTGGTCGAGCATCGCTTTGGCATGAGCATGGGTCGCCTGGATCTTCTGCTTGGTCGCATCGATGTGCTTCTGCACCTCGGCTTTGTTCTCCGCTCTTGCCTGCGCAAATTCTTCTTTGAGCTGCTTCAATTCAGCGTCGAACTCGGCAGCTTCCCTGGCCAGTTGATCCTCGACCACTTCCGAACGAAGTCGCCGGAAGACGATCCCACCCAGCTTTCCGAGCCTCGTATCCACCGGAGTCAGCCAGGTCTCCTCGATGTCCGCCAACACGGCCGCTTTGCCCGGCGTCAGTGCCTTCGACACTTCGTCCACGAAGTCGATGTCTACCCCGGACTTGTCCAGATCGAAGATCATTCCCGTCAGGCTGCCCAGCGAGGCCCCTATGGCGACCCCGACGGGACCACCCAACAGGCCCACGGCACTTCCGCTGAGCATGCCGATCGCCGTGCCGACGGGCCCTTCGTCGGCGCCCTGCTTCACGGTCACCGCCCCATTGGAGTCCTTCAGGATCACCGCCGTCGCATACAGGGTGATGTCTCCATCCTTGTGGAGATCCTTGAGCGCGCCGAGGCCTTCGTAGGCTGCGAGCTCCGTGCCGAAAACAGCTACCAACATCTTGTTCATCCCTTATTCTCCTTTCTATTGAATTTTGATGGACCCATTACGCCGCACCCTGCGTCCATCACTCGCATGGCGCGGAAGGCCATTGGCCTAACATAATTGCTCTTTAGCGCTGACACCGGTCACCTGCATGGTCCTCCTCTCACCATCCATTCGCGGATATATGCCGGGCAATTCATGAGCTGGGTGCCATTCGCTTCGCAACGGGCCAGAAATCTCACTGCGTCTTGATCCGCAAGCTTGACCTCTTTCAGATCCAGAACGATGCGGTGATCTTGTCCTTCGACTTCGAAGAGTCTTTTCAACTCTGCTACCTCTCCCGCCTTGATCCGACCACTCAGGGCAAAGGTTACGATATCCTCTTTCGCCGACCTCTGAATTTTAAACGTCATCGATTCTCACCTGAAACCACCATCCCGTTTACAATCGCAAGGGGCGATGGGGATTATGCACAATCATATTGCAAGGCGCATGCCAATCGTAAGTCATTGAACATACGTGATGTCGCAAATCTCAGAGCCGCGAGTCTTCGTGAATTAACGAAAACTCGCAAAAAAACTTGGATTTTTAGGAAGAGGGTATTTGCGGCAGCTAGGCGGGTTTGAAGCGCTGCTTGCTGATCTTAAGGGATCTGATCTTCGATTCCAGAGTCGAAGGTGGAATACCGAGCTTGGCCGCCGCACCCGTCGGTCCGGATACTCGGCCTCTGCTTTCGGTCAAAGCAGCCTCGATCATCTCTTTCTCGTGAGTCACAAGCTCGTCGGAGAGCGGCCGGCTTGCCGGCCGGGTCTGAGGAGACTCCCGAACAAGCCAACTTTCATCGACCAAGAAAATCTCCGTTTCGCAGAGGATGATTGACCGTTCAACCACATTCTGCAGCTCCCGAATGTTACCCGGCCAGGGATACGATTGCAACAGGCCCAAGGTCTTCTTGTCGATCCCTCGTATTTTCTTCCCCGCTTTGCTGGTGTAGCGATCAATGAAGTATTCAACCAGGATGGGGATGTCTTCTTTTCGTTCGCGCAGAGGTGGCATCTGAATGGGAAATACGTTGAGCCGATAAAATAGATCTCTCCGGAAGGTGCCGGCTTCAATGGCGGCCTTCAAGTCACGATTGGTGGCGGCAATCACCCGCACGTTAGCCCGCATTGTTTGATTCCCACCTACACGCTCAAATTCGTGCTCCTGCAGCACACGCAAGAGGGCGATCTGGGTCTCAATCGGAAGCTCCCCGATTTCATCCAAGAAGATCGTGCCTCCTTCCGCCAGCTCGAAGCGGCCGAGGCGCCGCTGCAGCGCTCCCGTGAAGGCTCCTTTCTCGTGACCGAACAGCTCCGAGGCGATCAACGACACCGGAATTGCAGCACAACTCACACTGACAAACGCTCGCGAGGAGCGGTGCGACCGTTTATGGATCGCTCGGGCGATGAGTTCCTTGCCCGTGCCGGTTTCACCGGTGATGAAGACGGTGGAATCCGTCGGCGCGACCTTGGCGACACGTGTCAGCACGGCTTCTAAAGCCGGAGACACGCCCACGATCTCCTCGAACATTGATGCTTTGTCAATTTCCTCGCGCAGGGCGATGTTTTCTTGATGAAGTCTCTCCTCAGCCCGCTTGCGATCGTCGATATCAATCCCCGCCACAACCCAGCGCGTGATGCGTCCCTGTTCGTCTCGTAGCGGCTTGTAGCGGACGAAGCACCAGCGGTACTCCCCGTCTCGCCTCGCGGCTCGCATTTCCAGCTCGAGAGGCGACCCCGTTGATAATGCCGTTTGAATTTCGCGACTCACCCGTTCCCAATCTTCTGGGTGCCAGGTCCTGCGGGGGTCGCAGGTCTTCCACTCGTCAAGAGTAAGACCGAAAAACTCAAGCGCAGCCTGGTTGAGATAAAGTCGACTTCTATCGGGCCCGAGCACGGCTATATATTGGGGTGCGGCGTCGAGGATTTGCTTAACCTCCGCTTCTCTTTGCCGAACCTGTTCTTCGGCTTGCTTCTGGTCCTCGATGTCGTGGAGCGACCCATACCACCTGACAATGTTCCCCTTCTCGTCACGCACCGGCACGCTGCGGCTCACGAACCAGTGATATTCCCCGTTCGCCCCCCGATAGCGGCCTTCCTGCTCGAAAGATTCCCCGGCCGCGAAGCTGGCCTGCCTCCCTTCCACTAACCGGTCAAGATCTTCGGGATGGGTTACGGTCATCCAGCCGCGGCCCAGCAACTCCTCCCGGGAAAGACCCGTATAATCCAGCACATTTTGATTGTAGAAATCAATCGAGCCGTCAGGGGTGGCGGTCGTGACGAAGGCCGGGATTGTTTCGATAATTTTGCTGAGTTCCTTTTCGTTTTGCCGGATCCGCTCTTCCGCCTGCTTTAGATCTTCGACATCTATACTGGATCCATACCATCTAACGATGTTGCCCTGCCCGTCACGCCGGGGCACGTTACGGTGAAGCATCCAGCGATATTCCCCATCAGCCCGCCGGATACGTGCTTCATGTTCGAAAGGCTCCCCCTTCGCAAGGGCGACACGACTCTTTTCGACGAACTCTTCGACGTCTTCAGGATGAATTGTAGCTGTCCATTTCCAGCCCAATAGGTTCTCCAGCGAAAGACCGACGTAGTCCAGCCACCGTTGATTGAAAAAATCGAGAGAGCCGTCAGGCAGACCGCTGTGGATTAGAGCGGGAATCGAATCAATAAGCAGCTTAAGGCTCTTGAGCACGGATTTGTGTCCTTAGGATAGGAAATCCCCTTTTCTGCGCGGCCCGGAACCGCCGGCCGGTGCCTCAGAATCAACCCGGCCCATCACAGGATTACGATATCCCGGCCCTGGGCCGGTGTCAAGAACTCGAATTCCGGCGGACCGGAACTCCGGCGGGCGGATTATCGGCTCGAACGGCCCGGAAAGGGGAGTTGGTGGATTAGTACAATCACCCGCGGTATCACGAGGCCATCGACAACGTGACCCCCGCAGACAAGTATTACGGAAAAAACGGCTTGTGAGTCGGTTGGATCCGGAGTCTAATGGTGTCCCATTCTATCTAGCTGATAAATATAATAATACAGTAGCTTGATTTTTCGCTCGTGCCACACTTGTGCCACTCGTGGAATCCCTACAAGGGACCTTATCCCATGCGAGACAATGGGGCCAAATCGGGTGAGCACCTTATATCTATGATGCCTGTCGAGGAGTATGGACCAAACCGGGGGATAAACTCAGGCCGGAATCTTGAAGATGAGGCCGAGCAGGAGATAGAACGCTCCGCCGATGAGTCCTGCCCCGGGGATCGTGAAAATCCAGGCCCAGACGATATTGAGGGTCACTCCCCAGCGGACGGCCGACAGGCGCTTGGTCGCCCCGACCCCCGAGATGGCCCCGGTTATGACATGCGTAGTGCTGACAGGGACGCCCATGTATGTGGCCAGGAAGATGCTCACGGCGCTGGCCGTCTCGGCGCAGAACCCGTCGATCGGGCGGAGCTTCGTGATCTTCTGCCCCATCGTCTTGACAATCCGCCAGCCGCCGGACAAGGTTCCCAGGGCGATGGCCGCATAAGAGCTGAGGACAATCCAAAAGGGGATATGAAACGTCTTCATGTAGCCCGCCGAGAAGACGAGGCTGGCGATGATGCCCATGGTCTTCTGAGCGTCGTTGCCGCCGTGGCCGAGGCTGTAGAGGCAGGAGGAAATGAGCGTGAGTTTCCGGAACCATGGGTTGATTTGGGCGGGCTGCTTCTTCTGGCCGATCCTGACCGCGACCCAGATGAAGACAACGCCGAGGACCAGGCCGAGCAGCGGCGCGAGGAAGATGAAAATGATCGTCTTCACCCAGCCGTGGGCGATGATCACGCCCAGTCCGGCCTTGGCGATCGCGGCACCGGCATAGGCGCCGATGAGGGCATGCGAGGAGCTCGTCGGAAGACCGAGAAGCCAGGTCAAGAGGTTCCAGGAGATTGCCCCGAGGAGCGCGGCGAAGACGACGATGGGCGTCACAACGGCAAGGTCGATCATCCCCACGCCGATCGTCTGGGCCACGGCCGTCCCAAAGATGAGGAAGGCAACGAAGTTGAAAAAGGCCGCCCAGGCGACGGCCTGCCTCGGGCTCAGGACCTGGGTCGAGACGATCGTGGCGATGGAGTTGGCTGCATCATGCATGCCGTTGGTGAAGGCGAACGCCAAGGCGACCAGAACGATGAGGATTACGAGGAGGAGGCTTGCGGCGGGCATGGAACTCAGCCTGTTTTAACGATGACGCCCTCGACGACGACGCTTACTCCCTGGCGGATCGGGGCGGAGGATTTCCGGTCCCTAGCGAAGAAGCGGAGTTTCATGGGGGCGTTCCCAAGGGCTGGAATATACAAGGGGGGCGGCGGGTTGTCAATTCAAAGCTCCAAGGGGGAAGCCCCCTCCTTGAATTCGCCGGTCCTGATGAGCCGCTCGATCTTGTAGGCCCCGAGCTTACGGGCCTTGAGGAATCCGTCCCATGCCGCTTCGGCCAGCCGACCGTTCTCCCTGAGGTCGAAGAGCCATTCCCCGCACGCCTCTAATGGCCCCGCGGGGCTGACGCCGGCATGGATCTCCCGGAGCCATCGCTTGTTGAGCTCCTCGTGCGCTCCGATCGGATCGGCCATCAGAATGGGCAGTCCCAGGCCGCAATAGAATGCCAGCTCGCTGGGTTTAGTCCAGAGGACGTCGGTCCGGCGCAGGTGGGCGTTGAATCGATCGAGATAGGCGTAGACGTCCTGGTCGTAGACGATCTGGAGGCCCCGATCTATCTCGCCGCGCAGGCCCGTTTCGCTGATGTACCCGAGGACGTGCTCGAAGACCTTCTTCTGGATCCCACAGGATAGCGTCAGGCGGACCTCTTCCTTCCGGATGCGGTCCCCGAGGCCCGCCAGGATCTTTTTGACCATCTCGGTCTGGGCACCGGCGCCGCCGATGGCGAACATCACCGTGAAATGACGCGCACGGTCCGCGGGCACGGAGTCATAGCCGAGCCAGCCGAGCACGGACCGCTCGTGATAAGAGAAGAACTTGCCGGCCGGGTCGAGCCGGAGCAGGCGCTCAAACAAATCGGCCTTAAGGACCTCGAGCCCCGTTTCCGACCCGATGTTCTCCTTGGGCAGGGGAAAGCCCGTCATGAGGATGGCCTCGTCGGGAACGCCGTAGGCCAGGAGCCTGCGGCGCACCTGGGTGCAGGGCGCCAGGTATCTGATCCGGCTTGTCTTGGGATCCTCAGGGACCCAGACCCTATTGAAGTCCGCGTCGCAGATGAGCAGGTACTGGTCCTGCTGTGGTCCGGGGACCGGCGGCTCGAGCGTATCCATCGCGACCGCCGTGGCATAGAACGTGTGGATGGCCGGATACGGAGCGGTGGCCAGCTTGTCCCGGAGGCTACGGCAAAGCCCCCGTTTTTGGACCAGGCGCTTGAGAAACTTCACAGCGAGGTTCGGCCGGGACTGGTCGGTTTTCGGGTAGTACGGGCGGATGCGCTGGACCGCGAGCAACAAGCCGACCAAGGCCTTGCCGATGACAGGGATCGCTCCGGCCTTCGACGAAGCGTAGTAAATGCGGCGCAGACGCCGCCAGATGCCATACTCGGGGTCGGGGGTCGTCCGGCGCGAGCCGTAGATGACCACCCCTTCGTGGGTGAGGTCGCGCAGGGGGTAGGCCGCCCGGAGATGGCCTAGGCCCATCAGGACGGTGACGACCCATGCCTTATCATGCGCCCTCATAGACGAGATTATCCACGTTCGCAGGGATGCGAATCAAGGTGTTCCTGCCGATGGCGATCCGGCCGCTCCGCCATTCGACCTGACGGCTGAAGAACGGGGTGAGGTAGACGGCGAAGAAAACGAGGTCTTTGGCCACGACAGCGGCCGGGAACAGGAGATGGTTCCTGAGGTGGTGGGCGTCCTCGGGGTTAACGAAGAGGAAGTTCGCGTACTCGACGGCGACCTTGATGGCCGACGTGAGGGCGAGGACGACCCAGCCGCGCCGGCCGAAAACCGCCCATCCGACGAGGGCGATGACGATCGGATTGAGGAGGATCTCCGCGAGATAGACGGGCCGCCGAAGGTGGTAGCGGAGCTTTGCCCAGCGTGACATCCGCTTGAAGAAGCTTTTGAGCGTGGCCGTCTGGTTGACGTTGGTCACCCAGGTGCAGTTCGTCGATACCCGGAAGCCGCTTTTCGTGAACGCCTCGCCCAGGAGAAAATCCTCGGCCAGGTAGTCCTTGAAGTAGCCAAAGCCCCCGAACGTTTCCAGGGCCTCGCGCTCGATGAGGATGGACTTCCCGACGATGATGGCCTGACGTCCCAAGAACCAGGATGCGATAACGCTCCCCGAGGTAAAGAAATTGAGGCTCGAGTTCTCCATCAGGCTGGCGAACGACCGGCTCGATGAGCCCCGGATCGGAGAGAACACGACCTTAGCGTCGTGGGCGAGGTGTTCGTCGACGAGCCTGCGAAGAGCGTCGGGAGCTACCCGGACATTGGAGTCCGTCGCCCAGAAGAGGCCGGCGCAGCTCTTCGATTCCAGGCTGGCCAGCTTGTGGATCTTGGGATTCTCGAAGGGCGGATGGCCGGTCGCCACGATGGTGGTTCGGATCCGGGGATGGCAGGCCTGGAGGTCCCTCAGGATGGCGACGCACGGATCCTTGAAGTCGTCGACGGCGAAGAGGACCTCATACGCGGGGTAATCGAGATGGTAGAACGACTCCAAGTTCGCGGCCATGTCGTCGTCGATGTTCTTGACCGGCTTGAGGAGGCTGACGAACGGGTATTGGCGGACTCCCGCGCCGGCCGTCTTCCTGCCTCGGCGAAAGGCCACCGTGAAGGCCGTGAAAAGGCAAAGAACCACGCCCGAAAAGGCCAGGATGACAAGAATCAAGGTTTTCATCGCTTCCATTCTGCCCGAGGTCGGTGAATTCCCGATGAAGGGACGGTTAATTCTCTGTTCAGACCGGCCTTTATCGAAAATTGACCGTTCCTTCATCGTCCCTTAGCCTGGCCGGGGGAAAATGGGCTTGAAAGAAAATGAGTAAAGCTCTACCGACCGACAAAAGAACGCCGGGTATCCTCGATCCCCATCAGGCCGGGACCCTGCTGGCCGAAGGGTGGCAGGCGGCCGACCTCCATGTCCATACGCTCCACTCTTACGATGTCATCCCGACCTGGCAGGTCGATCCGCTGAACCTCTATCTCGAGGCCCGCCGGCTCGGCATGACCTACGTCGCTTTCACGGATCACGACACGATGGCCGCCTACGACGAGATCGGCTGGACGCGCAAAGGCCTCGTGCCAGCCGTCGAGGTCAAGATCCTCGACCTCCAGAACGTGGGTCATACCATCCACGTCAACGTCTACACGCTCAACCGTCGGCAGTTCCAGGAGATCCAGGAGATCGCGGTTAAGGCTCACGACGTCGTGACGCTGGCCGGATATCTCAGGGCGGAAGGCCTACCCTTCATCTTCAACCACCCCTTCTGGCACGAGCCGGAAGAGAGGCCCAACCTCAGGGCCGTCCTCGATGTCGCCCGCCTGTTCCCGGTCCTCGAATACAATATGGGCCGCATCGGCCGAATCAATGCCCAAGCGCTCCGGCTGGCGAACTCCCTCTCGAAAGGCATCGTGGCCGCGACCGACAGCCACGTCGGGGAGATAGGACGGGCCTTCACCCTGGCCCGCAGCGACTCGTTCAAGGAGTTCTTCGATCAGATCGCCGCCCGGGAATCCCATCTGTGCCCGGCCGACCTGACTCTCCCCCGCTTCAAGGAAGAGACGTCGCTCCGGATTTGTCGTCTGTTCGACAAGACGGGCTGGCTCCACGCCAAGGAGTCGCTGACGATGGACACGGGGAACGCGATCCTGGACGGGATTATCAGCCAGGTGGCGCGGGAGGGATCGGAAACCCCGGGGCTTTCACGTTGGCTTCTCAAGAAGGCCGTCGAGGCTCTCTCAGGTTCGGGCATTCCGGGCGCTCTCTACCTCCGCTACCAGAACAGCCTCGCCGACCGGGTCGGCCGGCTCCTGGAGAGCGCTGGAACCGCCGCATGAGGCATCGCGCCGGGTGTCCTGTAATTCCTGCGAACCGGTGCGTTGAATGTCCCCGACGTTCATCTAAGGACTTGATGTTGATCCATGACGCGACCAGGCATTTCGTTTGAGGCTCGGTCAGCGGAAGGAGTAAAAGATAGAAGTGAACAAGAAGAAGATCCGTGTATTGTTCGTTTGCGTCCACAACAGCGCACGGAGCCAGATGGCTGAAGCATTCCTCAACACTCTGGGCGGAGATCGGTTCACAGCATCGAGCGCCGGACTCGAACGGGGGAAGCTTAATCCTCTGGCCGTTGAGGTCATGAAGGATGCCGGAATCGACATATCGCGGAACTCGACCAAGAGCGTCTTTGATGTTTATAAGAGCGGTGCCCTCTTCAGCTATGTCATTGCCGTCTGCGATGCCGAAGCCGCCCAGCGCTGTCCAACCTTCCCGGGGATCACCCGGACGCTTCTTTGGAGCTTTCCCGACCCTTCCTCATTCACGGGGACGTGGGAGGAGCGGCTCGCAAGGACACGCGCTGTGCGCGACGCCATCCGGGCAAAGGTTGAGGAATTCATCAAGGAATCCGCGGGAGGAAAACTCATGGCCCTCGATTTTTCCCTGAAAACCAACAAGGACGAATAGAAAGATTTTCGCCTTGCGCCCGTCGGGTCAACGTGGCGCCGGAAGACTTCCAGGAACGGCGGCGGGCCATCTCCCCTCTTGAAAGCACCCTATATTCCTAGGACCTCATCCCTTAAAAATGGTCCAGACATAATGTGAGTTTTCTGGCAAAATCTCTAGGCAGGAGGTTTTGCGGATGAAGAAGTCGAAGTTCACCGAAGAGCAGATCGCC
>Ga0315280_10001598_pt1 | contig 38508 bp, 46 predicted proteins | sample YL17G06_40_MG_FD_203697 | JGI IMG/M metagenome (GOLD analysis project Ga0315280, IMG submission 203697) | Sediment microbial communities from Yellowstone Lake, YNP, Wyoming, USA - YL17G06_40 | ecosystem: Environmental > Aquatic > Freshwater > Lake > Sediment | place: USA: Wyoming | collected... | reverse complement strand
ACTGAGATTATCACGATTGTCATCTCAGGACACTCTTGATGTAGGACTAATGACTAGAGAAGACATTCAAAACCATGTGTTTTGATCCCGCAGGCTGAGAGGTTGGAAAAGATTTGGTCATCTACTGCCTAAACAGTAACGTTTATATAGAAGTGTTTACATGCTGTTTTTGCTTTTACATCGAGTTTAAAGGAGGCAAAACATTATGATGGCTGGAGGACAGCAACCAATTATTATCCTTAGAGAAGGAACGAAGCGAGAAAAAGGAAAAGGCGCACAATTAAACAACATTATGGCAGCACGAGCAATCTCAGACGCAGTGAAATCAACACTCGGTCCAAAAGGAATGGACAAGATGCTGGTCGACTCCATGGGTGATGTTGTGATCACCAACGATGGAGCAACCATTCTCAAAGAAATCGATGTTGAGCACCCTGCAGCAAAGATGATCGTAGAAGTCGCCAAATCACAAGATGACGAATGCGGTGATGGAACAACATCAGCCGTGATTCTCACTGGCGAGCTGTTAAAATACGCTGGAGAACTCATCGAGCAGAACATCCACCCAACCGTTATCTGCACGGGATACAAGCTCGCAGCAACCAGAGCAATTGCTGAGCTCAACAAAATGGCAACCCCTATTAAACACGGTGACAAAAAAACCTTAAAAAACATCGCGATGACCTCGATGGCTAGTAAAGGTGCGAGCGCATCAAAAGCTCTCCTCGCCGATGTCGCCGTTGATGCAGTCACCAGTGTCGCAGAGCAAATCGGTGACCGAACCATCGTTGATATGGACAACATCCAGATCCAGAAGAAACACGGCGGCAGTATCGAGGATACTAAAATCATAAAAGGAATCATCCTGGACAAAGAGCGCGTCCATGAGGGAATGCCCCGACAACTGAAAAATGCAAAAATAGCACTCGTGAACGCAGCCTTAGAAATCAAAAAAACAGAGGTTGATGCACGCATTCAAATCCAAGACCCTACCCAGCTGCAAGCATTCCTTGATGAAGAGGAATCCATGTTGCGGAAAATGGTCGAAAAAGTCAAAAAAAGCGGAGCGAACGTCCTGATCTGTCAGAAAGGCATTGATGACCTTGCACAACACTTCCTCTCCAAAGAAGGCATCTACGCGGTCAGACGAGCGAAGAAAAGCGACATGGATAAACTCGCAAAAGCAACCGGTGCTATCGTCGTCGCAAACCTTGACGAGATTTCTCCAAAAGATCTTGGATTCGCTGGCAATGTTGAGGAACAAAAAATCGGCGATGATAAAATGACATTCATCACTGATTGTAAAAACCCCAAGGCAGTGTCCGTCCTCATCCGCGGCAGTACCGAACACGTCGTCGATGAACTTGACCGTGGTATGCATGACGCTTTGTTCGTTGTCAAAATCGCGTTAGAAGATGGAAAACTCACTCCTGGCGGTGGCGCAGCAGCAACTACAGTATCAATGGCACTCCGAGATTATGCATCCTCCGTTGGCGGACGAGAACAAATGGCGATAGAGGCCTTTGCAAACGCCATCGAAATCATCCCCAAGACCCTCGCAGAAAACGCAGGGCTAGATCCCATTGACATGATGATTGAGATGCGCAGAGTCCATAAGAAGGGCGATAAAAACGCTGGTGTTGATGTCTTTACTGGGAAAGTCGTGGACATGATAAAAAACAATGTCATCGAACCACTCCGCGTCAGCGTCCAAGAAATTCAAGCCTCAACTGAAGCAGCAACCATGATCCTACGGATTGACGACATCATCGCATCAAAGAGCGGTGGTGGCGGTGGAATGCCTCCAGGCGGCCCCGGCGGAATGCCCGGTGGAATGCCTCCAGGCGGCGGAATGGACGAGTACTAAACTAACTCTCCCTTTCTTTTCTTTTTTTCTGGTGCATATGCCAACAAAAAAACCGAGCGGCACAAAAAAACCACCGCACGAAACACTACAGAACAAAATAAGAAAACAAGAAGAAGAACTTCAACAACTCAGACAAGAACTGACCGAAAAAAACGATAAATATCTCCGCGCGCTCGCGGACTTCCAAAACTACCAGAAACGCATGGAAAAAGAACTGCTCGCCCGTGACGAGGAGCTGAAAAAGAAATACCTTTCAGAGATCCTTGACTTCCAGGAGCTCCTCAAGAAAGCCTACGAGGACGCAGACCCGAAAAGCGGCCTGAAAATCCTCCTTGGTAGCCTGGAGAAATTCCTGGAAAAAGAAGGGGTCACCTATATTGACTGTAAAGGCAAACCCTTTGATCACACGGTCCATCACGCAATCTCCACGGTAGAACCACAGAATTGCGAAGAAGGAACCGTTGTTGAGGAAATAAAAAAAGGGTACAGGCTGGGAGATAAACTCCTGCGGCCATGCCAAGTAATCGTCGCAAAAAAGAAAGAAGAATTAAAAGAATCAAAAGAGTGAGGTGTGAAAACTATGGCGAAGATCATTGGAATTGACCTTGGAACCACGAATTCCGAGGGAGCTTACATCGAGGCTGGAAAACCAGTGGTGATTAAAAGCGCGGAGGGACAGTCGTATTTTCCTTCTGTTGTCGCATTTACGAAAACCGGGGAGATGCTGGTCGGTGAGGCAGCGAAACGACAAGCGGTGACCAACCCGGAAGGAACGATTCAGCGGATTAAGCGAAAAATGGGGACCAACGAAAAAATCAGGATCCGCGGAAAGACGTACACACCCCAGCAGATCTCCGCGTTCATCTTGCAAAAAATCAAGAAAGATGCGGAGGATTTCCTTGGCGTAACCATAAATGATGCCGTGATTACTGTTCCCGCGTATTTCAACGATGACCAGCGGCAGGCGACCAAAGACGCTGGCGCGATCGCGGGGTTCAACGTGAAACGCATCATTAATGAGCCGACCGCTGCCGCGCTCGCGTACGGCCTTGACAAAAAAGAGGATCAGAAGATCGCGGTGTACGATTTCGGCGGTGGAACCCTTGATGTGACGATCATGGAGGTCGGCGGTGGCGTCTTTGAGGTGCTCTCCACGAGCGGTGACACCCAACTCGGTGGCTCAGACATGGATCAGGCGCTCGTTGACTATATTGCAAGTGAATTCAAAAAACAGCATACGGTTGACCTGCGCAAAGACCCCAAGACCCTGCAACGGATCCTTGAGGCGGCCGAGACCGCGAAAATCGAGCTTTCCTCGACCCTCCAAACAGAAATCAACCTTCCCTATATCACGGTGGTCGATGGGCAGCCGACGCATCTGGAGATGAAGCTTTCACGGGCGAAACTGGAAGAGATTATTGGACCGATCATCAACCGCAGTGAACGCCCATGTCTGCAGGCGATCCAAGACGCAAAATTGCGTCCGCAGGATATTGACCATGTGGTTCTTGTCGGCGGCGTCACCCGCATGCCGCTCGTTCAAAAGAAGGTCGAGGAGATATTCCATCAGAAACCAAAGCGAGAGGTCGACCCCATGGAATGCGTCGCAATCGGCGCAGCAATCCAGGCAGGCGTCCTCTCTGGTGATATCGAAAAAAACATCGTACTACTCGACGTAACCCCCCTCACCCTGAGCGTAGAGACACTCGGCGGTGTCGCAACCCCGCTCATTGATCGAAACACGACCGTGCCAACACGAAAAAGCAAAATTTTCTCCACCGCAGCAGACAATCAAACCAGCGTCGAGATTAACGTGCTCCAAGGAGAACGACCCATGGCCGCGGACAACAAAAGCCTCGGGCGATTCCACCTAGATGGCATATTACCGGCACCACGAGGCATCCCACAAATCGAGGTCACCTTTGACATTGACGTCAACGGAATCCTCAGCGTCTCCGCAAAGGACCTTGGTACCGGAAAAGAGCAATCCATACGAATCACCGGCTCAACAAAACTTTCTGACGCTGAAATCGAACGCATGAAAAAAGAAGCAAAAGAGCACGAGGAAGAAGATAAAAAACGAAAGGAAAAAATCGAAATCAGAAACAACGCAGACTCCCTTGTCAGCAGCACAGAAAAAACACTTATTGAGCTGAAAGACAAGTTCAGCGCCGAGGATAAAGAAAACCTGGAAAAAGCGCTCAAGGAGCTCCGCGAGGCGCTCACCGGTGATGATACGGACAAAATCAAGGAGAAAACCGAAGCACTCACCCAGGCATTCCAGAAGGCATCGACCACGATTTATCAACAAGCGGCACAACAGTACCAGCAACAGCCAGGTCAAGGCGCTGGACAAGAGGACGCCTGGAAAGGACATCCCTCTGATGATGACACCATTGATGCTGACTACAAAGTCAAAGGTGAAAAAGACAAAAAGAAAAAGAAGGACGACGATCAATAATTGTCTTTACCGTTTCTTCTTCTCTTGCGGTCGATTGGAGAGAAAATCAATTGACCGCATCTTTGATTTTTCTTTAATAATCATTACCGCACAGGGTGCGGTCTTTAACACTTCCTCAGAGACGCTCCCAAGGAGAAACTTGTTGAACCCCTTTCTCCCTTGGCTCGCCATCACAATGAGATCATCGTCTTGCGCGTACTTCACGATCTCGTGCGCTGGCGCCCCTGCAGCAAGCATTGTCGCAGTCTCAACACCCTCACCTTCCGCGATTTTTTTCACCTCTTCAAGCGCGAACTGTTTTTCTCTTTGTATTTTTTCCTCCAGCATGGTCGACAGCATATACTGACGAGAATCATTCACGGAAATAATGAAGACTCCGACGTTAAGGAGTTTCGCAAAATATGCTCCCTGCTCTGCCGCGACCTTCGAGACATCAGAAGTATCCACAGGGATCACGACACGGTTGATACCCTTCATCCTCTACACCCTACCTTATTACGAATACCATCATCATCATTTAAACATTTTGTACAGCATCCTCCGATGTACGAACAAAATAACGGTTACCTTCCATTCTGGTAACATTTGTACAGCCACCAGATACCGCATGTACAACAAGTCGTTTTAAACAAGACAGACAAAGAGAATCGTAAGGAGTGACAGTCTATGATGATCGTCGCCGGCATCTCAAACGCCGAGGAAGTAAACGAACTTGTCAGTATCACCAAATCCTTCGTCGTCGCAAACCGAGCAAAACAACTCGTGCACGAACTCAAAAAGGAATAAAAAAACCCCCTGAGGCGAACCATAATGAACAACAAAAAAAACAATCGTATCTGGATCTGGATGCAGGAAAACAATTTGCATAAGGCGGTCTACACTCCTAACCAGCAAACCTTGGTCGTCTACAACGAACGAGATGAGATAGTACTCAAACGAAATGGGATAACTACTGCGCAATTCACCAACCTTGAAGCGATGTTCGTCTCAATCGGTGCACGACGCATCGACGGACGCAAGGAGCCATTCACCTACCTCTAAAATCTTTAGTCTTGCCATTGCGCTTTGACCCAGCTGTCCATAAACCGTTTTGAGAGGTCAGGCCGCGCCTCTGCGATGTCGGTCATCGTAATAATTCCCACAACCTTCCCTGATGAAATGACCGGGAGTTTTTTTATCTTGTACTGCCGCATGGTTTCTAAGGCTGTTTCGATCGTATCCAGTGCATAGACAACCTTCACCCCGGAAGACATGATCTCTCGAACCTTGGTGGCATCAGGGTCTCGCCGTGCACAAATCGACCGCTCTATGAGATCACGCTCTGTCACAATACCGACACATGTCCCGTTTTCCACCACCACAAGACACCCGACTTTTTTCTCTTTGTATTTCATGCACGCATCATACGCTGAGTCGGCCGCATCGATCGTCACGACATTCCTGGTCATGACCTCCTTCACAAGCATGATCTCACAACACCTGATATTCTACCTCCGTTATATTCTTATCTTCATATCTGTTATCTAGTGCCTGTGAACATAAAATCAAGGAACGATATCTTAACCGACATCATCCGGGACGGAAAAAAACACCCGAAAGGATGGAGCGCTGCGTTCGGAAACGACCTCGAATCGTTTTCCCATGATTGTTTCATTTTCCATCCGAGCGTCGGCATCTACCTGCTGAAAGAGTACAATAAAAACCCCTATAAGGTCAAAGGCGTCGGTTCGAAAATCGCGCGGCACATTGACGATGACATCAGAGACAGTATCACGAAACACTCAGGAGAATTTGGTATCCTTCAGGGGGATATCCAAAAAATCCTTGAGAACATCAATAATGGAATCCCCCCAAAGAAAATCCTTGAAGGGGCGATCCAGGGGAAAGACCTTGGATTGAAAATCCCGGTGAGAGGGCATGCATCGACCTCCAAAGAAACCTACGATTATATAGACAACGCGTTTTCACCTAAATTAAAAAAACTCACCTGTACCTTTGAAAAAATGGTGTCAGATGATGGTCTGTACACCTCCTATGAGTAACAGGGATTACTTGAGGTATTCCTTCATTTTGCCGACCGCTACTTTTCGTTTCTCCTGTAATTCGATGAGGAATTTTTCTACCTCTTCAGCCGCGCGTTTTTTACACGCGCCACACATCAACGCTCCCTTCTTGCAGGATTCGAAGATCTGTTTCAGGTCAGTATCGTCTTCTACGAGATGATACAACCACAGCTCGTACACCATGCATTCGTCGGGTTTCCCGCCGAATTTCTTCTGCTCCTCAAGGGTAGTCGCCCCACCGGTTTTTGCATTCATGATCTTTTTTCGGGCCTCCTGCGGGGTGTCAGTCAAAAAGATCGCACTCTCCGGTTTTGAGGAGGACATTTTATCCCCGGTGAGCCCCGTGATGAACCGATGGTACGTTGACGACGGTTGCAGGAACCCGTAACCACCAAACCTTGGCTCAGAACGGGCAAGCGCCTCATCAATATGCGGGATGTCGGATTCTTTCGCGTTGTTGATGTAAATCGCCTTGTAGTCGGTAATCCGTCTCAAATCAGAGAACTGGAGTTTTTTAAGGATTTTTTCTGCGTTGTCAAGAAGTGTGTCAACATTTTCGTCAACTTTCACGAATACGCCGATTTTGTTATCTTTTGTGACTGTTACGTTGTACAAGCGGTGTGCCTGTGCGATATCTCGACTTAACCGGATGTGTGGATCCTGGTCAACACCAACGGGTACCAAGGTTGGTCGAATACCGCCAAATTTCTCCAGTTGAACATGCAAAATATCCCCAGTTTGTACCAAGGGGGAAAAGATATGGGCCATGTTTGTCGTGCCTTCAAACCCGTAGGTTGCGACCATCTGGGACCAGTTCACCCTGCGGCCTAGGAGAAACGCGAGGTCTTTCACATCCTGGTTTTTCGATTGGAAATAGATGTGGCACCGGTCAGGCTTCAACCCAAGGGCGATATAATTCAAGATGTATTCATTCACCGCAAGATCCATGGTCTCCTCAAGGGTGAGCCCTCGGGTTGCGAATGCTTCGATATCGGCAACCGCAATGAAGATATCCGCGCCGATGCTTTGATAGTAGATGACCTCATCGATCACCATCTTATGCCCAAGGTGCATGCGGCCGGACGGCATCAGACCTGTTAGGATCGCCCATGGTTTCTGGTGAAGAAACGCCTCATGGATCATCTCAAAGCCGCGGTGACCGAACACGACGCCTCGTCGTAGCAACCGGTGCGGATGCGGAAGGTCTTTCCAGAGGTTGTCTGTGAATTCCTGGATCCCGAATTCATCACGTAGTCGTGTATAATCCTGATATGTTACCGAGCTCCACGGGTCAATTTTCATGGTCGTCAGGCTGTACATCAGGTATCATTTCAAAAACTTACCGTATTGATGCATCGAGCGGTAACCCGTAAAATGTCATGGTATCTGCGGATAGCCAGGGAATGCAATCCTTTATATCGGACTGACCGTATTACCGACATGAGGGACACAAAAAAAGGAGTTTTTGCCTGATGATCCAGCAATGTTCGCTTTGCGGGGGTAATTTATTGCCAATCGACGAGGAGGGTATCTGTCATCTCTGCAAGATGTCGATTATTTTCAATGAGGATACCTTCCCCGATATCGAAGACTGTGCATCCTAAAGAACATCTTTTTTCCGCACAATATGAGCAAGCATAACTGATATAAGACGAGACGCCATGGCTTTTTTCACACCTATGAATCCTGAGTTGCAAAAAATACTAGCGCGGCAGCATTACGCAATTATTGGGACCCATTCAGGGGTGAAACTCTGCCACTGGATGAAGCAAAGCCTCTTGTTCGGCCGCCATTGCTATAAACAAGCGTTCTACGGCATTTCCTCACACCGATGCCTGCAGATGACCCCCGCGATCAATCACTGCACGCAGATGTGTCTGTTTTGCTGGCGGCTCCAGAACTTCACGGAAAAAGAACTCCGCACCCCCGATGAGCCAGAGTTCATCCTGGAGAAAGCACTACAGGCCCAGCGGAAACTCATCACAGGGTTCAAGGGGGACCCGCGCTGCGATCAGAAAAAATGGGCCGAGGCAAACGAACCGAACATGCTTGCCTGCTCGCTCTCCGGAGAACCAACCCTGTATCCTCGGCTCGGGGAATTCTTTGACGCGTGCCATAGGAAAGGCATCACCACGTTTCTTGTGACCAATGGGACGACCCCTGAGGTGCTTGCGAACCTCGACCCACTCCCGAAACAACTCTACGTCTCCGTCGTCGCGCCAACCAAGGATGTGTATAAAAAAATCTGCGCGCCATTACTTCCAGACGGCTGGGAAAAGATACAGCAGACGCTCGAGATGCTCCCCTCGTTAGACACCACAACAGTCATTCGGCATACCCTTGTCCATGATTGGAATGCGGACGAAAAATACGTTGAGCAGTACGCAAGGCTTGATGAGAAAGCATCGCCAACCTTCATCGAACCGAAAGGGTACGTCTTTGTCGGCGCCTCACGCAACAGACTTCATTTTTCCAACATGCCGACCCATGAACACATCCGAGCCTTCGGGCATCGCCTCGCAGAGTCCTTGGGGTATGAACTGGTCATGGAAAAAGCAGACTCGTTGGTTGTACTGCTTGCGCGTCAACAAAAGGAAATTCAGAAAAGAAAAAAAAGGAATGAAAAACGTGGTTAGTATTTTCCACGTATTTTCCTGCGTTCGACTTTCACACCGCTGGGAGACACGATCATGAGGTTGCTACCGATGCCTGCGACATCACCGCCGATATCATCCGTCATTCGTTTTAGCTCATTGGTCACTCGTTTTAAGAGGACTTCCTGGTCGGAAATCGCGCTGAAATCAAGAATCAGCACATTTCCACCATAGACGTAATCACATAACTCCTTGAGATCCTCATACCGTTGAATATCACCAATGGCAACATGCATCCGTGCACCAGACGTGGTTCCACCTTGTGCATCCGCATATTTCTCTAGATCGATATACCCCTCGGTTGTTCCCGTTTTTTTCTCACCAAAAATTTTACTCGTTATTCCCATACTGACACACTTCTCCTATTTTTTGCCAGTATTCTAAAATATAATTCGCTTTATAAACATTTGTAAAGTCCTATAATTACTCGCATGCCTCTGACAAAAATACAGCACCTCGTTGAGAACCAGCGAGAAAAAGAAAACTATATAAAAGGTGCGTTTGGATACTGGTGGTGGTGTGAGGATGACCGAAAAAGGGATACTTATCGAACGAATCACTATTAAAATTAAAGTCTTTAATACCGGGAAATGGGAATGGAAGGTACGGCAGATCTACCGGAAAAACCCGCAGATTGAGCTTGGGGATTTCGTTAAAATATTAGATGAGATAAAAACTGAATTACTTGCTGCTGAAAAACCGCAGCGACCAAACGCGCCGATACCGGAAAAAAGGAAATCAGAACAACAAAAAAAGAAAAGAAATAACGAAAAAGAGGAATAGCACCCTTTCATCTTTTTACGTCCTTTCTTTCGTACAAACACACCAAAACAGAGAGGTGATTTCCATCATTTACTTCATCCATGGATACCAATCAAGCCCCACGGGCGCAAAAGGCACCCTATTCAAAGAAACTCTTCATGCTGTCCCCATCGCATGCCGCACAGGACCCCCAGGAACCCTTGTCATACCCCAATGTCTCCAAAATATCTCCGATGCGATAAAAGATGATTCAAATGTGATCCTCATCGGATCATCATTTGGGGGATTCCTCGCAGCAACGACCGCACTTCATCACACAACCGTCAAACAAGCAATCCTTTTGAACCCCGCAATAATCCCACCGCAGACGAACTTGAAAAAAATTGAGGAAATACCACCAAGAATTTTTTTACAGATGGTGCGCCCGGAACTCTTTGAACAAAAAATCCCTGCGACAATCACCATCCTTTTGGGAACCGAAGATACCGTTGTCCCTGACCAATGGGTTCTTATGTTTGCCAAAGCTCAAGAAGCGTCCGTCCAATTTCTCCGTGATGACCATGAGTTCTCCAAAAACCTCTCCAACCTCCCCGCAATCATCTCAAAAATCCTACGACAATAAGATGTGTCCTATTGGTGGGTCAGGGTCCATAACCGATCGCCCACATAATGGAGTGTTTTCACTGCCTTCCCAGGTTGTTTCATTTTCATTTCCTCACCGGTAATCAGCGCGATGCCCACCGCGAACGGCTTATGGTGTTTCTCGTCGCAAACCCAGACGATATCATCTTTTTGAATCCCAGGGTCCGCGTCTGTGATTCCTGGCGCCATCACATCCGCGCCTTTCGTAATAAAACTAATCGCACCCATGTCCACCACAACACCATGGGTTTTCGGCTGATATTTATTCACCCCCTGTAACGTCAGTACGAGCTGGTTGTTATAAAAAAAGAAATCAATGCTATCATTGACTAGCACGACCGAAAATTCCTCAAGCGTCCCAACATCGACAGTTGCCTTGGCATCAAAAAAATCAACGCCGAACCTTGTTTTCAAGCCGGAAATGATGTCTTTTGCCTCCCGTTCCTTCAGACGATGCCGGTTCTTTATTTTTAGTGCCATAAGAACGTGCATTTTCTCCAATGTTTTAATAGTTATCCTGGCGGTGAAGGCCCAAACTCTTATAAATGATATCTCCATTTCGTCTCCCTTAGGTAACACCCATGGAGAAACCATTAAAACTCTTACATGCAAGCCTCAACGCTCGAGTGATCGTGGAATTACGAGGAGGCGTTGAGTACCAAGGCATCCTTGACGGCTATGATGTCCCTCATATGAACCTCGTCTTAAAAAACGCTGATGAGCTTGTCCACTCTGATAAAAAAACGAAACATGATAAGGTGATCGTCCGGGGCGACAATATCATTTATATATCACCGTAGAATAAGGGGTAACGAGTATGACGAAAGGAACAACGTGCAGAGCCGGTGGCAAGACCACCCACATCGCCTGTCGCAGATGCGGGAGGCACTCATTCCACGTACAGAAAAGACGATGTGCATTTTGTGGGTTTGGCGAGACAAGTAAAATGCGCCATTACAACTGGACACGAGAAAAGATTTAACATTTTTTTATGAAAAGTCTTTTTCTTAAGAACCCTTTTTTATAACTTATCTGCACATGGATAACAGCTGACAAAATGATCTTTTTTTACCTCAAGCAGCTCTGGCTCAACAGTGCAACACTCTGGTTTTGCTTCTGCACACCTTGGATGAAACCGACATCCTGGAGGCGGATTGATGAGACTTGGAACCTCCCCTGATAAGGGGATGAATTTAGCTTGGCGATCTGGATCAGGGATCAGGATTGCTGACAATAATGCTCGTGTATAGGGATGGATTGGATCACGAAAAAGGTCCTGTTTTGATGCCAACTCAACGATTTTCCCTGCATACATCACTCCGATCCGGTCACTGATATGTTTTATAACACTCAAATCATGGGTAATGAAGAGAAGCGTAAGCCCAAAATCCTTCTGCAAATCCTTTAGTAAATTAATGATCTGCGCCTGGATTGACACATCAAGAGCGGAGACCGGCTCGTCAGCGACGATGAAAATCGGGTTTGTTGCGAGCGCCCGCGCTATCCCAATCCGTTGCCGTTGCCCGCCGCTGAACTCATGCGGGTACCTGTTGATCTGGTCCTGCGTGAGACCGACTTTATCCATTAGTTCTATAATCTTATTTTCTTTTTCCTCTTTTGTTGATGTCAATTTGTGTACTTCCAGTGGCTCAGCGATCGCCCCACCGATTGTCATCCTCGGGTCAAGCGACCCGTACGGGTCCTGGTAGATGATCATCATTTTTTTCCGGACATCAACAAGCTGTTTTTGTTTCAGGTGCGTAATATCCTTGCCTTCGAACGAGATAGACCCTGCGGTGGGGTTGATCAACCGCAAGATAAGTTTCCCGCAGGTGGTTTTCCCACACCCTGATTCTCCGACGAGACCGAGTATCTCTTTGCGCTGTATCTGGAAACTCACCGAATCAACCGCTTTGACCGCGTCTTTTTTCTTCAACAGGCCGCCGCCGATGGGGAAATATTTTTTCAGGTTTTTCACCTCGACCAGCGTTTCCATTTACGCAGTACCCCCATAGAGATAGCATCGCACCCAATGCTGCGGCCCCACTTGAAGCAGTTCCGGTAATTTTTTCGGACAAAGCTCGAAACAGAACTCGCATCGCGGATGAAATGGGCATCCCGACGGCAGATCAAGAAGATTGGGGACTAGCCCCTCAATGATTTTTAATCGTTCCGTGTCCGCGTCAAGTCGCGGTATTGATTTCATCAAGGCTTTCGCGTAGGGATGCAGGGGATCCTGGAAGAAGGTGTGGACATCGGTGTATTCCATCACGTATCCCGCGTACATGAGCGCGACGTTATCGCATGTTTTTGCGATCACCCCAAGATCATGAGTAATCAATATCACTGAGGTGTCGAGTTCTTTTCGTAAGTCATCGATTAAACGCAGGATTTGGGCTTGGATCGTGACATCAAGCGCGGTGGTCGGCTCATCTGCAATTAAAAGAGCAGGATTGCAGGATAACGCCATGGCGATCATCGCACGTTGCCGCATTCCACCGGATAGCTCATGGGGGTAATCGTCGATCCTTTTCTCCGGATCGGGAAATCGCACCGTTTTTAATGATTCGATTGCTTTTTTTCGTGCGTCCTCTTTTTTCAAATCTTGATGAAGCGCGAGCACTTCCATGATCTCGGAGCCGATTGTGAACATCGGATCAAGGGAAGTCATCGGCTCCTGGAAAATCATGGAGATCTTTTTCCCCCGTATCTTCCTCATTTCCTTTTCGGTAAGCTCAAGCAGGTTTTTCCCTTCGAAAATGATTTTCCCGCCAACGATTCTTCCTGGTGGGCTTTGTACGAGTCGCATGATGGACAGCGCGGTTACGCTTTTCCCGCATCCTGACTCGCCGACGAGGCCGAGTGTCTCTCCTTTGTTGAGGGTGAAGGAGACCCCATCGACCGCTTTGACGGTTCCTTCGTGGGTGAAGAAGTATGTTTTGAGGTCTTCCACTCTGAGGAGGTCTTCCATTGGTTCTCAACCTATTCTTTGAGTCGCGGGTCCAGGATATCCCGGAGTCCATCGCCTAAGAGATTCAGTCCGAGTACGGCGAGGACGATAGCGATCCCTGGGAACGTCGCCGCCCACCAGGCACCACTCACGATGTAGAAGCGACTCTCTGAGAGCATCGCGCCCCATTCAGGGCTTGGTGGCTGCGCGCCTAACCCTAGGAAACCAAGGGCTGCTGCATCAAGGATCGCCCCTGCCATCATCAATGTCCCATACACGATGACGGGTGACAGGCTGTTGGGGAGGACGTGCCGAAAGATGATCCTAAGATTGCTTGAGCCGATCGCCTTCTGAGCCTCGATGTATTCCATTTCTTTGACATATAACACGGAGCCGCGCATGACCCGCGCCATCTGAGGGGAATATTCAATGCCGATCGCGATCATCGCTTTGTCCAGTCCCTGACCGATGACCGCGACGATGACAATGGCAAGCAGTAGCGACGGGAACGCAAACAAGATATCGGTGATCCTCATCAGCACACTGTCGATCCAGCCGCCGAAATACCCAGCGGCGATCCCGATCAGGATACCGAGCGCTGTCGCGATGCCAACCGCGATGAAGCCGACGGTTAAACTAATCCGTGACCCATAGATAATCCTGCTGAGCACGTCCCTTCCGAGCATATCGGTCCCGAGGATGTACCCAGGGATGCTCTGGTTACTCCAGAACCCTGGTTTGAGGCTGTTTTCGAGTTGCGGTGGCGACGGGGTCGGATCATGAGGCGCGATGAATGGCGCGAAGATCGCAAGCACGACAAGGAAAAGGATGAGAATAAGGCCAAATACCGCTGATTTATTATAGCGAAACCGGCGGATCAGCTCATGGGTTTTTGTCTCTCTTTTTCTCGGCATTCTTCATCTACTCATAATGAATCCTTGGGTCGATATAGGTGTATAGGAGATCAGTTATAAGATTGACAATAACAAACACAAGAGCGAATACGAGAATGCAGCCGATAACCAGAGGATAATCCCTTGCGTACACTGAATCAACAACAAGCCGACCGACGCCAGGCCAGGAGAATACGGTCTCTGTTAAAATCGCTCCTGAAAGCAGCAACCCAAAATTCATTCCAATAACGGTAACAACAGGAACCATCGCATTTCGAATTGCATGTTTATAGATGACTTTGCGTTCTGATAAGCCCTTTGCTCGTTCCGTTCGTATAAAATCCTGTCGCAGTACTTCCAGCATACTTGACCTAGTTGTCCGTGCAATAATAGCCATGGGAATTGTGCCCAAGGCGATTCCTGGAAGAATCAAATGACGAAGAACACTTATCAACGCAGCACCATTGCCCGTGATGATACTATCCAGCACCATTAAACCGGTTACGCGATGGAAGGGAATCAAAAGATCAATACGTCCACCTATTGGAAGCCATCCTAGGAAAATCCCGAAAATCATCATGAGCATGATTCCAAGCCAGAATACCGGCATGGAAATCCCAAAAAGTGCGATCCCCATCACCGTATAATCCGTAGCTGAGTATTGTTTCGTTGCAGAGATGATTCCTGCTACAACACCGATAAGGATCGCAAAGATCATAGCAGCGATCGCGAGTTCAATCGTGTTCGGAAACCGGTCTGAAATTTCTACAACAACCTGTTCGTGAGATAGGATTGAACGACCTAAGTCACCATGAAGAACGTCCCCAAGCCATATGAAGTATTGAACATACAATGGTTTATCTAAACCGTATTTTTCTCGTATTTGGTCAATTTCTTGTTGTGTGGCATGTTGTCCAAGCATGTTCCTGGCTGGGTCTCCAGGAGCAAGATGTATCAACGCGAATGCGATAATGGTAACTCCCAAGATGACTGGTATTATCTGTAACAGTCTTTTTATGATGTACCATTTCATTTCTGATCAACAGAATATTTTGGAATCCCTCTATTCTTTTTCTCGCGCATCAGAAATTCAGAGAATGCCTGTGTTGTGTTAGGTTATGCTGACCGGATAGAAGAAATAACGTGCTGTTGGATTTAAAACGAATCCCTTCACATTTGATTTGAATGCTAGGTCTTGATTCGCATGAGCTAAATATACAAATGGGGCATCTTCATGGATTATTACCTGTGCTTCTTTATAGAGTCTTGCACGCTCTGTCGTATTGTACGTTTGTATTGCCTGCGTAAATAGATCTTGTACTTCTGTATTGTTGTAAAATGCTACATTTCCAGCTGTACCAATTGTACATTTATCTCTTCCGTATAAGACGTTCATAAAATTATCGGGATCACCATTGTCACCAGTCCACCCCAGAAGACACATTGGATGTTCTCCATTTTGTGTTTTTTGAAGATACGTACTCCATTCTACCTGATTAAGGGTTACAGATATATTTACAGCTGCTAGATAGCTTTGAATTGCCTCTGCGATTTTTGGTGGATCAAACATATATGGTCTACTTGATGTCATTACCCACAATGTGGTATTAAACCCGTTTGGATACCCTGCTTCTGTTAGGAGTTCTCGTGCCTTGGCAGGATTATACGGATAATCTACAATTGCGTTATTATATCCAAACAAAAACGGCGGCATTCCGTTAATTGCGACTGTTGCGTCCCCTTTATAGAGATTTTTTACAATCGAACTTTTATTAATGGCGTAATTAATCGCTTGTCTCACGGACCTATTCGTTAATGGTGCAAAATATCCGGGGGTTTTAACCCATGATTCATTGGCATCGGGAACTCCGTTTTGATTTGTATCATGATATCCATATCCAGTATTTAATGCCAGGTATGCGATATTCATCCCAGGGGCCGAGAGAAATTGTAGATTTGGATTTGCTTTTATTGTAGCAAAACTTGAGGGATCAGGGAATTCCATTCCATTAATTTCATTTGCCTGTAAAGCTAACAGTCTCGCAGATGGATCCGTAATTACCCTGAAAATCAATTTATCTATTTTTGGAGCTCCGCGCCAGTAATCTTTATTTGCTTCTAGAGTAATATGATCATCCTTTACCCATTCGACAAACTTAAATGGACCTGTTCCAACCGGATGTTTGAACGCGTCTCCCTTCCATACTGCAGCATTTGTGGGGCTGACAATAGCAACCGTAAACATTGCTAAGCTTGTCATCATCGCAGCGTTTGGTTTGCTTAACATTATATTGACCGTATAATTGTCGATTTTTTCAACTCTGCTAATATCGGTGAACATCCATCCCCAATACGCCCATTCACCATATTGATGATATGGATGAGTTGTGTTATATTGTCTTTCAAAAGAAAAAATCACAGCATCTGCATTAAAATCTGTTCCATCGTGGAACTTCACGCCATGTCTCAAATTGAAGGTAATATTCTTTCCATCTGCTGAAGTGTTCCATGATGTCGCCAAGCATGGTTGTATCTCTGTACTACCTGGTTTATATTCGACCAGACTTTCAAAAATATTGTCCGTTCTCGAAGTTGATTCCTGATCTGTTACATCAGCAGGATCCAGTTTATCTGCGTCTCCAGAGCTCCCAAATATCAAAATCTTCTGCGCTGCAGGAGGATTTTGTACACATCCACTAAAGGATACCGCAAGTAATATTCCGCACACAACGATCGCGAGTACGCCAGCCTTTATACTATCTGAAGTATCTCTCCCCATGGTTTTCTACCTTCGTTATCCACCCTTCCTAAGGAAAGGGATAGATTTGTATCACATATATCATTTAATTACTTTTTCTTTTTGTAGTGTCAACCGACATCGCTAACATTCATAATAAAATGATGAAGGTATTCCCTCAATGCCGAGGGAATATCGTACATTATTGAACCACTCTATGTATTCAGCCAGAAGAAGTGAGACGTTTTCGAAAACCTTGTCAAGGACGAGATACTTTTCTTTGAGATTGCGAATAGCCCGCTCAACCTTTCCCTTGGTTTCAGGATAGTTTGGAGGCGCGGGTTCGTACTTCACCTTGTTGGTTTTGCACCAGTGTTTGAGATCATGGCTTTTGAACTGGGATCCATTGTCGCAGAGGAGGCGTGTGGGATAGCCATATCTTTTCACTGCCCATTCCAAGGCAGTGATCACCTCTTCTTTCTTGATGGAGGCATAAAGTCCGCAGTAGACAATGAACCTTGAATGATCATCAACGATGATAAGCGCATATAACCGTTTTCCATCGAGAAGGAAGGGTCCTTTGATGTCGATTTGCCAGAGGCCGTTTGGTTTTCGCGCCCTGAAGTACTTCCAGTCCTTTTTGTTCCTCTTATACGGGGAGCCATTCCGTCGATGTTTTTTAAGAATCTTGTTCACCGTCTGGCGACTGATGTTCACTGGTTCCCAGGTGCTACCAGTGATTGTTGAGAGAAGGTGGTTGATGTACCCCGGTGGAGATCGAAGATTCAAAGAGATCCGGTGGGTACCCCAATTGAATGCGTCCCGGAGAACGATCACTGCATTCTCGATCTCCCTGGTAACCCTTGGGTATGTCTTCAGTGGTTTCCTCGGACGATCTCTGTAGTTGGTTCTTCCTGGGTGGCATGCCCGTTTCCTCCATTTCCATACGACCCATCGACTGACATCAAATATCGCTGCGATGTCTTTGATGCGGTATCCTTTTTTGTAAGCTTTAACAATACGTTTACGTATTTCAGGTGTGAGTGATTCCATCTCTTCCCATCCCAGGATAGAGATGTGATCACTTTATTTTTTACTTGATGGCTTTAGTAAAAAATGTTGGCGATGTCACTTTACTTTACACTTTTTATAGAGACTATCCTTAGGCTTTCGAGTGACGAGCGCCTCATCGAAGCATCTCGTTGAGTCGCTCGATCGTGTACCCGAAGGGAGTCAAGAGGCTTTCTGCGCATCGTGCAAGCTGGCGAAGGTAATACCCCTTGTCGATGGGTTCAGTCCCCTGCATCGTCTCGGCGATGCACACCCGCTGTTTGTAGCTCCTGGAGTCCTCATCGGTGACGATATACCGGACCGATTGGCCAGGCTCAACCTTGATACCCTGGTCCTGCAGCTGCAGCAGCGCTGCCTTCGCAAGGGTGCTGACTCGGTAGTTTGCGAGATCCTTCGAAACGGTTGTCGTGTACACCAGGTCGCTGTGACCAACGGTGCCATCTCGTAGTGCTGCCGCGAAGCGTCTGAGCGCATCAATGGAGTTTGGGATCAACGCGCGGAACTCCTCCGCGGTGCGCGCGTGTTTGAGGACCGCAAGCATCCCGTGCTGCGCGTTTTTCAGGAATGCTGGCGTGTTATGTTGCCGGAGCTCCACGCCGCGTACCTTCACCGTCCCGTTCTCGAACAGCCCGTAGTACCTGGTGAGCGCGCCGACCCCGGTTCCCTTGCTGGGGAGAAACACGATCCAGTGGTAGCGGCCTTCCACGTCCATGCGGATTCCGGTGCGGGCGCTGATCATCCTGGTGAGACGGAACGGGCGGGCGCACCCGGGGGAGCCTTTCACCCAGAGCGAATCAACGATGCCGTGGAGCACCTCGTAGCCTGCCTGCTGCGCGACCTCGGAAGCGGTCAGCAGGATATCGCGGCTGAAGGCGGTGATGCTCTCATGGCATTCGATGCGTCCGTACCTGGCGTTCCGGTACCCGGTGTACCCGAAACAGACCACCAGGACCCATTTCCATGCCTTCTGCAGCTCCGTGTACGTCTCATGGTCGTACCGCGTGTTCTTCGCCCGTGCCTTGAAGCAGAACCTCCGCAGCAGGATTGGCTCGAGGACTTCTGGGAGCAGCCCTCTCTGCCGCTCGCAGATATGGTAACTGAGCTGCGGGACACGGTGCGTGGAGTCAGGGCAGCAGGGGCACAGCATCGTCTCCGGGCTGATGTTATGAAGGACCATGATGTTGGGGTACAGCGACGCGTAATCCAGCTCCATGACGTCCTCGTGGAGCCCGACGACCGGCTCAAGGACCAGGCCGCCGCGGTCCGCGATGAGGAGTTCTTCTGCGGTCTTCCAGTTCTCCGGCATGTTTTTCTTCCAGGGGACAAGATACCCTTTTGCCATGGCAGCGTTCACTTCAATCTGGCTGATGGCGGTTCCCGGGCCGAGTCGTGAGAGCAGTTGCACCGGGATGTTGGAGCAGCGTGCGATATCAAGCATACCGCGAAACCCGCTTTCACCGTAGAAGAACGACTGCGCGGTGTCCAGATGAATCCGCCCCTGCAGTGTGTAGAACGCGGGTCGATACACGATCCGTCCGTAGCTGAAATACGACTTTGCTTTCTTCACCGGCTGGAGCGTATTTTTTTTCTGGTTTTTTTCTCGCCCGAGGTTCACAAGATGGTCAATTCCGGAGAGCTTGGCGCGATGATACAGCAAGGGAAACAGCACGCTATCGCCGTTCACGGTCGTGATCACATCAGGGTCGCGCTGCCGGATTCGCTCCATTGCGGTAAGAATTGTATCTGCTTCATTGTCCTCTTCAATGACCTCATCATCCACGGTTATCGCTGGGAGCGTCTCCTGAAACGACGGGGCTCCTCCTTTTTTTCGTGCCACGTCAAGGCGCAGTATTTTTACTGATGGAACTTCGTAATCCAGCGCCCACTGGTCATCCTCGAGACTGAATTGTTTCCCGTCCCAGGTCACCCATGCATGACAAAACACGCCTCGCTCCTGCAGATACCTCGTTGGAAGACGGACGTCAACATTGAAGAGCTGATACTCATGAAACCCGCCCCAGGAGTCCACCAGCGTGGCAAGTGCATGAAGCGAGTTGAGAGTTTTGGGTACTACCTCTAAGACCATCGTGTGCTTCGGTGAGCCAAGCTGGAGTTTCGCGGGGGTGAACTGCAGTTGTTTCACTTGGGGTATCGCTTCGAGGGCTTTCGCAACCTCAGAGATATTTTTTGACGGCGCATGAACATAAAACCGCGGGTCGTACGGCTCTTCGATCCTCGTTGCTTTCCCATTTTGTACGAGCCAGGTGACCATGACGTTGTTCTCATAGTCAGGGTACACGTCAAGGATGTTCCCGCTCAACATACTCCCGTAGCTTCCGCAATGCTTTCTCATGTTCCACAAGAATCGACATGACGATCGGCTCAAACGGGTTGGGGTTACTGATGTTGCTGCCCGCGGCTGCATGCCTGCGCGCGTGGTTGATGAGCTCGTCAAATGCCTCCTGGTCGATGTTTCGTAGCGCGCGTTTGAAGTCATTCCACTCCCAGCCGAATGATTCAATGACCATGCGGAAGGTGGGGACAGTCCGGCCCATTACATCACCATCCCGAATTCTTCCAGGCGGAGTTGCCCCTCAGCATAGCGGACGATGGTGGTGCTCCTCTGCTTCTTGACAAGCTCGATTGATGTGCAGTGGTCGAACTGTTTCATTCGCACGATTTCGTTGACGCTGTCGTAGAGTATTTTCCCCAGGCCTTTCGAAGGTGTGAGTGGCATCGCATCAAGATTCGTACCCACCGTGATCAGGTTGTACCGTATGGTGAGATCCTGTATCTTCTGAAGATCGTTTGTCAGCAGCGTCTGTGCTTCTTGAGAAGAGATATCGAGATCAAGGTACAACGCAGGCAACATCCCGATGATGAGGGTCCGCGGGCTTCGTTTCTGGATCAGCGGCTCCAAAAGATCACGCAGGAGCGTCGAGAGTTGATAGACTGTAAACGCCCTGCTCACCACGACGTTTTCTAAGACCTCCTGCTGATCTAGCTCCAGCATCCGTGCGTACCGTGCAATCCGATACGGATTGGCGCGCATCCCGCCATCGATATAGATCGTCTCCGTGCGAAACGTCCGATACGTGGTGACGCAGAGGTGATTCGGCAGATCTGAGATCAGACCGCTGTTTCCGTCAACCAGGGTCATTTCCCCCGCCTTAAACCCACCCAACAGACCGTCAAGCTCTGGGATCCCTGAATCAACGATGATATCTGGTTTCACACGGCGTACAAGGGCCGTGGTGGCATCAGATGCCTGGATGTTATGGGCTAGCTGGTTCTTGTTCATGGATTTTGCCTCCTCCTTAAAATAGGTATAGGAAAACCAGCATAGGCGGTTGTACGTTAAAAAGCTGAATCAGAGGTGAGCGAAAGTATTGAAAACGTTGCGAATCTATCTGAAGAGATGATACATTCTTTGGGCATTTTCCAGCATCGCGTGATTGTTGTTGAAAAACACGTACACTTTTTTCGGGTGCCCTGCAAGGATACGTTCTTTTATTTCTTTGAGTTCATGGTCCGAATAATCATGGGAGTACCACCCGGTCCTTCCGTGAATGCGTTCGTAAATGATTGTTTCGCTCATTATTGTTGTCGGTAGCCTTGGGGCATCAATGCTCACCAGGAGAACATCGTGTTTTTTTCCCCATGCTCTTAGCTCATCTGTAAATAGCGATGTTTGGCGAAATTCGATCGCAAGTTTTTTGGATCCTGCTTTGCAGATAAATTGTTCAAGCCTGTCAATGTCGGTAAACGATGGCGGCAGTTGAAAGAGATAATAATGAATAGAATCTTGGAGCGGTGAAAAAAGTTTTTTGAACCGCTGAAAACTCTCTGATGCCGCAGAAGAAAGTTTTTGAAAATGCGTGATTGATCGATGGACTTTCACGACCCAGGCGAGACCCCTCCCTTTCGCCGCCCAGGATTTGACCATGTTCGGATAGGGAAACCGGTAGAAACTCATGTTAAGCTCGATGGCATTTAACCCCGAATGTTGGACGTACCACTCCAGGGAATTGCCCTGGTTCCATCCGTACGACCAGCCAGATGTTCCGACAAACATCTCAGTCATTGGTACAAAGAAAGGATACTAGCTTCTTATTTTTTTTCTGCCCTACGACTACTTTCATTTATCCCCCATTGAACTATAAAAATGAAGACACCCATCTGACCCCTTGGCGACGTTTGGTGAGCGCGTGAAGAACGCATGGAAAAACATTTATCCTCTCCAGGAATCAGAGGAAGAGAAAAAGAACAAAAAGAGGTAATCCTATACAATCCCAGGGAGAATGACATGTGTTATCGGTATTCGGTCCCAGGTCCTGATACACTCGTGAAGCGGTTTTCCGCATCGTTTCCCGAGGAAGCATCGTTCAGCCGGCAGTACCATGCCTCGAGTTTTGACCTGCCGAAGCTCCCGGTGATCACGAACGAGAACCCGACGCAGATTCAATTGTTCTACTGGGGGCTGATTCCGTTCTGGGTCAAAGATGAGAAAACCGCGGAGGAGATACGATTCAAAACCATGAACGCCCGTGCGGAGAACATCTTTGAGAAACCGTCGTTTCGTCATGCCGCTGAAAAAAAACACTGCCTGGTGCTTGCGGATGGGTTCTTTGAGTGGCAGGAAGTCAAGGGTAAAAACTACCCATACTACATTCGGTTAAAATCGCATGAGCCGTTCGCCATGGCCGGTCTGTGGGACAGCTGGACAAACAAAACAAAGGATGAAATGGTTCACACGTACACCGTGATCACCACGCAGGCGAACCCGCTCATGGAAAAAATCCATAATAAGAAAAAACGCATGCCTGTGATCCTGCGAAAAGAAGATGAACAGCAATGGATCCGTAGCATCCTTGATAAGGATCTCACAAAATCCCTCTTGAACCCCTATGATTATCAAAAGATGGAGGCTTATACCATCTCACATTTAATCACATCAAGAACACAAAATCCAAACACACCACAGGTTCTGGAGCCATACACTTACCCGGGGCTTCAACCAACCTACGGGCAGAAAAAACTTGAATGAAACGTCCTTACCTTTGTAATTGTTCTTTTTCAGTTCCTTCCTTTTCAGGGTGTACTTCGTAGTTCTTGAGAGCCCATCGCCCGTTTTTCCCCCATAGCGCATTGTAGATTCGGATCTCAATAAAAAGAAAGACGCTGAGAGTTACAAGGAAAACAACGATATTGAACGGGCTGACAAGACTGACGAAAAATTGTAAGGGAATCATCGAATCAACAAGAAGTACAGCAACAAGAAATGCGGTTTTCAAAATCTCCTGATAAAGAGGTCGGACGAGACTTTTTCTGATACTTTCCCGTCGTCGATTCGCTAGCGATGACCAAATCCTGTAATATCGTTCCACACGTGATTTCTCATCAGGAATTTTATTTGCCATAGTCCACATCAAGTGCTATTCTATCGTATTTGATAAAATAATAAAACGTTACCTATCAGTAACATGAGACAAAATGATCCAACGATTTGAACGGTATGATATTGTATCTACTTCCTCTATTACTTTCCTTTTTTCATTTATGGAATCTAAGAGGAATTTGATATATTTTTCCTTATGCGAATTGAGGAATTTTTTAATGCAATCGTGGGTTCTCTATGAGTACATGTCGTTTACGTTTGAGGCGCCCTGAAAATTATATAAGCCACATATTTGTTTTGGATTAGTCAGAACAGCAGTTCATCATAGTTCATACAATAAGAAACAACGGGGTAAAAACCATGGGCTTTATTGAACGAATGGAAAAAAATATCGCAAAGCTGGAAAAAAGGATTAAGAAAGAACAGATGAAAATTACTCAACTTAATGCACGATGTGAGAGTAAAAAGATCACCAAAGCCGATTTTAGTATTAAGAAAAGGCAGCATGATGAGCGGATCCATGCGATGAGCGCGCGAATTCGCGTGTTACAGGGTGGTATTGTCCGAGAGAAGCAGCATCAGGAAGAGAAAGCCGAGGAAAAAGAAAAGAAAGAGGAAGAAAAAGAGAAGAAAAAAGAGAAAAAAGAAGCGAAAAAAGAAAAGGTCGACTAGGAAATATTTCTTTTTGTCATACTCAGAATTGTTACGCGGTGCTGTCGTTTGCTTTCCTGATCGTATTGTCTTACTTTTTGTGATCTCTTATTGATTTTTCACCCTAATGAATGCTCCATGCTAACACGTATTGAATTACATTTATATAGTGAGAGTTGATGGGCGCTAAGGTGTGAGGAGAGAAGAGAGAGGTATCCCCTTATCTCTTTTTTTTATGTTTTCCCTCTCTCTTATTCCTCCGAAAAACTCGGTTTTTTCAGGTTCAAATGTCTTCCACTGATGAATGTCCATATTTACGATTCTGTAGGAGATCATTTGAGACGGATTGAAAATTTCGTAAACTCCCCAGTAAATGGCTCCGTTGTTGCATGCACCTTCGTCACATGTGCAAGTGGCGGTCCTTTCCGGCACCACGCAAGCATCTCGTTCACCGCGGCCTCATCCCCCTCGAACACTGCTTCGACATTCCCGTCCTGGGCATTTTTTACCCATCCGGTGAGTCCCAGTTCATCCGCCTTGTCTCCGGTACTTGCTCGAAAGAACACACCTTGCACGCGCCCAGCGATTACGACATGTACTCGTGTTTTCATACCATGAGCCCTTCGTGTCTATGGCTTGAACCGCAGAAGAGTCCGCGGGAATGGAATCGTATCCTTGATATTTTCAGCCTTACAAATCCAGGCGACCACCCGCTCCACACCGACGCCGTACCCAGAGTGAGGAACAGACCCGAACCTGCGTAAATCAAAATACCACTGATAGTTCTCCACGTTTTCACCCATCTGCTTCAACCGCTTTGTCATGTACGCGATATCGATGCTGCGCTCAGACCCGCCGATGAGCTCCCCGTACCCCTCTGGCGCGAGCATGTCGAAACACCGCGCTGTCTTCGGATTCTTCTGATCGGGAGGCTTGTAAAATGCCATGATCTCCAACGGATAATGCGTCACCACCACCGGGGTCTGAAAATGATTCATCAGCCTGTCCTCCTCAATGGTGCGCAGGTCCTTGCCCCATTCAATGTTCATCCCTTCTTTTTCATTGAGGATTTGAAGCGCGTCGGTATAGGTAATGGTGGGAAACTCAGACGCAGCAATCCTTTCAAGCTTCGAAACATCCCGGCCGAGCACCTCTAAATCTTTCCTGTTGTTTTCAAGCACCTGTTTCAGGATATATCGGATTTCATCTTTCGCAATAATAACGATATCGGAAAGACCCATCCAGGCTGCCTCCATCTCCGCCATCCAGAACTCAGAGAGATGCCGCGACGTCTTCGAGCGCTCCGCACGAAACGTCGGCCCCATGTTATAAATCTTTTCCAACGCAAAAATCCCTGCTTCTGCGTACAACTGCCAGGACTGGGAAAGATACGTCTTATCCTCATAATACTTTACTTCAAACAGCGTCGATCCGCCTTCACATTGATTCGGTTGCAGCACCGGCGCGTCAAACTCATAGAACCCCCGGCCTCGGAAGAACGAATGGATTGCGCCTACAACCGTAGATCGAATCTTTAATATCGACGTCATCTTCCGAGAGCGTAACCATAGATGTCGCTGATCAAGTAAAAACTCAGGGCTTTGATCCTTCGTGATTGGGAACGGCTCTGCGAAATTCACCACGGTTGCATTTGTCACCTGCAGCTCATAGCCGCCCGGTGCCCGTTTGTCCTCTTTGACGATTCCCACGACCTGTACCGATGACTCAATAAGTGCCTTTACCGTATCCTCGAACTCTGTATCTGGGAGGTTTCCTTTCTTGACGGTTGCTTGCAGCACACCGGTCACGTCCCGCAGTGTCATAAACACGATGTTTCCACTGCTTCGCGTTCGATATATCCATCCCCGGATATGCACCGGTTGGTTGGTATGGCTCCCTGAAAGCACCTCTTCAATCGATGTCCATTGTGTTTGTTGCATAGATGGTTCACGCACCATGGGGAGATAGATTCATTGCATTTATGAATTACGGTGACAACACAACTGGGTTGACTCAAATAGATACATCGGGAAAAAAAAGGGAAACACCCCGGAAAATGATCTGGTGATTGGGATTTTAATCGGAACTTTGCTTCTGTGGTCGAACTATTCACCGACACGAGGGTTATCCTTATATATGGCCTCCTTTATTATTGGCAATACTTTCTTACAGTATTAGGATACAAACTCAGTGCAATACTGTACGTCAAAGCGGGGTATCATCTTGGCAGAAAAAGAAAAATCATCAGAAGAAAAGGAAAACCAGACAACCGGAGAACCTAAGAGATCAACGGACGACCGTGAACCAGAACCCGAGCAGCCTACTCCTAAACCAGAGGTAACGCCGGCGGAACCAAAGAAACCAGCAGAAGTAAAATCAGAGCAACAAAAAAAGAAAGAAAAAAAAGGAAAACCAGGTCCGGCCGAAGGCGAAGAAGCACCTGCCAAGAAGAAAGAGCATGACGAGAACTTTAACTATATCGTCCGTGTCGCAAACACTGATATTAACGGAGAGCGTTCTGTTGTCCAAGGGCTGACCCAGATAAAGGGCATCGGTCGGCACATGGCTGTGCTTATTGCGGATACCGCGGGTATTGACCGCAAGCTAAAATTCGGAAACCTCGCCGAGCCTGATATCCAAAAACTCAAAGAAGCCCTTGAAAACATCGATGAATACGCACCCGCCTGGATGCTCAACCATCGAAAAGACCTGTACACAGGGGAAGATATGCATCTTATCAGCACCGATGTCGCGGGTAGGCTTCGCGATGACGTTAACCTCATGAAAATGATTCGATCGTACAAGGGAGTTCGCCATGAACTTGGACTGAAGGTCCGGGGTCAGCGGACAAGCTCAAATGGACGGAAGGGGCTTGCGCTCGGTGTCTCAAAACGAAGAGAAGCACCATCATCAACCGGAAAGAAAGAAGGAAAAAAGGGGAAGGAGTGAGATAGATGAGCAGCCAGAAATTCCCACGAAAAAAATATGAAACTCCCCTTCATCCCTGGAAAGAAAGTCGTATCAAATCAGAACGAGAATTGATAAAAAAATACGGACTAAAAAACCACAAAGAAGTCTGGAAAGCAAAAACATCCCTGGGGAAACACCGGGAGCAAGCCCGGGAACTGCTTGCGAAGGTCGGTGCGTCCAACCCGCAGGCGAAAAAAGAAAGTGATCAGTTACTCCTTCACTTGACCCGCATGGGGATCCTCCCTATGGGTTCTTCACTTGATGATGTCCTAGCATTGGAAACGGAATCGGTCCTCTCACGGCGATTACAAACACTGGTGTATCTCAAAGGTTTTTCCAGTACTCCGTATCAGGCACGTCAGCTGATTAGTCATGGTCATGTCGCAGTCAACGGTAAAAAGGTTACAGTTCCAGGGTACATGGTCGGCAAAGAAGAGGAAGGCCATATCAACTATACCATTCGATCCCCGCTGAATGAGATTTCGCACCCTGCACGACCAAAAACAGAGATGTACAGACCAGAAATACCCGCAGTCCTTCCAAAGGAAAAACCCGAGGAAAAACCCGCGGCCGCTACCACGCCCAAACCAGAACAAACATCTGAACCATCACCAGTACAACCAGCACCAGTACAACCAGCAATAGTGGAAATCGCACCAAAACCACCAGTTGAACAAAAACCAGAGACTCCTGCTGTTGAGAAACCTCAGGAGAAACCCGCAGAAAAACCAAAGGAGCATAAGAAAAAAGAAAAGAAAGAGGAGGGGAGCTAAACCATGGGACGAAAAGGAGTCGCACATATTTATTCATCATTTAACAACATCATTATCACTATTACAGATTCTACCGGCGCAGAAACGATTACGAAATGCTCCGGCGGTATGGTAACAAAATCGGCAAAAGATGAAGGATCACCGTATGTTGCCATGAAAGTCGCGCAAAGCGCAGCAGAGGCAGCGATCGAAAAAGGATTCGATAGCGTCAATATCAAGATCCGCGGGAAAGGCGGTAAGAAAGGAGGCACCCCTGGTCGAGGGGCACAAACCGCTATCCGATCACTTGTCCGCGCTGGACTAAAAATTGGCACCATAGAAGATGTGACGCCGCACCCGCATGATGGGACCAAACCGAAAGGCGGAAAACGGGGACGACGTATCTAAGGTGGACCCATGAAAGTGAAAACCATTGAGTTGAAAGGCAACAAGGGAATCCTAAAAATCGAGGACACCGAGGTATACTTTGTGAATTCCCTTCGCAGGGTCATGCTTGCAGAACTGCCGAAACTCGCGATCGACGATGTCATTATTTATGATAATACAAGCCCGCTGTTCGATGAAATAATCTCTCATCGACTTGGACTTATTCCTATCCCAACAGACCTTAAGATCCTCGGCTTCCGCAGTGAATGCACGTGCAGCGGAAAAGGATGCCCAACCTGCACCGTCCGATACACGCTTAGCAAGGAAGGGGAGGGTGTTGTGTACTCCGGTGATTTACAGCCAGAGCATCCAAGTTTCGCGATCACTGAAACCAAGATCCCTATCGTTGAGCTTACGAAAGAACAGCGAGTGATTCTTGAGGTAGAAGCAGTCCTTGGCCGGGGGAGAGATCATGCGAAATGGCAGACTGTTCTTGCGCCCAGGTACCGCTTCGACGCGGTGTTATCGTACGATAAAAAACGGCTCAGCGATGTGAAAGCATTCGTGAAGGGACTCCCCGCGGGCTTGGTAGAATTCAAGGGAGATAAATTGGAACTGAAGGATAATTCGAAGGTATCGATATTTGAGACATATCTTGAGAAAGCAGAGGAAAACATGATCAGTATAACAAAAGATCCAACGAAGATAACGTTTGCCTTTGAAACCGATGGATCCATGAGCGCGAAAGAAGCGTTAACTGAATCGGCTGCAATCCTTTCAAAAAAATACGAAGAACTCGGGAAATTCCTGAAAGACCTCTAAGCGTCTTTTTACCGAAAACTCTTTTATCTATCCTCCATTTTTGGCTGTGCAACCGATTGGGCCTGTGGGGTAGCTTGGTATCCTTGTGGCTTCGGGAGCCATCGACTTGCGTTCAAATCGCAACAGGCCCATGGAACTTTCTCGTTAAAATAAACATAAGGCTAATGAGGCCACAGATTAGTAACGTTGAAGTTAAAATATATATAAATAGATATATCATATATTTTAATTATGATATATATAAAAATATATATTTTGATTGAATGAAAAATGGGATATCTTTCGGAGATCATGCACCAGAACTATTAATTGTATATCTTTATATATACATTTATAAGTATATCCATTTTGACATAATGATTTCTCGATATAATTGCACCAAAACCATATAAGCAAGGAAAGACACAGTATAATGTATAGGTGCAAGGATGGAACCAACGGAAGAACGGGACCTAGTATTTATCCTGTTGGACGAATCGGATGATGACATGTTTAAACTCAGGTTGAAAGGTTTAACACTTAAATCAGATATGAGAGAAAAACTGGAATATGCGCTAAAACACGCGCATAGAAGCTTTAAAGACGGCGAAATCCAATGATTCAGTAATTATCGGTAAACGAGCAAAATATGGAGAAAAAAACATGAACGACAGCCACTCAATTATATTTGAAATAGAAAATAATAATACTTCGGGAGCCATCGACTTGCGTTCAAATCGCAACAAGCCATCGTCCTCTACAAAAGAAAAATTAATTTTTTTTTTCATTTACAGAACTAATACATGTTTTTTATTTTTTTAAAAAATTCCATGTCGGATTTCCTCAGAAAGACGTAGTGATGCTTCTAAGACATATAGATACTAATAAGGGCTCCTAATACCACCAAAAAAGCGCCAAGGCAATAAATAAGAAGGGTTTTTATCGAGGTGTGCTTCCAGCTGGGGATACTATAATGAAGAACAAAATTTGTTCCTATCACAACGACACCAACGATTGATAACACCGGTACCAAACTAATGACCAATTTTGATACCTCGTGGATCAGTGGTGTCACCAGCCCCAAAAACACGGTCGCACCAAGAAAAATAAGGATTGCTTCCTCCTTTTTTCTGTACTTTCCTCGCGCAATAAACCCATGCGCATTAATCGTATAAAGAAAACTTGAAATGAAGGTGACGAAGATGCCGGTTAAGACGAGTGCACTTTCTTCGAAGAGTACATCAGCCATCAAAATCGGTATCAAGAATATGTTTTTAAGGATGCTGGGCTTTTTCTATAAAAAATGAGGAACCGATTTTTTTTAATGGGTTTTATCTTCAAGTTCTTCGCTGATTTTACCCTTTTCCTGTTCAAACTCTTGCTCAAGGATTTCTTCTTCAAATACAGGTTCTTCTCGTTTTGGTTTCACAAAATATTCGGTGTTACAATTCGGGCAGAGGGTCTGCTCTTCCAATGATTTTCGAATCCATCGATGTCCACAGAACGGGCAATTTTCTTTCTTCATATGAATCCCGTGCTCAAAGCCTATTCAGCGGGTGGTTTAAATATTTATCCGTTGGAATCGATATAGTCATCGTTGGTTTGGGGGGACGAACAGCATAAACCCGCATAAGAATCCATCGACATGTTTTGAGACTCGTCCGGCATTCTTTGGGATCGCATTGACCGAGATGTCCACGCGACCAAATCCAAGATATGGAAGTCGTTTATACACGACAACCCCAGGATCCAAGGAGACAATGGTGCTGTTTATGGTTGAGTTGATCATTCCAAGTATTCCTCCTTTCATCGTGATATTCCATTTAATCTCTGTGGTGGTTCTGTTCCCAACGTTTCTGAATCCGACACTGACCCCAAACGGTCCCCCGGAGACCTCAAGGAGTGTTCTCGCTGGATATTGAACATAACAGGCGCCATAACCGATTTTGCAGACTCCGTATTCTATCCGCATATATCCGTTTTCCCCCCAGTCAGGTCCCCAGGAATTCCGCAGAAACCAGACGCCGTGCTCCCCTTGGTTGTCATCCCAGCCGACTAATGCCACCGCGTGGTTGATCGATGCATGCGGGTCATCAGCATTAAACACACCACCAGAATATGCCCCGAATGCCTCGGTCACTGCGCACGCGACAGACACAGGGCCATAGGCCATGATTGCTTGTTTTATGGATTCAGGACTTGGGACTCCTTGTGAAAACCCTATGTAACGCCACGAATCGATACGGTAGGGATGCCTATAGGGACCTGCGCATGATACATCACGTGCGACGTACGGGAAATCTTGTTCAAGGACCGCACCAGTTCCATTGAACCGGTCCATCTTCCATTGATGGAAATCGTGAGCAAACCAACCGCCATTGCAACCCCAGCCGTTTGTGTTACAGCTGACAAGCCATTGTTCCGATAAGTCGACTTCTTTATGATCACGGATCAGGATATTACATTCGAGGGGGGCAACAGTCCCAAACGCCCAGCAACTTCCACACCCGTCCTGGTTTTTTATCGAGGTGCATCCACCGAGCTCCCGCCAATCAAAACGACTTGGTAAATAGGTTGTGGGAAGACAGGGATCAAACGATGCACCGACCCACCAGGTATCAGGGACGACCAGGCCGCAGAGTTGCGACAACGATTGTTCTGTCGCAGGGTTTTTTGAGACAGAAAACGTCCAGCCTTCTTGCACTCCTTGCTTTTGTAATGCCGTTATATCAGCATCGGAAAGCCACGGCGCTACCGACTGAGGGGTCGACGGCGTTGTATCATCAGGAAGATTGCATCCGCAGTCACTCAGACCAACAGGCATACCAATAATTAAAATACAAATACCAAGCGCAATCATCAAGTTCTTCATAACAGAAACCCCCTACGTCTTACGCTAAGCGGCTTTATAGCAACTCCCCCTTATATATCTATGGTTTTTTATTAAACCTATTTCCCTATAGTCATCGAATGATTTTTTGTGACAAAACTGTTAAGGGTTGTAGGAAAGATTATCGACATAATTGAAAATCATGGTCTATCACGTTTCAGCTTTTTGTAAAAAATCGGATCCATATTATATGTTTTTATACTACTGCGTCGTTTCTGAATACGCACGAAAGGATAGAGGAGATGGGTATGGACGAAACTGATCTTCAACAATTAAAGGGAGAATTAGTAAAAACAGGTGAACAATTACAGGAGACTCAGTATTTTATTCATGAACTTCATGTCTCGTATGGCCTTGGAGCCCTGATTCTTGCCGGTCTCATGGCAGTAGTGGTCCAAGCGTTTTCTTATCTTCTCTACGGCACCATCGTCACTCAAATGGATGCGCTATTGTTCATGTTTTCACTCCTGGTAGGACCCGCCGCGCTTTTTTTGGTATTTCTCCATTTCTATGAACTGTATGGAATTGTCAAGCAAGGAGAGAAAGCAATCCCGCTCACATTGGACCTCATGTACTTTGTCTATGTCACTGTCGCGTTTGTGACGATGATGGGACTCAATTCGTACTACCAACAACATGATATCTCCTGGCAGTTTTTGACGGCAGGATGGGGTCTCGCCGTCGCACTCCTTTCCATCGAGGTCTTGATTGCATTACTCCTCGCAAAATTCATTGTTACCATGGCTATCGCACCATGGCTGCCTCATTTCTTCGAACATCCAACAGAGCAACATAAAATCCACCGCATTCATGAAAAGAAACATGTGAGACCAACGGGGATGTATTATTTCAGGAAAAAACCCAATATCTCCCTCTGGAAAGATCAAGACTGCTTTATTAAATATAAACTATAACATAGCCGCCTTTTTTTGAAAATGAATAAGGCGTGCAACCCATAATCATCACCCTTGGTTCTGCGAGTAGGGTTGCAGCATCAGTGTCTGTTTTTTATAGTTTTTATAGATTACTTATTAATTCTGCAATCTGTTTTCTTTTTTCTTCTTCGTCAGGGAGTGTAATGGATGATTTCCATTTTTTAGTCCCATCGGAAAGATAAAATCCTCGAGAAACCGCAACGAATTCTTTTTGGATCGCTTCGCTGATCGCTTTCTTTCGTGCGACTTCTATGAAATTGTTTTTTCCAAATTTTACCTCTTCTGCTTTCAGTGTCTCAAATTCAACCATTGTCTACCTCTTTGTGCCCGGAGTAAAAGAAAGGTTGAATTTAAACTTTATTACATTTTTTTACAAACGTATTGACGTAGAAAAATTTGTTACACACAATGATTTGTCTCTTATATACTCACTTACACGTCTATCATAATTAGTTATTATCGATATACGATATATTCTAGTCCTTTCTCAATAGTACCGTCATAAAGTGGCTTAGAACTGGATGTTGGCGATTAGATTCATGTCTTCTATCTCTGTATCGATTAATGATATTTTCTGCCGGTTGGGTAACCATAAGGAGGCTAAATCACTAAATTTTTCCGTAGGATGAAGCAAATTTGGGAAAAGATTATAATTTATTCGCAACAAAACATTTAAATCTAGGGACCATATCTACAATACTATAAAGAAGATTCCCTAGGGAGGCAAAAAAAATGGAAAAACGTATAAGTAGAAAAGTTTTGGTAATGGGACTATTGTTCCTGTTCCTTGGAGCAAGTGCCACAATTGGGGTCAGCGCGAATAAAGCATGGTCTGATAACTTCGATACCTATGCCCTTGGACAACCATTAGATGGATTAGGCGGTAACGATGGGGGATGGGTAGGCTGGGCCGATAATCCAGGAGCTGCCGGAATTATATCTAACAACCAATCTCGAAGCAACCCGTATTCACTAGAGGTACGAGGACCTACCGATCAAGTGCATTGGTTCAATACAACCTCTGGTACATGGAGATTTATTGCATGGCAGTATATTCCAGTGGGTCAATCAGGCGGAACGTACGGTGGAACGTACTTTATCATGCTGAACCAGTATGCCTATGGTGGTTCAGATACAAAGTGGTCAGTTCAGATACATTTTGATAACATTAATAATTGTGTTGAATCGGAGTTTGATACTGGTCCGACCTTACCGTTGATTTATGGTCAGTGGGTCCAGTTACGCGTGGAGATCAATCTCACCGCAGATTGGTTCCAGTTCTTCTATAATAACCAACTGCTCATTGAGAAAGCGTGGACTGCAGGAGTGAATAACGATTACCTCGGAGATCTCGCTTTTGATGCTGTAGACCTCTTTGCCGATGGTTCTACGAGTGTCTATTATGATGATCTGTCTTTCGCACCACCAGGAACAACGCTTACCTGTGAAGCTGGTGGACCGTACACCGGAGAAACCGGTCAAATCATACATTTCACTGGATTTGCAGACGGTGGGACAATACCATACACCTGGGCATGGACATTTGGTGATGGTGGAACATCACCCGATCAAAACCCGGATCACGCGTACACCGCAGCTGGTACTTACAACGTTACCCTTACAGTCACCGATGCTACATCCAACACTGCTACCGATTACGCCGTGGCGACCATTACTGCTGCCCAGCCGCAATTATCAATTGAATCAATTACGGGTGGGTTTGGTATCAAGGCAGTGATTAAAAACACAGGGACTGCAGCTGCGACCAACGTCGCATGGAAGATTCAATTAACTGGTGGGATTATCCTCATAGGAAAAACAAAAACTGGAACCATCGCGACCTTAGCGCCGGGAGCAACAACCACCGTGAAAGACCCTCTCGTCTTTGGTTTCGGTAAAACAACAATAACGGTGACAGCCGACACGGCAGCGAAAAACGCAACAGGGAAGGTCTTCCTGTTCTTCGTCTTAGGGGTTGCATAAACTCCCCCCTCTTTTTCTTTTTTTTGTAAATGTAATCACAGTTTTTTTCTCTAATTTTATCTGTTTTATAGTGGAATGGAATTTTTACTCGGAAATAACATCTTTACAAAAAACATCATTTTAACGACTTTTTAAGAAGCAGAATAAGTCTCGTCTCGGACACATTCCCGATACTTTCTACAATTTTGAGCGTTTCCATCGTGCTAAAATACACTGGCATAATATACACGATTGTGAAATAAAAAAAGCATCTACTCAATTAGTCAGACCTTGATAATTCTCTAGAACAACAGTGATCGCTTCATGGAATTCTGCCATCATTCCAGCAAGTATATCATGAAATGAGAGAAGGAGAGAATCGCAGTTACGGTTTCCCCTTTATTTTCATTTTATCAACGTACCTCATACTTTCTATGCGTGACCTCGTCCTATGAGGTACGATGATATCAGGCAATTTTAAGAATTATTATCGTACATCGAGGACGAAAGGTCCTAGCAGGAATGCAGTCGCTGTTTTTTCTGCATCGGCTGTATTTACCGTTATATTGATAGTACCGAGTCCCAAGATCAAGCCTGTTTTTATCTTCTGTGCGGCGTCAACGGCGATTTGCGGTATCGTTCCAGTCTTCACTTTTCCAAATATAACGAGCCCTTTAAGGGTAACCGTCCAGTTGACATTGGTTGCGTTTACAATTCCCGTGTTCCGTAGTTCTGCGGTGATCCCAAATCCTCCAGAGATCGCCCCGATCTCGATCTGAGGCGCTGCGATGATATGAATCGTTGTGGGGTCGGACCATCCGCTTTCCAGTTCTTTACTATCTTTCGCGTTTACTGTTATATGATAATCTCCAACGGTCATCCATTTGTGTGTTGCCGCGGCAACCTGGCCTGAGGGATAGGGGCCGAGCCAACCGCTTGTTTCATTTCCCCAATTCCATTGGTAATAGACTTGATCGCCATCGGGATCAATGGTACTTGTGGTGAAGGTGTAGTTCACGCCTGCTTTCCCGGTTAAGGGACCGTTTGGCGCACCAGGTTTTGCCGGTGGACGGTTGGCTGATCCCTCGGTAATCTTCAATGAGGGATCACCGAACAGGTTGGTCTCATAGTACACCCATCGGATACAAGATCGACCGATAATGGGGAGATTGTCTTCTTTTGAATCATGGTTCGCCCTCCCAATCTCCGGGATCATTTCACCGAACACGGCATCCCAGTATTGTCGATGTAATCGCTGTGAGTCCCCGTCGGTGCTATATGACCAGAAGAAGCCATAGCGAGCGTTCCATACACCTGCAAATGCCGCATGACTTGTTTTGACGGTGAAATGCTCTGCGATGCAATCGCCATTATCAAAACCACCAGCCATACAGCCCTGGGAATAGATGAAGCATGTACGGTTCGATGGATTCGTGAGACTATCGACATCATCCGTATATAATTTCATGTTATAGTCATATGACGCATGGCCGAGGTGATTGATGAAATGGACACCGTTGTTGATCACAGAAATAATTGCTGACGGCGGCCAGTCATAACTAGGCGTGTCATATAATTTGCTAATGGTATACTCGCTTGTAGGGATGCCGACCGTGGTATATCCATCATCGGATGAACCGTTGATGAGTTGCTCCATATACGAGCTCCCGTAGCTTGCGATTCCGTAATCCCCTAGATATTCAGCTGCAAACAATATATGGGACAAATACGCGGTCTGCAGGTCGAGGTTGATGTACGCGACTGTCTTTGTGACAAAATTGTTCACATCTGCCGTATTGTCGACGCATGCTCTGCCGACGTACACTTCTGCGATGAGGTCAACGTCGCCCCCGTTTGTCCCGTCGTGCGGCTCCCCCCATTTATCATCCCCGTCGTAATTATACGGCCCATCAAGACAAGCATAGTAGATATCCGAAGGCAAGTAATCCTCATAGTATGTGACGTTTTCGTCCATCCCACAAACCCAGAGGATCGGGGCTGGGACAACGCCGTCGTCACCTCCGATGAGGACGTATTTAATCCCCCAGTTCGTATAGGCGTCTCTGATATAGTTACGGATACTTTCAAGATTACTGGCACCGATGTCAGTGAGTGTCTTAATCACTGTTGCCGTACCTGTGGCATCGTGTGCTTGTTTCAAAGGTTCGAAACCGCTTTTTAACGCATCAGTGGTAATGATAAGTAAATCGTATTGTTCAAGGTGAGACGATGACGGCGTGCATTCTTGCTGATATCGTATCGCCATGTCAGGGTTATCGACTTTTTGGGCTACCTCAATTTGATCCTGTTCAAGCCCCCTGTATAACACGGATTGGATGCCAGTTGGATCAATCTTCACTGTAACTTTTATATTTTTATAATAACACAGTTCACCAGTCACAGGGTTATACTGGACAGGATGTAATTGAAGGACAAGGATTTGATATCCGCGGAAGCCGTAGACACCAACTGTGGTGAATAGTGCACCAGGGTATGCGGCATTGGAATGATAGATCGCCATATTAGGGGTCGGTATCGGGAGGTTCTCTGTTTTCGACAGGGGAATCGCTTGACTCGTTGGTTCGACATAAAAACCTGTCCCAAGAACGATTTTCTCCCCGGGAGTAACGTCTATGGTGTTGATCGTTGCCTTTGGAGGCAAGAGGATAAATGCGCCTTTCGATGGTATCTTTGGTTCACCGGCGCTGCCCGCTGGATAGCAATCGGGTACTGTAACTCTGCTATACATCGTTCCTGCTATATCAACCTGTTCGATGGTTGGACTTTCAAAAGAATAAGTGAGTCTTACGTTATTGTCTACGGGTACGAAATGGGCCTGTGCCAATATGGAAAACACCGTCAAGCACGAAATCAATATGACACACAGCTGCGTGCAAATTTTTATTGTTGGCGTAGAACTTTTGTTCATGATATATCCCCTATGCTCTATAATACATCCACCTATATATAAACGTGGGTAATTGGCCAGGATCATTAACTCCCTCGTTTCAATAAGATTCTATAAAAATGAGTGGTATATATGGATATAGATAATAGGACAAATGGTGTTATAAAACAATCAATAAACGATAATGGTCGTATCATTGTTTTTACTTCTATGTATTGCCTTATAGCTTCATTTTGTACGGAAATTGAGTTCATGTGAACAGAAAGATAAAAGAAATGGTTCTTCGCAAGAACCATGGAAGGAATACAGGCCGTTAGCACAGCCCTTTTACCAGGCAATGTGGAAGGGAATTTCCTGTGATGCTATGATGATTGTGTGTAGTGATTTTTCTTGTGACCTGTTCGATGATTTTTTTGGTTACTGCCGTTTCCTGCAACGGCAAGGTATATAGTTTCATTCGTAATTCATAGGCGAACACTTTTGCGATACTTTCAATTTCTTCGAGTGAACTTTCATCGGAAACCGCCCCCACGATTTTCACGCCCATGGTCTTCACCTCCTCTATGCTAGATTATTACTAGCATGTATATATTTGTCAGTCCATACATATAAACCTTTTTAAATATCCAGTACTTCGGAAAGTAGAAAATTATTCAATCTTTTTTCCACCGCACACCAACATAAAGCAAAAAAAACAATCAAAATAGCCCTTCTCCAGAACGTATGAAATACCACTTTCAAAAAATTCATACAA
>Ga0315280_10001597_pt1 | contig 38556 bp, 33 predicted proteins | sample YL17G06_40_MG_FD_203697 | JGI IMG/M metagenome (GOLD analysis project Ga0315280, IMG submission 203697) | Sediment microbial communities from Yellowstone Lake, YNP, Wyoming, USA - YL17G06_40 | ecosystem: Environmental > Aquatic > Freshwater > Lake > Sediment | place: USA: Wyoming | collected... | reverse complement strand
CTCGGTCATCCTCTACAGCCTCAAGACCGAGTGGCAGTGGACGGTGCTTCCGGCGGGCCTGACGCTGGAGCATCACCGGGCGGCGCTCGGCGACCCGCGAACGCTCGGGAGCATCACGAACTCGATCTTCTACTCGCTGGGGGCGGCGGCGGTGACGGCGGTCCTGGCGGTCTGGCTGGGGTACGTCCTGGTCCGCAAGAAGTTCGTTGGCCGCGGCCTGCTGGACGCCGCCGTGATGCTGCCGCTGGCGCTGCCCGGCATCGTCCTGGCGTTCGGGTACCTGAACTGCTTCGCCGACTGGGGCGACCGGCTTGTGGCGGCGGGCGTGTGGCGCACCAACTACCTGTATCCGCAGGCCAACCCGGTGGCGCTGCTGGTGGCGGCGTACGCGGTGCGGCGGCTGCCCTTCATGGTGCGGGCCGCCGTGGCGGGGTTCCAGCAGACGAGCCGGACGCTGGAGGAGGCGGCCCTGAGCGTCGGCGCCTCACCCGGCCTGACGCTGCGCAAGATCACCGTGCCGCTGATCGCGGCGAACCTGGCGGCCGGGGCCATCCTCGTGTTCGCCCTGTCGATGCTGGAGGTCTCGGACAGCCTGATCCTGGCCCAGAGCGACGAGTTCAACCCCATCACGCGGACGATTTATCGTATCTATTCCGGAGAATACAGCATCACGGGCGAGGCGGTCGCCAGCGCCCTGGGCGTGTGGGCGATGGTGTTCCTGGCGGCGACGCTCGCGGCGGCCAGCGTCCTGATGGGCCGGCGCCTCGGCGCGATCTTCCGGGCGTGAGAGGGCCGAAGGGCCTTGCGCGGCGGGGGTCGACGGGCGGCGCACCGCTTGGGGCAGCGGTCCCGGGAATCCCGGCGGGGGAGGCCCGGCTTACTGGGACGCCGCCCGTCCCGGCCCGACGCCGGCTTCGAGGATGTTTTCCCAGGTCACGACGCTGTTGCCGCCCATCTTCTTGGCGCGGTACATGGCCTGGTCGGCCCGGTGGACCAGTTGGTCGGCGGACATGTCCTGGGTGGCATCGCTCACCGCCAGGCCGAGGCTGCTCGCAAGGGGTATCTCCAGGTTGCCGTGAACGACCGGCGTCTTGTGGATCATCCAGCGGACCTCTTCGGCCACCAGGGCAGCCGCGTCGGGGCCAGTCCCGGGCAGGACCAGTAGGAACTCATCGCCGCCGTACCGCGCGACGATGTCGCTGCCGCGCAGTCGCTGGCTCAAGAGCCGCGCGACGTGCCTGAGGGTGGCGTCGCCCGCCTCGTGGCCGTGCGTGTCGTTGATGGCCTTGAAGTTGTCGAGGTCCATGAGGACGACGCTCAGCGGCGCCCCGCTGCGGCGCGTCCGGACGATCTCTCGCTCGAACAACCTGGCTGCCAGGCGGCGGTTGACCAGGCCGGTCAGGTAATCCGTCGTCGCGAGCCGCTCCAGTTCGGCGTTGGCGAGTTCCAGTTCAACCTTGGCCCGTTCCAGGCTCTCCTGCATCTGGCGCTGATGGGTCACATCGTACCCGAATGCCGCCATATGGGTGCGTGCGCCGGCATCGTCGGTGGTGATGGTGTACTTCCAGGAGATGAGGCGGCGTTCGCCCGACTTGGTGCAGATGAAATGCTCGTGGCCGCCGACCGGCTTCAGGAGACCTTGGCGCAGGTCCTCGCGGACCCGGTTCAACTCCGCGCGGGCTTCGGGCACCGCCAGGATCTCGGTGTAGGACCGGCCGAGCACTTCGTCGCGCGCGAAGCCGGTGATCTGCTCGGCGCCCTTGTTGAACATCATGACGTGACCGTCGGTGAGGGCGATGCCGAGGACGGCCACTTCTTCGGTCTCAATGATGCCGCCCATGAAATCGCGTTCGCGCTGCAAGTCGGCTTGAACGCGGCGGAGTTCGTCGAGGGCGGCCTGGAGCCGGGCTTCCTGAAGTTGCGCCGCCTCGGCACGGGCCCGCTCGCTGATGGCCGTCTGCTGATCGCGGTTCCGGGCCGCACGCATATCGCGCATCAGGAGCAGAAAGCCCATCAGCAGCAGGAAGTATCCGCCGCTGGAGGTGGGCAGCCGGATGTCCGACGACCACAGGTCCCACTCGGAGACCAGCGGCGCCACCAGCCACAGGGCCTCGGCCGCCATGATTAAGGCCGTGCCGCTCGTCAACACCGCGTAACTGAGGGGCGTTCCACCGACCTTCCTGCGGATGACCGTCGGGATGGCGAGTGTGGCGAAGACGAGGACCGCCAACTGAAGCAGATGGTCGTAAAAGCGCCAGTCGGCCAAGGAATACCCCCACCCCATCCCACAGAGCGCACCCTGTCATTGGCAGGACAATACGGCCTGCTAAAGTATCGGCAGAAAGCGGCCGGGACTTGAACCTGCCTCAGAAGATTGCGGTGCACGAAGTTCCGCTCGGCGCCCCCGGACGAACCCAGGCCCCCAGGCCTCCAGGCCCGGCTCGCCGACCCCTAAAGCGATGCCAGGCGGCCGTCAATCCGCTCCCAGTGGGTGCCGCGCCAGAACAGTTTCGCGCACCGCTGGCAGCGAAAATAGTCCTGGCACCAGGCGAACGTGCGGGCGGGGACCTCCGGCCGGGCCGATTCCCGGGGAACGGCCAGCAACTGCCCGCCGCAGGCCATGCATCGGGGCTGGCGCCGAGACAGACGCAGTGCCTCCACGACGAACTTCAGTTGCTCGAACTTGCGCTTCCCCGGCGGGACCAGCAGCGCCTGCACCAGGCCGGCCTGCACGGCGCCGTGCCGGGCCACCTCGGCGTCGGATGTCAGGAGGACGCGACGGCTCGCCAGTGCCCGGCGCACGAGTTCGGCGTCGTCGATGCCTTCGACCCAGGCCGCGTCGTAGCCTGCCGCGCGGAGCCACCGGGCCAGGCCGCCCAGCATGGCGTCGCACCAGAACGCGGGGCCTTCGTCGCTGTTGGTTTCGGTCATCACGTCTTTGGTCTTCACGGGCACGGCTGCGCGCCCCGACGAGTCGAAGACCCGCCGTGGCGGGCGGGGCGCGCGTAAAGGCGCACCACGGCAGATGCTTGCCACCCACGCGACGTTACGCCCCGAACTTGGCGAGGCGGCCGGCGTGGGCCAGGGCCAGCGGCATCAGGTGCGTGCTCGGCCTGAGGCCCAGCCCGCCGCGAAGGCACGCGATCTCGTTGAACTCGCTCAGGCCGTCTCGCCGCGCGGTCTCTGCCGCCAGGAGCACCGGCACCGGGTGCCACGAGTGCGCCTTCATCGCCGACGGCGTCGAGTGGTCGGCCGTCACAATGAGGACGGCTGGCCCGAGTTTCTCCAGGGCCGGGATCGCCGAGTCGGCCTCCTCGATGTAATGGACCTTGGCATCGAAGTCGCCGTCTTCGCCCGCCTTGTCGGTGTGCTTGTAGTGGAGGAAGAAGAAGTCGTATCCTTCCCATGCGGCGGCGACGCTCGCCACGTCGTTGGCGATCTCGTTGGTGGCCTCGAGGGCGTCCATGCCGACGAGCCTGGCGACGCCGCGGTACATCGGCGTCCCTGCCGCGACGGCCGCATGCAGGCCGAACCGCTCCTGAAAACTCGGCCACTGCGGCCGCTTGGCGAACCCGCGGGCCAGGATGCCGTTGGCCTTCTTCTCGTCGGCGATCGCCTTCATCGCCTTCGCAAGGACCTTCTGGACGGTCTTGGCCGTCTGCACGTTCGCCTTGGCGCCACTGGCCGCGCGGACCTCCAGCGGCGGCACGCCTTCCTTCTGCGGGTCGGTGTCTTCGAGGCCGTCGCCCAACCCCTCGCCGCGAAGCACGAGCAGGGCCCGGTGCTCCTTGACGGGCGCCCACAGCACCTCGACGCCGTCGACCTCCTTGACGGCCTCGGCGAGTCGGGCCACCACCCGTTTGGACTCGTCGGTGGGAATGCGGCCGGCGCGGCGGTCCTTGATGGCGCCCTTGGAGTCGAGCGTGCAGAAGTTCAGCCGCGCGGCCACATCGCCGGGGCGGAAGTCGAAGCCCACGCCCACCGCCTCCAGCGCCCCGCGGCCAATCTGGTACTCGACAGGGTCATAGCCGAAGAGGCCGAGGTGCCCGGGCCCGCTGCCCGGCGTCACGCCCGGGTACACCGGCTCCAAGAGGCCGCAGGTGCCCTGCGAGGCGAGGCGGTCGGCGTTAGGGGTGCGGGCGGCCTGAAGTTCAGTCTTGCCCTCGGGGCCGGCCCCGATGCCGCCCAGCCCGTCCCACACGTAAAGGATGATCTTGGAGCCGTTGTCCTGAAGCAGGGGTCGTAGGTCCATGCCGGCCATGTGAGCCTCCTGGGGTGTGTATGCTGGTGTCGCAGCAACGTCTTAGTTCTACAACGGTAGATCGGGTCCCTTGCCGCCGGCCTTACTTCAACACGACGAACATCTGGCGGTCGCCGGACCGCACGAGCATCGGGATGCCCTTGGCCAGGTTGGCCTTGCGGACCGCCTGCCTGAATTCCGCGACGCCGGCCACCTTCTGGCCGCCGACCTCGATGATCAGCATGCCGCGCTTCAGGCCCGCCCTCCCTGCCGGGCTGCCGGGTACGACCTCGCTTATCAGGACGCCCTGGCCCGCCCTGTAACCGTAGCGCTGGGCGGCCTCGGGGGTGAGGCTGGAGACCTGGAGGCCGAGTTCCTTGAGTTCGGTCGGCCCGGTGCTGCGTTCGGCCCTGGCAAGTTCCGGCTGGCTGGGCCGTTTCTCGACTTCGGCCCTGAGGGTCACGCGTTTGCCGTCGCGGATGACGACCAGCGCGGCGGTGGTGCCCGGCGCCGTCCAGGCCACCGCCGACTGGAGATCATACGGGGCCTTGACGGGCTTGCCGTTGTACTCGACGACGACGTCGCCGTCCCTGAGTCCGGCCTTGGCGGCGGGCCCGCCAGCATTGACCTGGCTGATGAGCACGCCCTCGTCGGACCTCAGTTTCATCGACTGGGCCAGTTCCGGCGTCAGGTGCTGGATGGTGACGCCGAGCCACCCGCGGACGACCTTGCCGGTCTCGCGGATGCGCTTCATCACCTCCGAGGCCAGGCTGATGGGCACCGAGAACCCGACGCCCATGTACCCGCCGGAGCGGCTGGCGATGGCCGTGTTCACGCCGATGACCTGCCCGCGCATGTTCACCAGCGGCCCGCCGGAGTTGCCGGGGTTGATGGCCGCATCGGTCTGGAGGAAGTTCTCGTAATCGGTGATGCCGATGCCCGCGCGGCCGGTAGCGCTGATGATGCCCATGGTCACGGTCTGCTCAAGGGCAAACGGCGAACCGATGGCCAGCACCAGGTCGCCCACCTCGACTTTGTCGGAGTTGCCCAGTTGGGCCACGGGCAGGTGCTCGGCCTTGATGTGGATGACCGCGATGTCGGTCGCCGGATCGGTGCCGATGACCTTGGCCTTGAACTCGCGGCCGTCGGCCAGGTGGACCGTGATCTGGTCGGCTTCGGCCACCACGTGGTTGTTGGTCAGGATGTAGCCGCCGGTATCGACGATGACGCCGGAGCCCAGGCCCTGGCGCTCGAACTTGCGTGTCGGGCCGCCACGCCCGTCGGGTTCGAAGCCGAAGAATCGGCGCAGAAATTCATTCGAGCCGAACGGAATCCCCGGGGCTTCGACGGTCTGGCTCACCCCGATGGCGACCACGGCCGGCTTCACGCGCTTGGCTACCGCCCGGAAGGCTTCCTGGAGCCGGTCCACGTCGGCGGGAATCGGCCCAAGCGGCTCCGGCTCGGCCGCCGATAAGGACGCCGACAGGCCCGGCCCGCCCGCAGGTACGGCCCTGTTCAGGAGAATCGGCACCGCCACGCCCGCCACGACGATGATCCCCAGGGCCACCACCAGCACGCCCACCAGACGACCATAACTCATGATGCCCTCCTTGCCGCCACCGAAGCCCAGATATCCGCCTCTATCATAGCCGACGCCAACAGACGCCCACAAGTGATTACGGGCGACCGGGCAAGCGGCACTACCCGCGCGGCACGTTTTCGCTTGACGCCGCCAAGCCGACAAGTATTCTCACCACGTCAAACGCTATGTCTGGCGAAGGACTACCCTGTGGAAGATATGAGGAAGGGCGGTCAGCGCGGTCCGCGGGATTCACGAGGCAAACGTCCGCCGCGGGCCACGGCCGATGAAGGGCTCGGCAGGTTCCTGGCGTTCATCCTCCGCCATCACCCCGAGGAAATCGGCCTCACGCTCGACGAGGAAGGCGCCGTTGACATCGAGACGCTCCTCAAACAGATCCGGACCAGGCCCGGCCTCGAAAACGCCACCCGCGAGCGGCTCGAGCGCCTGGCTTCGGGCCAGGCGGCTACGCGGTTCGAGATCCTCGGCAACCGTATCCGGGCACGGTACGGGCACAGCCTGCCTCAGATCATCCGGTACGAACCCGCCGCGCCCCCGCCGCACCTCTTCCACGGCACCACCCCCGAGGCCGCCGAGATAATCCTGCGGGAAGGCCTGAAGGCCGTGCAGCGGCAGCGCGTGCACCTCTCGGTCGACACGCCCACTGCCGGGGAGGTCGGGCGGCGGCGGTGCCCCAACCCCGTCATCCTCCGGATCGACACCGCGTGCGCCGCCAAGGCGGGCGTCCGGTTCTACCCCGCCGGCCCGTCGGTGTGGCTGTCGGACGATTTGCCGCCGGCGTGCATCACGCGGGCGGAGTAGCCTGCCGCGCTCGCCGCGGCCAGTCGAAGATCCGCCGCGGCGGACGACCGCGTCGACGATGGCGACCACACAGGTATACATGAAGCCATGACCGAACTAATCCAGGACGGCGAACGCGACCGGGCCACCGACCCGCAGTACGCCGCCATCAGCCCGCTGGCGGTCGTCGGACTCCTGGCGGGCCTCCTGGGCGCCGCGGTCTACGCGGCCCTACTCATCTGGAACATCGCCGCCGCGGAGACCCTCTGGGTCTACCAGGTCGTGCCTCCCGTCGGCGTCATCCCGGTGGTGGGCCTCGTCCTGAGCGCCATGGCCTACAAGAGGATCCGGCGATCGCAGGGCGTCCTGGCGGGGCGCGGCATCGCTCTGGCCGGCCTCGTCCTGGGCGCGGCCGTGACGGTCGTCTTCTGGGCCGTCGAGGTCTACGGGTGGCACGAGGAGCGCCAGGTCGAGGCCATGCTGGCGGCGCGGGCCTGCCAGATCGTCGACGACATGGCGGCCGGCCGCTATGACGAGGTCTACGCGTTGATCCCGGCCGACTTCCCGCAGCGCCAGGCCGCCGATGCCGAGGAATTCCGCCGGCAGTTCATGCCCCTGTTCGAGGGCGCCGGCAGCCTCGGCAAGCGGGAACTCATGTCGCTCCAGGTGGCCGGGATGGTCGAAGGCTGCGCCGTCGCCCCCGCCGAAATCCGCGCCGACCTCCAGAAGCGGGGCCTGGACATCGGCGTCTGGTTCCGCCGCGCGCCCGGCGGCACGTGGGAACTGGCCGGCGTCAGCGGCGCCGAGACCTTCGAGAGCCAGATGAAGCATCCCACCGAGAACGGCCCGCCGCCCGTCAACGGCCCGTACATCCGCCAGCACGAGCACCACCATTGAACGGCGAGGGACTCGTGGTCCGACAATCGCGAAATGAGGGATCGCCGGGCGGCATGCCCACGCCGCCTTTGCATGGGCATGCATGCCCAGCCAACGACGGGCTGGGCATGCCACCCGGCTACTCCTCGCTTGATGAGTAACGAAGCACTAGTCCCTGTTCGCCAGTCCCTGTCCTTACGATTCTCTGTACCGCCTTATCTTGGCGCCGAGTCGGCCGAGTTTCTGCTCGATCTTCTCGTAGCCGCGGTCCAGATGGTAGATGCGAGAGACGGTCGTCTTGCCGTCGGCCACGAGGCCGGCGATCACCAGGGCCGCCGAGGCCCGCAGGTCGCTCGCCATCACCGGGGCACCCGACAGGTGCCGCGCGCCGTGCACCACGGCCGCGTTGCCCTCCTTGCGGATGCGGGCGCCCATGCGGCCCAACTCCGCCACGTGCATGAACCGGTCCGGGAAGATCTTCTCGGTAATGACGCTTATGCCGTCGGCCGACGTCAGCGTGGCCATCATCTGGGCCTGGAGGTCCGTCGGGAAGCCGGGGAACGGCAAGGTCGTCACGTCGACGCTCTTGAGGCGCCGCCGTGCGCGGACCCGGATAGTGTCGTCGAAGTGCTCGACCTCGGCCCCGGCCTCGCGCAACGTATGGACCAGCGCAAACAGGTCGTTCCAGCGAGCGCCCTCGACGGTCACGTCGCCGCCGGTGGCCGCTCCCGCCAACAGCAGCGTCCCCGCCTCGATCCGGTCCGGGATGACCGTGTGCTCGCACCCCGTCAGCCGCTCGACGCCCTCGACGACCAGCCGCGGCGACCCGATGCCCTGGATCTGCGCGCCCATCTTCACGAGAGCGCGGCACAGGTCCTGCACCTCGGGCTCGCAGGCGGCACAGTCGATGACCGTGACGCCCTTGGCCACGACGGCCGCCATCAGGATGTTCGCGGTGCCGGTGACGGTCGAGCCGAACGGCCCGCCGAGGTACATCTCGGCGCCGCGGAGCCGCTTTCCGGGGCCGACGATGTAGCCGTGGCGGATGTCGAGGTTCGCCCCGAGGGCCCGCAGGCCCTTCAGGTGCAGGTCGACCGGCCGGTCGCCGATCGCGCAGCCGCCCGGCAGGCTGACCTTGACCTTCGTGCGCCGGGCCACCAGCGGCCCCAGCACGCAGATGCCCGCCCGCATCGTCTTCATGATCCGGTACGGCGCCTCGTTCTTGCGGGTGCTCGTGCAGTTGAGGACAAGGTCGCCGCCCGGTTCGCGTTCGACCTTCACGCCCAGCACCGCCAGCAGGCGCGACATCGTGCGGATGTCCGCCAGGTCCGGCACGTTCTTGAGGCGTATCGGACCCTCGGCCAGGATCGAGGTAGCCATGATCGGCAGGGCCGCGTTCTTGGCCCCGCTCGCCCTGACACGTCCTTCGAGCCTTCGACCGCCCACAATGTCCATCGCATCCATCGCCATCCGCTCCTTCGGGTCCGGCGCAGGGCGCGGCCACGCCGGGGACTGTTTGGCACATCATAACGCGCCCCGCAGGCGGGGCGGCTAAATCTTTCTTGCCACGAGCAGCCGGTCGAGGCCGGCGTAGTCCTTCACGATGTGCACGTCGCCGAGGCCGCGCACTGCCGACGCCCTCTCGGCCACCGCGGCGCCCTGCCCGGCTCCGATCTCGACGAGCATCGTCCCGCCGGGGCGAAGGTAGGCCGGGGCGCCCTTGACGACGCGCTCGACGATCTCCGTCCCGACCGGCCCGGCCACGAGGGCGGCGCGCGGCTCGTGCTCGCGGATTTCCGGCGACAGGGCCGCCCACTCCGATTCCGCCACGTAAGGCGGGTTGGCCACCAGGAAATCCGCCGGCTGCACGTCGGCCGCATCGAGCGGCTCGTACAGGTCGCCCTCCAGCAACGTGATGCGGTCGGCCACGCGGTGGCCCTCGGCGTTCTCGCGGGCCACCGCCAGGGCCGCCGCCGACAGGTCCGTCGCCGTAACCCGCGCGGCCGGAAGGTACGCCGCAAGGCTCACGGCCACGCAGCCGCACCCGGTGCACAGGTCGATGACGCCAATCGGCGCGGGGGGGGCGTCGCTCGCAGTCGCGGCCGCCCCGGCGGGCCGCCGCTTGACGCCGGCCATCCGCAGGACTTCCTCGACCAGCAGTTCCGTCTCGGGCCGCGGGATGAGGCAGTCAGGTGTGACCTTCAGCACCAGCGACATGAACTCGCAGGTGCCGATAAGGTACCGTGCCGGCTCGCGGTCGGCCCGGCGCCGCACGAGTTCACGCAGGCGACCGCGGTCCGCTTCGCCGACGGCCTCGTCGTAGCGCGTGTACAGGTCGATCCGGTCGCAGCCCAGGACGTGGGCCAGAAGGATCTCGGCCTCGAGGCGCGGCTGCGGGATGCCCTTCTTGTCGAAGAAGCCGCGGGTCCATTCAACGAGGCGGCCGATGGTCCATTCGGCTGATTCGTCAGGCATGGCGGCTCCGCCCGGCGTGCGCAGACGCGAGGCGCACGTAGAAGCGCCGACGTTTTACCGCCCAGCGCGGGGCGTGGCAAGGGCAAAGACGCCGATTGGGGGTGCGGCCCAAACACGCGGTCGCCTTAGGCTTCCTGCTGAACGGTTATTCGACGAGTTCGAGCGATCCCAGTTTCGCAGCGCGGTCGGCGTCAAGGAGGGCCTTGAGAAGACCGTCGAGGTTCCCCTGCATCACCTGGTCGAGGTTGTAGGCGGTGAAGTTGATGCGGTGGTCGGTCAGGCGGTTCTGCGGGAAGTTGTAGGTGCGGACGCGCTCGTTGCGGTCGCCGGAACCGATCTTCGACTTGCGGTCGGCGGCCCGCTCGGCCCGCTTCTTCGACTCGTGCAGTTCGAAGACGCGGGCCGAGAGGATGCGCAGGGCCTTCTCGCGGTTCCGGCGCTGGCTCTTTTCGTCCTGCATGTGGACCACCAGGCCCGTCGGCAGGTGCGTCATGCGGACTGCCGAGGATGTCTTGTTGACCTTCTGCCCGCCGGGGCCGCCGGCCCGCATCGTCTCGATCACCAGGTCCTCTTCCTTGAGTTGGACGTCGAGGGCCTCGGGCTCGGGCATGACCGCCACCGTGGCGGCCGAGGTGTGGATGCGGCCCTGGGCCTCGGTCTCGGGCACGCGCTGGACGCGGTGGCCGCCGGACTCGAACTGCATCTTGCGGAACACGTCGGGGCCTTCGAGGCCGAAGACGACTTCGCGGAATCCGCCCAGGTCGGTCCCGCTGGCGCTCAGGTTCTCGCGCTTCCACCCCTGCGAATCGGCGTAGCGGCAGTACATCTGGTAGAGGTCGCGGGCGAAAAGGGCGGCCTCTTCGCCGCCGGTGCCCGCCCGGATTTCGAGGATGATCCGGGTGGCGTCGGTCCCCTCCTCGCGGTCCAGGAGGCGCGACTGCACTTCTTCGAGCATCCGCGCTTCGAGGTCGCGCTGGATCTTGGCCTCGGCCTCGGCCAGGGACCGCAGTTCGGCGTCCCCGGACCGGAGCATCTCCTCGGCCTCTCGCCGGGCCTCGCGGGCGGCGCGCCACTTGCGGTACGGGTCGACGATGCCCATGAGGCGGCCGCGCTCGCGCATCAGGGCGGCCATCTTGGCGGGATCGCCGCCGACTTCCGGCGTCGAGACTACCCGGTCGATCTCCTCGACGCGCTTGTCGAGTTGCCCGAGCCTGGCGGCCAGCGTCTCGCCCTTCTTCGTCTGCGGTTCAACCATGGCTGTCTCCACACCCATACCAAGAAGGACGGGGCGAAGTGACGTGTCCTGCGCGCACCCTTCGCCCCGACTGTGCCTGCGGCCCTAATACGCGTATGCGCCTTGATCCTTCATCGCGGGTCATTATACCGTGCCTGGCCCCTTTCGCAAGGGGCATGGAAACGCAACGGCGGGAACAGGCAACCGGGAATGGGGAACAGCGGTGGAATAGCACTACAATGCCACTTAAGCCTTTGCGCGATGGGTCTCGATGCGTGTTAAGCGTTGTCATTCTGAGCGAGCGCAGCGAGCGAAGAATCTCGCCTTGGTCTTAGTTGGTTGCCCGTAGCGCACGGCAAGACCCTTCGCTTCGCTCAGGGTGACACCCATGTAAGCCGCGCTAAAGAAGTACGGATCAGGAGACCCGCCGCGCCAATTGGCGTTGTAGGTATACAGATTACGTTGATAAAGATGTAACGACCAAAGAACTCGGTGTTTACCGGGGATCCGAAGCCGACCGCGTGTTCAGACGCCGATGCATATTGCGGTTTGACGGCCCCCCGCGCGGTATAATGCGGCCCGCGGCCGGAAGAAAGGGGGAGGCCATGGAATCCAAAATGGCCCTGCGCCAGCGCGCGCGGAGAATCGCCGAACGCCTCACCCGCCAGTACCCCGACGCCAAGTGCCGCCTGAACTTCACCACGCCCTTCCAACTCCTGGTGGCCACCATCCTGGCGGCTCAGTGCACCGACGACATGGTCAACAAGGTCACGGCGGCCCTGTTCGAGAAGGCCGACACTCCGGCGGCCTTTGCCGCCATGCCCCTGGAGACGCTCGAAGCGGCCGTCAGGTCCACCGGCTTCTACCGCAACAAGGCCAAGGCCGTCAAGGCCATGAGCCGCATGCTTCTGGACGACTTCGGCGGCAAGGTGCCGGTGGAGATGGAGGACTTCGTGGGACTCCCCGGCGTGGCTCGCAAGACCGCCAACGTGGTCCGCGCGGCCGCGTACGGCCTGCCCGCGATCATCACCGACACGCACTTCATCCGCCTGAGCCAGCGCCTGGCCCTGACCAAGAACACCAGGCCCGACAAGATCGAGCAGGACGTCTGCGCCTTGCTGCCGGAATCCATCTGGTCGCCCTTCAGTCACGCGATGCTCTTTCACGGCCGCGCGATCTGCGTGGCCAGGAAGCCCGCGTGCGACCGGTGCGTCGTCAGCAGACTGTGCCCGTCGGCCTTCAAGTTCCCGCACTTTCAAAAGGCGAAGGGCTGAGAGGCGCGAATGCCGGCCCCGGGCGTGTTCACACGGGGCTAGATGGGAGGAAATGATGAAACTTAAATGGGCGTTCAACAGCGCCACGGTCATGAACCTCGGATGGGACGAGGAACTCGCCCTCTGGAAAAAGTTCAAGTGGAAGGCCGTCGAGGTCTGGTTCGACAAGGTCAAGGCCTGCATGGAGAAGGGCCGCACGTGCGCGGAACTGGGGCGCGAGATGCGCGACGCGGGCGTCGAGCCGATCGGCGTCGCCCCGGCCATCGTCTGGACCGACAGCGAGCGCCACGACTCGAAGCACGAGTACGACGAACTCGCGGAGCGGATGAACGTGACCGCGGCCCTCGGGGCGACCGCCCTGACGATCATCGCCCTCGGCAAGCGCGGCCCCGACGCTTCCGTCGAGCACGACCGCCTGGCCGACAAACTCCACAAGGTGGCCAGGATGGCCCAAGAGCGCGGCATCCGCCTGAACCTGGAGTTCATCGGCGGCCTGCCCGTCAACGGCACCCTGGGCACCTGCATCGAGTTGATACGCCAGGCCGACCACCCCAGCCTCGGCCTCCTGCTGGACCTGTGCCACTACTACACCAGCCCGAGCCACGTCGAGGAACTCGACCTCTTGCCGAAGAAGAAACTCTTCCTGGTGCACGTCGACGACGCGCAGAAGCGGCCGATGGAGGTCCTCGGGTGCGAGCACCGCTGCTTCCCCGGCGAGGGGCGGATCAACGTGCCGGCCCTTTTGTCCGAAATCCGCCGCCGCACCAGGTACGACGGGTACTACTCCGTCGAACTCTACGACCGGGACGTCTGGGCCATGGACCCCAAGGATGTCTTCAAGAAGACCGCCGCCTGCCTCAAGATGATTCAGAAAGGGATGAAGAAATAGATGCGCCTCTCCGCCGCGGCGGGTACAGCCTTCGCGTTGCTGTCGCCCTGAGCGGGCGCGGGGGTCGGGAGGCCGGCCGCGCAGAACGGTGTGGCGCCCACGGAAGCGCCTCCAGGTCAGCGCGTCAAGGAACAGGTCCATGAGAAACCCAATGACAGCCGCGGTTGCGGCGGCGATTCTCCTGGCTTCGTGCGCCGCGTGCCGCGCGGAGGCCGCCGCCACGCCCCAAACCTCCACCCCGAAGGAGCCCAAGGCCATGCGAATCTACATCGGCACCTATACCGGCCCCAAGAGCAGGGGCATATACCAGTCTCGCCTGGACCTGGCGACCGGCGCCCTCAGCACGCCCGAACTCGCCGGCGAGGCCGCCAACCCCTCCTTCCTGGCCATCCATCGCAACGGGCGGTTCCTCTACGCGGTCAACGAGGTCTGGGGGCCGTCGGGGAAAGCCGAGGCCGCCGTCAGCGCGTTTGCCATCGCGCCGCAGACGGGCAACCTGACCTTCCTCAACAAGCAGCCCTCGGGCGGCAGCGGGCCGTGCTACGTCGTGGTGGATAGGGAGGGCAGCAGCGCCCTGGCGGCCAACTACGGCAGCGGCAGCGTCTCGGTGCTGCCCATCGGCCGGGACGGACGCCTGGCCGAAGCCACCGCCGTCATCCAGCACAAGGGGTCCGGGCCCGACCCCAAGCGCCAAGAAGGCCCGCACGCCCACTGCATCGACCTGGACCCGGCCGGCCGATTTGCCCTGGCCGCCGACCTCGGACTCGATAAGGTCCTGGTCTACCGCTTCGATGCCGCCAAGGGGACGCTCACGCCCAACGATCCGCCGGCCGCCGCGGTCGCCCCCGGGGCCGGGCCGCGGCACATCGCCTTCCACCCGAGCGGCCGGTTCGTATACGTCATCAGCGAGATGGCGAGTTCCGTGACCGCCTTCGCCTACGATGCCGCGCGCGGCACGCTCAAACCGTTGCAGACGCTCTCGACGTTGCCGGCCGATTTCCGCGGCGGGTCGAGCACCGCCGAGATCGAGGTGCACCCGTCGGGGCGATTCCTGTACGGCTCGAACCGCGGCCACGACAGCATCGCCATCTTCGCCGTCGCCGAAGACGGAACGCTCAAGGCCCTCGGCCACCAGCCGACCCACGGCAAGACGCCGCGCCACTTCGCCATCGACCCGACGGGGGCCTACCTGCTGGCCGCCAACCAGGGCTCCGACAATATCGTGGTGTTCCGCATCGACCCGTCGTCCGGCCGCCTCGCCCCCACGGGCGCACCGGTCACCGTGCCGGCGCCCGTGTGCGTGAAGTATGTTCTGCAACAGTAGGTTTCGCATCCCGGAAGTGAGTGGAAATTGGGGTTCGGCGCGACCTGAATCCGAAGCCCCAGCCGGCCCGCCGCGCGGGCGGACCTGACGTTACTCTAAGCCGCCTCCAAGCACCTGTCAAGCACCGATACGTCGATGGTGAGGACATGGGTTCAGACCCATTTTCCGAACGGCCGGAGAAGGCGTCAGACCCCACCCGTAACCGAGGCATTACAGGGGTACGGGGATTTTCATTGACGCCGGATGCCGGCTGCTTTAGATTAGGATACCGGCGGATTTACGGACAGGTTGGGGCAAACCTCTGCAACCGGCCGGGGTTTGCCCAGTGTGTTTTGTGGGTGCGGGGCGGTCGCCGCGGCTAGGATGCGGCGCTGGCCGGCGGTTGCCGGCGCCCGCAGGCGGGTCGAGAGCGCCCGCCCTACATGGCAAAGGAGGCGGGGATGGGTTTTGCCGAGGCTGTCAATTATAAAGCCATCGAACTGTGCCGCCATGTTGTCCGTATGACCACCGAGGCCGAGTCGGGGCATCCGAGTTCCGGCTGCGCCCTGGCCCACATCACGGCGGTCCTGATGTATCACCAGATGAGGTACGACCCGGCCAACCCGTGGAACCCGCTGAGCGACCGCCTGGTCCTCTCCGAGGGCCACGCCGTGCCGGTCATCTACGCGGCCTACGCCGACGTCGGGGGCGTCGTCGGCAAGGACCCCTCCGGCGCCCGCAAACTCTCGATCGACGACCTGTGGACGCTGCGCGAGATCGCCAGCGTCCTCGACGGGCATCCGAACCCTGCCATCGGCTTCCCGTTCTTCGACGCCGCCACCGGGTCGCTGGGGCAGGGGATCAGCGTGGCGGCGGGCCTGGCCCTGGCCGCCCGCCTCGACGGCATCGACAAGACCATTTACGTCATCTGCGGCGACGCCGAGAGCCGCGAGGGACAGATCTGGGAAGCCATCGACTTCCTCGCCGACAACAAACTGGCCGCCGTCCGGGTGATCTTCAACTGCAACCGGATGGGCCAGAGCGACTACGTCAGCCGCCAGCAGAGCGCCGAGACGCTGGCCAGGAAAGTCAAGGCCTACGGCCTGCATCCCATCACGATCGACGGGCACGACCCGGAGGCGATTTCGAGGGCCCTCTCCGCCCGGCCGCCCAAGGGCAAGCCCGTGGTGGTCATCGCCAATACCGTCAAGGGCTGGGGCGTCAAGGCGCTCCAGGTGGTCGGCTACCACGGCAAGCCTCTCACGCGGCCGGAGGCCGAGGCCGCGATGGCCGAACTGAAACTGCCGGCCGACAAGCCCGACCTGGTGCTGTGCCCGCCGCTTGCGAGGGGCGAGATTCCCAAGGCCGACCGCGGCCTGATTACGATGCCCGATCCGGACCTCGCGAAACTCGCCGAGGGCACGAAGTTCGCGGCCGCCGTCCGGAAAGGCAAACTGGCCACCCGCCAGGCCTACGGCCTGACGCTCCGGGCCCTGGGCCGGGCCTCGAAACGCATCGTGGCCCTCGATGCCGACGTCTCGAACTCGACCTTCACGGAGATCTTTGCGAAGGAGTTTCCGGACCGGTACTTCGAGTGCCGCATCGCCGAGCAGAACATGGCGTCGGTGGCGGCCGGCCTGGCGGCCGCGGGGAAGATCCCCTTTGCCAACTCCTTTGCCAAGTTCCTGGTCCGGGCCTACGACCAGATCGAGATGGCCGCCAACACGTGCGCGAACGTGAAACTGGTCGGCAGCCACTCGGGCATCAGCCTCGGCGCCGACGGGCCCAGCCAGATGGGCGTAGTCGACGCGGCCTACTTCCACGCCCTCTCCGGCGTCCGGACGCCGAAAGGTCATCCGGGCGCCGTCGCCCTGAATCCGTGCGACGCCATCAGCACCTATAAACTCGCCTGCCTGATGGCCAACTACGAGGGGCTTGTCTACATGCGGACCCTGCGGCCCGAGACGCCCTTGATATACAAGCCCGAGGATGTCTTCCACCTCATCGGGCAGAAGGTGCTCGCGAAGGGCAAGGACCTCGTGCTCGTGGCCTGGGGATACATGATCCACGAGGGCCGGAAGGCCGTCGAGACGCTCGAGAAGGAAGGGGTCGAGTGCGGGCTGGTCGATGCGTACAGCCTGCCTCTGGCCGACGATTTTCTCGAGGCCATCGGCGCAGGCCCCGGCTCGACGCTCCTGGTGGCCGAAGATAATTACGCGGGCGCCTTGGGAAGCGCGGTGGCGGAGGCGGCCGGACGCCGCGGCGCCCTGCGGGTCTTCACCATGACGCCTCAGCGCATGCCCAAGTCGGGCAGGACCGCCGACGACGTGCTGAAGTTCGTCGGCCTTGACTGTGAAGCGATCTCGCGGCGGGCAAAGGCGATCCTCGGAAAGGCCTGAGCGGCCGGCCGGACCGGGCGCCCGCGGCATTTCGGCCGGCGCGTCTCGTGCGGCGCGTCCCCGCCGAACAAGCATCCCTGGCCGCAGGAGACCCGGCGCCTATGCCCATGGCGAACCGCATCGTTGGCGAAGGCATCACGTTTGACGATGTCCTCCTGGTTCCCGGTTTCAGCGACGTCGTGCCGCGCGACGTCGACACCTCGACCCTGCTGACGCGCGGCATCCGCATCAACGTCCCCATTGTCTCGGCTGCGATGGACACGGTGACCGAGGCGGCGCTGGCGATCGCGCTGGCCCAGGAAGGCGGCATCGGCATCATCCACAAGAACCTCTCGATCGACGAGCAGTGCCGCGAGGTCGAGAAGGTCAAACGCAGCGCCAACGGCATCATCACCGACCCGGTGACGCTCGGCCCGAACGAGCGCGTGGCCACCGCCCAGCAGGTGATGGCCGAGAATAACATCTCCGGCATCCCGATCACCGAGGGCGGCCGGCTGGTGGGCATCCTGACGCGGCGGGACCTGAAGTTCCTCGAGAACCCGCAGGGGGCCATCGCCGACGTGATGACCCGCGAGAACCTCATCACGGCCTCCCCCTCGATGAACCTGGAAGAAGCCGAGCGGATCCTGCTGAAGAACAAGGTCGAGAAACTGCCCCTGGTGGACCGGCAGGGGCAACTGGTGGGCCTCATCACGATCAAGGATATCGAGAAACTGCACCAGTTCCCGCACGCGTGCCGCGATGACCGGGGGCGCCTGCGCGTCGGGGCCGCCGTAGGCGTCCACGACGACGAGCGGGCCCGACGCCTCATCGAGAAGGATGTCGACCTGTTGGTGGTGGATACGGCGCACGGGCACTCGGCCAATGTCGTGGAGATGGTCAAGCGGCTCCGCCGCCAGTACGATATCCAGTTGGTGGCCGGGAACGTGGCCACCGCCGAGGCGGTCGCGGACCTGGTCAAGGCCGGCGTGGACGGCGTCAAGGTCGGCATCGGGCCGGGCTCCATCTGTACCACCCGCGTCGTCAGCGGCGTGGGCGTCCCACAGATCAGCGCGGTGGACGCCTGCGCCGCGGAGGCGGACCGCCATGGGGTTCCCGTCATTGCCGACGGCGGCATCCGCCATAGCGGCGACATCACCAAGGCCCTGGCGGCCGGGGCCGCCAGCGTCATGCTCGGAAGCCTCCTGGCGGGCCTCGAAGAATCCCCCGGCAAGGTCATCATCTACAAGGGCCGCACCTTCAAGGCCTACCGCGGCATGGGGTCGCTGGGGGCGATGGTTGAAGGCTCGGCCGAGCGTTACTCGCAGGAGTCGGAGGGCCGCCGCGCAGAGAAACTCGTGCCAGAGGGCGTCGAGGGGCGCGTCCCGTACCGCGGCCTCCTGGCGGACTTCGTGTACCAGTTGGTCGGCGGCGTGCGTGCGGGCATGGGGTACTGCGGCTGCCGCACGATCGAGGAACTCCGCACCAGGACCAGGTTCATGCGCGTGAGCCGCGCCAGCGTCGTCGAGAGCCACCCCCACGACATCGCCATTACGCAGGAGGCCCCGAACTACAACCTTCCGGTCTATCCGCCGGAATTTTGATGCGGCAGCGCCGCGCAGATACCCAGCCTTAAGGTTCTGTCGCGAGCCGTCCTGCCTTTACTCAGGCACTCAGGTACTCAGGTACTCTCATTCAACAACATCGCCGCCGGGCCTGGCCGCGAGTTCCTTCATGCCCTCGAAGCGGCTCTTGGCGTTCAGCAGGCACTGCTCGCGATACTTGGGCTGGCCCCAGGTCTGGTTGGCGTAGCCGAGTTGCTTGATGGCCTCGCGGAGTTGGCCGAACGTGATCAAGGCCCGCTGCTGGTCGTCCGTCTTGCTGATGAGTTGCACGAAGGCGTCGACGGCCCTGGCCACCTTCTCGTCGAAGACGGTGCGGTTGGCATTCGTCAGGCCTACCTGGATGGCCTCCAGCCCGGCGTCTGCGACCGCCTGGGCCAGCGCGCGGTAGGCCGGGTACGTCTCGCGGCAGTGGGCCATGGCCGCGTTGTATTCCTCCTGGGTCTGCGCCTTCCATCGGACGGACTCGCGGCTGTGGGGTTGGGGAGCGAGATAACTGAGGGCAAAGTAGCGGGCATCGAGCGTATCGGCCAGTTCCCGGTCCTTCGGCAGGGCGCTGCCGTGGAGCCGCCTCTTCATGTCGCTGAAGGAATAAAGTTCGTAGGCATCCTGGAACTTCCCTTCGTCTTCGAGTTTCCTGCCCTGGGCGAGTGCCCTCTGACCATCGTCCCTGGCCTTCTGCAACTCGCTCTCCCAGTAGGTCGTGGCGAGAACGTAGACGATGATCCCCGAGAGGATGATGAAGGCGCCGACTCCGATCAGGACGCCTGCCTTTCCGCCGGGCGTCAGGCGGGTGTACCAGGAGCCGCGGTATCCGCCCAACAGGACACCGGTGGGGGCCCTGGCGGCCGGGGCGGTCCGGGCGATCGCCGCCGGCCTCTTGGCCGGGGCGGCCGGGGCGGCCGGGGCCGCCGGCGCCGCCGCCTCGATCTGGATCGCCTTGCAGTGCGGACAGATCTGGCTGTCGACCGGTATGTCCTTGCCGCAACGCTTGCACTGGCGCGACATGCGGGTCTTGGCGGCCGCAGGCACAGGGGCGAGTTCCACGCCTCGCTCCTTGCCGGTGGGCACTTTCAGCGAGCGCTTGCAGTTCGGGCAGGTGACGATGGCCCCGGCCCGGTCCGACTCCGCCACCATCGTCCGCCCGCACGGACACCGAAACATGATCGACATAGGTTCTCCCTGGCCTCCGCGTCCGAATTGCCCTATGTCCTAGGGCTCCGTCTCACGTGGAGTGATAGATTACCGGGTGGCATGGCCGCGCGATTCTGCGTGTCCATGGCCCCGCTGTGCCATCAGCCTCATGGCCGCGCAACGGCGCCCGCCGCGGCGGGCAAGGCTGTAGCCATGCCCCCTCTCAATCGATGGGCGACCGGCTGCTAGGCCGGGGGGCCTGCTGCGGCGCCCCCGGGGGTTGCCGCGCCCATCGCCGCCTCGGGTGCACCGGCCGGGGCCGCGCTGGAGTCGACCGGCAGAACCACCGTAAACGTCGACCCGCGGCCGACCTCGCTCTCGACCGACACCGTTCCGCCCAGGAGGTCCGTCAACTCTTTTACGATTGAAAGCCCCAGACCCGTACCACGATACCGCCGCGTGTAACTGGAGTCCAGTTGTATGAAGCGCTCGAAGATGCGGAGTTGCTCGTCGCGCGGGATGCCCGGCCCCGTGTCGCTGACCGCAAAGGCCACCTGTGTCCCGCGCCCGCCTTCGGCGCCGCCGGCCACGGGCCGAACAGTCAGGCGGACCTCGCCTTCGGCCGTAAACTTGATGGCATTCGAAAGCAGGTTATGAAGGACCTGCTGCACCTTCGTCGCGTCGGTCATCATGATAGGCGTTGCCGGGTCGACTTCACACGAAAATTTCAGGGAGGTGTCGGCCAGCAGGGGCCGGACCATGTTGCAGACGACCTCGGCGATGTCGGTGGGCGAGACCTTCTCGCACCGCGCCTGGAAGCGGCCGGCCTCGATCTTCGCCAGGTCCAGCAGGTCGTTGATCATGTCCAGGAGCATCCGCCCGCTCGACAGGATGTTGTGGACGTAGCGGCTGAGTTTGGGGTCGCCGGCCAGGGCGGGCGAGTCGCTCAGGATCTGGGCGAAGCCCAGGATGGAATTCAGGGGGGTGCGCAGTTCGTGGCTCATCGTCGCGAGGAACTTGTTCTTCACCTGGTTGGTCTCGAACAGGGCGACGTTGGCCCGGGTGAGTTCGTCGAGTCGTGCGTCGCGGGCCTGCGTGGCGGCCCGCAGTTCGGCCTGGGCCTTGGCCGTCTCGTCGAGCATGTGGTTCAGCGCGTCGCTCAGGACCTCCAGTTCGTTGCCGGTGTCGATCTCGCTGCGGACCTGGAGGTCGCCCTCGCTGACGCGGTCGGCCACGTCCTTCAGGTGCCGGATGGGCTTGACCACCATGTAGCGGAAGACGGCGTAGAAGACGGCCATCGACAAAACGACCACCAGCAGTGCCGCCGCCACCAGGACCAGGCGGTTCGCCAGGATCGTGGCCTGGCGTTCCTTGACGTTGAGTTCAAGGCCCACGGCGCCGATGATCTCTCTGGGCTGGAAGCCCTTCAGGCGATGGCAGTCGAGGCAATCGCCCTCTGCGCGAAAGGCCTGGACATACGTAAACGAGTCGCCTGAACTTTCCCAGCGCGTGCTTTCCTTCGGGTGCTTGATGAACGAGGCGACCGCGCGCTCCTGAAACGGGCTCAGGCCGGCCGGGGTCGCCTGGGGCTGGCCGGGGGGCGCGGGCGACAGGCCGATCCTGTGGAGCCTCCCCCCGCCCTCGGCCGTGCCGAAGCGGGTGAGCACCTCGACGCGTTTGGCGGCCAGCGGGTCGGCCGGCCCGGTCTTGGCCGCGGCAGGCTTCTCGGCGCCCGTGTTGGCCACGAACCCGACGGCGTGAACGCTTTGCAGGTACGCCCGCACCATGGCCTGGGCCCGGTCGGGGTCGCCCGCCCGAACGAGTTGCTCCATCGTCCACCAGGGCCACCACAGGCACGCCGCCACCGTCAGCAGGATGAAGACGCCGAACAGGAGGCGGCCCCGGCGTTCGAGCGAGGTCTTTAAGAAGAATCGTCTCGGCATGCCTGAGTTCCCAGGCTCCGTGCCTGCGGGAGATGCCACTGATACCACAGCGCCGCACAAGGCGGTGCGCGGCGGGTCAGGTCGAAGACTCGCCGTGGCGAGAGACCCGCCGCGCGCCGATCCAGTTACTTCAGCAGCCCGTAATCCTTCATCGCCCGCTCGAGCGCGGCTGCGGCGGCAGGCGACAGGGCCGTCAGGGGCAGCCGCTTCTCGTCCGACTCGATCAGCCCGGCCCACTTCATCGCCGTCTTGATGGGAATCGGGCTGGTCTCGATGAACATCGCGCGGCACAGGGGAAACAGTTTCCGGTGCATCGCCTGCGCGGCCGCAAGGCGGCCCGCCAGCATCGCGTCCGTCAGGCGTTTGACGTCCTGCGGCACCAGGTTGGCCACCACGCTGATGACGCCCTTGGCGCCCAGGGCCATCAGGGGCAGCGTCAGGCTGTCGTCGCCCGAGAGAACCGTGAGGTCGCAGCGGGCCAGAATCTCGCTCGCCTGGTCCATCGAGCCGGTCGCCTCCTTGATGGCAACGACCTGCGGCAGTTGGGCGATGCGGGCCACCGTCTCGGGCGCCAGCGACACGACGCACCGCGACGGGATGTTGTAGAGCACCATCGGCAGGTCCACCGCCTCGGCGATCGCCGCAAAGTGCCGGTACAGGCCTTCCTGGGTCGGCTTGTTGTAGTAGGGGGTGACCTGGAGCGTGGCGTCGGCCCCGACGTCCTTGGAGAACCGGGCGAGTTCGATGGCCTCGGCCGTGGCGTTGCCGCCGGCCCCCGCGATGACCGGGATGCGCCGGGCGGCACGCTTCACGACCGTCTGGATGATCTTCTCGTGCTCCGCAACGTCGATGGTCGGGCTCTCGCCGGTCGTGCCGACGGGCACCAGGGCCTCGGTGCCTTGCTCGACGTGCCAGTCGACCAGGCGCTCGATCGCCGCGTAGTCCACCTTGCCTTTCCTAAACGGCGTTATCAGGGCCACCATGCTGCCGGAGAACATCGGCGACCTCCTCAAGAGGCGTGCGTTTAAGCCGCCCATTTTACCGAGCCGCGCGGCACTGTCCAGCCCTTGGCCTATGGTGGGGCGGCCGGACTCGAACTGGGCGGCGGCCGTTGCGGCTTGCCGGGCATGGCCACATTTGAACCGGGCGCGGGCTACGAGTCAACCCCGTTGCGCGGGATCGGCTTTCCATCCCGGACTATCACGTCTTGGCGCTGGTAAACGGCATGGCCGCGGAGTTTCATGGCAGCATTCTTCACACCGAAGGTGTGCGTGCGTCCGCCGCCGGCGGCGCCCGCGCCGCTCTTCTCGTACTTCCAGTCGGACTTATCGAGGAAGACCACGTCGACGCGCCAGATGACCACGGGTCGGCCGGGCTCCAAGGTCTCGGTCTGGTCCACCAGGTATCGCCATACGATGTACCAGCCGGGATGGTCGTAGTGCGACTGGATGGCCCACGGCCGCTTGCTGGCCTTGCTCTCGAGCGACTCGTTCGGCGACGGGTTCGGCCCCGACCCTCGCCGCCGCAGGTCGGGGAAGTGTCGTCGCGAGAGCCGTGAATGCCGGTACTTCTCATAGGTGCTTACACAATCGACCGCGTTTATGCCGAAGTGGCGCACCACGGTGTCGAATCCTTGGCGTTGCTGCCAGTAGACACACGCGAAGTCCGCCAGTGAGCATTCAAGGCGTCTGACAGCGCGCCGGACGGTGGCGCGGTCAATCCCGGCGGGAAGTGCAGGAGCACTGTCCAGTTGCGTGCAATTGATCAATCTGGTTCCCCAGACCGGCGGGCCGCACAGCACCCGCCCTACACTTGCGGATTCTCAATCAGCCGGACCATCTCGCGCACCGCTTTGCGCAGGCCCACGAAGATCGCGCGGCTGACGATCGAGTGGCCGATGTTGAGTTCCGTCATGCCGGGGATGGCGGCGATCCGGCAGACGTTTACGTAGTTGAGGCCGTGCCCGGCGTGGACCACCAGGCCCAGCGCCTGGGCCTGCCTGGCCCCGTCGGCGATGCGGGCGAACTGGCGCTGGCGCTCCGGCCCGTCGGGGGCGTTGGCATACTGGCCGGTGTGGAACTCGATCGCCTCGGCGCCGACGGCGGCCGCCGCCTCGATCTCGGCCGGCGTCGGATCGATGAACAGGCTGACCACGATACCCGCCTTCTGGAGTTTGCGGATCACGGCGGCGATCTTCTCCTGGCGGCCCGCCACCGGCAGGCCGCCCTCCGTCGTCAGTTCCTGGCGCCCTTCAGGCACAAGGGTCGCCTGGGTCGGCTTGGTGCGGCAGGCGATGTCGGCCATCGCGTCGGTGACGGCCATCTCGAGGTTGAGTTTGACCTGGACCGTCTGTCTGAGAAGCGCCAGGTCGCGGTCCTGGATGTGCCGGCGGTCCTCGCGCAAGTGGAGCGTGATGCCGGAGGCGCCGCCAAGTTCGGCCTCGGCGGCGGCCCAGACGGGGTCCGGTTCCGTGCCCCCGCGCGCTTGGCGCAGCGTGGCCACGTGGTCGATGTTCACACCCAGATGGGGCATGGGTGCCGCTCCCTTCGGGCGTCAGGCCCGGCGGTAGCCCAGGCTGCTCATGACGTCGAGCAACTCGTCGACGGAAATGCGCAGCAGGCCGTGATCTTTCTTGTAAGCGTCGATGGCCTTGCTCAGTTCCCGGCCCGGAGCCGAGACGGCGGCCGCGTCATGTGGCGGCGGGAACTGTCGCCGGTCTGTTCGCCGCCGCTCTCCGGCCCTGGGCGGCTTGCCCGCCGGACACCGGCGGTCTTTACCACTACGGCGGTCTTCGATCAGTCTGGCCATGCCTGTTCCCTTTCACGGTTGAAGGCGAAAGGCCCCCCGGTCCGTTCCAGATCGGTCCGTCGCCACCGTGCGGCTTACTGCTTGTGGTGTCGGCGTTTCCAGCGCATGTGTCTTTTCTTGCTGCCAACTTTGCGTCGTCGTCGGGGCTTGCCCACGCCTGCACCTCCCTGGTGATAGGAATCCTCAATCGAACCTTCGATGGATACCTTAAACCAAAAGTCCTGTCGCCTGTCAATGCTCTTTGGCCTCAGCGCTGTGTCTCTGGTCATTGGGGGGCGCCGCGGGTTGCTTGCAGCCCGTGCGCTTCGAATAGCACGGCCTGCTAGCAAGCCGCGGCGCCCATCGTTCGAGCGGCAACGGAGCACTACGGTCCCGCCTGGCGTCGGACGAACCGTCCGCCGGGCAGGGCGCGCACGAGGCCCTTGAGTTCCAGAAGCGTGATGGCGCCCGACGCCCGGCTGGCTTCGAGGCCTGCCCTGCCGGCCAGAACGTCCAGCGGCGTCGGCTGGCCGTCCAGGATCTCCATGAGCCGTGATTCTTCGGGCGACAGGTTGGCCTTCAGGGCCAGCGCGGCCTGACGAGGCGCGTCTTCCTGCGCCGCCGTGGCGATACCCAGGTCCGGGAACTCATCGAGAACGTCCGCGACGGACTCCACGAGTTTCGCGCCGTCGCGGATCAGGGCATGGACTCCCGCGGCCCCCGGCGCGTCGATGCGATTCGGCACGGCAAAGACCTCTTTGCCGAGTTCGGCGGCCAGCCGCGCAGTGATGAGCGATCCCGACTGTTTGCCTGCCTCGACGACGATGACGCCCAGCGCGAGGGCCGCCAGGATGCGGTTACGGCGGGGAAAGTTCTCGGCCGCCGGCATCGTTGCCATCGGAAACTCGGTCAGCAGTGCCCCTCGCTCGACGACCGCTTCCGCCAGGCGGTGGTTCTCGGGCGGGTAGACCGTCGCCAGGCCGTTGCCCATGACGGCCAGCGTTCGGCCGCCGGCCGCCAGCGCCCCCTTGTGCGCGGCACTGTCGATGCCGCGCGCCAGGCCCGAGACGATCGTGAAGCCGGTCCGGGCGAGGCCCCCCGCCAGGCGTTCGGCCTGGTCTTGGCCATAAAGGCTGCACTTTCGCATGCCGACGACCGCGATGGCCTGGGCATCCTGCTCGACGATAGTGCCCTTGACGTAGAGGATCGGCGGGGCGTCGGTGAGGTAGGTGAGGGCAAGGGGGTACTCGGGCTCGGCGCGGACGACGATGGTAACGCCTTCGGAGCGGGCCTTCTGGAGTTCCGCTTCCGGCTCCGCCCGCTGGATGCCCTCGCGGAGCCTGGCGGCGGAGTCAGGGCCGATCCAGGGCACCTGCGCCAGGTCGGCGGCGCTTGCCTCGGACGCGGCCTTGGCCGAGCCGAAACGCTCGACCATGGCGGCAAACAGACGCGGGCCGATGCCCGTCACGAGGTGCAGCCTCAGCGCCGCCAGGCGTTCTTCGTTATCCATCCGGGCGTCCCGTGCCTTCGCGCAAGGGTTGGCGACAACGATGATAGGGCAGCGGGGCAGAGCGGTCAAATGTTCTTCGGCGGGCTGGGGCAGAGCACTAATCGGAAGTCAGGCTCAGGAGGGCCTGGCGAATCTCGTCCTCGGCCACGTCGTCGACGTCGCGAACCGCGCCGATGGCTTCGGGCAGGACGAACCGGAGCCTCCCCGCCAGGGCCTTCTTGTCGTACTGCATGAGCGCCAGGCACCGCTCCAGGTCCACCGAAGCCTCCAGTTGGACCGGCAGCCCGAACCGTTTCAGCACCTGCCTCTGCCGCTCGACCGGCACGGTGCCGATCAGGCCGCGCGCCAGGGCGATCCGGGCCTCGGCCATCATGCCGAGGGCAACCGCGCGGCCGTGCGTGACAGGCGCGCCGCCGAGTTTGCCGGAACCTTCGATGGCGGCACTTTCGAGGGCATGGCCTACGGTGTGGCCGTAATTGAGTATCCGCCGCAGGCCGCCTTCGTGCGGGTCGGCCATGATGACGTCGGCCTTGATCTTCACGTTCCGGGCCACCACGTCTTCGAGGGCCTCGGGGTCGCGCGAGAGGATCGGGTCCGGCCGGGTTTCCAGGAGGCCGAAGAGTTGGGCGTCGCGGATGACGGCATGCTTGACGACTTCCGCCAGGCCGGTCCGGAATTCCTCGTCCGGCAGCGTGGCCAGGGTCGAGACGTCGGCGAGGACCAGCGAGGGCTGGTGAAATGCGCCGATGAGGTTCTTGCAGCGGGGATGGTCGACGGCGGTCTTGCCGCCGACGCTGGCGTCGACCTGCCCCAGGAGCGTCGTCGAGACCGCCACCCAGGGGATGCCCCGCATGTACGTGGCCGCCACGAACCCCGCCAGGTCCGTCACGACGCCGCCACCCAGCGCGACGACCACGGAGCCGCGGTCGAGGCGGGCCCGAAGCAGTCGGTCGTAGAGTTCGCCCGCCTGGGTCAGCGACTTGGATGCCTCGCCGGCCGGGACCACCGCCGCCTCGACCTGAAGGCCGGCTCCGCGCAGACCGGCAAGGAGGGGGTCCAGGTAGTGGGCCGCCACGCCGGCATCGGTGATGACGGCGGCCCTAGGGCTTCGGGCTATCGCCCGGGTTTCCTGGCCGACTCGCGGCAGGAGGTTCGATCCGATCCGGACGGCGTAGCCGGAACTTGTGAACCGGACGTTGACTTGCTGCATGGGCTTTGGCTCTCGCTCGCGCTCTGAGGTAGAGGTACGATGCGCCCAGAACGAAGAGGATTCCGAACATGGCCATCGCGCAGGACCAGTTGCCGCCTAACAACTCGGACGACGCCCTGCCGAGGGCCGGTATCGCCACCTCCGGCTCATCCGGCTCCAGCCGGCGGGCCACCAGGAGCGGCGCCGTGTCTTCTCCCGTGATGATGTTGCCGTTTTCGTCGGGCCGACGGAACTCGTACCGCCGCACCTTGTAGAAGTAGCCTTTGACCTTGACGTCATCTTGGACATGCAGATACTCCATCGGGTTGTCGATGACGATCACCGTGGCGATCGGGCGGGCTTCGTTGAGCGGAGGCTCGCGGATGCTGCACTCGTAGAGCACAGGGACGTCCTTGAACAGCGCCAGGGTCGGCGGGCTGAAAGGGGAGACCGCCATGTAAGCCCCGCGGATCGTGACGGGCTGGCCCCGGTAACTCGTCGGAATGGCCAGGAGCGCCTTGAAGGGCGTGATCTCTCTGTCGGGCTTGAAGAGGTCCGGCGGCGTCTTCAGGACTCTGTCGAGGATGTAGTAGAATGCCGATTCGTCGTAGCCGAAGGTGTTGTCCCTCACGTCCTTCAACAGTTCCTCGCCCTTCTCGATGGGGATATCGAACCGCTTGAGCGGCGGCAGTTGCTTGACCTGATCGAGGGTGAGCGGTTTTCGAGGCTTCTTGGCGGACGGCGTCTGCTCCTTGGACTCGGCGGCCGGCGGCTCGCCTGGCTTGGCGGCCGGCGTCTGCTCCTTGGGCTCGGCGGCCGCGGGCGATTTCTCGGCGCCGGGGCCGGGGGACGGCTGTTCTTGAGGCGTCGCCTCCGGCGCAGCGCTGGGCGACCCATTCTGGCCGGCCGCGGGGGCCGGCGCCGCCTCGGCCGAGGTCGCACCCATCAGGGCCGCCAGCACCGCCACCGCAACGCCGGTCGCGAGGATTGGGGCGCGCACCCTTCGTGGCATCGTCATTATCCAAATCCCTCCAATTGCGGATTCTAGCCCCCGGGCAGGGGCCGGTCAAATGGAATCCGCCCCCACCTATACACGGGGGCCGAAGGCCTTCGTTGCGGCAAGAATGCGCAAAAAAGGGGAGACTGTAGCAGCATTACCGGCGTAGAGGCTGTCCGAAAAACCGAGGGTCAGGCATATTTATTGAGGCAAACGCGCTTTTGCGTTTGCCTCAGTAAAGTTGTTGCGGTTCTCCTTCCCGGGGCTGAAGCGACATGCCAACCAAAGCCCAACGGCTGGCTTTGGTTGCATATATGCCTGACCCGCGGTTTTTCGGACAGGCTCTTCGACCGCGGTAAGGATGCTACACTATCAAAAAGGGCGCCCCGGAGCCCCTGGCTCCGCGGCGCCTCCGGCACCCGCGTGTCACCCGTCCGCCCTGCCCCTCAGCGGTAGCCAGGCATTGGCAAGTGCCGACCTGCGACTGCGACCTCCCGGACCGCCCCGCTGCGTCGTGTATCCACAAGGCACGCCCGACCGGCCTGCCCTCTTCTACCTGTATTCTTCGCGCATGCTCAGCAGAAGACAAGCCTTGCCGCGAGAATTTTTCGTGTGCCGGCGCCGACGCGGCCCTCGCTATAATCGGCGCCGCCGACGGACCGGGGAATCCCATGGCGCCCGACGATTACCAGGCAGCGCTCGACTACCTCTTCTCGGCGACCGATTACGAGAAGATGCGCCGCGTCCGGTACAATGCCGACACGTTCAGCCTGGACCGCATGCGCCGACTGGTCGAGATGCTCGGATCGCCCGACCGCCGCCTGCGAAGCGTGCATGTGGCGGGAACGAAAGGGAAGGGGTCGACCGCGGCCATCGTCCAGACAATCGCCTTGGAGTGCGGGGTGAAGGCGGGCCTGTACACGTCGCCTCACCTGGTCGATGTCCGGGAGCGCATCCGCATCGGCCGCGAAGACATTTCGCCGCAGGACCTTGGGCGGCTGATTGAGGCGGCCCGTCCGCACGTCGAACGCCTTCGCCAGGAAGGCGACGCCGCCACGTTCTTCGAGATCTTCACGGCGATCGCGATGGCCCGTTTTGCGGAGGCCGGCGTCGATCTGGCGGTCGTGGAGGTCGGCCTGGGCGGGCGATTGGATGCGACGAACGTCCTTCGGCCCGACGTGTCGGTCATCACCGCCATCAGTCTGGACCACGTCGAGCAACTCGGCGGCACCATCCCGTCCATCGCGCGCGAGAAGGCGGGCATCGTCAAGCCGGGCGTTGCGGTCGTGTCGCAGCCGCAGGTGCCCGAGGCGCTGGCGGTGATTGAGCACGCTTGCCGCGAGGCGGGCGCCCCGCTGGTGCTCGTGGGCCGCGATGTGACCTATGAGTGGTCGCCCGCGTCGGAAGGCGGTCGGCTGGGAGTCTGCTTGTCGGTGCGCACGCCGGCCGGCGAGTACAAGAACCTGTTCGTCCCGCTGATGGGTGAGCACCAGGCGATCAACGCCTCTGCGGCCATTGCCGCCGCTGAGCGCTCCGGCCCGCTGGCCGGTCGCCTGACGCCCGAGCGGGTCCGCGAAGCCCTGAGAAACGTCTGGTGGCCCGGCCGGATGGAACTCCTGCCGGGAGCCAAGGCCCGCGGGTTACGAGCAACCGGTGGCACCCCGGATATCCTGCTCGACGGCGCACACAACCGGGCCAGCATGGAGCGCCTGGCGGAGGCCCTGGCGCGGCACTTCCCCGGCCGGCCCCTGGTGGTTGTGTTTGCCTCGGCGGCAGACAAGGACATCGACGGCATGCTGGCGGTGCTGGCCGAGCGGATGCGCGGCGCGCCGGTGGTTTTCACGCGTACCGCCAACCCTCGCGCCGCTGCCCCGGCGGACCTCGCCTCCGGCTTTGCGGCCCTGGGCGGTCAAGGCGCCGAGACCGCGGCCGACGTGTCCGCGGCCCTTGGTCGCGCTGCGGCGTTGTCGGCCCCCAACGGCCTCATCGTCGCCTGCGGGTCGCTTTACCTGGTGGGGGAGATCAAGATGAAGGTGTAGGGTGGGTGCTCTGCACCCACGCGGTTAATGGTGGCACTAACCTTCCGGCTCGCCGAACACCTCGGCCTCGAACCGGTAGACGGTCACGCCCGGATCTTTCCACGCGTCGGCCGGCATGCCGGCCTTGTGGGCGGCACAGTTCGAGAGGAACTCCTGCTTCGACCAACCCGTCTCGGCGGCCACCTGCGGCAGGAAGCAGCCCGACCCGAACGGGCCGTCGATGATGATGCCGTGGCGCCCCAGTTCGATGTCCGCCAGCGGGTCCTTGACCTTCTCGGGCGGCGACAGGGCAGAGATCTCGATGTGAATCCGGTCGAGTTCCGCCAGCGTCACGGGGTGGCCCACGAACCGCGGGTCCCGGGTAGCGGCGACGGCCATCTGCTGGACCGTCTGGTACAGCGGCGCCCGCGCCCCGAACTGGCCGATGCACCCGCGCAGGCGGCCGGCGTTCTTCAGAGTGACGAACGCGCCGCACGGCGTCTTCAGGGCCGCGCTGTCGACCGTGACGGTGGGGGTGGGCGCGCCCGCCAGGGCCGCCGTGGCCGCCATGCGCGCCAGGCGCAGGAGACACTTCCGGTCGCTTTCGCTGAGCATGATCAGCCTCCGAACAGTTTCGACAACGTTTCCCACAGGGGCGCCTTGTACCGGACTGCCACCAGCACGAGGACCAGGACCGCCATGATGGCGGCGCAGGTCAGGCTGAAGTACTTGTCGATGAAGCGGCGGGCCCGCTCGCCATACTTGTAGATAAGCCCCCCGATGACGAAGTACCGGAACTTGCGGAAGATGACCGTGGCCGCCAGGAACGTCAGCCAGTGCACGCCCGCAAAGCCGGCGATCCACGCGAACACCTTGTAGGGAATCGGCGACAGGGCCGCTACCGCCACCGCCCAGAACCCCCAATGCCGGAACAGATCGAGCGCCATCCTGGCGTATCGCTCCAGGTCGAGGTGCAAGCAGGCGGGCAACCAGGTTAAGTGCTGGTCGATCCACGCCATGCCGCCCAGGACGCGCTCTTCGCCCACCATCGTGCCGACCAGCATGGCCAGCATCGCGCCGAAGGTGCTCCAGAAGGTACAGTTGAGGGCGTACCAGAAACTGCGCTTAGGCTTGCCCAGGCACAGGGCCACAAGCAGGGGGTCGGCCGGGATCGGGAACCAGACCGCCTCGGAGAAGGCCACCGCGGCCAGGGCGGTGCCGGCGTACCGGGTCTCGGCCCAGTGGAGGACCCACTCGTACAGGCGGCGCATCGGCCGCATCAGCCGGGCGGTCCAGTGGGCCTGGACTTCCCCGTGGATGATCTCGTCGGTGACGCCCGTGGGCGATTCCGGTTTGGGGTTTGTGTCCAACGCGTCAACCTTTTGTGAGTTGACCTGGGGGTGCGGCCGCACCTGCACGGGCACGGCAGGCCGTGCCCCCGCCACCCCCGAAGGGAAAATCGTCATGCGCGGCGGGCAAGACTGCCCACCGCGCTAGAATCCTTGGTGAGTCTACGCTCGCCGGGGGACAGCGGCAAGGCAAAATGGGCCGTGCATTGACTTGGCGGGACGCCTGCGCCTATGATGAATAGACGGACAGCGATGACTGCCGCCGTCGGCATACGGCATCCGTGTGCACGGCGTACTTGGTCCGACGAGGGCGGTCCAATGCTTGAGACGACATCACGGAAGCAGGGAATAGCCATTGAGGCACCCGCGAAGGTGAACCTCACCCTTCGCGTTCTGGGTCCCCGGAAGGACGGCTACCACGACCTGGAGAGCGTTGTGGCGGCCGTCAGTCTTTTTGACGCGTTGGAGTTCGAGCCGGCGCCAGACGTGCGCCTCGCGTGCGAGGGGCTGGCCGTCCCGAACGGCGACGAGAACCTTGTGATGAAGGCCGCGCGGCGGCTGGCCGAGGAGTGCGGCTGCCGCAAGGGCGCCCACATCCGCCTCAAGAAGTCCATTCCTCCCGGGCGCGGGTTCGGGGGCGGGTCGAGCGACGCCGCAGCCGCGATGGTCGGCCTGAATGCCCTGTGGGACACCGGCATGAGCCGCAAGGAGTTGGCCTGCCTGGGGGCTTCGATCGGAAGCGATGTGCCCCTCTTCCTCGGCTCGCCTGTGTGTGTCATCCGCGGGCGCGGCGAGTTTGTCGAGCCGGCGGCGGGGGCGTGCGCGTGGCGGCTGGTTCTGGCCTGGCCGGACTTCGGGCTGTCGACGGCCGACGTGTACGCGGCTTACGACCGGCTGGGTGCGCCGCGGGCCGCGCGGCCGCCGGCGACGGAGATTCTCCGGCGCCTGGCGCGCCCGGTGCGCGACGCCGCGCAGTTTCTCATCAACGATCTTGAGCCGGCGGCCGATGTAGTCCGGGGCCGACGGACCGACGTGCGGGCGATTCTCCGGCAGGCCGGGGCGCACGCCGTCGGCATGACCGGAAGCGGTTCGGCCTACTTCGCCCTGGCCGATACTGAAAGCGACGCCAAGCGCCTGGTGCAGAAGACCCGTGCCGCGGGCACGCAGGCGTGCGTCGCTACCATCGTAGCCGGCGCGGAGGAGCAGAAGGAGGTGCCTCAATGAAAGTGACCAACGTCAGCGTGAAACTGTCCGCCCAGAGCGGGGACCGACTGAAGGCCTTCTGCACGATGACCCTCGATGGCGAGTTTGTCGTGCGGGACCTGAAGATCATCGAGGGCACAAACGGCCTCTTCGTCGCGATGCCCTCCAGAAAATTGACCGACCATTGTCCGAAGTGCGGCGGCAAGAACCACCTGCGCTCCAAGTTCTGCAACGACTGCGGCGCGCGGTTGCCCGAAAAGCGTGTGTCGGACGAGGAGATTCAGGGCAAACTTCACGCCGACATCGCCCATCCGATCAACTCGGAGTGCCGCGCGCGGCTCCAGGAGGTGATCCTCGATGCGTATCGCGAGGAACTCCGCAAGGCCGGCCGCGCGGCGGAGGCCGAGGCGGTCGTCGGGCAGACGGAACCCGGCGCGGTGGCCCCGCCGCACCACGAGGCGGAAGCAGGGCAGGGGCAGGCTTCCGACAAGGGCGACGAGAAACCCAAGCGGTTCGGCGAAGGCGTCCTGTAACCTCTCGCCCGCTTCCTTCGGCCCCGCCGCTCTTGGGGCCTCGTTTAGCCGTCGCCGGTACGGCAGCGGGAAATCTGGGCCGGGCGAATAGGCGTCGCCGTACCGGCGACGGCTAAACGCACAACGCCTGAAGTGGCGTTGTAGTCCTCAAAGGGCATGTCCTGTAGGCCGCGCGAGCCCCGCGGCCTGCGTCACATCAAGGTAATCGCTCACGAAAATCTGCTGGACTCGCGGCATGTCTTGGGGTATATTTTCCACGTGACGATTCCGCCCCGCTTCGGCGGGGCATGGTTTTCCCCGTAGTTCACACCACGGGGCGGCCAGGTTGGGCGGTCGCGGCCTGCGGAGGGCGGCGGCCGGGAAGCGAAGCCTCGCCGGCTTCGCGCCCAGGGAGCCGGGGCCAGGTCCCGGCTCGCGAGGAAAGCGGGCGTCCGTCTCACCGGCGGCCGTCCACGGTCGAAAGGAGCCGTCCCATGTCCGAGCGCAACGGTGCACACATCCTTCTGGAAGTCCTCAAGGCCGAGGGTGTCGACGTGGTTTTCGGCATCCCCGGCGGGGTCGTCCTTCCGATCCTCGATGCGTTCTACGATCCCGGGGCGCCGCGGTTCATCCTGGCGCGGCACGAGCAGGGGGCCGGCCATGCCGCCGACGGATTTGCCCGTGCCACCGGCAGGGTCGGCGTCTGCCTCGCCACCTCCGGCCCCGGCGCGACCAACCTCGTGACGGCCCTGGCCACCGCCAATTTCGATTCCGTCCCGGTCGTCGCCATCACGGGCCAGGTCAAGACGCACCTCATCGGCAACGATGCCTTCCAGGAAGCCGACATCACGGGCATTACGCGGCCGATCACCAAGCACAGTTACCTGGTGCGCGATGTGACGAAACTGGGCGAGTGCCTGCGTGCGGCGTTCCACATTGCCCGCACCGGGCGGCCGGGGCCGGTCCTGGTCGATATCCCCGTCGACGTGGCCACCGCCAAGACCGACGCGCCGATCCCCGACCGGGTGGACCTGCCCGGTTACAGGCCGGTCTACAAGGGGAACCGGCGCCAGATCAAGCGTGCGGCCGAGGCGATCAACGCCGCCGACAGGCCGGTCCTTTACGTCGGCGGCGGCATCATCATCGCGGGCGCCTCGGACGCCCTGCGCGCCCTGGCCGTCAAGGCCAGTATCCCGGTCACCACTACGCTCCTGGGGCTGGGGGCGTTTCCGGAGGACCATCCGCTGGCCCTGAAGATGCTCGGCATGCACGGCACGGCCTACGCCAACTACGCCGTCCAGGAGTGCGACCTCCTGGTGGCCGTCGGGGCGCGGTTCGACGACCGCATCACCGGCGACGTCAAGAACTTCGCGCCTCACGCCCGCATCATCCACGTCGACGTCGACCCGTGCTCGATCTCCAAGAACATCCGCGTCGACATTCCCGTCGTGGGCGACGCCAAGGACATCCTCGAGGGACTGCTGGACCTGGTGGAGCCGCGCGATCGCGGCTCCTGGCTCGCCCGCGTCAACGAGTGGAAGGCCAAGCATCCGCTCGTCTACAAGGGCGACGGCCTGAAGCCGCAGTACGTCATCCAGCAGATCTGCGAGGTCTCCAGGGGCGAGGCGATCATCTGCACCGAGGTCGGCCAGAACCAGATGTGGGCCGCACAGTGGTACACGCATCGCCATCCGCGGCACTTCATCTCATCCGGCGGCCTCGGGACGATGGGGTACGGCTTCCCGGCGGCCATCGGGGCCCAGGTCGGGCGGCCGGACGCCCTCGTCGTCGACATCGCCGGCGACGGTTCCATCCAGATGAACATCCAGGAACTCGCCACCGCCGTCCACAACAAGGTCCCCGTCAAGATCTGCATCCTCGACAACGGGTACCTCGGCATGGTCCGCCAGTGGCAGGAACTGTTCTACAACCGTCGGTACTCCGGCTCGGTCCTGAGCGGGAACCCCGACTTCGTCCGCCTGGCCGAGGCGTACGGCGCGCGGGGCATGCGGATCGCCAGGGCCGAGGAGGTGCGGCCGGCCCTGGAGAAGGCGTTCGCCACCCCGGAGGTCTTCATCCTCGACTTCATGATCGACCGCGAGGAGAACGTCTTTCCGATGGTCCCCGCCGGCGAAGCCATCGACCGCATGATCGGCGGAATGGCGTAACGGAAAGTGACTGAGTGACTGAGTGACGGAGTGACGGAGCGAAGGTTGGCCTCCCTCAAGCGACTGGGCGACGATATGCCCGGCCGCATTCAGGTCAGGTGTTCGCCGGAGGTTCATGACCGTTACGTATATAGCGACGGCAAGGCTTGGCGGTTTACGGACTCCTACATAGATATGGCCAAGACGCGAAGAACCAAAATTATCCCCGAACGGGATCCGGACGAGGCTTGCCGGGACTTCGAGAATCGCTGGTCCAAGGGTCGCACAGCGTACCCGATTTAGGTGGGTCCTCTTTGTGTTCTTCGTCACTCAGTCACTCAGTGACTCAGTCACTCGACAGCGCGTTTGCGCTTGCCGTCTGGCAGGGTCAGAGATAGAATCGCCGGTCCAGAACAGGGAAGAAGCCATGCGTCACATCATCAGCGCGATAGTCGAGAACAGGCCGGGCGTTCTGGCCCACATTGCGGGCCTCTTTGCGGGACGCGGGTTCAATATCGACTCGCTGGCGGTCGGGGAGACCGAGGACCCCAACCGCAGCCGCATGACCGTGGTCGTCATGGGCGACGACGCCGTCCTCGAGCAGGTCCGCAAGCAACTCGGCAAGATCATCGACGTCATCAAGGTCAGCGATTACTCCGGCGTCGACTACGTCGAGCGGGACCTGGCCCTGGTGAAGGTGGCCGTGAAGCCGGAGAAACGCGGCGAGGTCTTCGAGATCGCCGAGGTCTTCCGCGGCAAGGTCGTCGACATCGGCGCCAAGCACCTGACCCTTGAGATCTCGGGTCCCGAGAAGAAGGTCGAGGCGTTCATCGACCTGATGAAGCCGTACGGCATCCGCGAGGTGGTCCGCACGGGGCGGATCGCCATCGCCCGCGGCGAATGACGTGTTCGATGGCCGGCTGGCCATGGCCGCAGCCCGCCCGCAGCGGCGGGCGATTTTGCGCGGCCATGAGTCTGGTTGCGCAGTCAGCCGCGCGGCTACGCAACGGCGCGTCGCCGTGCCGCCCAAGGTGATGCAGGCTTGCGAACCTGAGACAAGGAGCGGATCATGGCCAGAGTGTATCACGACAAGGACATCGATCTTAGGCCGATCCTCAAGAAAACGGTCGGCATCGTCGGCTACGGCAGCCAGGGTCACGCCCAGGCCCAGAACCTGCGCGACTCGGGCGTCGAGGTGATCGTGTCCGACGTCAAGGGTGCGCCGAACTACAAGTTGGCCGTCGAGCACGGCTTTGAGCCGATGTCGGCCGCCGAGGTGGCCCGCCGGGCCGACATCATCCAGGTGCTCCTGCCCGACGAGATCCAGCGGATCGTTTACGCCCGCCAGATCGCCCCGAACCTCGCGGCCGGCAAGACCCTCGGCTTCAGCCACGGGTTCAACATCCACTTCAGGCAGATCGTTCCGCCGAAGAATGTCGATGTGATTATGGTCGCGCCGAAGGGCCCCGGCCACGCGGTCCGCAGCGAGTTCGTGGGCGGCGGCGGCGTGCCGTGCCTCTTCGCCGTCCAGCAGAACGCCTCGGGGCGGGCCCGCCAGGTGGCCATGGCCTATGCCAGGGCCATCGGCGGCGCGCGGGCCGGAGTCCTCGAAACCACCTTCGCCGAGGAGACCGAGACCGACCTCTTCGGCGAGCAGGCGGTCCTGTGCGGCGGCGTCACCAGCCTTATCAAGGCGGGCTTCGAGACGCTGGTCGCGGCCGGCTACCAGCCGGAACTCGCCTACTTCGAGGTCCTGCACGAACTGAACCTCATCGTCAAACTCCTTGTGCAGGGCGGCCTCTCGTACATGTGGTACTCGGTGTCCAACACGGCCGAGTACGGCGGCCTGACGCGCGGCGACGTCCTCATCGATGCCGCCGTACGGAAGCGGATGAGGCGTCTCCTGAAGGACATCCAGAGCGGCGCGTTCGCAAAAGAATGGGTGGCCGAATGGAACTCCGGCGCCAGGAAGTTCCGGGCGCTCGAGGCCAAGGAGCGGGCCCACCAGGTCGAGAAGGTCGGCCTGAAACTCCGCCGCCTGATGCCCTTCGTCCAGGCCAAGGAGATCAGAGGCAAGTTGCACTAGCCGGGCAGCGAGGTCAGTCTTGCGCGGCGGGCAAGCCTGCCCGCCGCGCTGCGCCAAGGAGCAATCAACATGGCAACCGTGGCAGCGGACTCGGCCTTTGTGCGGCGTCTGGCGGCGGCGGCCCGGGCCGCGTGGTGGACCTTCCTCATCGGCGCCGGCGTGGCGGTGGTTCAGTTCCTCGTGTACTCGGCCGTTTCGCATTGCGAGGCGTCCTGGTCGGGGATGGCCAGTTTCATGCAGGCCGATCCCCAGGAACTGCGCCGACTGATGTTCAGGTTCATGCTGGCGATACGGCTTGTCCTGGTCATCCTGGCGATCGGGGCGATCTTCCTGTCGCTCTGGGTGCATCGGCTGCGCCGGGTCGGCGATGCGTGACCGTGTAGGGTGGGTGCTCTGCACCCACGCGGCTTTTTCATGTTCTCCTGCGGCTCTCCAGAATCGCGAGCGCTTCGGCCACGCTCGTGGCGAACACAAAGATCCCGTCGAGGCTGGTGGCCAGGAAGACCCCCCAGACCCGGTCCTGTGGTGAACAGAGAATCAGCCGCCGGCCGCGCTCGATCATCTTCTTGCGCAGGCGCAGCAGCAGCGAGATGCCGTGCGATGTGAGGGCCTTTAGGCCCGACAGGTCCAGCACCACGTCGCAGCACGTGCCGCGCAGGCGCTCGTCGACCTCGGCCATGTCGTCCGAGAGTTCGGGATCGTCGGCCAGCGCCGCCACCAGCGTGTCTTCGCTCCATTGCTGCACGGTCATGCGGGGTTCCTTCCCAGGGTTCACCGGTTGATTGCCATGTAACTTGCCGCTACCGACTCCGCAGGATGGCGGCGTCGGGCACTCCGGCCGCCGCCCGCGCCGCCGCCACGTCGCTCAGAAACCGCCAGGCGTCCCGGCCGTAGCCGGCTGTCGGTCGAAGCCCCGGCACGAGGCCCTGGAAATACGCGTTCAACTGAACCATGTGAAGTTCGCGGACGTACTTGGCGGCCATCGACGCCAGGGCCGTCGGCAGGCTCCA
>Ga0315280_10001596_pt1 | contig 38578 bp, 28 predicted proteins | sample YL17G06_40_MG_FD_203697 | JGI IMG/M metagenome (GOLD analysis project Ga0315280, IMG submission 203697) | Sediment microbial communities from Yellowstone Lake, YNP, Wyoming, USA - YL17G06_40 | ecosystem: Environmental > Aquatic > Freshwater > Lake > Sediment | place: USA: Wyoming | collected... | reverse complement strand
CCATTTTTCAAAGGGCACTAAATCCTGTGGGGCAGTCCCGAATAAGACACAAGATGTTGTACCCAATTTCGGCAAATCTGGCCAAATCAGGCCCTTGCGGGCAAAATGGCCGAACTATAGTCTAATATTACTCCGTTACTTGGCGTCGGTGGCACGTTGGCTGAACCCCTCTCCCTCTCGGAGGGAGAGGCGGGGTGAGGGTGGACGCCCAAGGAATGCACCCTCACCTTTGTCCTCTCCCTACAAGCTTAGCATTACCCACATCTCGCCTGGCGGCGGAACGTGCCTTATGGAGTGCGGGAGCTGCGCTCCCGCTTTGAAAGCGGCGGCGAGCCGCCGCACTCCAAATCGGCCGCCACATTCCCGTTGGCGCAAGGTGAGACCAGCCCGTCGCTTGCCGCGAACCTCCTCTCGATCTGTTCCGCGAGCACGATGTGGGTAATGGTAAGCCCTACAAGGGAGAGGAGTGAGTGGGCGTGCCCGAACGCATCGCGGCGACCTAACGGAGTAATACTAACCGGGATTATGCATATCGAGCGTGACACGCTCACCCAACGGGTGATGTCACCCCGGAGCATTGGGGACAGTTACCTATTTCCCGCAAAGAACCGAAGGGGGGCAGCAGAAACCCTTGGGGAAATAGGTAACTATCCCCAGCGGCCGGTCCCCTGCCGGGGTTGCTCGCGGCCGGAATCCTCAGGCTCGCGTATCCCTGGTAGGGGATTCCTCGGTCGCTTCGCTCCTCGGAATGACATCCCGCGAAGGCTTATGCATAGTTTGGGTCTAAGTAGGCAGCAGCTCACCGCTTTCCGCTTTCTGCTATCTACCGTCTACTGTCTGCTACCTGCTCTCTACTCCCTATCCTTCGCCCGCTCCCACAGCGCATCCATCTGCGCCAGATTCATCCCCTCCAGGGTTCCTCCCTGTTGCGCCGCCAGCTCCTGCATGGCGCGAAAGCGCGACACGAACCGCTCCACCGTTAGGCGCAGCGCCTGCTCGGCATCCACGCCCACGAAACGCGCCACGTTGACCGCGGAGAACACGAGGTCGCCGATCTCGTCCTCCAAGCGCCGCGCGCCCGGGCGTTCGGTGCCGAGCGCCGCCTTCAGCTCGCGCATCTCCTCGGTCACCTTCGCCAGCGGGCCTTCCACCTTCGCCCAGTCGAATCCGACCTGCGCCGCGCGGCGCTGCACCTTTTGCGCGCGCTCCAGCGCGGGCAGCGTCGGCGCGATGCCGTGCAGCAAGTCCTGCGCCCGTTCAGGTCCCGCTTCGTGGCGCTTCAATTCCTCCCAGCGCCGCAGCACCGCCTCAGCGTCTTTGGCCACTGCGTCGCCGAAGACGTGCGGATGCCGGCTGACCAGCTTGTCGCGCAGCCGCGTGACCACGTCGTCAAGATCGAACTCGGCGCGCTCCTCGGCGAGTCGCGCATGGAAGATGACTTGAAGCAGGATGTCGCCCAACTCGCTGGCAAGCTCCTGCCAGTCCTCGCGATCAATCGCAGCCAGCGCCTCGTGCGTCTCCTCGAGCAAGCAGGGCCGTAGGCTGCGGTGATCTTGCTCGCGGTCCCAGGGGCAGCCGGCGTCGCTGCGCAGCCGCGCCATGATGGCGCGCACGCCAGCGATGGTGGGGCGCTGCTCTGGCGCGGCGGCCGGCACGAACACGCTCACCGGCGGCAACATATCAGCCACCTGCTCCAACTGCGCAAGCGTCAGCGACCGCACCGTCTGCCCGCGCGAGCCTGGGCGGCTGACCGCGGTAACGCGATGATCCGGCCCATAGCGCGCGACCAACGCCCCCTTGAGGGTCGCGGCATCGCGCGCCCCCCGCAGGCCCACGAACAGGCTGTCGGCGTCAGCGTCGGCGGCCGGCTCTGCGCAGCGGACATCGAACACGCGCACGCCGACTAGCTCGGCCCCGCCAGCCTTCACCGCTGCTTCGATTGATGTGATGCGGGGCATGGAATCCGCTCGAGCTTGACCGCGAGCAATGCTGCGCCTAGAAGAGCGCAAGCGCCTGCGAGATCGCACAGGCGCCTACGCTTGCTGACTTATGAACCCGGGTGCCAGGGCCGGCGGCTTAGCTTACTTGGGCTGGCTCGGGCTTGCCGGCGGCTGTGCCGGCGCTGTGGACGGAGCCGCCGGAGGCTGCGCCGGGGCCTTGGCCGGGGGCGCCGCAGGCCCGGGTCGCCGCGGCGCAGATGGTGCCCGTGGGATAGACGGCGGCTTCTGCTCCTTGAGCTTGGCATACTGCTCGGCCAGGCTCTTGAATTGCGGATCGAGGATGGTGATGTGGGCGTTGGCGCGCAGATCGTTGACGAACTGGCTCACCTCCGCCTGGCGCGACGCCATGTAGCTCTGCATCACATCGTCCTTGACTTCGTCGAAGGCGCGCTTCTTGCCGGGCGTGCGGCTCAGGATCTCGACGAGTTGGTAGCTGCCGCGCGGGTAGACGGACTCAAGAGGCTCGCTCACCTCGCCGATCTTGAGCGTGAACAGCAGTTTGGACACGTTCGCATCGCCGACGCCTTCCGCCACCGGGCCGACCTCGCCGCCGCGCTGCTTGAGCGGGTCCTCGGGGACAGACTTCTCCTTGACGGCGTCCGCGAAGCTCAACTTGCCGGATACGATCTGCTGCCGCGCCGCCTCCGCCTCCGCCTTGTCCTTGAGCAGGACGCGGCGATAGGTCGCCTGGGGCGGCACATCGAAGCGCGTGCGATTCTGGTCGTAGTACTCCTTGAGCTGCTTATCCGAGACGATGAGCTTGCGCAGCAGCAAGTTCTCCTTGAGATCATGCTTGATCGAGGCCTCGGTCTGGCCGGTGGACTCGAGGTACTGCTTCCAGTTGGTGGCGCCGATGCGCTTCTTGCCTTCCTCGAGCGATCGGTTGATCTCCGCATCGCTGACCGTGATGCCCTTTTGCTTGGCCTTCTGCGCGATCAAGTGCTCGAGTATGAGACGGTCGAGCACCTGGCGCCCTGCCGTCTCCTCGAGCTTGTTCACGAATTCCTGCTCGGTGACCGCCTCGCCATCAACCTTCGCGACCGCGCGCTTGGCGCAGCCCGCAGTCGCCGCCGCCAACATGACCGCAATCGCGATCATGGCCGGCATGATAAGCCGCTTCATGAGGATGACTCCTTTCGGCGCAATCGGTGGACCGCTTTCGCGCGGCCAGCGCCCGGGCCGGCGCTTAGACCCTGGTGGCTGCGATGTGCGCCCCGCGCTCGCGCGGGGCCACCTCAGGCTCACCATCCGCGCGGCCGGCGCGTCAACGTCGCGCGCCACGCATTCGCGCCCCCAACAGAATAGGCGGCCACGCCAGCCGCCTTGCTGGCAAGTATTGTACACAACGCCTGCGCCCCAGTCAAGCACGACCCGCGCGGGGGGTATGACCTCGGAAAGTGGGGATCGGGCGGCGCACCCTTCGACAGGCTCAGAGCTTGCCCTGAGCGAAGCCGAAGGGGCAGGCTCTGCGGGAGTGGCTAGGCGCCGACTTGTCGGCGCCGCCACGGCGGCGCTTCGCGCTTAGCCGCCTCGCCACCCGCCGGCACGGCGCGGATATGAGAGGCCGTTGCACAATTGCATATCGCGGGTCGGGTGGCTAGGCCGAAGGCCGCCATGGCGGTCGCCGAAGGCGACCTAGCCATTCCACCCCGACCCGTCAATCCGGGATTACGCAACAACCCCATGAATCCGCGCGCTACAGGTGGTCCGCATGACCAACGCAAATGGTACACCCCCCGCCGCGCTACGGAGCCCCTCGCGCGCCCCCGCTCTCTACGCGCCGGCTAGGGACGGTGACCGCGCGCGCGGAAGAACTCGACCGTGCGCACCAGGCCATCCTCGAGACCCACCTCGGCCGACCAGCCCATTTGCTCTCGCGCGAGGTGGCAATCGAGGTATATGTCGCGCACCTCGCCCGCGCGCTCAGGCGCGCAGCGCGGTGGGCGGTCGAAGCCGGTGGCCTGGGCCAGGCTGCGGCAGATCGCGTTGACCGAAATCGGTTGCCCGGTTCCGATATTGACGGGACCGGACAGCTTGGCGGCGAGCGCCAGCACGTTGGCGCGCGCGACATCTCCGACATACACGAAATCGCGCGTCTGCTCGCCGTCGCCGAAGATGGTCGGCGTGTCGCCGCGCAGCATGGCGTTGGTGAAGATCGCAACCACGCCCGCCTCGCCGTGGGGATCCTGGCGCGGGCCATAGACGTTGGCATAGCGCAGGATCGCGTACTCCGGCCCGCCCTGCTCGCGGAAGATGCGCAGGTAATGCTCAGCAGCGAACTTGTCCAGCCCATAGGGCGACAGCGGGGCGATGGGATGCTCCTCGTCGGCCGGCAGGTATCGGGGCTCGCCGTAGATCGCTCCGCCGGTGGAGGCGAAAATCACCCGCTCGACCCCGTGCGCCGCGCAGCGCTCGAGCAGCCGCACGGTGCCGATAATGTTGACGCTGATGTCGCGGACGGGGTCGGCGACGGCGCGGCGCACGTCAATCTGCGCGGCGTGATGATTCACGACCTGGGGCCGGTGCGCCGCGAAGGCTTCATCGAGGCGTGGGCCGAGGATATCGAGATGGAAGAAGGTCGCCTCGCGGCTCAGGTTATCGCGCGTGCCGGAGGAGAGGTCGTCAACGACGGCGACGTCGTGCCCCAATGCGAGATAGGCATCAACGACATGGGAGCCGATGAAGCCGGCGCCTCCGGTGACCAAGATCCTCATCGGCCGCGCTCCAACTGGCGCAAGACCAACACCGCGGCGCCGACGATGCCGGCGTCGTCGCCGAGCTTGGCGGGGACGATGCGCGCCGTGCTCGCGGGCACCATGCGTGCGCGGGCGGCGACGACGCGCCGCGCCGGCGCCAGCAGGAGCTCGCCGGCCTGGGCGATGCCGCCGCCGATCACCACCACCTGTGGGTTGTAGAGCGTGATGAGGTTGGTCAGTCCGACGCCGACGTAATGGCCGATCTCATCCATCACCTCCCGGCACATCGGGTCGCGGGCGCGGGCGCACTGCGCGATGAGGGCCGGGGTGATGCGAGCGATATCGTACTTCGCGCGCTCGCCGAGGATGCTTTTACGGCCGCTCTGGAGCTTGACCACGGCGCGCTCGATGATCGCGTCGCGGCCGGCCAGCGCCTCCCAACAGCCGTGGTTGCCGCAGCCGCACCTGGGGCCGCGCGTCTCGATGACCATGTGCCCGACTTCGGAGAAGCCCTCGCTCGAGCCGAGGCGCAGCTCGCCATCGCTGATGACGCCGCCGCCGATGCCGGTGCCCAGCGTGATCATGACCATGTGCTGAGCGCCCTTGCCGGCGCCGAAGCGGTGCTCGCCGAGGGTTGCAGTCTTGACATCGTTGAGCATGAAAGTGGCGACCCCAAGCGCATCCTCGACCGGACGCGTCACGGCAACGTTGCGCGCCTGGCCGGCGAAGTTGGGGGAGAAGCGGCAGATGCCGCGCGCCGAATCGTGCCGCCCGGGCACGCCCATGCCGATGCCGGCGAGGTCCTGCGGCGAGATGCGATGCTTCGCCATCGCCGCTTGCAGCGCGGCGATGACCTGCTCGATCGTCTTGGGCATGCCCTGGTCGGCCAGCGCCGGGCGGCGCACATCGCACAGGATGTGGGCCCGCTGGTCGAGGATGCCGGCGCGGACGTTGGTGCCGCCGATATCGACGCCGCCGATGTAGCGCGCATCAGGGTTGGGCTTGAGTCTCGCTTTGCGCATTTGAAGCCCTCCGGGGGCGACTGGATGCCAAGGACGGTACGCAAGCGGGCGCTTCGACGGCGCGGCGGGGATTACCTGCGAACGGCGCAGCAGGATTGGGCAAGACGGTGGCGAAGACGCGTCACGGAGCAACGGGGACCATTGCCTGTTTGGCGCCTCTGACTGCGCGAAGGCCGCGCTGCGTCCGGAAGTAGGCAACTGTCCCCGTTTACTAGGAGGGTTACGATTTGATCCGCATCGGGCTGGTTGATCTCGACACCTCGCATCCCGCCTCGTTCGCCAAGATCCTGTCACAGATGGAAGGCGTCAAAGTCACCGCGGTCTATGACCACGGCGACGTCTGGCCGCCGGGCTACGCCGAGGAGTTCGCGCAAGAGCACGGCACCCAGGTCGTCGCCAAGCCCGAGGATATGATCGGCCACGTCGAGAGCGTGATGGTGGTGGGCACCAACTGGGATCGCCATCTCGAGCGCGCGCGTCCCTTCCTCGATGGTGGGGTGCCGACGTTCGTGGACAAGGTCGTGGTCGGGCGCGTACGCGACGGCATCGGGCTCATGGAGGCGGCGCAGCGGGGAAAGGCGCCGCTGATGGGGGGGTCGTCGCTGCGCTACGGGGTGGAAGTCGTCGCCATGCGCAAGCAGATCGAGGAGCAGGGGGGCGCGCTGACGGCATGGGCGTGCGGACCGGGCGACGCCTTCAATTATGCCATCCACGCGGTGGAGATGCTGCAAGCAGCCATCGGCGGCGGGATTCGCAGCGTGCGCTTCATCGGCGAACATGGGCCGGCGCTGTTCGCGGTTGGCTACGATGACGGCCGGCTGGCGATGCTGCAACTGCACACGCCGGGCGGCTTTCGCGTGACGGCGTGCGGGAAGAACGGCTCGCTGTCGAGCGAAGTGGACGCGGGACGCTGCTACCAGGAGATGCTGACGCGCTTCGTGGACATGGTGCGGACGGGAGAGCCGCCGGTGGGTTTTGCCGAATCGCTCGAGGCGGTGAAAGTGCTGCTGGCGGCGCGGCGCTCGCGTGCGACCGGCGCGACGGTGTATCTCGACGACTTGACCGCGGATGAGGGCTTCGACGGCGAGGCGTTCATCCTGGAGTATGGCCGCCAGAGGCGCGCGGCGGAAGACAGAAATTCGGCGGCGGCACCACCACTGCACGCCTGGCAGTGAAGGCATGAAAACCGACGTCCGCATCCTCGAGGTCGAGCCGCGATTCGAGCAGGAGGTTTTCCGCACGCCGCTGGTGTTCGGCACCGGCGCGGTGCGCACGCACACCTCGCTCACCGTGCGGGTGCGCGTGGAGAATGGCCTGGGTCGCACCGCCGATGGCTGCGGCAACACTCTGCTCGCCTACACCTGGGCATTTCCCAGCGCGGCCATCGCCTCCGAGGAGCGCGACGCGGCGATGCGCGACGTGGCCAGCGCGTTCTGCGCCGCGGCGGCGCGCTGCACGATTCCGGCGCACCCCATCGAGCTGTTCCTGGAACTGAAGACCGAGCTGGCGACCATCAGTGCCGAGGTCAGCCGGCGGCATTCGCTGCCAGAGAAGATCCCGGCGCTCGCCGCGTTGGTTTGCGCTTCGCCAGTGGATGCGGCGATTCACGATGCCTTCGGCCGCGTCAACGGCGTCTGCTCTTACGACGGCTGCGGCCGCGAGTTCATGGCGCGCGACCTCGGCGCCTACCTCGGCCCGGCGTTTGACAGCTGCTATCCGGCCGACTATCTGCGCCGCGAATACGCGCCCGAGCTGGCGGTGTTTCACCTCGTCGGCGGGGTCGATAAGCTGACCCGCGCCGAGCTGGCGCCGAGCGATCCGCGCGACGGCTTGCCCAACTGCCTCGAGGATTGGATCGAGCGCGACGGCGTCTTCTGCTTCAAGGTCAAGCTGCGCGGCACGGACCTCGACTGGGATGTCGAACGCATCAAGCAGGTGGTGGCGGCGCTCAAGGCACGCGGCGTCGCCGATTTCTTCCTCAGCGCCGACCCCAACGAGATGTGCGACAGCCCGCAGTACTGCGTCGAGATGCTCAACCGGTTGAAGGCGGAATGCTTGCCCGCGTTCGAGCGCTTGCTCTACATCGAGCAGCCAACCGAGCGCGACCTCGCCGCCCACGCCTTCGACATGCGCGAGCTGGCGGCCATCAAACCGGTGATCGTGGACGAGGGCGTGACCGATGTCGAGCACCTCGACCTGGCGCAGCAACTCGGGTGGTCGGGCGTCGCGCTCAAGACGTGCAAGGGCCATTCGGCATCGCTGCTGTACATCGCGAAGGCGGCGCAGGCGCGGTTGATATATAGCGTTCAGGATCTGACGAACCCGGGCCTGGCGTTCGTGCACTCTGCCGGGCTGGCCGCGCGCAGCTTCCCGGTGCGCGGAGTGGAGTACAATGCCCGCCAGTATATCCCCTGGGCGGCGCAGCAGGTGCAGCGCGCCCACGATAGCCTCTTCCACGTGCGTGGCGGACGCATCAAGACCGACCGCCTGTCGCCCGTCGGCCTGGGATATGCCGACGCGGCGGTTCGTTGACCGAGCGCTACACGCGTGTACGCCGCCATACGACGTTTGGGGCGCGCGAGAGACAAGCCACCGGTTGATTTTGCCCCCTTGGGTTGGTAGTCTTGTGGCGTAATTGCGCCAAGCCTTGTCTGCGGCTGGCCCAGATCCACCAGATCGAGCGGTCCCGCTGGATGTGATTCCTCGCGGGGCCGAGAGGGGGGATCCCCCAATGCACGGCTCGGTTCACCTCGGCAGGATCGCAGGCATCTCCATAGACCTGCATTTCACGTGGTTCATCATCTTCGCGCTCGTGGCGCTTGCCATAAGCACGACGTTACGCCAAGAAGTCCCCGATCTGGAGATTGGCCAGCGGTGGGGCCTTGGCCTCGGCATGACCCTGGTGTTCTTCATCTCGCTGCTGCTGCACGAGCTCGCGCACTCGCTGGTGGCAAAGCGCCTGGGCATCGGCATCTCCGGCATTACCCTGTTCGTGTTTGGCGGCGTGTCGCGCATGACCTCGGAGCCCAAGACCGCCGCCGACGAGCTCAAGATGGCGATCGTCGGCCCGGGCACCAGCGCCGGACTCGGGGTTATCTTCTACGCGCTGTGGTACGTCGCCGGCGGGCGAGCGGCGCCGCAAGCGGCGGATTTTGGCCTGAGTTGGCTGGCCCGCATTAACCTTTACCTTGCCGCGTTCAACTTGATACCGGGGTTTCCCCTCGACGGTGGTCGCGTGCTGCGCGCCATTGTCTGGAGCGCGACCCACGACCTGAACCACGCCACCTACATCGCCTCCATCGCCGGCCAAGGCTTCGGATACTTTCTGATGGTCGTCGGCGCTGCCGCGTTTTTTACTCGAGTGGGACTGGGCGGCCTGTGGTTCATTCTCATCGGTTGGTTCCTGCTCGATGCGGCGCGCTCCAGTTACCAGCAGCAGATGCTTCAGAGCGCGCTGTCGGGGATTCGCGTGCGCGACATCATGAGCCCCAACGTCATCACCATCCCACCCGATACGACGCTCCAGCAGAGCGTGGACGAGTACTTCTTGCGCCTGCACCACGCCGCCTTCCCGGTGGCGACCAACCACCACGTGAGCGGCATCCTATCGCTGGCGCATGTGCGTCAGATCCCGCGCGAGCAGTGGCCGTTCACTCGCGCCGGCGACGTGGTCGAACCGCTGCAACCGGATGATCTGATGGCGCCCGACGCCGATGCGCTCGATGCCCTGACCACGATGGCGTCGAAGGACAGCGGGCGCGTGCTGGTGGTCGACGGGGGCGCGCTGGTGGGCATCGTCAGCCGCACCGACATCATGCGCTTCCTGCGCACCAAGATGGCGTTGGGAGGGTGAAGCGGTTGGCAGGCAGTGGCTGGGGGACTCAGCGTTATCCTCACCTGTCCTGTCCCGCCTTCGCGGGCATCGCCGTAGGGCAAGGCATGCCTTGCCCCTACGACGGGCGAAGGGGTATGACCTCGGAAAGTGGGGATCGCCGGCAGACTTGTAGGGGCGCAGCATGCTGCGCCCACTCCCAGCCGAGGGCGGCTGGGCCACATTCCAGTGCGTCATCTAACCCTCCCCAGTAGGAAAGGTCATACCCGGGCGAAGTTGCTCCTGAGGCAGCGGGCCTCATTTCCTCTCCCTTGAGGGAGAGGACGAAGGTGAGGGTGAAAGGCCCCGCGTTCATACCCTCACCCGACCTCTCCCTGCTTCGCGGGCTTCGTAGCCCAGCTACGCAGGGCGAAGTAGCCCTGGAAGGGACAGGAGTTTGGCGCCCGCTCACTCCAGCGATTCGATCACCCGTGCCCACGCCGCTTCCCAGCGCGGCTGGGTGAAGGTTCGCAGGACGTGCTGGCGTTGTTCGGCGCCGAGGGCGACGCGACTGGGGTAAACCTCGACCATCGCTTCGGCCATGCTTATCGCGTCGGGCGCGCAGTGGCGCGTGGGCAGGTCCGCCAGGCCCCCGATATCGGTCGAGATAGTGGCGACGCCGCAGGCCATTGCCTCCAGCGCCGCCAACGACGTCCCTTCCCCCGCGACCGACGGGATGAGCACCATCTCCGCGGAGGCATATACCGCCGGCATGTCCGCATGCGGCGCCGGCCCCCAGAATATCACCGCGTCGCTCACGTCGAGGCGGCGGACCAGCTCGCGCAGCGTCCGCGCATATCCGGGCTGTCCTGGCGCGCCGACGATCACGAGCCGCGTCTCGGGCTGCGCGCGACGGAACTGCGCGAACGCCGCGATCGCCAGGTGCACCCCGCGATTGAAGAACAGGTTGCGCGGCACGATGATGGGATGCAGCCCGCGCAGCACCTGCCGGCCGTCGCTCGGACGAAAACGGTCGGCATCCACGCAATTGGGGATGAACCAGCGGCGGGGTGCGACCTCCTCGAATGGCCGCGTAGCGGGCGCGATGTCGAGCCCCATCTCGCGCAGGAAATTGCTATCGTTGGCGACGAAGGCGGCGCAGCGGCGAAAGGCGGCGCGGGCGATGGCGCGCTTGATGCGGCTGCGCAGAGCGCCAGGGCGGTCATCCCAGGTCACACCGTGGGAGATGCCGATAACTCGCGCGCCACCGGATCGCCGCCAGGGTACGGCTCCTACGATCGCCATCGCCGCGAGCGCATAGATCGGATAGTGCGCGATGATCGTATCCTGCGCGCGCAGCACGCCGGCGCGCGGTATCAGCCCCAGGGTGTGGGTCCAGAATGCACCTGGCAGGCCGCGCGCCGGATTGGGCACCGGCACAAACCACGGCAGGCGCTCGCGCGACGGGCGCGCCAAGACGACTTGCGCGTGCCCCCGACTATCGAGGGCGCGGCGCAGCGTTTCGACGTACACGTCGCCGCCGCCGACGAGGGGGAGGTAGGTATATGTGACGTGGGCGATGCGCATCTGTCAGTCCAACAAGTGTCATTCCGAACCCTTCGACTCCGCTCAGGGTGAACTCCGTGAGGAATCTCTCGGGTTGAAGACAAGATCCTTCGCTGCCGCTCAGGATGACATTCCAGCGGTCAGCATGATATTCCAGCCGTCAGCATGACATTCCAGCGGTCAGGATGACATTCCAGCGCTCAGCATAACATTCCCGCGCTCAGGATGACATCAGCCTCGAGTGCCGATCACCGGCGCGCGGCCGACGATTGCGAGAACCAGCCGCTGCGTAATGCCAATGGCGTAGCCGCAGATGTGAGCCACATCAACGACAGCCATCGCCACCGGCGCGAGCAGCGCCGCCGCGGGATCGGCGCCTCTACGCGCGGCGCGACCCGCGACCCGGATCCAATATAGCGCAGCCAGGGTCGCGAGCGCCCACAGCCACACCGGGCGATGCGCAACCGACAGCCAGATGATTGCACCGGCGATGACGAGCTCGACGTACGCTTTCGCATAATGGCCGAACCAGAGCCCCGCCAGGCCATCGCCGCGAGCGTAGCGGAAGAACTGGCGGAAGATCCTCGCCGGCCGTCCCTGCGGCCGCCACCGCACCAGGGCTCGCGGCTCGAAGACGAACTTTGCGCCGGTCCGCCTCAGGGCGACATCGAAGACCGTGTCCTCATTGAACGGCGTCCACTCGGGATAGCCGCCGGCGCGCTCCCAAGCTGCGCGGCGAAAGGCGATGGAGCGGCTGGAGGGCAGGAAGGCCTCCGGGACGACCTCCTCAACCGCCGGCGTCAGCGCCGCGGCCGCCGCCCGCTCCATGAGGGTGCGCGGCTGCGGCGCATAGTAGCCCGCGACGACGTCAACGTCGGGATGCTCGAACAGCGGCCGCGAGATGCACTCAACCCAATCCGGCGCGAGCACGCATCCCGCGTCAACGCAGGCGACGATCGGCCCGCCGGCGGCGCACCGCCCGCCGCAGGCCTCGACCGCGGCATTGCGCCCGCGCGAGCGATTCGCGCCAGGAATGACCAGCACGCTCAGCGGCAGCCGGTTTTCGTAGCGGCGCAGAATCTCGACCGTGGCATCGGTCGAACCGCCATCGGCGACGATCACCCGCTCCGGCGGGCGGTCCTGGGCCAGGATGGAGTCCATAAGTTCAGCGACCCCCTCCGCCTCCTGGAGCACGGTCGTTATCAGGCAAACGCCGGTCATGCGGCAAGCCCTCGCTTGCGGTAGAGGTCGAGGTAGAGCTCGGCAACGCTGCGCCATGTCTGGTTGCGGGCGTGGGTCTCGGCGGCGGCGACCATCGTCGCCGCCGTGTCGGGCGACTCCATGTGGCGCAGCAGGGCGGAGGCGAGGCTTTCGGGGCCATCGGCGATGATCATATTCTGCGCGGCGGGAAAGAGCCTCAGGTAGTCGCGCTTGAGCGGGTTGTCGTAGAGCGAGCAGGCCAGGCGGCGGTAGGCCATCGCCTCCAGGATGCTCAAGTAGCCGGAGACGAACGCGAAGCGACACTCGAGGAGCTCCATCGCCGGATCGGTCACCCATCCGCGCAGGACGAGGTCTATGTCATGCTCGAGCGCGAATTCCAGGACGCGCTCATGCAGCGGGCCCTCGCCGCAGACGACGAGGGAGATGTCATGTCCGCGTTCGCGCAGCCGGCGCAGCGCCTCCAGGTAGCCCATAATGCCGGTGTCGGGGGCGAGGCGACCCACGTAGAGGGCAGGGGCGTCGGGGTCGGGATCGGGAACGCGGCGCGGCGGAGCGTCTACGCCGCCATAGGAGATCGCGTCGCACGGGTGATCGTACCAGCGGCAGATGAACTCGCCCATGCAGATGGTTCCGGCAGCGCGCGCGGCGAGGCGGTGCCTGAGCCAGCGCGCGGTGCGCGGAATGGGATAGCGCTCGTAGCCGTGAAAGGTAACAAACAGCGGCGCGCGCCCAGACGGCCAGGCTGGGGCGACAAAGCGCAGGTACGGGTAGAGGTCGTGGCAGTGGATGACGTCGGCGGCGTCGAGCAGGTCGAGGCGCCGTTCGCGCGGCGCCTTGGCGATGCCGCCGGCGACGCGGCGCACGGTCATGCCGCGCAGTTGCTCGTGCTCGGGCCAGGACGCATCCCACCGGCGCGTAAGCACGGTGACCTGGTGGCCCAGCTTGACCAACTCCTCGCTGACGCGCAGGACGTGTTTCTCCACCCCGCCGATGCGGGGGTGGAAATAGGCAGTTAGCATCAGTATCTTCAAGACCCTGCCTCAACGGGGCGTGACTGCGAAAAGTTGGGATCGGGCAAACTGACCCCTCCCCCCTTCAGGGGGAGGTTTACCCGCCCCGGGCGGGACAAAGGTCGGGGTGAAAATGGTGTGTCTGCACCCTCACCCCGCCTCTCCCTCCGAGAGGGAGAGGGGTTGAGCAGCAGTCTTGCCGCCCCAACGAAAAACGGTCATACCCTCAACGAGACTACAACCGGCGCAGCCATTCACGGTTCCATGCGGCGATGCGCCGGCGACGGCGAGTCTCGCGCCGCCGCGGGCTGGCCAGCGCAAGCGCCGATAGGAGCAGCGCGCCGGTCATCATCATCGCTGCCGCGGCGCCGGCGATCGCGGCCAGCGCGGCGAGCGTCGCCTCGGCCGCGAGCCGCGCCACTAGCCTGGCCCGTGAGATCGGCGCGATCGCCCCGCCGACCTCGCGGTAGCAGACCGGCTTGCGCATGGCTAACGCCAGCCACTCCAGGCGCGCAGGGCCGGGCTGCGCGGCGGAGTCATATGTGATGCACGTATCGGTCACGCCTCGCCGCCGAAGACGACGCACCAGCGCGTGCATGCGTCGCCGATTCCAGCGCGACATGCACACCACCTCGTCAGCGCAGCCCAGGCGCTCGACGAACGGACTGGCGGCCGCATCCGCAAGCACGATCACGCGGCAGTCGCCGAAGTATTCCCGCGCGCGGCGGCAGGTCTCCTGCACCTCCCACAGCGCAGCGAGGCGCTGCACCTGGAGCACCAGGACGACACGCGGGCTGCCCTGCGATGTCGCGGCTGGCGTCATGCGATTCGATCCAGGAACATCTTCGGATGGGGCAAGGTCGCGCGGGCCAGCGCGATGTCGGGGCGCAGGCCGGCGCCTTCTCCCGCGCGCGCGGCAATGGCGCGAGGCATGCGCGCCAACGCGCCGGCAAGGCCCCGCAGACCGGGCGCGCCGTTGCGGTTGATGATCTCGGCCGCCATCCGGCGCGGCAAGCGGAGGAGATGGCGCAGCAGCAGGTTGTAGTCACGCACATTCTTCCACGCGAACAGAAGACCGTTGCGCGCATCTATAGCCTCCGCGACGCGGCGGCGATGCAAGCGACCGATCGTCGCGCCGTGCTCATGATACATGATGCTCGCCGGCTCCACCACTATCCTAAAGCCGGCGCGCCAGGCGCGATAACCGAGGTCAATGTCCTCCCAGTAGAACGGCAGGAACAACGGATCGAAGCCGCCCAACTCCCAGAACTTGCGGCGGTCGAATAGGCCGCCGCCGGCGGGCGCATCGAGCATGACGGAGCGGGGATGGAGATGCCATTCATCTTCGCGTGCGACAGCGCCGCAAATGCCGCACCGATAGCGGTCCTCGAGGCCAACGCGCACGCGGTAGTGGGGGCCGGCCGCGAACACCTCCGGGTCGTCGAGGGCGGCGATTAGCGGATCGAGGAACCCCGGTTCGACCACCATGTCGTTGTTCAGCAGCAGGGCGCGGTCGAAGTAGCACAGCCGCATGCCCAGGTTGCACAACTGGCCGAAGCCCCAGCCGTGCGCGACGTATATGCGGCGCACGCGCGGATGGCTTGCCCGCAGGAACTCGGCGGTGCCATCGGTGCTGCCGTCGTCAATGACCATGATCTCGTCGCCGTCGCGCAGCGCCTGCTCCAGCGCGGGCAAGCAGCGCGCGAGCAAGTCGCCGCCGTTGCGGCTGGGGATTATCGCGCTGATCGGCTTCACCGCGAGGCGCCGCCTGGCGCGCCGCGTCTCTCGCTATCGCGCGCGCTGTCGAGCGTCGCCAGCGCCGATTCGCGGGTGTACCCGTTGACCAGCCGCACCGCGAGCCGGCCCGGACCAAGCAGGTGGCTCAGCACCGGCGTGCCGGAACGGTACAGCGGCCACGAAACGTCGTCGAACTCGCTCTGCGCGCACTGGAAGAGAACCAGATCCGAGTGGGAGATGGCGGACACAGTGTCCTTGAAGGTCGCGCCAGTGGAGACGAAACGCAGGTCCGCCCGCAGCATTCCCGCACGCTGGTAGAAGACCAAGAGGGAGATGACGCCGGCGGGGGTTATGTACAACGTAGAACCCTCGGGCAAGCGGTTGAGCTCGGGCAAGGCATCGAGATAGACGCCACCCCAGTAGATGGTCTCGAATCCCCTGGCCCTGGCGCCGACCGGGCCGCCGATAAGCGCGTTATAGTAGGCGAGCTGATGCGGGTGAGTGGCGACCGTGCCGAGCAGGCTTGGCAGCAGGAGCAGGAAGGCGATGGCCGCGGAAAGCACACGGTTGGCTTGCGCGGCGACGGCCGGGCGCCACCGCGTCACCACCAGCTGCAAGCCATCAACCAACCGGCCGAAGCCGGCGCCGGCGAGAGCGGCGATGAACGGGAACGCGGGCAGAAACAGCCGCACGCCATTGTACTTCGGCGCAAATGGCAGCGATGCGAAGAGCAGCGAAACCCCCGCGCCGAGAACCAGCAGCAGGGCGACCGCCTGCCGCTGCTCCTGCTGCGGCGTGCGCGGGCGACGCAGGTTGGTCAGGCCGACGAGAGCTAGCAGCAGCACCAGCGGCGGGGTGGTGACGGCGGTCATCACCAGGGGATAATGCCAGGGCGCGTAGTGATAGGTGCGGCCGAGGTAGTAAACGTCCACCGGGTAATGGCGGAGATGAAAGACGAGGTAGTCGAATAGGTGCTGCGCCGGATGATGCCACAGCCAGGGCCAGCCGATGAAGAACACGGCTGGCCCAACGATGAAGATTGCCACCGCGACCTTGGCGAGCGACTGGCGGGCGCACAAGGCGGTCCAAGCCAGGACGATGATCGGCAGGAAGAAGGCGTTGAGCTTGGTCAACAAGGCTAACCCGAAAACGACGCCCGCGATCACAGCATAGCGCCAGGTATCGCGTTCCGCCAGGCGCAGGAAAGCGAGCGCGGTGAGCAGGCTGAGGCCGGCGATCGGGGCATCAAGCGCCGCGTAATGAGCGTGGGCAAAAGCGCGCGGCATGAGCAGCAGCGCAAATGCGGCAAACACGCCCGCCGTCCGGCCCCACAGCGGCGCGCACAGCAGGAAGAGGCCCGCGATGGCGAGCGAGAAGATGAGGATGCCGGGCAAGCGCATGGCCGCCCATTCGCCGAGCACGGGACTAGACCAGCGCTGGCCGAGGCCGGAGACGACCTTGACCAGCGGCGGCTGCTCGTCCTTGCCCGAGTACCAGGCGCGCTCGAGCACCGCGGCCGACAACGGCGTCGAGATGTCGCCGCGGCGGATGCTCTGCCACAGACCGGAGAACCATTGGGCGTGACGCTGGCCCAGGCCGAGATAGACCGGCTCGTCGTAGCTGATGCCGTAGTGGCTCGCCGTCGCCGCCAGCAGCGCGAAGGAGATGAGGAAAAGTGCGACGGCGATGATCTGGTTGTGACGGATGTCAGACATGCTAAATTATGGGACGGCTCTCTTGCGCGCCGCGATTCCCATGACAAGCCCCGCGACCAACACCGCCGCACCCAGCAGCCCGCCGAACAGGCCCAGGCGAAAGCTGGTGGGCTCGTATTGCCACAAGACGAGGTGCCGGCCGGACGGCACCGCCGCGGCGCGCAAGACGTAATCGGCGCTGAGATGCGGCGCCGGCCGGCCGTCGATGCGTGCGCGCCAGCCAGGGTAGTTCGGGTCGGCCAGAACGAGCAGCCTCGGCGCGGGTGCGCGACAAAGCACCGACACGCTGTTGATGCGGTCGGCGACGATCTCCGCGGCTCCCGCAACCCCGCCGGGCTCCAGGCCGATCGCGGGTGCGGCGCTCAGCATGGGCGCGGCGAGCAGATGCGCGTCGCCGGCAGCGACCGCCCGCAGCGCCTCCGCATCAGACACGACGCGCCAGTCCGCAACAAGGCGCACGCGCGCCGCCGCAGCGCGACTGCGGTACACGAGCGCGCCCTGCTCCGACACCAAGTCCCATCGCCGGCTCTCGATAGCGCGGGTGGCGAGGATGTATCTCACCGCGAGCAGATCGAGCGCGGGCGAATCCAAGTTGCGCCAGGCGAATGTCGGCGCGCCGGGTTGAATGGCGTTGAGAAAGTGGTAGTACCGCTCCCACCACAGCGAATCCGAGCCCTGGATGTCGCGCAGCGAATAGGCCATCGGCGTGTTCGGCGGCATCCAGTCGAGAAAGCTCGTGCCGACCGAGAGGATGCGCGCGCCGTCGGCACGGTCGCGCAGAAGCGTGGTGGGCGCGGTCTTGAAGAAGGCCATGCGCGGATCGGTGACGGGGTTGAAGCGAACCCACGCGCCGAAGAGATCGACGACGATGAGCGCCAGGCAGAGCAAACCGAAGGCGGCCGGTCGCATCCGCGCCCGCGCCAGGATCACGATCCAGCTCGCGGCCAGCAGCGCCAGGAAGAGAGCCACCTGCATCGCGAGGTAATGCGGGAACGAGGCCGCCGGCTCGACCCCGGCTCGACCGAGCTCAATAATCTGCGGCCGAAAGACTGAGAGGTCGGCGCCGACGAAGACGAGGGCAATAACCGAGAAGATGCCGGCGACGCGCGCGCGCGGCCTGCCCTGAGCGGAGTCGAAGGGCTGGCGCAGGAGACGATCCAGCCCCAGCGCTGCCAGGGCGCTGAGGCCAAACGCGACGAGGTACATTACGCGCGCGACGCCGGCGAGCTGCTTGAAGCCCGGCGCCGCGTAGAAGAAGAGCAGGTAGAGCGGAGTGCCGAGGGCGAGCAGCAGCGAGATGGTGACTAGCGCGAGCAGATATTTCGTCACCGGCCGCCGCCATTCAAGCGCGCCGAAGCACGCCAGGAGCAGCGGCAGTATGCCGACGTAGCCGCTAGTCTCGAAGAAGTTGATGGCGGGGCGGCCGACGAGGTTGCCCCAGTAATTGAAGTCGGCAGCGGTGCCGAAAAACTTCGGGACGAAGTAGATGACCAGGTGCGTGAAGGGCAGCGCGGTGCCCTGTATCGTTGCCGGCGAGGCCGGCGGGCGGTGGCTGCGCGGCGCCAGCTCCATGGTCGGCAGGAGTTGGCCGGCGGCGAGCAGCAGACCCAGGGACAGCGCGGCCACGGCGCGCAGCAGGGGCTCGTAGCGAGGAATGCTGCTGACAACGGTCGCAGGCGGCGTATCGCCGGCGGCGTTCGGGGCGCTTGAGGCGCCGTCATTGCCGTCGCCCGCAGGCCAGACGGTCCTGAACCCTGCGTAAAGCAGGAAGGCGAAGATGACATAGGCCGCCACCTGGAGATGCCCGCCGAGGAATTGTACGCCGACGATGAAGCCGGCCAGCGCGGTGAGCGCGACGCTTCGCCGACGCAGGGCAAGCTCGTAGAGCGCAAGCAAGAGCGGCAGCCACACCGCCACCCACAAGCCGATGGCCGGGTATTCGAGCCAGGCGATGAAATAGCCATTCAGCATGTAGGCGGTGGCGCCGGCAAGCGCCGGCCATCTGCCGAGGCCCCACACGCGCAGGAAGAAGAGCATGCAGCATCCCGCAAGGATTAGATGCAGCGCCGCGGTGTAGGTGAATCCCAACGCGACCGGCATAACGAGAAACAGCAGGTTCGGCGGGTAGAAGACGGCCGATTGCAGGTTGGCGACGAAAGGCGTGCCGGCGAAGGCGTAAGGATTCCACAGCGGGATGACGCCATGCTTGAGGCTGCTGACCGCGAACAGGCGCCACGGGAAGTACTGCTGCACCGGGTCGAGCATCGGCGTCTGAACATGCGTGAAGCTGGTGAAAAGGTGGGCGTCGCTCTTCCAGGGAGACATGAGCAGGAGCATGTCGAGCGGGGCGAGCGCCCGGCCGGTGAAGATGGCGCGCCCGCAGAAGGCGACGGCGATGGCGGCAACGACCGCATAAGGCCAGGCGGCGGCGAGCCAGGTTTCGGCCTGTCCTGAGCGCAGCCGAAGGGTCGTCGTGCCAGCAGCCGCAGCCGGTGGCACGGCGCCGCGCTTCGGCGCAGCCTTGGCGCGCGAGCCGGGCGGTCTGTCGTGATGCTTTCGGATCGCGGTCATCCTTTCACAGCAGGACAAACAGTGCGAGGTGCCTCTCGAAACCGCAGACTTGTATCAACTGCGCGGCGAGCAGCACGGCGAGCGCCAGGTCGGGGCGCTCGCTGCGCGAGACATAGCGGCCCGCCACGACCGCTGCCGGCAGCATGAGGAACATCCAGATGCGCCCGACCTCGGCGCGCACGATGCCCGAGAGATCGAGCGCGACGATCGTCACCACGAGCGCCCACAGCAAGGGCGTCCACGATGCGCCCTGGAGCGCGCGGATCCCACGCCGCGCGAGGCCGTCAATTTCATCCCCCATCTGCCGCAGCAGCCACAGCCCAAGCCCCGCGCCGAGGAACATCCAGAAGTCGAACAGGTTCCACCCCAGCCAGCGCGCGTAAGTGCGGGCGAAAGCGTGCGTCGTAACCTCGCGATGGGCGCCCAGGGCGGAGCGCACGATCGCGGGGAAGTTGATGCCGAGCGCAAGGTAAGCGAGCGCCAGCGCCGCCAGCGCGCCAAGCATCCAGGCCGGGGCGAGAACCCGCCAGGGGACCAGGGGGTGCTGTGCTCGCGGCGCGACCAAGCGCTCGGCCACAGCCCAGACGGCGAGCAGCAATAGCAGAGCGAACACTGCCAGGCTGGTGAGCGCGGCGACACCCCACATGGCGCCCGCGGCGACGCCCCAGGCCGCGCTGCGCCGCGACCAGGCGAGATGGAACAGGTACAGAACGAGCGCGGTCTCGAACGTCACCAGTTGCAGGATCGAGGGCGTGAACAGAACGAGGCTCGGCAGCGCGGCTGACAGCGCGGCAGCGGCGATCGCCGCCTCGGCGCCCCAGCGATCGCGCGCCAGCAGGTAGATGGGCAGCGCGCTCAGGCAGCCCAGAAAGCCCAGCAGCCACGCCGAAAGGATCGCGGCTGCAGCTTCGTCGGCGCCGACGGGCCGGCGAAAAAGCACGGCGTAGGTCAGGGCGATGTCGCGCGGGGTGAGGTTGGTTGAGGCAGTGATGGCGATTGCGAGGAAGGTCTGGGCGGCGGCGTTCGCTGCCACTGCCCTGCGCACGAGCCAGAAGAAGATGACGGGCCCCGGCGGGTAGGTCTGAGCGTGTTGGCCGAAAGTGGGCATGCGGTTGGCGTAGTCGGCAAGGAACGCGCGCATATTCTCGACTTTGCCGGCCTCGGTGAAGTAGGTCGTCGCCACCGGGCTGAAGATGACCGCGCCGGCGAACATGGCGGGCGGCGGCTTGGGCGCGATCGCCAGCGTGGCGTGCTGGATCATCAGCGCCAGCAGCACGAACAGCAGCGCCCACGCCGCTCGCACTCGAACGCCGCCGCGGGCGATTCTCATAAGCCACAGGCTAAGCGCGATCAACGCCAGACCCGGCGCCAACGGCATCCACCAGCGCGCGCCGACGATCGCGCGCTGCTGCCATTGCCATTCGCCGGGCACGCCCCACCGCCAGTGCGCTGCCACTACTGCCGCAACGATTCCCGCGACCAGCGTCGCGGCCCAGAAAATGAGGTCGCGCGCCCGCATCATGCGCCCCACGCCGTCAGCCGAAACAAGATCGCCCCTGGGCGAGCAAACACGGGCTCGAAGTCGGGTGACGTCGCCGGGTCGAATGGGCCGACTGCGGCCTCGTTCGACGTGTAGAGCAGGTACGCCAGGCCGTTCCTCGCCATGAACTCGCGCCGCTGTCGCGCGCGGGGCCGGTCGGAGAAGAACCACCGCACCTGCGCCAGCTTGTCCGGGTAGCCGAGCGTCTCGGCCCAATGGCCGACGAAGACCTTGTTGCCGGCGACCCCCGGAATGTAGCTGCCCTCGAGCGGCATGCACAACACGGCTTCGCTCATCGCAGTGTTCCGGCGCAGCCACGTCATGGCCGCGACCGTGTCGGATCGCAGGTAGAGCGGCGGCATGAGCACATGGAGGTAGGCGGCGTTGTTATTCACGAGGTCGCGCAGACCGCGCGCCAGGGAAAATAGATTCGACGGCATGGTGAGGATTACCAGCACGACTGCTAGCGCGGCGGGAAAATAGGGACAGTTACCTATTTTCGCGTTATGGTCGGCCCGCGCGCAACGGGGTTTCGGGGAAATAGGTAACTGTCCCTGGCGCCTCGGGTTGAGCCATCCGCCGACAAAGAGCGCGGCCAGCAGGCAGAGGGGGATGTGCAAGCCCTCGGCTAGCTTGCGCTGGAATGAGAACGGCCCCAGGAACACGAGCCCCAGCGTTACCACCGCCCACACCACCAGCAGCACCGCCGGCGGCGCACCGCTCGCAGGCGGCGCACCGCTCGCCGGCGGCGCACCGCCCGCGGGCTCGCTGCGCCGCCGCAGCGCCACCACCGCGGCGGGGATCGCAAGCGCCAGCACGAGGCCGTAACCGGGCAGGAAATACGCCGGCGGCGGCGTCAGCGTGAGCGTCAGCGCCTTGTCGCGAAACACCTCGTTAACCTTGAACAGCCAGTACTGATAGAGGACGCCAGGGGCGCAGGCGGCGCCAACCACCGCGCCATACAGCATCTCGCGCCGCGGGAATCGCCGCCCGATGATCGCCGCCGCGACGATGTAGCCGGCGAGAGTGAGCCAGATGGTGATGATGTTGTAGGTGTGGACATTGCCCAGGATAAGCCCCGCCCCCGCGGCCAGACCGACCAGCCGCCACGAGCCGGCGCGCAGGGCGGCGAGATACGCGGTCCACAGCGCGACCATCAGCCACACGGAGAAGCAGAACAGCGGGTTGAGCAGCAGGCTGAGGAAAGTTATCGCCTCGGGCATGACGAGGCCGGGGCCGAAATCTATCGGGTTCACGGGGGCGTGCGGATTGGCCAGAGCGTAGATCCAGCCGAAGCCCGAGGACAACGCGGCGAAGCCCCAGGCGAGCCGCCGCGCCAGGCGGCCATCGAGCACCTGTGAGGCGAGCCCATAGACGCCGACAAGCAGCAGCGTTCCCGCAATAATGCGCGCGGCATGATAGACCCAGATTAGAGGTATATGTGTGATGCAGGCGGCGGCGCCGAGGACGAGAAAGAACGCCTGGAAGAACTGCGCGCGCTGCGGCTCGGTGGTGAAGGGGTCGAGGAAGAGGACATGGCCGCGCTCGGCCTGGCGCATCCAGCCGAGATAGACATTATGCTCGTCGGGGTTTGCGAGCAGGCCCATGTAGCGCCAGCCCGGCGGCGTGATGAACCAGCCGAACAGGTATGGCACGCAGGTCAGCGCCATGACCGCGAGCGAGGCCAGAATCACCCAGCGCCACTCGGCGCGGGCGACACGGGCAACGGTCTGCACCGCATTTGCGCCGGCGGCGCGGGGCATCAGTAGTACACCTCGATGCGCGGCCAGGTGTAGAGCCAGTCAGGCGGACAGGCGATCTTGTCCGGCCGCAGCCAGAGCAGCGGCGGCGGCGGCTCGAAATCCTGGCGGCTGCGCAGGCGCCTGGGCAGCGCCTCCATTAGTGCAACCGCAGCTGGACGCTTGAGCCGCAGCAGGTCGGCGTATTCCGCGTCCGAAACGATGAAGAAGTTGGGACGCTCGGCGCGCAGCTTCGCCGCCTCCCAGCCGATGACGACAACGCGATATGGCGGGTTCTCTCGCTGCCAACGATGGAACTCGGGCAGGCTGCGCAAGCCGCCGTTATAGGGCGTGACGGGCGGCGTGAAATACCAGGGGTCGGAGGCGAGGCCGATTTCGCTCCGGTGCGTGAGCTGCGGTCGCAGCCAGTTGGCCGCGCGGTCGCGGACATCGGGCGCCGACATGATGCTCGTCATCTGTCCCGCATACCACAAGGTGACGCCGAATATCGCCGCGCCCAGCGCGCCCGCCGCCAGTGCCGCCCCGAGCGCGCCCAGCCGTGGCGTCACGCCATCGCGCAGGCGCTCAACCGCGTAGGCCGCGGCGATGGCTAGCACCGGCAGCAGGGGCAGCATGTAGCGCAGGAACCTTTCCTTGCCGGCGCCGGTCAAGGCGAAGTATGGGATGGCGAAGCTGAACAGCACCAGCGGCACCGGGCCGGCGCGCTGAATCAGCAGCGCGCAGCCGACGAGGCTGACGGCGAGGGCGATATACCCCATGCCGGCCGGCAGCGATCGCAGCAAGTGATAGACCCAACCTGGCCCGGTGTTGGCAAAGGCAAACGTGCCGCCGACGCGCGCGTGCTCCATCTCGAAGGTGACGCCGCGCACGAAATCGGGGTTGACACGGAAGCCGTGCGAGGTCATCACCAGCAGGTAAGGGGTCACGGCGAAGAACGCCAATGCAGCCACGGCCAGCGCGGCGATGAGGAGAAAGAGCGAGGGCGAATAGCCCTCCTCGTCGCGCGCATAGAGGTGGGCGGCGACCAGGGCGATGACGCCGAGGCCAACGGTATACTTGGTTGCCGCGGCGAGGCCCAATGCCAAACCGGCAAGCACGTACCACGCCCACTGCGCGTGGCCGAAAAAGCGCAGGAGAATCAGCAGGAAGAGCGTGATCATGAATGTCGCGGGCACATCGACCGTGGCGTAGTGCGAGTTGACGACGTGCGCCGGCAGCACCGCCAGCAGGAAGGCCGCGCCGAAGCCGAGCGGCAAGCCGCGGCGAGCCTTGCCGAGCTGATATACGAGATAGACTGTCGCCGCGCCCATGAGCGCGGTCAGCGTGCGCGCGATCCAGTGCAGCTCCAGCCATCCGGCCTTGGGCAGCGGCACCAGGCCAAGCAGGCTGCCCGCCTTGGCGAGGAGCGCCACCAGATACATGTAGAAGGTGCCGTAGTTGTAGAAGTGAGGGTCCCAGTCGCCGCTGACGAGCATGTACCACACCGGGGCAAGCAGCGGCGCCTCGTCGGGGTGATAGGAGAAGTAATGATGCGCGTTGGGCAGGCCCCAACCGAGGCCGGTGAAGCGCAGGGCGAGCGCCAGCAGCAGAACGACCGCGAGGCCCACCTTCTCGATGCGGTTGATCTGATAGGGCTTCATTGACACCGCCGGGCACGAGACGGTCTCAACAACCGCCCCGCCTGCGCGCCGTCAAACCGTGGCCCGCAGCGGCCATGGCCATCGCCAACGCGACGAAGGTTGCGAACAGACCAAGCCTGACCGAAGTCGGCTCGAAACGCATCACCACGTCATGCTGCCCCGGGCCAGTTATGACCGCCCGGAACGCCCCATTTGCGATCAGGACCTGGCTCGGCCGATGGTCAACGTAGGCGCGCCAGCCAGGGTAATACGCATCGCTGACGACCACGACCCCCGAGCCGGCCTTGAGCGACAGCCGGTTCGGGCCTTCCTGTTGCAGTGACACGCCCCCGCGGCTCGCCGCCTGCGTCGCCGCCATAACACGCGGCTCAAGCCCTTCGATCACCGCAGCCCCGTCCGCGGCCCGGCGCAGCTCCGCAAGCGCGCCCGGCAAGTCGCGCGCGGCCACGACGCTGCGCGCGAGATAAGCCCGCGGCAAGAACTTCTCGACGCGATATACATTCACCTCCCCCGCGCGCTCAAGCGTAAGCCCGGGCAGGTCGAGCGGCGCCTGCGAGAGCACGTATTCGACGCCCAGCGCCCGCAGCAGCGTCGCATCTGGCGGCGTGCCGAGAAGCATGTTGCCATTGGCGAGCGGGCTGGGATCGCGCCCCTCGACCGCGGCCATCACCGACCGGTAGCGCGCCAGGTAGAGCGAATCGTAGCCCTCGACGTCGCACAGCCCATAGACCATCGCCGAGTTCGGCGCCAGCACCGCGCGCGGGAAATCCGCCAGGCCCCAGGATTGCGCGAGTGGCATGATGCGTCCGCCCCGTGACGAATGCTCGCGCAGGAAGTCGGTGAGCGCGGTCGAGGGATAGACCTGCTGCGGCGGCGCGACGAGGTAGTAGCGCATGCCGAAGGAGAAGAGGTCAGCGATCGTAGCGATTAGCAGCAGCCCCAGGGCAGCATGACGCGACGCGGCAGTTCTGTCGAGACGTACAAAGAGATAGACCAGCGAGGCAATGGCGTGGCAGCACAGCAGTATCAGAATGTTGATCTGGGGATGGTTCAGCAGCGCAAGCAATGGCACGCTGAACACCACGGCCAGGACAACGCTGAAGACTGCGGCGACGATGATGAGGCTGGCGGTTGCGGCCATGAGCTGCCGCGCGAAGCGCCGCGCTGTCGCCAGTTCGCCGAGTGCCGCGACCGCCGCGTCGGCGCCCATGCCGGCGAGAAACGCCATCGCCGCCGAGTAGATGAGCAGCATCCGCGCCGGGCCGCCGGTGCTGCTGAAACCTGGCACGAGGTAGAACAGGACCAGGTTCACCGGCGTACCGAGCGCAGCGAGCAGGGCGAACACCGCCACGGCCGCGAAGAACCAGGCATGCTTGTCGCGCCGCCAGATGACGCCGAGCACCGCCAGCGCCAGCGGCAGCACGCCGATGTAACCCGCGTACTCCGCGAAATTGCCGCGCCCGAAGTAGGTGCCATAGGCGGGATTGCCCATGAACTCGGGCAGCAGCAGGGTGATGAGCTGCTGCCATGGCATGGCGAAGCGAAGGTAGGCCGCGTAGCCGAGGGCGCTGGCGGCGGTTGCGCGGTGACTGTAAGGGAGCAGCTCGGCGGTAGGCAGAAGCTGCGCCGCGCCCCAAAGCCCGCCGACGATGATGACCGCGATGCCCGCCAGCAGCCCGCGGGCAATCCGTCCCTGCGGCGAGCCGGCCGCCGACGCGGCGCGAAAGACGAAATAGAGCGCGGTCATGCCGGTGACGAAGAGGAAAATCTGCGGGTGGCCGGCGAGCGCGGCGGTTGCCGTGGCAAACGCTATGCCGAGGGCATAAGTGAGGCGACGGGTGGTGAAATAGCGCTCGACGAAGAACAGGGCAAGCGGCAGCCACGCCGCGGTGTTCATGACCGTTGGCAGCTGAACCCACGCGGCGAAGAAGGCGCAGAAGGCGAAGGTGACGCCACCGAAAAGCGCGCCGAAGCGACCGAGGCCGATGGCGCGCAGGAACATGAACGCGAACAGGCCAGCCAGCAGCAGATGGAGCGCGGCGGAGATGCCGAAGGCTTGCGCTGGATGGAGAAGATAGAACAGCGCATTCGGCGGGTAGAAAACGGCGGACTGGTCGTTGGCGACGAAGGGCGTGCCGCAGAACTGATACGGGTTCCACAGCGGGATGATGCCGCGGCGCATGGTGTCGTGCGCGAACGAGCGCCAGGGATAGTACTGGGCCATGGCGTCCCACGCGAGGGCGTTCCAGTGCTGCGGATGGGAACAGTCCCCTATGAGGGCCGGCGCAGCATGGGGCGCGGTGCGCTCAATGGGGACTGTCCCCTGCTGATTCGCCGCCTGCCACGGCTGAAAATGAGCGAGGTAACCGGCGGGCAGGAGGGTGTTACTGGCAAAGAAGACGCGGCCGAGGAACAGGATCGCCAGAGCCGCCAACGCGGCCGGCGCGCCGACGCGCCGCGGCAGCGACTCGCGCGATGAGGTCGCAGGGCTCAGCTTCGGGCCACGAAGACCACGCCCAGGCAAATCAGCACCACCCCGAGATAGCGTATGGGCGGGATATTGCGCTCGCCCAAGAACAGCCATGACAGGAAGAGAACCATGACGTAGGTGGAGGCTATCAGGGGATAAACGTAGCTCAGCTTCGCCTGCTTGAGCACCGTGAGCCAGAAGAATGACGAGATCAGGTAAAGCGCGAAGCCCACGAACACCCAGGGCGTGAACACGGCGCGCACCAGGCCAACGACGATGCCTGCGCCGGCGCCGAGCGAGCCAACCTGGTTCATGCCATACTTCATGGCGATCTGACCGAAACTCGCGAGCACCACGGCGATCAGCACCAGCAGCAGAGTATGCAAGGGATGACGCTCCTTTCGGTGTGGGGACAGTCCCCTATGAGGCCGTCCCTCAAGGGCCGCGGTGCCCTCAATGGGGACGGTCCCCTGCGGCTCTTACCTGATCGTGCCCGCGCGGCTCAGCGGCAGGAACACGAACTCGGCCCGCCCCCGCAGCGCAGACAAGGTCACCGGGCCCCAGACGCGGCTGTCCTCGCTCTCGTCGCGATTATCGCCCAAGACGAAGATGCTGCCCGCAGGAACCCATACCGGAGCAGTGAACTGGCCCCGCCACCGCGCGACGTATGGCTCCTCCAGCCGCCCCCCATTGATGAAGACATGATCGCCCCAAACCCACACCCAATCGCGAGGCAGCCCGATCACCCGCTTGATGAGCACCTCGCCGGAATCCGGCGCGCGAAAGGTCACGACCGAGAAGCGCGGCGGCGCCTGCGTTCGTCCTAGTTTGTACATCAGAACGAAATCGCCCGAGCGCAGCCCGGGGAGCATCGAGCCGCCCTCGACGATATCCGACTCGAAAACATAGAGACGCAGCAGCGCCGCCGCGGCGATGACCAGAATGACGGCTACAACTGCGGCGCCAAGGCGGCGCTTGCGGGCCGCGGGCACAGGAGACGGCGCCGGCTGGGGCGCAGCAAGCGCTTCTTCGTTCTGCGTCGGCGGGCGCCCGCCCTCTTCCACTCTCAGCTCCTCCCTACGCCCAAAGGGCCGGGATGGCGGCGGCGAAGTGGCTAGGCCGAAGGCCGCCACGGCGGCAGGCGAAGCCTGCCTAGCCGCCGCCTAGCCCGTCCTATTCATACCATGAGGCGGATGCACGCAGGCGAGACGCCTGCGCCACCGGGCACGAATAATGCGGGCTAGCCACTCTTCGCAAGCGCGCGATGAACATGCCATCGGTATCGTGCAGGTGGGGCATTAAACGAATGCTGCCGTCCGGCGCGAATGCCGAGCCTGGCACGCCCGACACTATACCGCGGCAGTCTTCCAGACGCAAGCCCCCGCTCGCCGCCTGCGAGCGGTGCGCCGCCTGCGGGCGGTGCGCCGCCTGCGATACAACGTCCTCGGTCTCCTCCGGCTCCAGGCTGCATGCGCTGTAGACTATAACCCCGCCCGGCCGCACCAATGCCACCGCCTTCCGCAGCAGCTCACCTTGCAGGGCGGCCAGCGGCGCGATGCGGTCCTGTAAGTTCCGCCACCGGCTGTCCGGGCGCCGCCGCAGCGCGCCGGTGCCCGAGCACGGGGCGTCCAACAGGCAGACATCGAAGCCCTGCCCTGGGGGAAAATAGGGACAGTTACCTATTTCCGCGTCACGGTCGACGCGCGTGCAACAGGGTTCCGGGGAAATAGGTAACTGTCCCTGGCGCCCGAGTGTCCTCGCATCCGCCTCGCGCGTCTCGATGATGGTTATGCCCAGGCGCGCGCACTCCTGGTTCAGCTTGGCGAGCTTGCGGCCCTGCCGATCGACCGCAAGTATTCGGCCTTGGTTGTCCATTAGCTCGGCCATGTGGGTTGACTTGCCGCCCACGCCAGCGCACATATCGAGAACCAGCCCTCCGCGAGGCGGCCGCGCGACTAAGCCGACGACAATCGAAGCCTCGCCTTGCACCGAGTAGAGCCCGGCCTCATAAGCGGCAGCGCGCGTGGGATTGCCGCCGGAGGCAAGGCGCAGCGCCCCGCACGCGATCGGTGATGGCACGACGGTCATGCCCTCGGCGGCGAGCGCCGTGCCGAGCTGATCCGCGGTCGTGCGCAGGCGATTGGGCCGCAGACACACCGGGGCGGGCCGGTTGTCTGTCTGGCAAATCGCCTCTGCGGCGGCGATGCCGTAGTTGGCGATCCAGCGCTCGACCAGCCAGCGGGGGTGACTGTGGACAATGGAAATGTAGGCGACTTCGTCAACCGCGCGGTCCGGCAGAGGCGGCTCGCCGGCGGCGGCCAGGCGTCGCAGCACGGCGTTTACCAGACCTGCGGTGCCGCGATGGCCGCGGGTGCGCGCCATGCGCACCGCCTCGTCGCAGGCGGCGCGCGGGGGGATGGCGCTCATGAACAGAATCTGGTGCGCGCCCAGGCGCAGGATGGTGCGGATGGCCGGCGTCAGGGAATCAAGCGGATGCGCGAGGCAATGCTCGAGGGCGTGGTCAAGCCGCCCGCGCCAGCGCAGCGTGCCGTCCACCAGCGCCGTCACCAGCGAGCGATCGCGCTCATCGAGGGTTGAGGCCGAGAGGGCTTCGTCGAGCGCGACATTGGCGAAGGCGCCGCGCTCGACCCGAAGCAGGACGCGCAAGGCGATGGCGCGGGCGGGGGTGGGACCGCGCAGCGACGCCTGGTCGCGGTCCGGCGCGGACATGGGCGCTCAGTCCCGCTCGCCGCGCAGGATCAGCAGCCGGACGAGCGTGAGCACAGCCATCGCCGCCGCGGCAACGTAGGTGAAGGCGGCGGCGCCGAGCACGCGCTTGACGCCGCCGAGCTCCGCGTCGGTCACATAACCGCCGCTGCGCAGCAAGGTGAGCGCGCGGTGACTGGCGTTGTATTCCACCGGCAGGGTCACGAGCGTGAAGGCGACGGCGGCGACGTAGAGGAGAATGCCAATGTCAATGAGAATGGCCAGCGGGCCGCGACCGGCGCCGAAGATCAGCCCGATGAAGATGAGCGGGAATGCCAGCTTTGACCCGAACTGGGCGGCGGGCACCAGCGCGGCGCGCAGCGCCATGCCGCCGTAGCCGGTCGCTTGCTGGATGGCGTGTCCGGTCTCGTGCGCCGCCACCCCGAGCGCGGCGATGGAGTTGCTGCCATATACCGGCTCCGACAGGTAGAGCGTGTTCTGCGATGGGTCGTAGTAGTCGCTGAGCTGGCCGGAGGTCATCTGGACGCTTACCGCGCCCAGCGCCGCGGCGGCTTGCCTGCCGCTGGCGGCCGGCTCGGTGGCCGCCGAAACCTCGGCGCGGCGCAGGAGCTCAGTCGCAAGCTGCGCCCCGGTCAGCCCGCTCGATGCGCGCACCTTGGAGTAGCGCGCGAACGCCGACCGCACCTTGTGCTGCGCCCAAAGCGCAAAGACGAACGCGGGCGCGGTTAGCCACAATGTCCAATCAAAGAACATCCTCGCTTAACCTCGTGTCCGGGCGCGCTGTGCGGTCGTGACCGTCGGGGGCGACTTGCCTGCGGCGGCCAAACCTCCTGGCCGGCCCGCCCCTTTCCCACTTATTGACGCTCGCGTAATAGATTGACTTGTCAAACCGCTAATAGCGAGCGTCAAGTCCCCTCGTCCGGCGTCAACCAGATATGCGAGCTTGAATAGAGCTCATCCGAAAAACCCACGGGGATGGACCAGAATGTCATTCTGAGGCGAAGCCGAAGAATCTTGCGAGCGTGGCGCAACTCGCTACCAAGATCCTTCGCTTGCGCTCAGGATAACAGTTGCCCTTTTTAGGATAGGCTCTAATACTACAACGTGACTTTCCGCACCGTCCGACGCAGAACCGTCGTCGTGACCCCGCGGAGACAGTCAGAATCGAGTTCAGATTCATACATACGTTTGAAACCAGCTCGCTTGCCCATATTGACCGCAGAATTGGCGCAATCGCGCAATCTGAGGCTGAAGTCTCGTTGTAGTACTAATAAGGGCAGCCCGACGAGCCGCCGAGCTGCCTGACCTGGTCACTATTCACTGCCGCGGACACCAGTTAATAACTACCCGCGGCCGGGCGCATGAAAACGCCGGCCAACGTCGAACGCTACGCCGCGAGCAACTCTTTCGCCTTATCCACCGCGCTCGCCGCGTCGGCGGCGTAGCCATCGGCGCCGATCTCGTCGGCATAGCTCTGGGTCACGGGCGCGCCGCCGATCATGACCTTGACCTTGGAGCGGACGCTGGCTTCCTTGAGCGCCTTGATGGTGTCGGCCATGGCGGGCATGGTGGTGGTGAGCAGCGCCGAGAGCGCGATGATCTGGACGCGCTTGCCGTTGACTGCGTCGATGAACTGCTCGGGCTTGACATCCACGCCCAGGTCGTTGACCTCGTAACCGGCGCCCTCGAGCATCATCGCGACGAGGTTCTTGCCGATGTCGTGGAGGTCGCCCTTGACGGTGCCAATAGCGACCCGGCCGACCGGTTCGATGCCATGCTCGGCGATCAGCGGCCGCAGCAGGTCGAGGCTGGCATGCATGGCGCGCGCCGCGATCAGCACCTCCGGCACGTAGAACTCGTTGTTCTTGAACTTCTCCCCCACCACGGACATGCCGGCGATAAGGCCCTCGTTGATGAGCTTCTGCGGCGCCACCTTCGCCGCCAGCGCCTGCTGCGTCAGCTCCCGAGCGCGGTCGCGATTGCCGCTGATGATGGCGGCGGCCAAGTCTTTGAGATCCATTGCCTACCTCCTCGTTTTACGGCGAGACTGTGCTTTCTGCGCTGGCGCTGGGTTCACCTTCCGCCGGCTTTACTTTCCCCCGGAAGCAGCGCCGCCAACATCATGGCATCGGCGAAGCGCAGGTGGAACTCCGGCTTGCGCGACAGCTCTACATACTCCACCCGCTGCGCAACCTCCTCTGCCCGATCGCGCATCGAGCGCGCGGCTAGCCCCAGCTTGGCGCCGACCCCGGCCGCGTTGCCGATGGATCGAATCCGCTCCAGCGACAGCGCCGGTATCAACCCCACCGCGACCGCGCTCTCGCGCTTGACGTAGTTGCCGAACGCGCCCGCCAGCAGAATCTCCTCGACCTGCGACGCCGCGACTCCCATCTCCTCCAACAGGATGTCAACGCCCACGTACAGCGCGCCTTTGGCGAGTTGAAGCTGACGCACGTCGCGCGCGGTCAGGGTCAGCGGCTGGCGGTCCTGGGTCTGGTGCGGCCAGGCGATGGTGAACTCGGGGCGATCGTCGCCGCCGGTGATGCGCCGCCCGATGGGCTCGGGCAGCTCGTGCGCGCGCGAGGCGCCCATCATGCGCCCAGTCTCGTCTATCACGCCGATGCGGCGCAACTCTGCGACCGCGTCGATGAGCCCCGAGCCGCAGATGCCGACCGCGGCCGCGCCGTTGAGCGTGGTGAAGGAAACATCGTCGTCAATGGTGACCGAGTCGATGGCGCCCGAGGTCGCCCGCATGCCGCGCGAGATGGTCGCGCCCTCGAAGGCGGGCCCGGCAGCGGTGGAGCAGGCGATGATCCTGCCGCCGCCAGCGACGACGACCTCGCCGTTGGTGCCGATATCGATGGCGACGCGCAGAGCGTCACCGTGGTCGAGGTCGGCGGCAAGAATAACGCCAACGGTGTCGGCGCCGACGAAACCGGCGATATTGGGCAGAACGTAGCAGCGCCCGGCGGGATGGATGCTGACGCCGAGCTCGGCGGCGGGCAGGCGCTGGGCCGAGGTGACGGTGGCGACGTAGGGCAGCACGGCGAGGTTGGCGGGCGGCAGTCCCAGCAGCAGGTGATGCATGCACGTATTGCCGACGAAAGTCACGTCATAGACCTGCCGGGGGTCGATGTGAGCCGTGCGGCAGCATCGGCCGATGATATCGTTGATGACCCCGACCACATCGCGGCGGAGAAGCTCGAGGCCGGTGGCGTGCTCAGTCGTGAACTGGATGCGGCTGACGACGTCTTCTCCGTGCGCCACCTGGGCGTTGGTATCGGAGGCGACGGCGAGCTGGCGTCCGGTGGCGAGGTCGATCAGGTAGCCGACGATGGTGGTGGTGCCGATGTCGAAAGCGACGCCATAGAGCGCATCGGAGGTGTCGCCCGGCTCGAGGGCGATGAGATCGCCATCGGAGAAGGTCGGGGTGACGCGCCAGGCAGCGCTGCGGAGAATGCCTGCCATCTCGCGCATCAGCGGTAAAACGCAGCGCGCCTGAGGCCGCCCTGCCGCGCGCAGCAGGCGCTCCAGATCGCCGCGCTGGTCGTCGAGGGAAGGCGGCGGCACATCAACACAGGTCTTCGCGACCGCGGGATCGAGGATGAGATCGCGGGCGATGCCTTCGACCAGGATGCTCTGCTCGATGCGGCGCGACTGCGGCGGGATATAGACCCTCAGGTCAGCCTGCGGACGGCAGCGGCAGGCGAGGCGGATGCCGGCCTGCACCAGGTCCGGGCCGAGGAGCAGCATCTCTTCGGCGGTTGGCGGCGGGGCGGGGCCAACGATCTTGATGCGGCATTTGCCACAGCGCCCCTCGCCGCCGCAGGGCGTTTCCAGAGCGATCTCGGCCTGTTCGGCGGCTTCGGCGACCGATGCGCCAGGGCTGACGCTGATCTGGCGCTTGTCCGGCAGGAATTCGATCGCAATCTCTGGCATTGGCGAATGAAAAGGGCGCAGGCGGCCTCATGCCCAGGCAAGAAGTGGTCGGGGATTTCCCGCGCCGCGCGATGACGGCGGCGCGCCGCGCGAACGCATCGAGAACCGCCCAAGTATGACGCTATGCGCCTTCCTGCGCCGTCAGGTAGGAAAGTTGCTTCTTGGCTTCGGGATGACCGGGCTGGAGCTCCAAGATGCGCTCGAAGTGGCCGCGCGCCTCATCGTAGAGACCGAGCATGCAGCAAGTCTTTGCGAGGTAGAGCAATGCGTCCACGGAATCCGGCCGACGCTCGGCGGCCACTTTCAGCTCGGCGAGTGACTCATCGAACATGCCGATAAAGCCATAGACCAGGCCCAGCCCGATGCGCGCGTCAACATGATCCGGCTGACGCTCGAGCACGTAGGTGAACTCGGCGATCGCCTGGTCGTACTCGCCGACGTTCCTGTGGGTGACGCCTCGCTGGTAATGCTCGTCGAGCTCTTGGGACGCCATGCTCACCGTCGCCGCCCGCGCCGGGTGACGGCTCACAGGCCCGAGGCGCCCCCTAGCACCTCGCCCGGCCCAGGCTTATGTCCGCGGGCGTAATCCGCACCCGACATCAAACGCCCGCCTTCGGGCTGAACCTCCGTCAGCAGGACTGCGCCGGCACCGGCCAGAACCAGCAGCCCCTCACCTGAGGTTTCAACTATCTGCCCCGGAGTTCCTTCCTCAAGCCCCGGCTTTTCCACGGCGCGCGCCCGCAGCACTTTCAGCCGCTTGCCGCGGTGGCGGGTGAATGCGCCGGGTGTCGGATTGGCGCCCCGCACCAGGTTCGCGATCCGGGCCGCGGGCAGATTCCAATCGATCTCGGCGCGGGCGCGACCGAGGGCCGGGGCGTAGGTCGCCTGGCTCTCATCCTGCTTGATGCGCGGCGCCATGCCCTTCTCGATCAGCTCCAGCGTCTCGACCAGCACGTCGGCGCCAAGGCGGGCGAGCTTGCGCTCGAGGTCGGCCACATTGTCGTTCGCGTCGATCGGCAGCGCGCGCTGAAGGATCATGTCGCCGGCGTCCATGCGCTCGTCCATCCAGATGGTGGTGATGCCGGTCTCGGTCTCGCCATTGATGAGGGCGTGATGGATGGGCGCGGCGCCGCGATAGCGCGGCAGCAAGGAGGCGTGAACATTGACGCAGCCGCGCGAAGGCGCAGCGAGCAGGCTCGGCCCAAAGATGTGGCCGTAAGCGGCGACGGCGAAGATCTCGGCCCCCAGGGGCTCCACCAGGCGCACGAATTCGGCCGAGTTGGGATCCTCGGGCGCGTGGACTATCAGTCCGTGCTCCTGCGCGAACCCCTTGACCGCCGACTCGCGCTTCTGCAGCCCCCTGCCGGCCGGACGATCGGGCTGAGTGACCACGGCCAGCAGCTCGTGAGGCGAGGCGGCGAGGGCGCCCAGGATGGTCGCGGAGAAAGGCGTAGTTCCGAAAAAGACGATGCGCATGGTGTGCTCCGGCCGGCTGTCTTATTGACGCTCGCGTAATAGATTGACGTTTCAAACCCCTAATAGCGAGCGTCAAGTCCCCTCGTCCGGCGTAAACCAGATATGCGAGCTTGAATGAGGCTCGTATGGGCGGCCGGGCTCATTCCTCCGCGGCGGTGTGCGACGCCTGCCGCGCCTCGAACACCTTAAGCGCGTCCTCGAGGGTGGTCTGCACCCGCTGCTGCGGGTCTTCCTGCGCGGCGTCGCCGACCAGCCAATGCAGAGTCGCGGGGTTGACGCGATCCACGAAGAGCACGCCCTCGAGATGGTCGATCTCGTGCTGAAGCACGCGCGCCAGCAGATCCTGAGCTTCAATGGTGATGGGATGGCCGCGCAGGTCCGTCGCCTTGACCACCACTTGCTCGGCCCGCTGAACGTCGCCGTACAGGCGCGGCAAGCTGAGGCAGCCCTCGACCGCTTCGACGAGGCCCGTGCTTTGCTGGATTCGCGGGTTGACGACCGCCACCGGGCCCTCGCCCACATCGTAGATGATGAGGCGCAGCCCGCACCCGACCTGCGGCGCCGCCAGCCCAAGACCGCCCGCCCGCTCCAGGCAGTCCATCATGCGCTCGGCGACGTCGCGCACCTGCGGCGTGACCTTCTTCACCGGCTGGGCCTTGCGCCGCAGCACCGGGTCGCCATAGCGGATTATCTGGTTCGTTTCACTCATACGCTATACGGTCGGACGACGGACCACATATACATTTTATCAGACCGGAGCCGACGCAGTCCATCACACCAGTGACATTGGGTCCATGTCAGTCACAACCGTCACGCCGGGGGGGGCATGGGCGGCGGCGAGGCCGGCGCGCAGAGCATCGCGGATGCCCTGCGGGCTCGGCGCCTTGAGCAGCAGGTGCCACCGGCTGCGACCACGCAGCCGCGCCAGCGGCGCGCGCGCCGGGCCGAGGATTTCGACGCCCTCGATGGCGGCCTCGACGCACGCCTGGGCGAGCGAGTCGGCGTGTGCGCGGGCCACGGGCTCGGTCGGCGCGCTGACGATGACGTTGCAGAGATGGCTGAACGGCGGGTAGCCATGCTCGCGGCGCGCTTCGATCTCCTGGGCGAAGAAGGCTTCATAATCCTGGGCGCGCGAGGCGGCGATGGCATAGTGATCGGGCGAGTAGGTTTGGATGATGACCCGGCCCGGCTTGTCGCCGCGCCCGCAGCGGCCCGCGACCTGCGCCAGGAGCTGGAACGCGCGCTCACCAGCTCGAAAATCGGGCAGGTTGAGCGCGACGTCCGCGCACAGGACGCCCACCAACGTCACCCCGGGAAAGTGGAAGCCCTTGGTCACCATCTGCGTGCCCACCAGCACGTCGGCCTCGGCGTGGCGGAAATCCTCGACGATGCGCACCACCGCGCCCTTGCGGCCCGTGGTGTCGCGATCCATGCGCGTCGGGCGGGCCTGGGGGAGCAATCGCACCAGCTCCTCCGCCACGCGCTCGGTGCCATAGCCCGCGAATTCGATGTTAGCCCCGCCGCAGCGGGCGCAGGTCGTGGGCCCCGCATCGCTCAAGCCGCAGTGATGACACTCGACGGCGCGTCGCGCGCGATGAAAGACCAGGGCGACGTTGCAGTGCGGACAGCGCGCCACCTCGCCGCATTCGGGGCACAGGACGACGGTCGCATATCCGCGGCGATTGAGGAAAAGTATGATCTGCTCGCCGCCGTCGAGCGCCTGCTTCATGCAGTAGACGAGGCGCGGGGTGAAGATCGACACGCGCCTGGCAGGGAGCTTGTCGCGGCGAACGGCCCTCGGCAGCGGCGCGCGCCGGCCCGGCTTGGCGGCGTAACGGCGCGCTGCGCCGCGCAGGTCGAGCACCTCGACGACCGGCGGCGGGCGGTTGCCGATCCTGCCGGGCAGGGTCAGGAGCGCAAACTCGCCGCTGCGAGCGCGATGGAAGGACTCGACGCTGGGCGTGGCGCCGGCGAGCAGGACGACCGCGTCTTCCAGCCGAGCCCGTTGCAGCGCCGCTTCCCGCGCGTGATAGCGCGGCGGCGAGTCCTGCTTGTACGATGGGTCATGCTCCTCGTCAAGGACGATCAGGCCCGGCCGGGGGCAAGGCGCGAACACAGCGGAACGGGCGCCGATGATGACACTCGCCTCGCCAGCGTGGATGCGCCGCCATTCGTCGGCGCGCTCAGCGGGGCTGAGGGCGCTGTGCATGACGGCGACCTGCGCGCCGAAGCGGCCGCGGAAGATGCCGATCGCCTGGGCGGTGAGGGAGATTTCGGGCATGAGGATGATCGCCTGCCGGTCAAGCTCGAGCGCGCGCTGGGCAGCGCGAAGGAAGACCTCGGTCTTGCCGCTGGCGGTGACGCCGTGGAGCAGGAATGTCTGTGGCCGTCCCGATTCGAGAGCGGCGGTCAGAGCGCAGACAGCTCGCTTCTGATCGGCGGTGAGAGTAGGCGCGGGGTGACTCAGGACCTCGGCGTCTTCCCACGGCGCCCGGCGCAGGGAACGGCGCGTCAGCCGCACCAGGCCCTTATTCGCCAGCGCGCGAACGACATCGGCAGTCGTCTGCGAGCGCACCGCTAAGCGGTTGATCTCAATCGGCGCGCCACCCGACAGCAGCGCGTCCAGAACCGCAGCCTGCTTCGGCGCGCGGCGCCGCAGTGAATCGGCCGCCTCTCGCACCTCGCGCGCCGGGCGCACCAGCTCGGCCATGGTCGCCGCCAGCGGCCGTCGCGCCAGAATGGGCGCCTCGACCTCCAGCACCCCGGCATCGCGCAGGCTGCGCACGGCCTCCGCGCCGGCCTCCCTCTCAAGGCGACGCAGCGAGACCTCGCCGCCCGATTCGCGCACCATGGCGATGGCCGCGGCGCAGTGCGGGCTCTCGCGCGCCAACCGCCTGACCGCTTCGGAATCCACCGGCGCCGCCAGCCGCGCCCGCCGCGACAGCCGGGGGCTGCCAGGGGGCAGCACCGGTTGGAGCGCCTCCCCCAGCGCGCAGAGGTAGTACTCGCTCATCCACTCAGCCAGGTGGATTAGCGGCAGGGGCAGCGCCGGCATGTCGCGCAGGACCTTGCGCACGAGCTTGAGCGGACGCAACTGCGGCTCGCCATGCAAGCGCACGACGAACCCAGGCACGTCGCGCGCGCCCAGAGGCGCTACCACCTGGCAGCCCACCTCGATGCGCGTGACTAACTCCGCCGGCACTTCATAGGTGAAGACCTGGTCGAAGGGTCGTCCGGGGTTGGGGAGTACGTCGGCGCAGTACATGGGAGGAGCATCCACAGATATCGGAGATTACGCAGATCAGACTACGCGTTGACCAGTGCTCTGTCAATCATGTTGTGGCTGATTGCTCGCAGCGGAATTACCGCTGTCTAGTGCTTTCTTGCACATCTGTTGTTACATTTCACCCTCACCTCAATGGCTAGGCCTGAAGGCCGCCACGGCGGCTCCGACTGCGTCGGAGCTTAGCCGTCCTCTCCCGCCTGCGCGGGCATCGTACGGCAGGCGAGACGCCTGCCCTACCGCACGATCGGTAGCCCAGCCGTCTCGGCTGCGCGTCCGCCTTCGCGGACGACGATTCAGCCTTCGTAGCCGAAGCTACTTCGGCGAAGTGGGCAGTTCCGCTCCGGCGGACGAAGGCGTCGGCGGGCGAAGTTGCCCTGGCAGGGAGAGGAGG
>Ga0315280_10001593_pt1 | contig 38604 bp, 35 predicted proteins | sample YL17G06_40_MG_FD_203697 | JGI IMG/M metagenome (GOLD analysis project Ga0315280, IMG submission 203697) | Sediment microbial communities from Yellowstone Lake, YNP, Wyoming, USA - YL17G06_40 | ecosystem: Environmental > Aquatic > Freshwater > Lake > Sediment | place: USA: Wyoming | collected... | reverse complement strand
TGCGTTGAAATTGCCGACGGCGTTAAGAGCGACGCTGAGGTTTTGAGGGCGTCGGCTTTGGACGAGGCGCAGACTGAGTTTTGGACGTATCTCGTATTCTCTGTGGTGGGCGTTGCCGTGTTTGTTGCTGCTTTGGCGCTTGTTTGGCGACGGTTCAAGCATAGCCATGTTGGGAAGGTGTTTGGCATGAGGCCTGAGGTGGCGCGTGATGAAGCTTGAGGATTATAGGGCTGTTTTTGTTGCTGTGGGCTTGATTGGCGTTCTGCTTTTTGCTTCCCCGGTTCTGAGCTTGGTTGTGCGGTTGCCGGGTGGTGAAAGGTTTTCGGAGCTTTCGGTTTTGGGGCCGGGGCACATGGCTGAAGACTATCCGTTTAACGTTAGGGAGAATGAGAGCTACCTGGTCTACGTTGGTGTTGGCAACCATTTGGGTTCTTCGGCGTATTATGTTTTGTATGTGAAGTTTAGGAACGAGACTGAGCCTTTGCCCAACGCGACGGCTGGGACGCCGAGTGTTCTTGCGCCTCTTTACACGTATCGTATGTTCGTCGAGGACGACAGTAGCGGCGAGGTTCCTTTGACGTTTTCGTTCTCCAACGTGTCTTTTTCTAGCAACCAATCTAATGTTGGGAATCTTGTGATAAATGGAGTTTCGTCCAGTGTCAACAAGTCTGTTTCTTGGGATGCGGTGAACAGCGGTTATTATTATCAGCTTTTCATCGAGCTTTGGATTTACGATCCAGTGTCAAACGGGTTCGGTTATCATAATCGTTTCGTCAACCGTTGGCTTAACATGACGGCTTCTGTTTGACACGTGGTTTGTAGCATGCGGACCAAGAGTTTGAGGTAAGTGGACCTTGTTGCTGCGGTGTTACAGTCACACACGCTTGATAATTCCATGCTTGGTTTTTTTTGCAGGACACAATCGAATCGTAGGAGACGTGACAGCTATGATAGCATCGCCGCCCGTGCGCAGAGCTAAGCCTGAGAGGTTTATTGTGCTAGGTTTTCCTTCGTATGATTTGGCACGCGAGGTATGGAGTTTCAATTCCGAAGAGAATAATACCTGAAACTACTGAGATGCGTGTGTCTTCAACAGGATTTCGAATAGAGGAATGGGAGGGATTTGGCGTTGAGAACGATTTTGGGCGTCGGAGCACACCCTGATGACATGGAGTTGGGATGTGCAGGAACTTTGGCACTGCATGCACTGAGAGGAGACAAGGTGTACCTTCTCGTCCTGACAAGAGGAGAAGCTTCTGGTGACCCTGAAGTGAGAGAGCGGGAATGCAAAGAATCCGCCCGAGTCCTAGGCGCATGCGATCTGTTCATTGGAGGTTTGCCAGATACGGGAGTTCATGATGCGAGAGAAACCATCGATGTCATCGAAAACATTCTGAACAAGGTGAAGCCTGACGTTATTTACGCCCCATCAAGCAAGGACACTCATCAGGACCACCGAAATGCTGGCTATGCGGTATTGTCCGCAGGTCGGCGATGTCGGAGTATACTTCTATATGAGGGGGCTAGTACACAGAGAGACTTCAACCCCCAAGTCTTTGTAGACATAAAAGAAACGATTCAGACGAAGCTCAATGCAACACGGGTTTTCGGTTCACAGGTGGGAAACCACGGAATGTATTCAAAAGCTATGAAGGCAGTTGAAGGACTTGCCAAGTTTCGAGGCTATCAAGCCGGAGTAGAAGTGGCAGAGGCCTTTGAAGTAGGCAAGTTCATTTTTGAAGTCTAAACGTCTCACGGTCAGGAATACTGATTTGTTTTGTCAGAATTTCGGAGAACTTCTTGACGCATGCGTTGCTTTCTGCAGGGCAAACAGAGATAAGAATGGACTCGAACACGTGAGGAAGAACAGATACAGGCTTTCGGATTATGCAAGTGCCTTCCACGAGCAATGTGGAACACTCACTCCTTCTGTAAAGAAACGCTTGGAAGAGTTGAAAAGTGGAAATTGCATTGTTTTGATGACGGCTCATCAGCCAAACTTGTTTCCATACAGCGGAGTGTTGCGCAAAGCCACTTTGAATTCCGTGCTGGGAAAGAAGCTTGAAGGGCTGCTGGGAATTCCTGTTGTCAATTTCTTCGGGATTGCAGATCAAGACTTCACGGATGACAAATGGGTCAGGTCTTGTGAGCTTCCTGCTATTCGGAGAACTGGTGGGTTGTTGTCTATAGAAGTGAAGCTTCCTGAGAAGTTGATGTTGAACAAGGTGCCGAGGCCTTCGCGTGATCTGCTGTCGCAGTGGAAGTCTGAAATTGAGAAATGGCTCAGTGAGGCTGTCAGGTCAGTAGAAAGGCTCTGCAGGAAGTTGGGGTTTCAGGAAGCATGTTCAGTTTCTTCTGCGTCAGTGTTAAATGAAAATCTGGCTTCCTTTTGGAGGATTGCCGAAGATTGTTGGGAACGCTCGAAGACTTACTCTGACTTTAATGGCTTCGTGATGTCAAGAATCGTGAACGATGCGTGGGGGTATGACACGATTTTTGCGCGGTTCTCGGAATGCCAGCAGGTCTTCGTTGACGAGTTCTGTTATCTGCTTTCTCGTTTCAACGATTATTCGCGGCTGTTGAAGGACGCAAATGAGATCACGCAAAGCGGTGGGATAACCGGCGCCGTTTCAGACCAAGAGCCTTTTTTGGCTCCCTTCTGGTATCACTGCTCTTGCGGGAGCAAGGCTAAGTTGTTCTTAAAGGAAAGGGACGGGTCTTTGTTTGGGAATGGAAATTGCGTTCGTTGCCAAGAGCGTTATGAGCTGGATTTTGGCGATCCAGACAATCCTGACATACTAGGCATAGCCTCGCAGATATCAGCAAGAGCGATCCCAATGGCGCTAGTGTTTTTCACCGGTTTGCAGCCTTCTTGCTATGTTGGAGGCGTTGCTGGTGCAGGATACTTGGTTGAGGCTCGGAGTGTTGCAGAAGGACTTGGAATGCTCTTTCCACCGATTGCTGTCTGGCGACCCCGCGACAAATATGCTGGCGTTGGACAGGTGGAGGCTTTGTTAGAGCTTCGGCGGGTTTGTACTGATTCAGGGGCTCGGAATTTTTCCGAGGCTAAGGATCTGCTGATGTCTCGAATCTCCGAGATACATGAGCGTCTTAACGAGATTGAGGCGTCAAAGAAGAGCCTGGTCGAGAAACTGAGGAAGAGCCCAAACAATGAAGAGTTGAAGGAAAGGCTCAGATCTGTGTCGATGGGTCAAACTGAAACCTGCAGGTTGTCTCATCTTTCAGAGACCCACCGTGAATTGAAGATCATTGAGAATGCCTTGACTGTTTCGAGCTTGATACCCAGCATAATAGATTATGCCGTGAACGTTGGGTTGAAGGAAACAAGCGACCAATGGATGCGACACTTAGGCGAAAAAGGCAGCTTACAAAGCGACGTCTGCTTGGAATCCGTTCTGAGCAGGAATAAGAAGCTAGACTCGGCATTGTGGAAAGTTTAGAATTGTTATAGAACTATCTTACTTGAATGTTTAAATTCACGAAAACTATATCCATAACCGAATCTTGGTTTAAACCACGACAGGAGAAGGCTTGTCTTTTGAAGCATTCAAGGATTGACGCTGCTCAACTGCGAGCACATCCCAGTTCTTCATTGGGAAAAAGGCCCTTGAGAATGGGAAGAGGTGCCTTGCTGAAGTCTTACGGGAATGCTCGAGTAGCGGGTCAATTCGTCGAGAAAGACTGTCAGAAGCTACCTTCGGGTATGGATGAAGGTGTCGGTTCAAAGCTTTCGACTGTCTCGGTCGTGATTCCTGCTTACAATGAAGAAAAAACTGTGGGTTCGGTAGTTCAACGTGCCCATCGGGTCTTACGGGATCTTGAGATACCGTATGAGATAGTTGTTGTGGATGATGGATCTACCGATGAAACTGCTAGAATTGCGTTGCAGAGTGGTGCGGTTGTTATTTCCAACGGCGTTAACCGTGGGAAAGGGCATTCACTTTGTATGGGCATTGAGAAGTCGAGGGGTTCCATAGTGGTCACGATGGATGCTGACGGTTCGCATCAGCCTGAGGAGATTCCGAAGCTGCTGTTTCCGATTCTGAGGGTGAGCCCTCGTACAGATGCTGTTATTGGTTCACGTTTTCTCGGAGAACTGGAAGAGTCTGCGATGAGTAATCTGCATTTTGTCGGCAACAAGATGATCTGTTTGGTCTTGAGAATTCTCACGGGGAAATGGGTCACTGACAGTCAATCGGGCTTCAGGGCTTACCGACGTGAAGTATTCGATAGCGTGAGGATCAAGTCAAAGGGTTTTGATATTGAAACCGAAATAACAATCAAGGCTTTGGTCAATGGTTTCAATCTTGCAGAAGTTCCAATAACATGCAGGGGAAGAGCTGACTCAGTTTCGAGGCTTAACACTTTCACAGATGGGTTTGCCATCTTTAGAACAATTTTTGAATCTGCGCTGAGTGGGCCCGTCCATTCGTAAATCTGATGCATGAAGATCCAATGGAGGATGGCTGTTCTGAGCCGAAAGGATCTAAGGGTTGCAGTCATCGGACTAGGCAAAATGGGTTTGGTTCATTCATGCATTCTGAATGTCTTGCCGAATGTCAGACTCACAGCTGTGTGTGAAAAAAGCGGTATGACGCGTAGATTTTTCAGGAAACTGTTCAAGAATGCACGTGTGCTTGATGACGCGGAGAAGCTTTCGTGCCTTGATCTTGACGCGGTGTACGTGACCACCCCTATACCTTCTCATTTTGCCATTGCGAAACTTCTCTACTCAGAAGGGGTAGTGCGGAACATTTTTGTTGAGAAAACTCTCGCATCGAGTTACGAGCAAGCTAAAGAATTGTGCACGCTGGCGCATCGTTTCGGGGGAACGAACATGGTCGGCTACACAAGAAGATTTGGTGTGACATTCAACAAGGCCAAGGCTCTATTGGCTGAAGATGCTATAGGCGAAGTATCCTCTTTCAAGACATACGCCTACTCTTCAGATTTCGCAGAGAGCGGTGAGGGCAGAATAGGGGGTTCTAGAGGTGGGGTTCTCATGGACTTAGGTTGCCACGCTGTGGACTTGGCCTTGTGGTTCTTCGACGACTTAGACGTTGAGACTGCCAAAATCAGCTCTTCTACTGACGGCGACTCTGGAAATTCCGTCCGCTTTGGAGTCAAGGCAAATGGTCTAGAAGGAGAATTTGATGTTTCATGGTGTATGCCAAACTATCGTATGCCGGAGGTGGGATTTGTTATAAGTGGTTCCAAGGGAATTTTGGAAGCAAACGATGACATCGTGCAGCTGAAACTAAGAAACGAAAAACCAGTATGTTGGTATCGGCATGATCTTAATGACAACGTGAATTTCTGGCTAGGAGGACCCGAATATTTCCGCGAAGACGAATACTTTGCGAATTCAGTGATGAATGACCGCGAGGCTGAGCCGAGCTTTGACACTGCTGCGAAGACAGATCAAATCATTGCCAAACTGAAAAGCAGGGCTGAAGAAAATGAATGACAGAAGAGAAAGAGTGCTGTTGGTAGGTGATAACCCCTTCCATGGCATAAGCCACCTTTCACAGGAAAGAAGCCGAATGAGAGGCGATAACTCGACTCTTGCAGAACAGGCCGCTAACTTAGTCATACTCTCATGTGAGAACGGGGCCGATGGTTTTATGTTCTCAGTGAGTGATCTGACTCTCTCCATTTTGAGAAAGATTAATGAATCTGGGAAAAACGTGTCCCTCGACCTTTACCCAATCGTACCCTACATGTATGAATACGTTAGATTAGCTAATCAGTTGGGAGGAATTCCTGGTTTAGCAAAGAGATTTGCGAAAGAGCTGGTCACATCAAGAAACTTGAAGGCGATCGTCTATGGTTTAGATGGCGCGGCAAGAGCTGACATAACGTCGCTCACTAAAGCTTATCTAGCCTACGAAATCTCAAGGACAAAATCTTCAGCGGGAAAACAAGCGAATCTTCGCTCGATGCTGCTTCACGCAACCATAACAGACATGGCACTGGCTCTCAACATGAATTGGTTGTTCAAGGCGTACGTGGACTTCATGTCAAATCAGCGAATAACTCCGGGGTTCAACACTGGCAACTTCGCGTATCTTGTAAGCAAGTTCAAAGAGTGGGATTTGGACGTGGGCACGATAGTAATAGCTGCGCCATTCAACAAGGTAGGATTTCAGATGAACCCTTCCAGAGAGGAGTGCGAGAAAGTTTTGGAAATTCTTCCTGAACCTACAGTAATAGCGATTAGCATATTGGCAGCTGGCTATCTTAAGCCTTTGGAAGCTGCAGACTACATAGCAATTCTACCCAATATCAAAGGCGTTGCAATAGGTGTCTCAAAAGAGTCTCATGCGCGTGAGACGTTCAAATTCGTCAGGATGCGCCTGACGAGATAGTATCGGCTGGATGCGAAGTTTACATTAGTGCATCAAACCGTTGTTTAGGTTGGAGATCGTTCAAGCGTGCATTCAGTGTTTCAAAGCACAGGTAAATTGTGTTTGAGGCCATTATTCGCATGAACATTTTTCAGGTTGATGTGGAACACTTCTACTGCGATCACGTTGTCGATGTCAAGAAATCTGAAAACCTTAAAGATTGGCAAGAATATCGAGAGAGAACGCTTTGGTCCACAAAAAGAATACTGGGCATTCTTGAAAAGAAGAAAACCACTGCCACTTTTTTCATTCTGGGGTGTGTAGCTGAGAGGTTTCCAGAGTTAGTCGAAAGGATAGAATCGGCTGGTCATGAAATTGCCTCACATGGGTACTGGCATGTTCTTGCTACAAAACAATCACCAAGAATGTTCGAAGAAGATCTAAATGAATCTCTCCTGGTGCTAAACAGGCTTAGTCACGATAGGGTGATTGGCTATAGAACCTGCAATTTTACCTTAGTGGAAAGTACGTCATGGATAATAGACATTCTCAAGCACCACGGACTGAAATATGACTCAAGCATCTTTCCATTCAAAACGCAGACCTATGGAGTACCAGACGCCCCTTTGTTGCCTTATCACATTTCGTCGCGAAATATAAAAGCAGATTCTTCCGAAGAAAGCTTCTTGGAATTTCCTTTATCAGTTTATAGGCTTCCTATTATCAGCAAAAACATACCGATTGCCGGAGGATTCTATTTTAGATTCATGCCTTATTGGTTCGTCAAATCATTTATCAGGAGACTGAACAAGGAAAGGAAGCCTGCAATATGCTATATTCACAATTGGGAGCTCGACCCATATCAACCAAGAATCAAGCAGTTGCGAACCCAGCTATACCATTATTGGAATTTATCTAATACTCAGAATAAGCTGGAGAAATTGCTAAGCGATTTCAATTTCATCTCCAATCGAGAATGGATCGAGAGAGAAGGTTATTGAGTAAGATCTGACTAGACGAAAGTGATGAATATATTTAAGGGTCATGTCTCGGTTCTTTATTGATGACACTTAAGGAGAGCGTTATGGATGGAAGATGAAGATCCTGAGAGACTAAACGAGCGTGAACTAATGGATTTCTTTGGTTACAAGGGGAGAATCGGAAGTATAAGACTGAAGCTCCGATTCGTGAGGTCGTGGATACTGCAATCTTTAGCATCAATTTCACCACATCCACACCTTGCAGTTATATTTCAACGAGCGCGGGGAGTGAATATCGGTAAGCATGTATACATTGGTCCTAACGTGTATATTGACTTGCTTTACCCTGAATTAGTAACGATCGAAGATTATGTAAGTATAGGCTGGAGCATGATATTTGCTCATTCCAACCCAAGTTATTCTTTGTATCTCAAGAAACACCATTATCCAAGACAAGTGGCTCCTGTGGTCATAAAAAGAGGCGCATGGATTCCCCCGGGTTCAATCATTCTGCATGGTGTTACAATAGGCGAAAACAGCGTAGTTGCAGCAGGAAGCTTAGTGAGAGAAAACGTAGAACCTTACAGTTTAGTTGCTGGGCGACCTGCAAAATTCGTCAAGAAACTGACCAAAAAGAAGTAAGGCGAGTCTGTTGGCGCACGCCTAGGATGACAAGATGGACACTATAAAGTTATGTCTGATAACCCCCGAATTCTTGCCTATCTGGGGGGGTGCAGGCACGTATGCTGTTGAACTGGTTAGACATCTGCCGAAAGACATTGAGATCCATGTCGTTACTCCAAATCGCGAGCGTTTCGACGGCCAAAAAGTATCATCATCTGACTATGACTTTGCGGAGTATTTCGGAAACAACGTTCGGATCCACTTTGTCTCTAGGGCGACAGACACTTTTTTCTACAACGCTCATTTCCAGTCAGCTTGTCTAAAATACGTTCCAAGGCTTGTCAAAAAAGAGGGAATAGACATAGTGCATTATGCGCATCATTTCGCAGGTCTTCTGCTAGAACTTGAGAGGCTCAACATCCCAGCGGTGACGACGATTCATAATACTTTTCAGGGACAAAGAGAAGGAACAAAGATGTCAGGGATGTCTTTTGGGGACTTAGAATTTTCTGAGAAGGCTGAGTACTTGACTTACCCGCTCTTTCGGCTGACGGAAATTATTTACTTTCTAAAGGCAAGAAACTATATCACCGTCTCCAATTGGATGAAGCGCCAGTTACAAAGTCAATACTTGAAATTGAATTATTGCCCGATTTCTGTGACTCATAACTCGGTAGACACAAAGTTGTTTTCTCCAAGCAAAGAAGAAAAGTCGCCTGAAAGAGACCTCATTCTGTTTACTGGTCGTATAATAGCTGCGAAAGGGATAAGATACCTAGTAGAGGCAATACCAAGGGTTCTTCGAGAGTACCCGGAGGCTCTGTTCGTGTTCATTGGAGCTGGCAATTATTCGCCCTATCAGAGATTGCTAAAGGACATGCGCATTCCGGAGGAAAACTTCGCTTTTCTTGGATATCTGAAAGGCTGGAATGAACTGATAAAATATTACAGAGCTTGCAGCGTCTACGTGGCTCCAACAACTTTGTGGGAAAATCTTCCAATTCGAGTCTTGGAAGCGATGGGTTGTGGAGCTCCTGTGATCGCGTCGAATATCTGTGCTCTTCCTGAAGTGATAGACAGCGGTTTGGATGGTATATTAATAACTCCGGGTTCCGTCAATGAGTTGGTCAACTCTATTTGCGCATTGTTAAGTGACCGAAGTCTGCGCAGAAAAATGGGAGACAATGCTAGAAAGAAGGTCCTAAAGAAGTTCGATTGGGACGTAAATGCGATCCATACAGTGAAAGTGTATCAGAGCATTTTAGAACGCGCGCCCTGAAGAAAAGCGGAACACCGAGGTCTATCAGAAGGCTCTATCCAATCTCGGCGCACACTGCGCCTAGCTGTCAGATGCATAATGTCAACCGAGGTTTGATTTGAAGTGGAATGCTCTGTGTACTCCAATCCAGCTTCTAACGGTTCTTCATTTAGAAAGCAGCTCCTTCGAGTGGGCACCGTCAGGCGATCGCCAGCCTATTGGCGCGCGCCGCCGATTTAGTGACCGCCTTCCTTGCACTGAACTCATTAACGAATAAGATTTGGGGTGGCCAACCATGCATATCTGCATGATTACACGGGAATTCCCTCCCACAGAAGGAGGCATAGGGTCTTACGTCTATAATCTTTCGAAAGAGCTGATCAAGAAAGGACATCAAGCTACCGTAATAACCCGTGGTTCATCAAGACAAATCAGAAAAACTGTAGTAGACAGAATAGACGTCTTTGAAGTGCCCTTCATACCCGTGTATCCTTTTCATCTATTAATACATGGGGTTTTCGTTGATAGAGTGTTGAAGTCGATGGAGCCAAAGCCAACACTAATTCACCTACACACACCTCTGGTTCCCGTGATAAAGACATCGATGCCGATGATGATGACGGTTCACACTCCTAGCAAGGTTGATGCGAGATACCAAGAAATGTACAATCTATACTTCATGGCGGCGAAAGTACAGTCTATGTTGATTTATCCGTCAATTGAACTGGAACTAATGAAACGCTCCAAGAGAATAACAACGGTTTCTCGTTCAGTTGCAGAAGAACTTCGTGAATATGGATTGAAGCCGTGTGACATAACCGTTGTAGGAAATGGGGTTGATGAAGAAGTCTTTAGGCCATCCAATGCGGAGGAACAAGGAGACAGATATATTTCATACACAGGCGGTTTGCGTGGACGCAAGGGGCTGTTTGACCTGCTTGATTGTGCCGTGTACGTTGTAAAAGAGATTCCTGACATGAAGTTTGTTATAACAGGCAAAGGTCCTCTTCTGAACATACTCAAAAAGAAGGCGAAAAGGATGGGAATTGAGAAGAACATAATCTTTTCAGGGTTTGTGAAAAAAGACAGACTTATCCAGATTTATCAGAACGCAACTATTCATGTAATTCCTTCTATATACGAGGGATTACCGACCGTTCTATTGGAAGCAATGGCCTGCGGTCGGCCAGTAGTAGCAACGGCTGTCGGAGGAACACCCGAAGTAATAGCGTCTGGCAAAAATGGTTTCCTCGTTCCATCAAGAGCCCCTGAAGAAATGTCGAAGACTGTCTTGAAATTGCTAAAGGAACCACAGCTTCGCAAGGCAGTTGGAACAGCTGCTCGAAGAACTATAGAAGAACATTACACTTGGAGCCGGATCACCGACAATATTCTAAATTGCTATGAAAGCATCATCCAAGATTGAGGTCGCCATTGACATTAGGTTCCAATTGTGTTTTAGGATTTGCAGCGCGCGTTAAAATGTTACGAAAACATCCTGTAGGAACTATGGAGAAAAGAGATAGGGATCATTTTGGTTGATGTTTTGTTCTCGACTTATTGTGTTCGGCGAGCAGAAGGTGGGAAAGGGACAGGAGCAACTAGCGCTGAAAAGGGAAGAAAGCTGAAAAAGTTTCAAGGAAGAAGAATTCTTTGGATAAATCCCGCACCTTTGGATGTGTATCTTTACCAAGCGTCTAGCTTGGAAATTTTGAAGCACATGGAAAAAAAAGGATACACTTCGGTTTTCATCACAACGAGATCAAAGAACGAAGTTCTACTCTCGCGCTCGCTAAATCCAGGGGTGAGCATAGTTTCTGTTCCTTTGAGATCAGTGCCACTTCTCTCGTCTGTTATGTTTGCCATTTGGTGTTTCCTTTTTCTACCTTTCTATATTATTGTCGCAAACCCACATTTCATTATTGCCACTCAGCCAGAAGCATCTATTCTCAGTCTCATACCTAGTCTTCTTTTTTCCAAGGTCAAGAAGAGAAGATTTGTTCTGGATGTTAGAAGTATACCGGTGGAGACTGTTGGATTTCGAGGTTTTCAACAAACGTTGTGGTTTAGTATATCCATTCTTGTGGCCAAGAAGCTCTTTGACGGTATGACAATCATAACTCAACCAATGAGAAATGAAATCTGCAACACCTTTGAAATAGATCCTTGTAACGTGGGAGTATGGTCGTCAGGCGTTAGCACTAGACTATTTAGCCCCGAAAGCTACGCTTCTGACGCGGCAAAACTAAAGAGGAAACTCGGATTGTCTAGTAGATTTGTTGTTTTTTATCATGGAGTGTTCACTGCCAATCGAGGATTAGAAGAAACTGTGGAGAGCATAAAGATGCTTAGACCTGACTATTCTGATGTGGTCCTGTTTCTTCTCGGAACAGGGCCTACAGCTACCAAATTGAAGCATCTGGTTCAGAAGGAAGGTCTTCAAGGAGAAGTTGTTATTCATGATCGAGTAGATTACACGGAAGTCCCGAAGTTTATCGAAATGTCTGACGTGTGCATCGTTCCTCTACCAGATCATCCGTATTGGAGGTCTCAATGCCCCCTGAAGTTGCTGGAATACTTGGCCATGGAGAAGGTTGTTATTGTAACAGACATTCCCGCTCACAGGTCGGTAATTGGTGATGAGAAGTGTGGCATCTATGCCCCGTCGGTAACACCGATCGAAATAGCAAAATCAATCGTTTATGCATATCATAACAAAGAGAAGCTTGCTGAACGGGGGAAATCTGGCCGAGCGATCGTCGACAAAAAATACACATGGGAGAAAGTTGCAGAGGATTTGGAGAGATGTCTTTTATCGATTAATAAAGCGATAGGTTAGGTGAGAGTTTTGGAAAAGAGTAAGTTTCTGCTGTTTCCGTTGATCATCGGCATTATTCTTATGGTTTATTCTTGGGGCCTGAGTTATCCTTTATCGATTGATTCTTCAGGCGACTTTGTTTTCAATCATGTTTCAGTCCTATATTGGTTTAGCCTAGCGTTGACTTTACCGTCAATGTACATGATAGCTGTCACTTCTAAACGCGACTCTCTGAAGTGGATAATGACCGTGGGCATTGTTATGACCATATATTCATTATCCTATTTCTACTACATGGTACCCGGTGGCGATTCACATCATACCACGGGGTTGACGGAATTTTTTATTAAGACCAAAAATCTGGACCCTTCGCAACCAAACCGTGGCTATTTTCAGTGGCCCATATTATTCATTTTAGCCAGCATTGCAACCTCTGTCACTGGGTTGGGGTTACCGACTATCGAATTTCTTTTCTATGCCATCATAGGTTTTCTATGGTCTACGGCGCTTTATGTGTACGCTTCCAAAGCCTCAAAAAATGGTGGCTTCCTAGCAGTAATAGCCTTTTTCATTGTAATGTTCAATTTTCTAAACTATCAATTTGCTCCGTTTTCACTCGCTTTTGGGCTTCTCCTTCTTCTTTTCATGCTCGAGAGTCGACCACGGAGCTCTGCCCTGACAATAGCAATGCTGGTTCTATTTGTGTGCATTACACTCGCTCACGCATTCGTTGCTATCTTCTTTGTTCTTTACCTACTGATACAATACATTGTTAGAAGAGACAAACTGGATGGAAGGCTCTGTCTACTGACTTCGATGATTTATTTCATACTGCAACTCGCCATGGCCCCTGTTGGGTTCGCAAACAGTATTTCGAGCATGATAACTTTATCTTCAGAATACTCTAGTACACTCAAGATTTATCCACCTAGTTCCATCCCGATCGATGCAATTGCCCAAATGCTTTCCAGGACCGTGACAATCACATTTGGTAGTATATGCCTTGCTGGTTTTATTTTATTATTAGTCAAAAGGAAACTGAGAAGCCTAGACAAGGCCATTTTCCTTACTGGGGTAGTTTATTCAGGTGCTGGTATCGTGCTTTTTACTCTCGGCACCCGCGCAATTCCGATAGTTTTCATTCCCGTTTCTCTAGGAGTATCATACCTATTTAAAAGCAAATTTAGACCTTATTTGACAGGGTTGTTCTTGATTTTGTTGAGCCTAGTTGCCTTTTTCCCACTTCACGTTTCGTTTGTTGACTCCCCGATAAACTTCCAAACCAAAGAGGCGCAAACGACGGCAGACTTCATGATTGAGAAATACGATTGGAATAGGGCCAGCGTAATCCTTTCACACGTTAGTGACCACTGGTACATTCTTCCACAGGTCGAGGGGAATTTCATATTCTACGATGACTTCTCATCAGGTTTTCAGAGTCGGAGCATTGAGACCTATGATACGATAATCTATTCTGTTGGTCTTGCAAAAAGCCTTGAGAGGAACAAGTTTTCAGAGGGGAACATATCCAGACAAATATTGGATAGATTTAATGTTATTTATGATTCAGGGTTATCTTACATAGCAGAAAAGCCCAGTTGAACAACGGCGAAACCCTTCAGCCTTGCATGTTCCGAGCCCACACCAAACCCATCTGGTTGAGCGTTAGCCAATTACTGTTTAGAATGCCCGCGTCGTACGGTGGATTTCCTCTGAATTCTCCTTGCAGAACACCCACATTCATGCTTTTCGAGTAGTCATAGATGTCTTGCATGAAGGCTAAAGCGTTTGGCGCTGCGAGATTGGCACCAACCTCTTCCCATATGACCGTCAGCCCGGCGCTAATCGCTTCATCTATTCCTAGGCCGCCTAGTTTGTCGAGGAGAAGCGATTTTGCATTCGCGCTCCCTTTCCAATAGGCTTGTGACCACGCCTCGCTAGGATAAGTGCCGTCGTAGGAATACCAGAGTTCCATGGGATAGATTATGTTCGGCAACGGGATCGGGTTTGCCGCCAGCACCTGTAGATACCACCAAGGAACGCTGTAAACCATGCCGATTAAGTCAGGTTTGATTGCTCTCCACGCATTGATAGCTCTAATGCAAAACTGTCGGTAGGTCTGGACATATTGGTCTTGTGTTATCGTTCCATTGTATACTGTGTCAGCGATGTAGTAGGGGGGTTCGCCCATAGGGGTAACTATGTCGGGTTGAAGGGCCTGTATGATTGCGCCAACGTCTGCTATCCATTTGTCTTGAAGCCCGCTTACGTTTAGTACAACTTCCATTTTGGCATTGTCCCAACCTTCAGTGGGAGCCCAATCCCAAGTGCCTGTTAGACTCATGCAATATTTTATGCTTCTATCCTTCAACCATTGACGCATCTGAAGGTGCTTGGCTTGATATGCTTCGCCAGAATATGGATTTGTCTCGTTGCTCTGCCACCATGCCGGATAGATTATTTCTGCTAGACAGTTTGCACCGTTGTTTTTCAACAGGTCAGCCTCTTCAACTGTGAAATGCCCCCATTCAGGACCCATTGAACCCATCAGCTTGACATTAGATGGATTGTACAAGATTGTCCCAGCGGTTTGAAGTTTTGCGCTTCCGCCCGTGGATGCCAGCGATGAGCTCATTAGTAGTGGTGCAATAAGAAGGGAGCCTATAAGTAACCCGAGACTGCGACGATGGAGAAGAGTCTTCCATGATGTCTGATGCTCCGAAGCATTCGTAGCTGTTCTTCGTAGACTGTTCTGTGACAACAAAGGTAATCCCTTGGCAAGGGAGTATTAAATATTGACATTTAATAAATCTATCCGTAAACGCGTTGAACAGAGATACAGCGAGCAGCAAGTGAAGTATATGCAGATTCTTGATCTGGTGCTTTCACACGTTACTATGAGATGCTACATCTCCGTCAAGTTGAAGGTCACACCGTCGTTGGCGCACGCTGTGGCATATGGTCTCCAAACGCTAACGGTCTCGGTTGCGGGAAGGGCGTTCTATTGAATGTTTTGTATTACCAACAGCCGCGTTCAGCCTCTGGTGGGGTAAGCAACGTTGGTATTGAATTGCCAAGAGCATTAGCCACCGAAGTCAACATCACATATTTTCCGTTCTTTGCTTTTGAAAAAGACCGTTTTGCGCAGCGTCTTGGCATTTATGGAAATCTCCTGGCTGGGAAGTTTGACATCGTTCATTTCAATATAGTACCTGCTTGGTTCAGCTCAATGTGGACTCTTGTCAGACTGAATAAGAATATGCATTCCCGAACAGTTCTCAACGTTCACGGTTTCATCCCTTTGGAGCGTCAATTCAAGCCCGCTAAAGCGCGCGCGCGCGCTGTAGCTTTGGCGCATCCTCGGAAAGTCTATCTATTTGTTGACAAAATTGTTGTGAACTCGCGATATATGCTCAACAAAATAAGCAATTATTACCGGATTGATCCTGGCAAGATTGTGGTCATACCTAACGGAGTAACCTTAGAAAGATTCTCCAGTTGGAATAGGTCCTATAGGCTCGCTGGTTTCCCAAGCATACTCTATCTCGGGGGTTTACATGAAGGAAAGGGAGTAGACGTCCTCATTCGCGCATTGGTCGGACTTAAGTCAGAGCATCCTAAGGTCAAGCTCCACATAGTAGGAGCTGGCCGTACCTTGAGCTATCTTAAGGACTTGTCAGTTCAGAAAGGAATAGAAAGAGACGTGGTCTTTTGGGGGCAAGCTGACTATTCTTCCATTCCAAAGTTTTATAAGGGGGCAGATATTTGCGTTTTTCCATCAAGAATCGAGGCATTTGGCATAACTATTTTGGAAGCAATGGCATCAGGCAAGCCTGTCGTAGCTTCCAACGTAGGAGGCATCCCAGAGATCATATCAGATGGCGAGAACGGCATACTTGTAGAGCCAAATGATCCTGAAGCTTTGTCAAAAGCCATTGTCATGGTATACCAAGACAACGCACTAATGAAGAGGCTGAGCGCGAACGCTCTAGAGACAGCTACTAGATACTCATGGAAAAACATTGCCGAGAAGTACCTGTGTTTGTACAAATATCTGATGAACACCAAGTAGCACAGTTTAGCACTTTCAAATCGCCGACGTTTCGATTAACAACACGTATGGGCGGCGTTGAGAGCGCGCGTGCGCTCATCACGGTTTGCATTCAAACAAGCCTTAATTCGCCATACATTACTGTGGCAAAGTATTAGAAGGATACATTGAAGGTGGCGAACTTGGAGCTAGACCGTATTGTATGCTTCACGTGCGATGTGGAGATAGACCGAGAGGAGGACTTGAGGCATTTTGCTCGAATTATAAAGCTGTTTGATCACTACAATGTTCGGGGCACTTTCTTCGTCATAGTTTCAGCGGAGAATTACCCCCTTCTTGAGGATTTTGATTTATCCTCGCGCCTAGAGAACCACGAGATTGGCCTGCATATTCACTGGGGAGAAAGTTGTAGACCAAATAACTCATACACGAGAGGACTCGACGCTCTTTCCACGATTGTTATAGAAAGAGAGATGAGAGAATGTCTGGAGTATTGCAGAAAACTGAAATTCAGACCGACCAGTTTTAGGGGCGGGGGGCTATGTCAAACCACAGAGGCTTTGAAACTAGTTGCGAAATCAGGGTTTCGCGTTGACAGTAGCGTTGCAGCAAAGTTGAACGAAAAGAATGGATGGTTTCAGAAACACACGCGCGTGCCATATCGATCTTGGTATTTCCCAGGCAAGGAGAACTACGACGTCCCTGCATCAGATGCTGATGACAGAATGGGCATCCTAGAGATACCAGTTACTCGTCTGATCCCTTCACTCAGGAAATGGTCTCCTTACACACTTGACGCAAGCGCGACACTTGTCTTCAAGATAATTGTGAATGAATGGCTGTTTAGGTCACGTTGGGAACATCCCTTGGTAATCGTGCCACTCTTCCATAGCTGGAAGGAATCGCTTCAAGGCTTGGGGCACTATGACCGATTTCTCAGGAGATTGCGTAGGTCAATGTTCTACTTGATGAACAAGGGGTTTGTTCCGCTGAAAACCAGTGAAGTACGTGACATAGTGGAATAGAACAACGCGACGTCAATGGTCTCAGAAAATATCTGAATCTCCGGATGTTACGTGTCAATATTTTGCGTCTTTGTATCGTTGGAAAAGAACTTTGGAGTTGATTCGAGCTGTCAACCTACCGCGATATCAGTACAAAGCTAGATGCACGCGCCCGCTGTAGGGATCTGGGATTACCGTTTTCTCAAGATTGTGAGACACAAATAACCAGAATCAGAAAACCTTTGTTCATGCTCAGACTTATTTGATTCATGCCCCAATTTAGAGAGTGCGCGCGTTAGAAATCGAATTTGTCCGCGTGGGAATCATGAACCTTGAGAAACTTAGAGCTCTTGTGGTCGAAGTAATAGATAGACTTCCAACGAGACTACAAGGTGTCGTGTATGAAACCATAGCCGCAACCAGGTATCTTGTCTTTAGAATAAGACTGGCACGTTATGCTTATGGAAGCACTCATAAGAACATTCCAGATCCCTCAAGAGTTTATTGGATTTCTCCAAAGAGAATCGTATACCATACGAATTATCTGAAGAATAGAGATGCAGAAACAGTACCTTTTAGTGATAGAGTTTTTGGTCCTGAGATGCGTGGGCAAGTTGTCGACGGTAATTGGGACATAACCAATTGGAAATTCACTGATCTCGGGGTTTATCAAGCCTTTCAAAAGAGGATAGAACAGGGCATGGAATGGGAGGATACAGAGTTTTACAGGGGAGTCCTCAGACAAGCTGAGTCGGGAAAATCTGTATGGAGCATCAAAAATAGAGATGATCTTGATAGACGGTGTCGGTATCTTGACTCACTGTATGAAAGTATAAAAAATGAAGGATACAGACTCAACCGGAATATCCATTACAGCGCGGCCGCTAAAAACACTGCGTTTGATGAAATTGACGTGAATATCGGAAGAAACGGGGAATATCTATTTCAAAACGGAGTACATAGACTTTCCATAGCGAAAATACTTGGAGTCAAATGTGTGCCCGTAATGGTTTTCGTTCGTCACAAGAAATGGCAGGATTTTAGAGAATTCGTGATTTCCTATTCCAAACGACAGCCAACACATAAACTATATCAGCCAATAGTCCACCCTGATCTTGCCGACATACCCTATGATAGAGATGCTCATGATTGTGAAGACCTCATGAAGTCGATTGAGCACCACTTGGGAAAAAGCAAAGGCGTCATGCTTGATGTAGGCGCAAATCTAGGCTTCTTTTGTCACAAGTTTGAGGATTTAGGCTACCAATGCTATGCTGTTGAGAAGGATATTGCTGCATTTCAAATATTGGAGAGAATAAGAATTGCTGAAAACAAACGATTCACGGCAATCAACAGATCGATATTTGAAGTAGAGCTTGTGAGAAAAATGAAATTTGACGTCGTACTAGCCCTAAACATATTTCACCATTTCTTAAAAACAAAAAAAGGCTTCTCTCAATTAAAAGATCTGTTGAAAAATCTGAAGGTGGATGAGCTGTTCTTTGAGCCGCATCGATATGAAGATGGTCAGATGAAAGATGCTTACGTAAACTATACTGAAGCTGAATTCGTCGACTTTCTATTGCGATATGCATCCCTGAGGAAATCCGAGGCTATATACACTGCAACAGACGGACGAACCGTTTTCAAATTGTCCAAGTAGTCGCGCGCGCGATTACGCCGAATATTCAATTGTTCCAAAGGATTTAATGTTGCCGCTCGTATGCGACAACCCTTGCGCGCTGGTTGAGAGGCTAATTAAGACCAGTAGAACCAACACGAACGGTAATTTCTCCATTATGACCGTGCTCCAATAAAGTGAATAACAAGTCTTGACAAACCTTATTGTCTACCTGAACAACTCGGATACACAAACCAGACCACATAAAAAAACAAAAAAAAGCAAATACACTCGAGAACTCCCAACCAGTTCAACATAGTAAAAAAACCATGCGTTGCAAAATGCGGAAAAGCGCCCTAGCATGTCTCTAAAATGGTCAAAATGGTATCTATTGCTTTTTTAGGGGGTTCGGAAATGGAAAACCCCGCTTCTCGAAAGAGTTGTCGGGGCTTCCCCATGATTTATCTCCCTCAAGACGGCCAAGATTTGTCCATCAAACAAGCCCATACAGAACGCGAAGAGGCAAAAGAAGAATAAAAACCATTTAAAACAATTTCGGGACAGCGCGCGCAGGGGAAGCGATGACCAGTTCTGAAGAAGCAGCGCACGTATGATGCTTTGCAAATTCGGAATGTCGGATTTGCTAGAAGTGTCTTAAGTAGTGACGTGAGGCGCGCGCACGCACATAGATTAGAATCTGGAGCGAGCGCGATTCAGATTCGCGAGCACTAAGTCCAATGGTTTTAGAAGGTAGGATGGCATATGAGTAAGTTCGCCGCATTCTACATGTTCTTCGAAGCAGATTCCGCAGCTGCCTTGCAACGGTTGCGAACGCTACGAACTATGAACCCTGATGTCACGTTCATTCCAGCTGTCGGAACACGGCAGTTTTTCTATGTGCCGATGATTATTGATAAGTACATACTCGGCTCGGTGCGGATGTTACCTTTGGCTGGGCAAATCTCACATACACTAAACTGGATGGCATTATCAGGGTCTGGTGTTTTTAGGCTTTCCGAAACGATTAACAAGAAGGTTGAATCTTTCATTGGTCACGACAAACTGGCTGGATTAAGTGCTAGACTAGATCATGAAGGATTTCAAACCTTGCACGTAGACTTCACGCCTATGGCCCTCTGGAATTTGGATCATGCCATCATGCGATGGTTTAATAGCTCGGGGAAGCTGCTTGACTTTGATTACCTGATTTTCTATGAGTTCGACATCTACACTACAAAGCCGCTCGACGAAATATATGAGAAGTATACGAAATCCTATGACGCCTGCTTTGTTGGCTACGGGAGAGTTGCTCAGGACTGGTATTTCTATCATTTCCCTCCTGGCTCCAGTTGGTCAACGAGGAGATGGCTAAAGCGACGGAAGTTGCCAACAACACTTTATCGTTGCATTTTTGGGGGAAATATGATTTGTCGCCGCGCCCTTGAAAAACTGGAAAAACTTGGAATAGACTTCTCTGGAACACCATACTGCCAATCGGAAATGAGGCTACCCACGGTTCTGACTGCGATTGGCTTCAGATGCGGCAAATTGGATTTTCCATTCTTCAGATACAGGCCAGTGTGGTCTGTGAACGAAGTCTTCGCCAATGAAGATGCAGGTATCTTTCATCCTGTCAAAACGCTGATTCCGTCAGAGATAGAGGATTGATGTGCGGACAGGCCCATAGAATCATGTGCCTGCGTTGGGAAGGCACTGTAAGCAAATCACACGGAAATCGCGCGCGTGCGCGCCACAATCCTGTCAGAGTTGGTGTGTTGAAGACAAAGGTAGGCGTCATAATCCCTGTTAAGGACGCGCATAGGTACATTGGTAATTGTGTTCGTTCTCTCTTAGGGCAAACATTTTCAGATTTTGAGCTTTTGATCTTTGAAGATGGTAGGGCTCCATGGACCGAACGAATAGTCGAACGATTCGGAGATCCTCGAATAAGATATTTCAGGAATGAGGTTTCTCTAGGGATTGGGGCAAGCAGAAACAGAGGTTTGAAGCTCTGTGAAGCGAAGTACGTTTTTTTCACTGACGGCGACTATGTTCTTTCTAAGGATTGGATTGAGCAGGGTCTGAAATCGCTGGGCACCCTTGACTACGTGGGCGTTGAAGGCAGAACTTATTACGTATCTGGAGATTACGTGCCAACATATTCAGATCATGTTTGTGAAAACAAGGCCCCTGGAAATTTCATGACAGGTAACATTGCATATAGACGGGACGTTCTTATGAGTGTCGGAGGTTTTGACCAGAGATACAGCTATTTTGAAGACAGAGACCTTGCTTTGCGGATTCTGAGGAAAGCCAAAATCACGTTCAATCCGCGCATGGTGGCTTATGCCCAGCAGCAGACTCTAACCTACAGGGATCTTCTTGGCCGAAGACGAGAAGCCAGCAACAGAGTGTATCTGTACAAGAGATTCGGTGAAAGAAAATGCATGCTCTGGCGCATTTTGCTTCCATGGAACTTGGCAAAAGTGATCTTTCCGCCAGTCGTCTTTTCCAGCTTGCTTCTTTCAAAGTTTGATTCATCGTCCGATTTCGAACTGTTGCCTTTCAAATATGTCTACGCTCTTCTTGAACGGCTAGAAATATGGAAGACATGCGCGAAGGAAAGGGTATTTCTGATTTAGCAATCAATCAATAATCTACAGATAGATGCCGCTCGGTTCCTCTTTTACGCGCGCGGCTTACAAAGTCTGCGTCGGACCAGCTTGTCTTCTTGTTTGAAAGTAATGTTATGGGGTCGGAGTTGATATTTTGCTAAGAGAAAGTACCGTAATGCTTTTGAACCTTCCAAGTCCTCCACGCTCGGACGTGTGCCGAGACTGGGCTGGGGGTTTTGGCACTGCGATGCCAGCTAAGCGGCGAGACGAATATGGACATAGTAGCGACCCCTTCTTCTACCCTTTTTTTGCCTATGCTTCTGCAGTCTTGAACGGGCAGAACCGCGACTACACTGTGCTGGATGGTCAGAAGCTCAAACTGAACAAGCATCAGGTCTTGAAAGCTGTAGAGAAGAAGAACCCTGACGTTGTTTTTTCTCTGATAGGGCTCCCTTCTTTGAATGGAGATCTCAATCTGCTTACTGCAATCAAAGACACAGTTCCCAACGCCACAATTGTCTGCGTGGGAACTTGTTGCAAAGTCCTGCAACAGGAAATTCTTGGCAAAAGGAAAGTTGACGTCCTGTCCACGAGTACGTATCCTTACGTTTCTAATCTAGCATTTTTGCTCGAAGCCTTGGAGCAGAAACAAGACTTGAGCAAAGTGCCTTCCGTGTCTTACGTCAAAGACGGAAAAATCCTCACAAGCGCCGAAGTCTCGCCGCAGGGCCTCGGCAGTCTGGTCCCTCCTAGATATGACGAGTTGGATTTGAATGGATATGAATGTTTCAGGGATTATGATGGCAATCGTTACAGGTACATTCCGGTTCTGGGGAGCAAAGGATGTCCGTATACCTGCTACTACTGTCCGTACCCGTTAGGCTTTGGCACCACGTGGAGTGGCCGTTCACCCGAGGACATAGTCGATGAGATAGAGTATTTGCGTTCAAGAGGGGTTGAGGGGTTGATGTTCCGAGATCAATCATTCCCGATAGACGAGAAACGTGCAGCAAAGATCTGTGATTTAATGATCGACCGGAAGCTTGACGTAGCGTGGTCCTGTGAGGCAAGAGTAGATCATCTGAGCCGAAGGGTTCTTGAATCAATGAAGAAAGCAGGCTGCAAAGCGATTCAACTCGGTGTCGAAACAGGTGATGAGGGGTTAATTAGAGAGGCAAAGCCTCAAGCTAATCTCGATATTGTCAGAAGAGCTTTTCGCCTAACGAAGGAATATTATCTGTGTTCCATGGCCCACTTCATTTTCGGTTGGCCTGACGAAACTGCAGAGACCATGAAGAGAACAGGCAAGTTCGTTGATGAACTAGCCCCCGAAAGAGTGAACTGGAACTTCTTGACACCTTACCCAGGGACGAGACTCCAAGAAATCGCCAAAGCAGACAACCTGATCCTGACGTATGACTGGTCCAAGTACACCTCACACACAGTCGTGATGAGAACGAAATGGCTAAGTGCCAGTCAGATCTATGGGATGGGAAAAAAAATCATGCGCAACCACCGAAGAAATGAGCTGGTCAAGCTCCTATCGTCTATAGATGAAAGGCCACGACTCGTGCTTGAAGAACTAATAACCACGTTCAAGAGCGTTCTTCCGTAAAGACGTTATCTTTCCCTCGTGTGTTCCCGAAACATACGAGAGGGAGGTAGACATCCATCATTTTGTGGTCGTCGACAGATATTCATCCGGCGACACTTAAGAATCATACGCGGATCTGTCTCAGATGGTGAAGCAAAACAACACACCGCTTCTCGTAATCGCGTTGGACGCTGCTGAACCTGATCTAGTCGAAAGGTGGATAAACTTTGGCCTTCTGCCGAACCTCAAACTCCTGCGTTTAAATGGGTCATCCGGTCGACTGGCATCGACCGCGGATTGGCTGGCAGGCTCGCCGTGGCCGACGTTCTACACTGGAACAACACCGGCTGAACACGGTCTGTACCACTCCATGCAATGGCGAGCCGACGAGATGAGAATGGCACGGCCCACTCCAAGTCGACTGCCGATTCGCCCGTTCTGGCTTGACCTAGTCAAGGACGGGAACCTTCGTGTTGTGGCTATGGATTTGCCCATGAAGTATCCACCTGAATCCTTCAACGGTCTAGAGATAAACAACTGGGCTACCCACGACCAGATGGGGCCTCCGTCCTCGACTCCCTCGTCTCTCCTGAAGTGGGTCAGCCAAGAGTTTGGCCCTCCACCGTTACCAGATGAAGTATGGGGACCTCAGAGGGTCAAAGAACTCCTCACGTTGCGGAACCAGCTTATCCGTGCTACACACGTAGTGGCACGCGTTGCAGAGGCTCTCATGAAACGTGAAGAATGGGACGTTTTCATGGTTGGTTTCGGAGCTACCCACCGCGGAGGTCACAAGTTGCTGGACCTCTCATCCACTTGGGGCCCCGTCGGCGCTAGCGACCGAGCGAGGTTCTCAACAGCCCTGCGAGATGTTTACGTTACCTGTGACGCGGCAGTCGGGCAGTTGGTGAAAGCTGCAGGCGACAGAGTGACAACAATCGTCTTCTCATTGCATGGAATGAGACCCAACACGAGCCGAAGCTACATCCTGCCCACAGCGCTGAACCGAATTCTGTGCAAAATCCCCAAGTATGGGGCACAATCCAGAATGCAAGGGTTCTCCCAGCGTCTGTCAGCGCTCAGAGAATACATACCTCTTGCGTGGAGATACGCAACCATGCGCAAGCTGCCAATGTCACTGCAAAAAAGGTTAGGCGAACGGCAGACTAGGGGCCGCGAATACTGGAGAACGACTCCTGTAATCAGCCTACCCTCCGACCTGCAGGGCTACATCCGCATCAATCTACGGGGACGCGAGTCAGAAGGCATCGTTGGACACGGCGCAGACTTCGACGAGATCTGTTCCAATATAGAAGAAGGCCTCCTCACATTTGTTGACGCCGACACCGGCAGACCAACAGTCGAAAAAGTAATGCGGAGGAAGAACCTCTTCCCCCAAGGAACCCATGCAGATGAATTACCCGACCTAATCGTAAAATGGACCTCCAGTCCCGCAGCCAACCATCGGGCAATCGTATCACCCAAGTACGGACCCGTCCCCTGGACCGAACGGGGACACAACCCTGACGGCCGAAGCGGTAATCACAGCCCCGAAGGATTCCTGATCGCCACAGGCGACAACATACGACCAAATTCACAAATAAAGAACGCACACATCCTAGACCTAGCTCCAACCATACTTGCCCTGCTCGACACGCTCAAGCCTCCTTACATGCCAGGCAACGTGCTACCGATAACCAAATAACGTGCTCCGCGCGCCCCCAATCCTAGAGGAAAGTGTACGCAGTAAGCTTACTTTGACGAGGTCATAGCAGTGGCTCGACAGTACTCCAAGATACTTGTAACTGGGGGAGCAGGCTTCATTGGAAGCCACTTGGTGGATCGACTCATTGCCGAAGGCTCAGAAGTCACTGTCCTCGATAACTTTGACGCCGGGAAACTTGACAATTTATCCGGCCATAAAGACTTGCGAATAGTAAAAGGTGACATCCGAGACTACGCTCTCATCAGGCGTACGGTAGAAGATGTTGATGCTGTCTTTCACGAAGCTGCGCTGGCGAGTGTTGTTCTTTCAGTCAAAAACCCGCTCGTTGCTAACGAAATAAACGTTACAGGAACTCTCAATCTTCTGAAGGCATCATCAGATATGGGCGTTAAACGCTTCATATATGCCTCTTCAGCCGCAGTCTATGGAAACACGTCCGGACCGCGGAAGAAGGAAGACATGCCCTTAGATCCAGCCTCACCATACGGAATGTCAAAACTCGCAGCCGAGAAATACGCCAAAATATTCTACGAACTGTACGGTCTTGAGACCGTCTCCTTGCGGTACTTCAACGTGTACGGTCCGAGGCAACGCTTTGACGAAAAATGGGCTTACGGCGGCGTAATAAGCATCTTCCTAGACAGACTTCTGAAGAATATGCCTCCTGTGATACACGGAGACGGAGAGCAGACACGGGATTTCGTCTACGTCAAAGACGTGGTTGAAGCAAACATGCTAGCTCTGGAAACAAGTGGCGCTGCAGGAGAGGTTTTCAACATAGGAACCGGCAAGAGAATCACGGTAAACAAGGTCGCACAAATTCTAAGAGAGATGACAAACAAGGAAAATCTGGAAAACGTCCACGCCGATTCCAGACCCGGGGATGTCCGGCACGGTTACGCAGACATAAGTAAGGCCGAAAGGGTTCTGAACTATGTACCAAAGTTCTCAATAGAACAGGGACTAACGGAACTCGTCAACTGGTACACTCAGAAAACAAAACATCAAAAATAACGCGCAGAAGGCTGCAACGAACTCTCAAAGGCGCTTCTGACGTCCATCAAGCCCAGACAACGAACAAGCAAAATCAGGATGGAACCCCACCTTGAGAAGCAAGAAACCACAAACAGAAGTCGATCCCTGCCAATACAATTGCAGTGACTTGACTGCGACGACGTTGCCTGACAGCCGACTCGCCCTGTCATTGCGAAGATACTGGTGGAACCTGAAGAGATACATCTGGTACGCACGCGTTCTCGGATTCTCCCGCTTTGCTTCAAGAATGCTTCGCTCCACGAGACTGTACAGGCACGCATCAGGAAAAAAACCGAGTACAACTCCCGACAACACGAAAGGGGAAAATCTGGACTTGAAAACGGACGAATGGGTGGAAGTACGTTCAGAAAAAGAGATTTTCGACACCTTGGATTCCCAAGGCAAGCTCAGGGGACTGCGTTTCACCCCCGAGATGACGAAGTTCTGCGGAAAGAGATTCAGGGTCTACAAAAGACTTGACAAGATACTTCTGGAAACGACAGGAGAGCTTCGAAGAATAAAAACTCCAACCGTGATACTGGAAGGAGCTTTCTGTGACGGCACTACCCACGGAGGATGTGACAGGTCATGCTTCTGTTTCTGGAGAGAAGAATGGCTCAAACGCGTGCGAGCGAGTCCATAGAACCGCCGTCGAAATGCAAGGCTTGTGATCTTGCAATAGTCGGTGCGGAAGCGCGCGCGATAAATGCGCTCGACGCACAAAGCGCGCTAGGTAGACAAAGCCCAGTGATTGGTTTCAACCAATAGAAGAGTTAAGGAATCCGCATGATCATTCCTCATTCGAGACCCACAATAGACCAAGACGACATAGAAGCCGTGTCCAAAACTCTGGCTTCAGGCCTCGTAGCTCAAGGCGGAAAAGTCAAAGAATTCGAAAACCAAATCGCGCGTTTCATCGGTGTCAAGCACGCTGCTGCGTGTTCATCGGGCACCGCAGCTCTCCATCTTGCGTTACTCAGCCTCGAAGCAAACAACAAGGACGAAATCATCATGCCAAGCTACGTGTGCTCCTCGCCCTACTTTGCAACTGTACACGCCGGGTCTAAACCCAAGGTCGTTGACATCGACTCCAAGGACCTCAACATTTGCGCCAAAACCGCAAAAAAACACGTAACCTTCAAAACCAAGGCGATAATCGCCCCCCACATGTTCGGCAACCCCGCAGAATTAGACGAACTGCTCAACCTCGGAGTACCCATCATCGAAGATTGCGCCCAGGCGCTTGGGGCAGAATACAACAAAAGAAGAGTCGGAAGTCTCGGCGACCTGTCAATCTTCTCATTCTACGCAACAAAAATGATCACGACCGGCGAAGGCGGCATGGTCCTCACTAACAACAGCGAATACTACCACAGGATCATCGAAGCCAGAGACTACGACAAGAAACCCCTAACCCCCACAAAGTACAACTACAAGATGACAGATTTCCAAGCAGCGCTGGGCCTAAGCCAACTCAAGAAGCTTCACGGATTCATCAGCCGAAGAAGAAAAATCGCCTCACACTACACCAGTGAACTATCAGAGCACGTCCTTGCAGCGCCCACCGAGCACACCCACAAAACAACAGTCTACTACAGATACGTGGTCATGGTGGACAAGCTTGACGAAATCCAAAGAAAGGCCGAAGAAAAAGGCGTCACATGCAAAAAGCCCGTGTGGAAACCTCTCCACAAAGACCTGCCCAACCTCAAATGCCCAAATTCAGACTATGCACACGCCCATGCACTTTCGATACCCCTCTACCCAAGCCTCAGAGAAGAAGAGGTTGAGCACGTCACAAGAACTCTCAAAGCCCTGTTCAAGAAGCATTCGTCTTCGTGAACCATAACAACCTTACCAGTGACTACATTGCGCGTGTAAAAGCACGCGAATCCTCTTTGTGAGATTATGACAGGCGCCTCTTCGCATACTCGTCTAGAAATATCAAAGGCAATCCGAGAAAGTCCAGCTTCCAGAATAAACTGGGTTCTCCGCATACTGCCCACCAATTGGTTTGCACCAGACTACATTCAAATTGAGTCAACAACAAGATGTAACCTGAAATGCAAGACATGCATAAGGTCGGCAAAAGAGAATTATGACATGGATTTGGGCCTGTTCAAGTCCATCATTGACCAGTTACGCTGGTCAAGATTCGGGACTCAGCAAGTCGATCTTACAGGGGTTGGAGAACCTCTCCTAAACTCTAACTTGGTTTCCATGGTGGAATACGCCAAGAGAGGTGGCTTCAAAGTAGGCTTTACGAGCAGCCTTACTACTCTGAACGAATCCATGGCAGAGAAACTCCTCAACGCGAACCTCGACTATCTCTACGTCTCATTCGATGGTGCCAAAAAAGAAACCTTCGAAAAACTAAGAGTCGGCGCAAACTTCGAAAAAGTGATGTCTAATATAGAGATGCTCTTGAAGAAAAGGAACCGGAAAAACGGATCACGAACAATAGTGAAACTCACCGCCACTATTTCCCATGACAACTCTGAAGAAATCCCAGGCCTTATCAAAATCGCTGAAGACCTCAAGGTGAACAGCATCAACTTCAACAGGCAAATCATACCTGGCAAAGAACACTGGAAACACGAATTCCGAGCACTCTCGGTCTGGAACCGAAGGGCAGGAGCAGACGTCGAAATAGGCAGAATGGCCATTCCGCTCAGGAGGCCTCAGCCATGCGTAGCCCTCAAAGGATGCTACGTAACCTATGACGGAAAAGTCCTACCATGCAACAGTCTAATCCAAATTCTCCCCCGCAAAGAATACTACCGCGTTCAAGTTGGAGACTTGAAACAGAGTACCATTCATGAAGTATGGTTCTCCAAGAACTACCGACTGTTTCGCACTCATCTCGCGCTTGGCAGGCGACCATTCTTCTGCAACTACTGCCCACGACCATATCAAATGTAGACTTCGATACAGGTTTCCTCCAGTACGCACGCATCGTCTTTATTGTCGTTTTCGAGTCGTTCAAATCCTACTCTAATTCGCAATCCTTGCAGGCATTTGTAATATGACAAGAGCAGAATAACAGATTCAAGAGAGGATAAGCCGTGGACAATTCATTCAAGCGCGCTCTGTCAAAAGCGTCTAATCGTATGAAAATGATGTTCCCCGAACGAGCCTTAACGGTGCTGGGGCGAAAGACCACCGCTGTTTCTACCCATCTGAACAACATCAGAATCCGACCAGTTCAGGAGAGACTTCTGAGAGAGAATTACTCGGCTTCCACCAGAAGGTTGATTGTCTTCTTGACGAAAGGATTAGACATCGCAATCGGAGGCATCCTGTCAACGTGCTCTATTTACGAAGAGACTCGAAAGCTCAAAGACCTACATGACGCAGAGACTATAATGTGCACTGTGCCAGGCGATCCATTGCTTCTGAAATACACGAAGTTTGAAAACCGAATTCTCATTTACTCGTTCTCACAGATCCTATCCTATTTCCGAAACCTCCAATATCTGATGATACACGTCCCAGAATATGCTCCTCAGCAGTTCTTGGAAAACCTCACAGCGTTAGACTATTCGAGACTTCGCAAGCTAGGAGACGTACACATAAACATAATGCTACAAAACATCGAATACCTCTCTTCCATGAAATACATCGACGGTTTGAGAGAGCTTGGACATCTAACTTGCACAACGGCTCACGAGAAATATTCGACGCTTGAACTCAGAAAAGAGTTGAAGTTTCCGCTGCATAAGCTCTCCGTCTATGTAAGCCCGGAACAGTACTACAAGAAGAGTTACGGGGAAAAAGAGAATCTGATGATCGTTTCTCCAGACGCTCATCCAGAGAAGGCAAGAGTTTTGAGTCTGCTCGCCGCTGAATTCCCCAGGATGAAAATTCAGATCATACGCGATTTGACCTACGAGGAGTACAAAGAGGTTATTTCCCGCGCCAAATGGGCTCTGACTTTCGGGGAAGGCTTGGACGGCTATTTTGTCGAAGCCATTTTTAGCGGAGGCATAGGTTTCAGCGCGTACAATCAACGATTCTTCACGGGGGATTTCAAGTCTCTCCGCACTGTGTACGGGAACTGGGACGCTCTAATCAAGAATATCTGCTCAGACATCAAGCAGCTCGACAATGAGAAGACCTACACAGCTTATCAAAAGGAACAATACGAATTGTGCCACAAGCACTACAGATACGACGAGTACATCAGGAACCTGCGATTGTTCTACACAGAAGAATACACCTACAAATGATAAGTCTTAAAAGCGCGCGAAAAGGTGTTTGTGATTCAAACTCGCGCTGATGGTTCGGTGGAAAAATGAGTAGAAAAGTGTTCATTCTAGGTGCTGGTGGGTTCGCTAGAGAAGTATTCGACGTGTACATTGATGCGGGAAGAGAGGGAGACGTGCTTGGATTCTTGGAAGAAAACTGCAAGAATGAAGGAGCCCTGGTGAACGGGAAGCCCATCGGCGACATCTCTCGCTTGAAACAGTCTAGCGCGACTGACAGGCCCTTGCTGATCGGGGCCATTGGTTCAACAAAACGCAGACGTCTGCTCGAAGAATTGGAGAAAGAAGGCTACGAGTTTGATACCATAATACACCCAAGTGCAGCGTACTCAAGATGGGTGCGAATCGGAAAAGGTTCAATCGTTACGGCAGGCGTGATAATGACCTGCCAAGTCGAAATCGGCAAGCATGTAATACTCAACCTCGGAGTGCATGTCGGCCACGACGTGAAAATCGGAAACTACACAACCATTAACCCAGGCGCAGAAGTGATGGGTCACGTTACGCTAGGGGATGAAGTCTACGTGGGCGTAAATGCAACAATCATTGACCGAATCACTGTAGGAAATGGAGCGATCATAGCTGCGGGAGCCGTCGTCATCGAGGACATTCCAGATATGGCGCTTGCAGCAGGCGTCCCAGCCAAAATCAAGAAGATCTACAAAACACCAGAAGAAAAACCCTTGTAAACACACACTCTTTAATAGATCATCACGCGTGGGATGCCAAAAAAGACATCTTCTTGCATGCATCAATCTCGGCGTGCGGCACAGGGACTGGATAGGACTCGTACTGGCGCCACACCCTGGTTGATCGGAGCTTCACAAGTTTGAAATACACGTGCCAGAGATACCAGAAAACGAGCTGAACAGAAAATGATAACCGTCACGAAACCAGTCCTTCCGCCTCTGGAAAAATACGTTGAATACTTGAAAAGAATATGGGCTAGCAGGTGGCTTACGAACGACGGCGAGTTAGTACAATTATTGCAGAAAGAGATGGAACGTTACCTCAGAGTTGGAAATCTGGCACTCGTCGCCAACGGCACCCTCGCCCTTCACCTTGCACTAAGAGCATGTCACCTGAAAGGTGAGGTCATCACAACGCCCTTCACCTTTGCAGCTACCACAAACGTAATACTCTGGGAAGGACTGGCTCCGGTCTTCGTGGACATCGACTCAGAAACCTTCAACATCGACCCCGAAGAAGTGGAGAGAAAAATAACAGAAAAAACCAGCGCAATACTTGCAGTGCACGTCTATGGAAACCCATGCTACGTCGAACAGCTCCAGGAAATCGCCAGCCGACACGCCCTGAAGCTCATTTACGATGCTGCACATGCCTTCGACGTCGAATACAAGAACGAGCCCTTGCTGAGTTACGGAGACATCTCGACCTTAAGCTTCCACGCAACAAAAGTCTTCACGACCATCGAGGGCGGAGCGATCGTCTGTAAGGATGAGAAAAAACTGGAAGAAATCAAGCTTCTGAGAAACCACGGCATCAAGTCCGAAGAGCAAGTCGTCATTCCCGGAACAAACGCAAAGATGAACGAGTTTCAGGCTGCGATGGGACTCTGCGATCTCGAAATGATCAAATCGAAAATTCAACAGAGGAAAAGATTGTACGAGCACTATAAACAGAAGCTTTCTCGACACGTACAATTTCAGAAGATAATAGCAACAAAATACAATTACGCCTACATGCCAGTATGCTTTGAAGACGCCGAAAAAAGAGACAGAGCTTACTCAGAACTCGTCCGGAACGAGATCAAACCCAGAAAATACTTCTTCCCCCTAACGACGAGCTTTGACTACTTCAAAAAAGCAAGCATCGCAAAGCCGGGCAACCTGAAACGAGCGTTCGACATTTCAAGCAGAGTGTTGTGTCTTCCCTTGTATCCTGACCTGGAAATTGAAAACGTCGACAGGATAGTTGGAATCATAAAAGGCGTAATTTAGGGAAAAAAGCCGACGCCCCAGTGTGCCTTGGCGATTCGTGGGACTCGTCCTTTCTAGAGCTTTCTTCTATAACTATTTCCCATAATAGACTTTAAGCAAGAATAGCTAACGTGAGCATAGAGACTTACAAGAACAAGTTTGAGGGAACCTAGATGAAAAGAAGAATCTGTTTAGTAGCTTGTTTGTTACTTCTAATCATGACAGCTTCATCGCTGGGGCTCTATCTTGGCACATCAAAATTGAATGAGACACTAGTAGGGGCAAACTCCAACTCTCTTGGAAGCGGGTGGCTAGCCGGGTGGCAATACCGCAAAATGCTCAATATTACAAGTGCTGCGGGAGCAGGAACGAACTATCAAATCAAAATAGAGGCTTACTATGACGACCTGCTTAATGCAGAGAATGCTGCGAACCCCTCGATAATTCAAGGAAATTATCTCGCTGAGAACATCGTGTTTGACCCGGCGACGCAGTGTTTCTGGTGGGTCTTTGAAGATCGAACATCAAGTCTCAGCGCAATAAGATTGGCAAGCTCCCCGAGCATGAATGGTCCATGGACCGTTGAATCAGGAACAGTAATAGCCGAGCCGGGACACAATGTTTATGCTCCTTGCATCGCTCATTTCAACGGATACTGGTACATCTACTACGGCAGGGCTGACGATACGACTTGGGGCCAGAACGTTGACATCTGGGTTCAAAAGTCTTCCACGGTCAACTCAGGCTACAGCACGACTGGAATAGCCAACCCGGTTCTGTCAAGAGGAATCAGCGGCTCGTGGGATGCAAACAGAGCTGACGAACCATTCGTCTTTCTCGAAAACAACACATACTATCTTTTCTTCATGGGAGAAGACGTGCCAGGCGGAATCGAGAAAGTCGGCTACGCAACTTCTACCTCCCCTAAAGAAGGATGGACGAAATACGGCGGAAACCCTGTGCTTCAGGGCGACCACGGGTGGGATTCTGGACAGGACAAAGCCACGGACCCGTTTGTCTTCAAGTATGACGGCACATTCTGGGTCGGAGTCTCGGCAGTCGCGACCGGAAAAGACAGTACTGGCCGAACAGGCTTCTACACCACTGAGGATTTCGTGACGTTCACATATTACAGCCTGAACCCCGTGTTAAGCTACGGGGCTGCTGGAAGCTGGGACCGCAAAGCAGCCTTTAGAGGGGCAGTTTCTGATTTCAATGGCACTCTTGAATTTTCCTACGTGGGATTTGACGGCACCTTCTTCAGATGCGGACAGACTGTGCTGACTTTTTCCGAGACTGATGAAGGAGACCAAGTCTCTCTCCACTACAAGTGCCGCCCCGACTTTGGGGACGTCAGATTCACAAGCAGCGACGGAACAACGCTTCTTAATTACTGGATCGAAAACGAGGTTGACGACAACTACGCCACTTTCTGGGTAAAAATCAACGATGACCTAAGCACGCAAAACCAGACAATCTACGTATACTATGGAAAAGACGACGCGACAACAACGAGCAACGGGAACAACGTCTTCCTCCTGTTTGATGATTTCACTGGAGACCTGTCCAAATGGTCAATCATAACCGGAGCTTGGCAAGTCCAAAACGGATTCCTAACCATTGAACCCACACCCGATTACAACTACCTAGTAAGTGCAAACTCTGTCGGAATAAGCGGCATAGCCATCGGATCAAGAATCAAGAGTGAACCGGCCGGAGATACGCTAGCTCACCCCGGCCTGATTTGGCACGCAACCAACCAAACTGGGACAAACCAGGAAAACGAGCAAGTCTATCTCAGACCGCACGAGTACGGCCATACCGTCTGGTCAAACATTCAGCCTGGATATTACTCGCGTTCGATCTTGACTTTTCATGATAGCACCTTCGGAAGCTACTTCGCCTGGAGCACTTGGCACGAAGTCGAAGTGAGAATTCCGCCGTCGGGGGACGTTAAGCTTTACGGCGACGATTCATACTGGGCTGACTGCGGCGCTCAAAAGTACTCACATGATCATATAGGGTTCGTTGCTCACGATTCTGGAGAAGACTATTGGGATTACATTTTCGTGCGCAAATACGTTAATTCTGAACCGTCGCCTGGAAATTGGGGAAACCAAGAAAGAGACCCAAGCACTCTCCATTATTCGCAGATGGCCTTTGATTTCCGAGACTTAGACAACAACAACGTGACTTCCATGGTGACATGGCAACTCTACAACAACAGCCAGCTACTCAACTACACGGAAGGCCAGTATAGCCTCCTAGACGGCAAGTACACGCTGAAAACGAGCATCGACACCTATATGATAAACACCAGAGACCTGGACACGACGACTTATGGAAACTCCACCGTGACTGTCGTCCTACAGATGAAGCAGCAGTCGTCAACTCTGGGCGGGTACATAGCTTCAGACGGCACAATTCTATCCATCATCGTCGAAAGCCAAACTGCAACCAATTTAACGTTCACTCTATCAGCGTCACCAGGCCAGCTAATAACGAAGGTACCACACAATGCCGAATACATCAAGAAAGACGGAGCGTACCTCAACGCGTGGACTTGGGACTACTTACACAAAATCATTCTCCTCGACTCCTCAAACTCAACCTACGAGTTCAACTTCCTTAATCCCTAGCACACCCAACGCGCGCGATGCAGAGTCTCTGTTCACGGTCTGAAGTGCCTTAGGATACCCTCACAAGTCACCTTCAGAATAGCGTTCTTTGACAAGTGTTTGCCGAAACCGAGTGCGTACCCGAGCTATGGCTCGCCTGAGTGAAGATTGCTCTGAAATCACAGGAAACCCTGCCTTTATCCAAGCGGTTATTCCTCCGAGCATGTTATGAACGTGAAGGAAGTTGCTGCTGGCCAGAATCTTGCTTGCCCTCCTGCTTCTCACGCCCAGCCGGCAATACACCAAAATTGTTTCGGACTTGTTCAATTCATTCTGCCTCTTCACAAGCTCACCCACGGGAATAAGCTTCGCGCTTCTGAGATGCGCCAAGCCATATTCGGCCGGGGTTCTAACGTCCAAGACTACTAAGTGAAGATCAGAGTCTATCATAGCTTTAGCCTCAGCAACCGTCACGTCAACATAGTCATTTAACACAGCAGACTCTCTCCCATTGATCTCTTGAGGCGAACGCGAACTCATGACTTAGAAGTATAGTGGTTCCACTGTTTCTACTTTGTCTAGAATAATTCTGCGCGGGCTTAACATGCGCCCACCCTTCGCGCGCGCGACTGCCATCACCGTTACAGCAACGGGCAATAACACGATCAAGTATGTTGGGAACTCGGGGACGAAAACATCAGTCGCAGTTATCTCAACAGTGTGTGTGCCTTCGGGAAAAGCAAGGTAAAGATATGACTGGTTGATCAGGTCAGCTTCAACTACGTTGACTTCCTGCGCGTCCACGGAAACATTGTATGGACCCCTTAGGAAGTCCCATTGCAGGTTGAAATCTACAAAGCCTGCTGTTCCAGAAGGCACCGTTATGCTCAGGCTTATTTTCTTCTGCGAATAATCAAGCTCAGGAGCGTTGATTGAAACGTTTGTGAAGGCCTCCACATTGAATGTTCTGCTATCAACGGTTATGCTCAGCTCTTGCATGGGCGGCGTTATTGATGGCAGAACCGTGCTGTCGGGCCTATTTGCTTCGTCAGATTGTCCGTTGCTTTCATATGTTCCCTTGTAATCGTAGTCTACGACCTCAATCTCTGTAAGGTTTCCAACCCATTTGTAGCCCCATTTACACGGTACAACGAGGCGGTAGAGTCCTTTAATCCCGCTTATTTCAGGCAGATCTGTCCCGTTAGCCCCCAACGCCAGAATCGTTGTCGGCTTCAGGGCATCTTCAATCAGAAGGTCCGACGAAAACCCATCTGAAGCACGAGAGACAACCTTGTACGCCTCTGCCTTAACCTGAGCCAATGTGAGAAGATAAAAAAGCGGTATTCCAGTCCAGTTATAAGTCACGTCTGGCGAGCCCGATACACACTTCAACTCCGCCACTTCTGAAACCATAGGAAAAGACTGCAGTTCATCATAAGTCAAATTCAAAGGACTGTTCACCAGCCCAAATACTCTTATTCCATCTGTCGTCCCCTGCAGCATCACTTGTGGCGGAACCGCCGCGCCTAACTTGGAAAGAAACGCTAACAGAACGCAGGTTACCACAAGAACCAAACAGCCTAGCCTCAACACTCGTTGCATTTTTCAAACCTTGTAGTACATTATCTATCAGCATCAGACGAGGCGTATGCCAAAAACCTTGCGATCAGAAACTGCAGAATGAACGTTAACTACATTCCGGGAATAATCCTTTGATTCTTGCTGATCATCGAGATTGACCGGATTCAGCCCTTTTTCCCACGGAACAACTCTTAAGAGCATCTCCTCAAACAAGACCAGTTGTCAACCACAAGAATGCTCCAGACTTTGCCAGTGCGCACTCTAAAGAACGCTTTGCGGTTCGATCATAACAGGAAGGATTGTTGGATGCAAACCACGAAGCCTCCATCACTTCAACGGCTTGCAGGCTTAAAAAGCCCCAGCAACCTAGCCTTGGCCCTGAAAGCTTCAACCTTGGTAGTCGCGGTCACAGCGCTATACTCTCAAGACCTGAGAATAATCTTCACCGACGCCTTAACCAACGAATCAACAAGTTATATACTGATAATTCCTTTCCTGTTCGCGTATCTAATCTACCGCAAGCGAAGAATGCTCCGCGCCTCAGTATCTGCTGAACAAAAAAACTACCCCGAGAACACTAGACACTTTGGCGCGTTAGGCGGCATCCTCCTGTGCGCAACAGCCATGATACTCTACTGGTACGGCTCGTACACGTTCACTCCACTCGAATACCACATACTGACACTTCCCTTCTTTGCTGCGGGGTTGACACTGGTCTTATTCAATCCGCAAACTCTTCGCCAAGCAGCCTTCCCCATAGCCCTCCTAGCTTTTCTCGCCCCCTTACCCTCCGAAATCATCTACAACGCAGGCTCAACCCTGTCAATAGTAAGCTCAGAAGCTTCAAACGCAATAGTGAACACGCTAGGCATACACTCAACCATCTCCAGCCTATCAGGCACACCCGCCATAACCATAACCCAGGCAAACGGAACCATACTGCCCCCTTTCACAGTCGACATCGCATGCTCAGGCATATACAGCCTAATAGGCTTCCTAATATTCGCCGCCTTCACAGCCTTCATCGTCAGAGACAAACTCTGGAAAAAAGCCGCAATCTTCCTCATAGGCGTCCCCCTCATCTACTCACTCAACATACTCAGAATAACCACCATCCTCCTAATCGGCTACCAATGGGGCGAACAACTAGCTCTCAACATATTTCACCTACTAAGCGGATGGATTCTAATCTTCCTAGGCACCCTAGTGCTTCTAATAATATCCGAGAAAATCTTCAAAACACAAATATTCACAAAAAACCAAACTCAACACAATTGTCCAACCTGCAACCCTCATCCCTCTGACCAAATGGAAGATTTCTGCCCTACGTGCGGAAGACTCCTCAAATACCCACAAACAAAACCCAGAAAAACAGACGCTGCAAAAATACTGGCAATAGCGCTAGTCGTAATCCTTCTAATGTCAATCCAAGCTCCAGTATTTGCACTAACACAAGGACCAGCTCAAATCCTAATCCAAACCCCCACAGGCCAACAGGGAAACAACCAAATCTTCCCCCAAACACCAAACTACACGCTCCAATACCTCCAACGCGACACCGCGTTCGAACAAATATCAGAACAAGACCTCTCACTAATCTACTCATACACGCCACAGGATCCAGCAAAGCAAACAATCTTCGTCGGACTTGAAGTCGCACAGACGATATGGACTCTGCACCGCTGGGAGGCCTGCCTAGTCACATGGCCACAGCACCTAGGCCACCAGCCCTACGCAGACCAGCTGGATCTGAGAGACGTGCAAATCCTGCAAAACCCCCCAATAATCGCAAGATACTTTGCATTCAAAGACAAAAGCAACAACCAAACCGAGGTCGTCCTGTACTGGTATGAAAACTCGATCTTCACGACAAACGGCACATCACAACAGAAATACGTGGAAATAAGCCTGATAGCCTATCCCGACACCCCGCAAGACGTGCCAAGCACGGAAAACGAACTGCTACCCTTCGCAACGGCAATAGTGAACTATTGGCAACCGATAAAGATGTGGACCGCAATCGCTATAATGCTGTCCCAGAATGGCATCACTCTCGCCGAAATAACCATCACCCTCCTAGCCGCAACCATCGTTTTCTACACCTTCGAAACGGCAAAACAAAGAAGAGCAAACACCATGGCCTACCAAAAACTCTCATCACAAAACAAACAGATCATCGACGCAATAGCAGAAACAGAAAAAACCACAAAACCAACACCCCAAGCAATCGCCAGCACCTACAAAATCAAAACAGGCCTCCAAATAGAAGAGAAAGACCTGTTACAGAAGCTTTCAGCGACAGAAAAAACAGGCATAACTGAAAGCGCAGTAGGCAACATCCAGGACGAACCGACCCACACTTGGAAAACTAGGATGATCACCACAAAAAGTCGAGAACACAAGCGTCTGAGCGCGTGGAAGCAGATAATAACCCGCGGTTCAAAATAGAAAAGGGGAATCCGAAGTGCGCGTAATAATCACCCCGGTAAGCTCAGCAATCGTGACA
>Ga0315280_10001592_pt1 | contig 38617 bp, 43 predicted proteins | sample YL17G06_40_MG_FD_203697 | JGI IMG/M metagenome (GOLD analysis project Ga0315280, IMG submission 203697) | Sediment microbial communities from Yellowstone Lake, YNP, Wyoming, USA - YL17G06_40 | ecosystem: Environmental > Aquatic > Freshwater > Lake > Sediment | place: USA: Wyoming | collected... | reverse complement strand
TTCCTTGAGATGTTTGATAAGGGTGAGTTCTCTCGCTGCGGTGACTCCGTGGCCTATCCGCTCGACGCCTAGATACTTTACAGCGTCCCAGATGCTTTCAGGTCCGGCTGCCTCGCCTGCGTGAGCTGTGAGGTGGAGCCCCACCTCCCTCGCCTTCCGGTAGACGTTGGCGTAGGGCTTCGGTGGGAACCGTTCCTCGCTACCACCGATGTCTATGGAGACGATGTTGTCCCTCTTCGCCTCGATCCAGTTGAGGACAGCCATTCCCAAGTCGGGACCGTAGTTGCGGACAAGGTCTATCCTCAGGTTGCACACGATGCCGTAGTCCTGGTGAGCGCTACGCACGCCCCTGTTTATGGCGTCGAGCATCTTGGCGTAGTCGAGGTCTCTGAGGACGTGGTCGGGAGCACTGAAGCTGGCTTCGACGTAGCGGACGTTGCAGTGGGCTTCGTCTTCGAGGAGTTCGTAGGTGATGCGCTCGAACTGGTCCTCGCGGGTTATGCAGTCGAGGACTGTGCTGTAGACTTGGATGAAGTATGGGAAGTCGCGGTACTGGAAGAACCGTTGGGTCTCCTCCACTGTGCCGAACGGCGCTCTCACACAGCCTTCCTCTGCAAGATGGAGCAGAGTTTCGGGTCGTATAGAGCCAACGATGTGGATGTGCTGCTCCACCTTGGGCAGCGACTTGACCAGCTCCTCATTGTGCACGGGTATCCTTCTCGCATTCTTTGTGAGAAATGCTCTTTGGTGCCGGTGGGTGTGTCCTGGGAAAGGACGTGCTAAAAGAGGATGATTTGAAAATTGGGGGATGATCGTTTTCACAAATCACGCGAAGGACAAGCTGCAGAAGGAGCTCAAGAAGCTGGGTGTGACAGAGGAGACGGTGATGAGTGTGATAAACGACCCAGATGAGCTCCTGTATGATTCTCAGACCGGCAGGTTTGTCGCCTTAGGCCCAAATCGGAGAGTTGCGGCGGTCTACGAGAAGAGTGATGGAGATATACTTGTGATAACGGTGATATACAGTAGCGTGCTCAAGGAGACGGTTGACGCGAGGAGGAGAAGCGGGCGTTGGATCTAGTCCTAAGATACGATCCCAAGGCAGACATCCTAACTGTGAAGCTTAGGGAAGGTGCTGTCGCTGACGAGAAGCTTCTTGAGAACGATGTCCTCCTCGGCTTTGACAAGAAGGGAGAGCTCGTCTCGGTCGAAGTGTGGGATGCTTCGAAGAGAGGTCTGCTGAAGAGCCTGACAGACCTAGCCCGCGAGAAAAAAGAAGTTGTCAAGACCATCCTAGAAAGGTGAGGTTTCCTCTTAGAGCCCAGCAGGAAGGCAACCTGAGTCTGTCGACTGTTTCTGCAGCGATCCTCATCGCGGCAGGTCTTCGTGGTAAGTCTAGTGTCTTATCTTGTCTATCTGGCTCAGGTACTGCCTAGACAGCTTGTAGTAGCCGTCAGCGTTCGCGGTTATCTGGGCCAGACCAGCCTCGTCGAGTTGCCTCACCACCTTGGCGGGCACTCCAAGGGCCAAGCTCTTCGTCGGAATGACGAAGTCTATGGTCACTAGGGCGCCTGCACCGACTATTACCCAGTCCTCTATCTTGGAGCCATCGAGGAGTATAGATCCCATACCCACGATAACGTTGTTTCCCACCGTGGTCCGGTGGAGGATAGCGTTATGCCCTATCGAGACATTGTCTCCGAGTACCACTGGAGCTGCAGGTGTGGCGTGGATGGTGCATGAGTCCTGAACATTGCATCTTCTGCCTATTCGGACTGCGTTGTAGTCGCCCCTTATCACGGCGCTGGGAAAGACGCTGCTGTCAGCGCCGATCTCCACATCACCGATTATGGTCGAGTTGGGCGCTACAAAGACGGACGGGTCTATTCGGGGCTTCTTCCCCGCGAACTCCCAGATCGGCATCGCCTCCTCACCTAACCCGCTGATTTACCAACAATGACGCTAATTAAGATTATCACCTGTCCGAGCGTGCCACTTAGATTTGATGCCTCCAACCCAAACCCGAAAGAAGATTCCACGTCATATGGAGGTTAGGGAGAAACTAGAAGGAATCGAGCCTGGACGGGATGGAGATCTCGGAGTCCTCGTTCCTTCTAAACCTTATTTCCCTTTTTCAGAAGCTCTAGAAAAGGCAATGGACAGCCTAAAGGCATCTGGTCGGAAACACTATGAACAGGAACCATTTTCGAACGCTTCCTTGAGGAGCTAAAGAGAGCCGGAATGTAGGTTACGGTTGGAGCTTAATCTAGCTCTCCGCTTCACAAGAAATATCTAGCTCTCCGCTCCGCAAGAAATATGCTGAATGGAATATATTCTCATCAGAATCTTCATGGGTTCAGCTTTAAGTAATCTGCAATCACGCGGTCGATGATTTGGTACTTCCCTCCCTCCTTCCCGACTAAATCCAGATCGATCAGCCGGCGCAGGAATTTGGGAAGAGAGGTCAGCTTCACTCCCGAAGCCTTAGCGATCCCGCTGGCTGTCAGAGGTCCTTGCGATAGAGCCCTCAGTATCTCGGACATGATCGGTCCCCTCGCGAACGTCCCTATGTCCTCAGCCAACACGTACTTCACGTAGAGGTTGAGGGGACCAGTGGAGGATGTAAGAATCCGCTGGTATGTTTCTCCAATCGGTTCACCAGCACCACGGGAAGCTGCCAGAGCTACTAGATAGTAGGGATGCCCCGAAACGAGCCGGTAGGCCTCTTCGGCATCCTTCTCGCCTGCCGTGCTATCGTTCATCACGTAGAGCTCCTTAGACGCTTCTTCGTCAAGGTGGGAGACCTCGATTATGTTAAAGAGTCCAAAGAGGGGACTGCGACCGGAGGATAGGAAATCCTTCAGGAAGTGCGAGCGCGAGCCGCTGACTATGAAGGAAACATCACCGCGTGATTCAATTACGCTCTTGAGCTGCTCGGAGACGGCTTCAAGACCAGAGTATCTCTTCCATTCAGTCATGTACTGGAACTCGTCGATGATGATTACAGCGCGTGTTTTGCTTCGATCAGCAATCTGATTCACGTAATCGAAAGTTGATCTGAATACAGCGGAGTAGTCCGGCTCCTCTTCCTTAAGGTACGGAAGGACACCAATTGATGGCTGACCTGTAACCGGGTCCACCGTGATCTCCGTTCGGATGCGCGCCCTCCCAAGCTGCGCCATTCTTCTGACAACCGCCCTGACATTATCCAAGACCGTGTGCTTGGGGCTGGCGAGGTCGTGGTATGCTCTCGTCGCTTCATTGACTACGTCTTTGAAGAAGCCGATCGGATCGTACCTTCTAAGGGAGAAATCTAGGTAGACTACGATCAACTTCCCTTCGGTTAACCTTCTCTTCACTTCTTTGAGGATGGTGGTTTTGCCAATCCGTCTGAAGCCAATCACTGCGTAATTCAGATTCTTCTTGCTGTCAAGCATGCTGGATACGAGTGTACCTATCTCGCTCTCCCTATCCACGATTCTCGGGGGCGTTTTCGCAAGCACCATATACCAGTCAGAATAGCACCATATACCAGTCAGAATATATTCCGTTTGGTATAATATAAAAACGTCTCTATGCGCACGGTTGATTGATGCCTGTCCACACCAAGCCTTGCATTGTGGCTGTCTCTCCTAAGCTTAATGTCGAGGTTCGATGATTCGAAAGAAGCTTTCAAACTTGCGCTCCATGTTCAGATCAAATGTGACCCCTGTGCCCATCGTGGGGAGAGCTATATACCCCACGCTCCGGAAAGCAGAATGACTGGAGCTATTGTCAAGACGATGGTCACACTCACTTCCCTGGAAGGTTACGGACATTTTACGACAGTACGTAGAACCACCGCTAGGTCTTCCGATAAGCTCTGCGCCTAACGTCTATCTTAGCTACAACTAGGATTCCATCGTGCCCATACACTTTGAAGAGAGCCCTGAACTTGCGGACGCGTACTCTGTAAGTGTCCTTCTCACCGGCAATCTTGACGACATCTAGTCTCATGTTTGGGAAGGTTTCGAGCATCATCAAAGAGCGGGTAGCGAGCTCTTTGAAGCGGACATCGAGCTCCTCTAGGGACTTAGCTGCCCTTTTGTGAAGCAGTACCTTGAACGGCACCTAAAGGCACCAGCTCATCGAGCTTCTTCTCCTCCACAATCTTGTCGATCTCCTGGAGCAGTATGTGCTCTTGGGGGGAGAGGAGCGAATCTTCCAGGAGCTCTCTCAGCTCGTCGACCTTCTTGCCGACACCTGCTACTGCCTTCAAGACACTCGTGCTCAAGCGCTAACCCGGTAGAGATGGAGGAGCGTGAGGATTTCAACGTTTCCTTGGCAAGGTTCGTTGGCTCCCAGCCTATGACGGCGTTGATCAAGCGTGTAGAAAGGGTACCGGCCTTCTAAGCTGATGATCGTGGGTTCGATTCTCACTGGGCCCACTGCTCCGTACGCTCGATGATGGTGAGAACAGCCCACAGGTTCGCGATTGAGAACAGCTTCGTCAGGGCGGACATGGTCGAAACGACCAGGTTCCCCCTATTTATCTGAGAAGTACAGCATCATTAGCGTCCCCAAAACCGTGATAAACGAGTCCGTTCAGCTCGACCTGGTCATTCCCGAGTCGCAGTTCGTGAGGTACCTAGCCTTCTCCTTCGGACCTCTGAGCACCCTGTACGTCTGACGGCGCGAGGCGACCACGACCCGATAAGTCGCTTCCGAGCAGAACCCATCAATATGCTTTAATCAGTCTTCCACTCTCTTCAAAGCCTCACTGGAGCGTCAAGCTCTCCAGGAACGAGAGACACATCGTTGAGTTCTGGGGGCTTCCATCGGATCGTGAGGGGCATAACATGAGAGCAAGACTTGTGGCAGCTGTGCTGCTGATGATAGGTCTAACCTCGCTCGCGGTTGGAATACACCAAGGTCAGGTTGACGCAACCTTGAAGCTGATCGGTGAAATTCTCGGTGCGTCTAGGGTAGGCTTACCCTGAGGACTAGGCTTTGGGTTCGAAAAAAAGCGGAGAGACGCAGCCTGGCAGAAGGCTTAGGTTCAGAGTCCAGTGGGTTAGGCATCCGGTCCAGATAGTGTTTCTCATCTTCTCCGCAGCCCTTGGGTCCGAGGTTGTTAGAGTAGCCCTTGGGGATTGGCTGGGAATCGGACTTCTACCAGAAGGCATCCAAGGGGTTCTGCTCCCGTTCTACGAGGCTTTCAGTCTGCCACTCCTCTCCTTCGGCGCCGTTCAGGTGATGCTCTCCAAGCCCTACTTTCCTTGGCTCCCCATCGGCGTCCTGATCCTCATGCCTCTGCTTCTAGGAGGAGCCTTCTGCGGTTGGGTTTGCCCCTTCGGGACGGTCATGGATCTCCTCTCCTATGTCAGGAGAAGGCATACTCAGATCTCAGCAAGGACGCACGCCCAGATTCGAAGGGTCAAGTACGTCGTGCTGGGTCTCACGCTGATCGTCAGCGGCAGTCTCGCCGTCTCTCTCGCCGCGCCAAGCGGAGGAGAGTACAGGACCGCGCTCGGCGCGCTGGCCGCGGCGCCCTACTATAGCCTCTCCCCCGCAACCACCCTGTTCGTACTGATACCCGAACTTCTGATCAGATTTCAGCAGGGCGCCCCCGGAATCGTCGCGGCCACGGGGGAGGAGCAGTGGAATATCATCTCCACCCTATCGCCCCTGCTCTATCTGAGGGTAGCCGTCACTGCTCTCACGGTTCTGGGCGCGATATACGTCTCCAGGTTCTGGTGTCGATACTTCTGCCCCCTGGGCGCCTTGATCTCCGTCTTCAGCAGAGTCGCCTTCCTGGGGTTGAGGAGGGATCCACTAAAGTGCGAGAAGTGTAAGGAGTGCGTGGAGAAGTGCCCCATGGCGATCAGGATCATGGACCTCCCATGGGAGAAGTTCAACGACCCCGACTGTACCATGTGCCTCGTCTGCCGTGATGCGTGTCCCAGAAGGGCGATACGACCCAGGTTCTCCTAGACGCAGCTGACCAGCGCGGGATCTCCGAGTCCTTCTTTCCCACAGAAACCACGCAAGGTGAGAAACGATCGCTTCTATGCCGAGGGTCGCGAGAAGAGCTTTAACGAGAGCCAGCCAAAGTACGTCCAATCGGGAGGATGGAGCTATGACAACTCTCAGGTACTTCGGAGTCTCAGCCTTCGAGATAACCAACCATAGGGGAGTGAAGCTGATTGTCGACCCCTTCATCTCGAAGAACCCGATCTGCCCCGTCAAGCTCGAAGAAGTCTCGAAGGCAGATCTGATCATTGTCACGCACGGAGCCGCCGATCACATGGGGGACGCCGTAGAACTGCAGAAGAGGACCGGCGCCAAACTCGTCTGCGGACCGGACGTCAGGGTTCACGCCGAGAGAAACGGGATCCCAAGAGAGAGCGTTGTTTCCATGCTGTGGGGAGACAGGGTCGAAGTCTTGGGAATAGGTCTGAAGTGCGTCGAGTGCCGGCACATCTCATTCTTCCAGTCGGGGGACGCATACCTTGGGGGTATTCCCCTCAGCTTCGTCATCTCCCCCGACCCGGGAGTGAGGATATACAACGTGGGTGACTCCGCCCTGTTCAGCGACATGAAGCTGATCGGACAGCTCCACCGACCTAACCTTGCGCTGATGCCGATCGGTGGCGCGCCCTCGATCACCGGCGGCTTGGGACATCTTCAACCGTTCGAGGCAGCCCTAGCCACGCAGTGGGTTAGCCCTGAGGTAGTGATCCCCGTGCACTACGCGCCCGACTCCAACGACATCGAGTCCTTCAGAGAGTATCTGAGGCTGCTCGCCCCCACGGTCACGCTTCGGGCGCTCAAGCCAGGCGAGATCTACGATTTCAACCCCAGAACACCTTAAAAGTGCCCTGAGAGACCTTCAATTCCGGGGTTCCTCGATGTCTTGGGATGAGTTCTTCCCAGAGCGGTTCAGAAGGCGCCGACCTTTCCCGTTCTTCGACGAAAGGCACTTCCAGGATATCGACAGGCTGATGGAGGAGTTGCTCAGGGAGATATCCCAGAGCGCCCCGAAGGAACTCGTCAGGGAACGGCGGCTCCCGAGCGGAGAGACGGTAAGGGAGATGGGGCCCTTCATCTACGGCTATTCGATGACCGTCGGACCGGACGGAAAGCCCGTGATCAGGCAGTTTGGAAACGTGAAGCCGTCTGTGAAGCCGTCACCTCTCGGAGTCCCCCGACCCTCACTCGAGGTCAGGGAGGAGCGCGAACCGCTAATAGACATCTTCCCAACAGACGACAAGATCAAGGTCGTGGCCGAGCTCCCGGGAGTGGAGAAGCCCGACATAAACCTCCACGCCACCGAGAACACGCTCACCATCTCCGTCGACACCGAGATGAAGAAGTTCTACAAGGAGCTCGAGCTCCCGGCGAGGGTTGAGCCGAAAAGCGCCGTGGCCGCCTATCACAATGGGGTCCTCGAAGTAACGCTCGACCGAGCTGAGAAAACAAGTCCAAGAGGCGAGAGAATCCAAGTTAGGTAAGCCTTAACAGGAGAGCCCGACCCCTAGGACCGCGCCTAGGTTCTAGCCTTGGCTAGAGGTGTGAACCATATCAAGACCGTCGCCAGGGCGAATATCGCTGCGGTGAAGGGGAAGACCTGCCAAATCCCCCAAGCCTCAGCTATGTAAGCCGCCAGAACGGGAGCGACCGCGCCGACCAAGCTCGACGGTAGAAAGTAGAGGGCGTATCCCATGCCTCTCCGACTCCTAGGGGTGTACTGCGCAACGAGGGACGAGGCGGCGGCCATGCTGGTGTAGCTAAAGAACCCGTAGAGCATGAGCGCAGCAATGAGCGCCTGCACGGTCTCGGAAAGAGCGATGCCAACCACCGTGATCAGGTCTCCGATGAACGCCACTACCAGCCAACGCTTCTCACCCAACTTGTCGGCTATGAAACCTCCGGCTGGCGCCGCCACGATGCCACTCAGAGGGATAAGCCCGAGTATAAGGCCCGCGAGCGACGGCGACATAGTCCTGACACGAACCAGATAGGGGGTAGTGAACGTCGATATAGATTGAGACCCGATTCCTTTGACGCCCATTGCCAGAAGAAACATCACGAAACCAAGTGTGAAGGTGGCTCTCAGACCTTCTCGAGATAGCTTCACCACCTCGAACCTAGCTGGAGCGCGCTTCTTCGCGACCTTCAGTCTCAGCCAGAGCAGGACAAAGATGCACAGCAGCGCCGGAACCGCCCACACTAAGTAGATCATCCGCCACCCTATGACCGTCAGCAGCACACCCACGGAGATCGGACCGAGGGCGAAGCCGAAGGTTCCAGCCCCTCCCTGAATGCCTAACGCCCTATTCCTGTACGCGACGGGAAAGAGCTCGCTCACGATCGTGTATGACGGTGGATGAAAGAATGTGGTTGACAAGGCGAGAAGTGAGAGAGCGACGACGATAACGCTGACGTTCTGAGCTAGGCTCATCATAACCGCAGCCGAAGCTGTCAACGCGAGGCTGAATGCCACTAAATAGTAGCTGTCGAACCTATCCGTGACCATTCCCGCGGGCAAGTACATCAAGCCCTGAACGACGAGAGGGATCGCAACCATCCAACCTACGGTCATCAAGTCAAGCCCGAAATCGGTCATGAACACGGGAATAAGCGCCAGATGGGCTTGGACATACACGTGGTTCAGGGTGTGAGAGAGGGCAACGATGAGCAGATAGATCTTCAGGGGCTCTCTGCCGCTTGACCTGGCTTCCTGCTGCATCTCTTGTGCGTCACCGCTGTCTTCGACCACTCCTGGATTCTGAGGGCAAAGTGTAGCAATCACCTAGTATTTCATGCTTTTAGAGTTTCTTATGCGATGGTCACCACATTTGAGATCTTGAGAAGGGATGAGGGCTATTGAAGGCATAGAGAGAATGTGACAACGTCGGGACAGCTGACAACAGCAAGTCTTACATAAGCATGGCAAAAGAGCCAGTGCGATAACCCCGAAGAGAGATGTAGAGTAACAAACTATTCGCCTTGATGGAGAGATAAGCTACGGGCCCCCGATATCGTTGGGCTGTGCTGTTCGCCTCTCTCTATGCCTTTCTCACATTCGCGTTCGCGCTTCAGCTGGTTCCTCCGTTGATACCGTCGATAATCCACGATTTTGGGATTAGCCATGCTGAAGCCGGACTGCTCATGTCCACGGTTGTGATCCCGGGAGTTTTCTTGGCGATACCCGCGGGAATACTCGTGGACCGCTACGGGGTAAGACTCACGGGCGCCGTCTCGACAACCTTGATCACGCTGGGATGTTTCGTAACCGCGATGGCTGACTCGTTTGGTATGGCATTGTTTGGGAGGTTGATTCTGGGTGTCGGAGGAGCCTTCATTACGACCGCCATGCCGGCCATAATCCCACAATGGTTTCCACCAAAGGAGCTTGGCAAGGCGATGGGGATCTACGGAACAAACATGCCCGTCGCCTCGACTGTAGCCTTCTCGGGCGCAAGCGTGCTAGCGCTCACCTACGGATGGCGCTTCCCCTTCTACATCGGCACAGCCATGGCGATCCTGAACATAGCTGTCTTCGCGCTTCTAGTTAGGGAAGGTCCACTAAAGCGCGAGCGTGAGAGAGGGCTAAGCGGTCGTCAAGCCCTTGGAAACGTTGAGATGTGGAAGATTGGGGTTGTGTGGCTGCTCTTCAACGCGGCGGCTCTGTCGTTCACAACCTGGTCCCCAAAGATGTTTGTGGACTTCAAGGGCATGAGCCCCGTTCTTGCGAGCTTCTTGGCGAGTCTGGCGATGTTGGCGGGGTTGCCTTGCGTACCAGTCTTTGGTTCGATCTCAGACAGAATCGGAAAACGAAAACCTCTGATGGTTGTAGGCTGCGTGCTGATGACAGCAGCCCTCATAGGGGTAGCATACTCTTCAGACATGGCTCTGACAATCTTCATTGTTGCCTTGGGGGTTACGCAGTCTTTGGTTCCACCGATGGTGATGGCGCTACCACCAGAGATCCTGGGTCCCGCCCAGGCGGGAACAGGCTTCGGAATAGTGACAATCTGTCTAAACACGGGGATAGCGCTGGCTCCACCCTTCATAGGCTTCATACTCGACACAACGGGATCACCAACTCAGAGCTTCCTAGGGATGGCTCTGTTCGCCACCGCGGGGGCTGTGGTGGCATACGCTCTAAAAACCAAATAGAAATTAGCAAGGTGGCTAGCCTACGCACGACACAGGGTTGGGCGTGTGGCTCAAATGTTTCTTTGAGACCGTCTGAGGGATGGAATTTGAACCAGCCGTATCCACTAACACAGTCAAATCCAAGAGCTGTCCAATAGGAAGGGATGGATTTGCAGATCCAGAACGTCGAAACGCTGGTCTCCCAAGGCAATGTGGAGGGGAGAAAGACTGTTCGATACACTTGAAGCCGGACTGATTGCGGCAGATCCATCCTACAACACTAGAAGGCTCAATCCTCTAAGGAGCGGGAAGCTGATTGTTGGCGATAAAGGCTTTGAGCCACACGATTCGCCCAAGACGGGCGACGAGGTCTACTTTTCTGATAGAATGAGTAAATCTCTTCAATCATTTGTCGCATGCTTTCTTTCTAAGTTCGCAGATTTTAGTACCTGAATCTACGAACCCTCTAAGCGAGCACAAAGCAGACCCTACCCGCCCGTACTAGCGAGCCGCCACCTGGAGACAAGCTCCATCCCGCCCCGCCTCTCTATCTCCTCCGCCACCCTCCGACCGAGCTCGGCTGGACGCGCCATGGGACCTTGCAGTGATGCGTGGACCTCCTTCTCGCCGTCTGGGGAGAGGACGGAGCCATAGAGCGTAAGCATGTCACCCTCGGATCGGGCAACCGCACCCAGCGCCGCCTTACACCCCGCGCCTAGCCTCCGGGTGAGCGACCTCTCGGAGAGAACTTCAGCCATCGATGGGAGGTGATTGACCGCCCTGAGCAGCATCCTCAAGCCTCGATCGCCGCGTCTCGCGACGACTGCCAGCGCACCCTGCCCAGGAGCCGGAGCAAAGGAATCGAGGGGCAGCCTTTCCGAGACGAGATGACCAAGCCCTAGTCGGAGTAGACCGGCCTCGGCAAGTATTACTGCGTCAAGCAGTCCTCTCTCGATGTTGAGGGCTCTTGTCTCCACGTTGCCTCTGATCGGGATGATCTTTAGGTCGCGCCTAACCCTCAACAGCTGCGCCTTCCTTCGGAGGCTGCTAGTGCCCACACAGGCTCCAAGGGGCAGCTCCGAGATCTTCAAGCCTCTCCTTGTGACGAGCACATCGTTGGGGGACTCTCGGCTGGGCACGGCCACTATCGAAAGAGGCGGTGGCAGGGAGGTTGGTAGATCCTTCATGCTGTGAACGGCGAAGTGAACCTCGCCCCTCGAAACCTCTAGGTCGATCTCCCTCTCAAAGACGCCCTTCCGCTTGAACATCCAGAGAGGCGTTAAGAGATCCTTGTCCCCTCGCGTTCTGATGATCTTCCTCGTCACACTCACTCCTGGGCGCAGGCGGATCAGCTTCTTGATGACAGAATCCGTCTGTGCCAGGGAGAGCGCGCTGCCCCTAGTCCCAACGACAAGCTTGACCGTTTTTCTTCTAGCCGTGCTCATACACCCCCAGACAACCGCCACGCCTCCAGCACAGTTATCTCAAAAGACTCTCCTTCGCCTTCATTTGTATCCCATAATGATACTCTTCGCCCGCGTTTTGGCTTGGCGAAGCGATCCGCGGTCGAGCATATTCCTGATTGTCCTATCTGATGCGATCCTCTTAAGGACTCGACTTCTCACCCGTTCCTCCCCCAACTCCCTGAGGGCTAACCTCCTGGAGAAGTCTAGAAGGCTTGTCATCCCGACATCGGTCTTGGTAATGGCTCCGGCCAGCCTCTGTCGGAGTTGTTTCGCTACGAGAGGGCTCTTACCTCCCGTTGAGATCGCGATGGTTACGTCGCCCTTCCTAGCGGTGGAGGGAAAGATTACATCCGAGTCTTCCGGACTATCGACACGGTTGACGAGCTTCTTCGCGGACTTGGCAGCCACCGCGATTCGAGAGTTCAGCTGGAAGTTGTCCGTAGCAACGATGACGAGATAGGCGTCTCCCATGCACTCTCCGAGCCCGACATCTGGATCGATCTGCCTTCGGACAAGGCTGAGGTGGGGATAACGAGCCGCCAGCCTCTCCAATCTGGGCGTGAAATCTGTGCTCACCACCACAACCCTCCCGCATGATCTTACTAGACTCTCCACCCTCCTCGTCGCAACAATGCCGCCACCAAAGACTATGACAGATCTTTCTCTGAGGTTCAGAAGGAGTGGAACCCATACTTGGGGATTCAAGAATCGAGCCAACTTCGAGTAACCACACTGCGTCAACTCTTAGATGCTTCGGCTTATCTCAAGATCGCTCACGCGTTGTGTTGACAAGTGAAGCACTAGACAGATTTGAGGTCTAAACTAATAATGTAGAACACGAATACATTAAGATGGCTGCCCGCCTTATGCTTTCGCTCAAGTATTGAAGTTTACTAATCGACTATGCGCTCAGGGAAGGCTTATCTCAAATCCTACGCGTGGTAGAGAGTATCAAGATCAGCTTGAACGGAGAGAAGGTGAATGGACGCGGATACCCTTACAAACGTGGATGAGAAGGCAGTGGTTGAGGCTCTTCAAAGCCTCGTTAAGATTCCGAGCAGGAACCCACCCGGCGAGGAGAAAATGATCGCTGAGTATATCGCCGGAGTGACGAAGAGCTGGGGGCTCGAGACAGAAATCGTTCGCGAGCCGTACCCCAGCAGACCCCAAGTCGTAGCCATCCTTAGGGGGAGTGAGGGACAACCCAGGCTCGTCCTGAACGGGCACATAGATGTGGTGCCCGAGGGGGACAAGAACCAGTGGATCGGAGACCCCTTCTCCGGGGAGTTGAGGCAGGGAAGGGTCTATGGGAGGGGGTCGTCGGACATGAAGGGCGGGGTCACGGCGATGATGCACGCCGCAAAGGTGTTGAAGGATAGCGGAGTGAGATTGAAGGGCGACCTGATCCTGCAGTTCGCGATGGGAGAGGAGACGGGGGAGCCAGGAACAAAGTGCCTTCTGGAGAAGGGTTTCAAGGGAGACTGGGGGATCGTTCTGGAGCCGACGAGGCTCCGGGTCGGAACAGCTGAGAAGGGGCTTGCCTGGTTTCACATCACGCTCAAAGGAAAACCAGCCCACGCGAGCAGACCCCACCAGGGAGTGAACGCTATAAGCAAAGCCCTGAAGGTGGCTAGAGCCCTGGAGGAGTACGACAAGCGGATCGGAGAGAGGAAGCACCCACTGCTAGGAAGGGCCATCTGCTCGATAACCATGATCCAGGGTGGAACCAAGGAGAACATCATCCCAGAGTCATGCAGGCTCGCCATCGACCGCCGCTTCATACCCGGAGAGAGTGCGGGCAGCGTCCAGGACGAGATCGAAGCGATCCTGTTTGACCTGCGGAAGGCCGATCCGGAGATCAAGTTTGAGCTGGAGAGGAAGATGGTCTACGAGTCGGCGGAGATCCCTGGATCGTCGCAGATAGCTGAGGTGTTAAGGAGGAGGGTGAAGGAAGTCACGGGTGTGATCTCCGAACCGTACGGAATTGTAGCGTCAACCGATGTGAGAAACTTCATTGTGGACGCGGGTATCCCAGCGGTCACCTGGGGGCCCGGGGACACGGATCAATCTCACACCTTCAACGAGTCGGTGCCGGTGGACCAGGTCGTCAACGCCGTCAAGGTGCTCGTCCTCACGTCGGTCGAGCTACTACACAAAGCCTAGCCTCTATTCTTCACGCTGAATCATCGTCTTTTCTATATGTCCGCATGTCTATGAGGAAAGCTCTCTTCTGTAGTGAATCAGCAGACTCTCAGCTTTGGGCTTAACTTCAACATGCGTGCTTTCAGGGTTAAATACGGGAACCGCAAGAGTGAGTGGAGGTTGATCTCCATGTCCGAGATATTGGAAGAGCTAAGAAAGTTCTCAGCCATCAGGAGACATCCGAAGGAGCTGGTCGAGCAGTTCAGAGGCTTCGACGCCTCTCTCGTCCACGACGCGCTCCTCGACGAGTTCGGGATAGAGTCCCACCTGTTCGGGCTGAGGTCGATGTTCGACTTCATGCAGGACCAGACATATGTGGGACACGCGATCACCGTGAAGTTCGTTTCCAAGATCAGGGAGCCCGTAGCCAATGTCAGGAACAGGTTCCGGGAAACGGGGAGAGCGACGAACGACCACGCCCTCGCCGCGTGCGACTTTGCCAAGCCGGGCGACATCATAGTCATCGACGGCGAGGGATGCATGCTGGGCACCATGTGGGGAGAGAACATGAGTACTCTTGCTATGAGGAGCAAGGTGCAGGCGGTGGTTCTGGACTGCGCGGTGAGGGACTTATCAGACATCAGGAAGGCTAGATTTCCTGTCTTCGCCAAGGGACCCACTATCCCAGGTTCTGGCGCCTATCTGGAGAGCGTCGGGCTCAATGCTCCGATCCAGTGCGGCGGTGCCCAGGTCAGACCCGGTGACCTGATCATGGGGGATGATGACGGCGTGATCTCGATACCGTACGAGTACGTTGAGGAGACCCTGAAGGTGTCAAAGAGGATAGAGGAGGCGGAGAACAACACTAGGGAGGCGGTGCGAGCGGGTCGACCGGCTGTTGAGTGTTATCCAGCAGGTAGACCGATGATCCTTGAGGAGTTAAGGAAAAGGAAGACGAAGTAGCCCAATAGCAATGACTCCGATCTAGGGTGTTGTCCAAAAATTCCTCTTGTCAACCCGATGGCAGGAACTCCTCAGTTGACACGGCGTGCCCGCCGCTACTTAGAGGACATGATCAGGCCTACACGCTCGATGAGTCGGGGCCGGTTGAACAAGTGGTTGACGCAGTAAAGATGCTAATCCTAACCTTCCTCGGGTTGTCCCATAGACCATAGCCTTCGTTCGTTGTGTTTAGTCACTCCCTCCTGTAGAGACCTAAGCGGTTGGAGCCGCTTGTGGATATGTTGTACGGAAGAGGAGGGCAAGGAGAAAAAGGACGGGAGAGAACCACCAATTTCCCAAATTCCAGACCGAATTGGAATCAATTGGGGAAATCAGTCTGGGACGGTGTTTGTTGGAAGCCTTGCTCGAGGTGGATACGGCTTTAACCTCTCAGCTCGTGGTTTCGGAACCGTTTATGGGCGGGACGAGAGAGACCGTGACCATACCCTTATCAAATAGACTTGACTGCGGAAGTGTTTATACTACAACCTTATCGACAATAGGATTGGTTGTTGATAAATGTGGGTTTACCTAGGGCTCAGTTACTCCACAATTGGAATCGGGAACTCGTGCTCACAACCATTCCGCATCAAGCCGATGCCGGTGTGGGGTGACCCTTGAGCGAGGATAGGATGAAAAGGTGCACGGTCTGTGGGAGAAAATGCTCGAACACAGACGACTGGAGAGCACACATGTTCGAGCGGCACCCCACCGAGTTCAAGAAGTACAGGCGCAAGTGGACTTTCAGGTCCCACATCTTCCCGGCCTTCGTCGCGATACCTTTTACCCTCATGATGCTAGATCTCAACGTCCGGAGACCATCTATAGGACTCGGGATGATGCCTGATGCCCTGCTTGCTGTGACCGCGATAGGGCTCGCGTTCCTGGCCGGATACGCAAACCTACAGGCAAAGATGTGCGAGAAGACGGTGAGGGAGCAAGCACTAAAGGAGCGCGGCTCGGCGTCACGACCCTGAGCAGCCCCTACTCCTTCGCCGCGTACCACCCACCGGTTATGAGCAGGTACGCGTTCACAGCGGCGGTTATCCCATCACCGACCGCGGTACCGATCTGGAAGACACCTCCAGTGACATCTCCGGCCGCGTACACGCCTGGGATGTTCGTCTCCTTCTTGTGATTGACGACGATGTAGCCCCCCTCATCCAAGGCCACACCAGCCTTCTTCGCCACCTCGCTTCGAGGCTCCTCGCCCACGCGTATGAAAACCCCGTCTACATCCAAGACCGTCTCTGCACTCGTCCTGTTGTTGAACAGCCTCAACCTACGAACGAGTCTATCACCCTCAATAGACCTCACCTCGGTGTTCCACAGGACGGTGACATTACTCCGCAGTATCCTCTCCCTGAGGACAAGGTCAGCCCTCAAATCATCTCGTCTATGGATCAGGTAGAGCTTCCCTGCCAGGTCCTTTAGGATTAGCGTGTCGACGGCGGCCGAGTTCCCTCCCCCGATCACGGCTATCGTTCTACCCCTGAAAAGGGGGCCGTCACACGTGCCGCAGTAGCTAACCCCTCTACCCCTGAACTCCGCCTCGCCCGGAACTCCCAGCTTCCGGTGTGCCGATCCCGTCGCCACAATCACCGCCTGCCCCTGGTAGCTCCCCTGATCGGTCTTGACAACCTTCTCCCTATCCCGCAGCTCCATCTCCAGAACTCTCTCAGGTATCCGCAGGATCACACCCCACTTCTCCGCCTGCTCCCTCATCCTCTCAGAGAGCTCTATGCCCGTTATCTGGGCGAATCCAGGGTAGTTCTCGATCAGCGAGTTCTCACCCGCCTGCCCACCGAGAACCTCCCCAACCACCAGCGTCCTCAACCCCATCCTCGCGCCGTAGACCCCCGCTGAAAGCCCGGCTGGACCCGCCCCGACGATCAAGAGCTGATACTGCTCAGCCAACCACCATCCCTTCCACGCCAAGTCTCCCGCAAATACAAGACTTGATGGGGTTCTTATGGCTTTGTCCGGTTTCCATGCTGGGACGCCCCAGCTCTTCGGCGACGCTTCTCCTCTATCCGTGAGACTTCTTCCCTGACCCCCTCGCAACCCCTAACCTGCTTCGCGAAGACGATCTTGAAGGCCTCCTCTGAAGTCAGCAGACCTAGGTCCTCGCCCGTGCAGTCTCTAACCAGGAATCGCGCGGCGTCCTGCACCTCGCCGCTCAGGGTAGCGTCGGCGACGTCTGCCACGTGGACGATCAGCGCCTCTATGGTTCGGGGGCTGACCGGACCGTACCTGCCGTGGTGCGCGGCGAGTATGTGAAGCAAGTCGAGGGGAGCCCTGCCGTAGAGCTCTCCGAGCAGGAGGGTGATGTGGTCAAGCCTCTCCCCGATAGGGCTAACACCGTAGGTTCCATCATCTCTCACTGTGAAGGTGGACGGCTTGTAGACATCGTGCAGGAGCGTACCGGCTAGAACCAGGTCACGGTTGATCTCCCCGTGGTAGACCTGCTCCACCGAATCGCAGATGGTCAGAGCGAGCTTGGTCGTTGCGACCATGTGCTCAACGAGGCCGCTTGGGTAGCTGTGGTGGTGGCTCCTTCCAGCAGGGCTCTCTATCAGAGTAAGCCCCACCCCCTCCATACCGCGCAGCTTGAGGGTCGGCTTCTCCAAGTACTCGCCTACCAGCTTTCTCAGGCTGGGATCGCGGATCATCTGGACCAGCCGTCTTAGATCTCTCCGCATCCCCCATGCATCCTCCAACAGCCTATTCGTCGAGTTGACTGATAAGCGTGAAAGCAGATAGAAGGGAATACCAATTAGATCGATAGCTTTCTCTTCGTCCCGAGGAGGACTACACTTCTATTCCGAGAAGCGGTGCTATTGCAAGAATCAGTCCGATCGCTACCATGGTCAGCCCGCATATCTTCGGAATCCACTGGCCGTAACTCGTCCTCTTGGCTAACCCAGCGATCCCTCCCATGACAATGCCGAGCGGGATCAGACCGATCGTGGTTCCCAGACCGAAGACGAAGACCGTGAGCGTACCGGCTAGAACGTTCCCCATGGAGGCCGCCCAGAGGAGTATCGCCAACTCGAAGGGGCATGGAGGAAGCCCTCGAACAAGTCCCAGAGCCAAAACGGTTTTTCTACTGAAGCCGCTGGATAGCTCCGTTGTGACTTTGACCCCGTCGTGGTGGTGTATCAGGTGGATGTGAGGCGCCCCAAAGACCATGAAAAGACCGAAGACCGCCGTGATTCCACCCGCCACCACCCTCAGAATGCCTCCGATCTGCGTCAGAAGCGAGGCACCCAGGTAGGCGAATACAAAGCCCAGGGCCGTATCGATGAGCGCCATCCCAAGCCCATAGAGCACAACGAGAAATACTCCCTCAGCCCACTTCTTGCTCCCCCAGAGACTGTACAGGGAGACAACGGCCTTATCCTCACAGGGCTCTAGGGTGTGTGCGAGCCCTAGGGCGAAGGCGCCCATGAGCGTCGTCTCTTCGAAGAGCATGCTCAAGCACCTTGTCGTCGGTCAGTGGAGTCCGACCAGGGCGTCGGACCCTCCGGGCGGATCGTGGCTGAGAACCTCTCTATCAGAGACTCAAGTTTCCCCCTCTCCACCACCAGCCGTGTTTCCTTCAGCGTCACCTTCACAGCTCCTGCCGCGTTGGCTCTCGCCAGCGCCTTCGGGTCCGGGTGTCCCATAGCCTTTGAGGCTGCGAATGCCCCCAGGAAGGCGTCTCCGGCGCCAGTTGTGTTGACGACCTTCATTCCCAGCTTCTCCAAGTCCACGGCCGGAACCCTTACGATCCCGTGTTTGGATGCGAGGGCGCAACCCCTCTCCCCGAACTTAAGGATCAGCTTGAGGTCTCTGCTGACCTTCGAAAGCTTTGAGAAGACCCCGCGCGGGTTCCTCGATCCGGTGAGGTTCTCTGCTTCGACCTCGTTGAGTACGAAGTAGTCCACATTGGAAAGCGTCTTCGACAAGGTTTTGAGGCTCTGTGCCGAGCGGACGCCCGCGTCCCACACCACGAGGCTTCCTCCCTCCCTGGCCAGCTCAGCCATCCTCTCAGCGGTACCAAGCGGCGGGTCCATGATCACCGCCACCTTCGTGCCCTTTATGATCGCGAGCCGTTTCTCCGCTACAAGGTCAGCGGAGTTGATTTCGAGGTTGGCGCCGAACAGAGTGTTGATGTAGTTCCGCCCCTGGCTGTCGATTAGAATGTAGGCTTGACCCGATTCGGCGGTGAGCGCTGTCTTGATGCCCGAGGTGTCCACACCCTCCCCAGCGAGGATTTCCATCTGCTTTCTCCCTATCTCGTCGTGACCCAGCGCGCCGATCAGGGCAACCCTCTCTGATCCGAGTATCCTCGCCGAGGCCACCGCTACGTTGGCTGCTTTTCCGCCTGGGACACGGGTGATCTGCTTGACCGGAACCTCTTCCCCAACCTGGGCGAACCTATCAACGAACATGTTTATGTCCCAGTTAATCGCACCGATGACCGCCACGTCGAATACCTTCGCCGACGCTCGACCCCCCCTTAACCGAGCTTGTTCGTCATCCTTTGGAGGAACCATCTAAAGTCATTTCCGCTCCGACCAGTCAGCGAATCCTTGGGTTTTGAGGAATTCTGACGCCCTTACTATCCTAGTGCCACCGTAGCTGCGTATCTTGAGGAGATGTCTGTCTCCGGTCACTATGAGGTCAGCACGGGCTTCTAAGGCGCACTCCAGAAGCCGGTTGTCATCGGGGTCCTCCCTGATGGCGTCAATTCTAGCCTCGGGTCTAACCACGACAAATATGGTTTTGTAGTAATCGCTGGCATTTTCGACCTCTTCCTTCGTCAATCCGAACCTCGGGTACCTTAGGACGCGCGTCAATTCGTCAATGATGGCTGGCGACGTGTATCCTTCAAGAATCCCGGACTCGACCAGCTCCACCACAGCGGCTTCGGCGCCACTCCAGAATAGAGCTGAGACGAGGACATTCGTGTCAAGAATGACCTTCGGCATCCGCTTTGCGGACAGAAGCTATGGCCTCCTCAATGTCCTCAGCTCTGACCGCTTTCTCCGCTACCTTCCTCCTGATGGAGGAGCTCACGGTCGACAACACGCTCTCATTATCCTTTACTCTTCTCAGGACTACTATGTTTCCCGTCGCATAGACCAGAACTCTATCTCCTTCAACGATCCCCATCTTCTCCCTAACTTTCTTGGGAATCACAACTTGTCCCTTGGAGGAGACCTTACTGAGCGAGAGCAGAGCCATCACCCGAACCAAGTAAGACCAATCCAACTTATCAAGTTGACGCTACCCATCTGAGAGGCTGAGGAATACCGCTCAAGATCTCGCAGAGTCGCCTGGCGCTGACTCCAATATCAGCATTTAGAATGAGATAACAGCGGATCGGAATGGGAAACTCGTCAGAGGCCATGCAATAAGAATAGAACGATATGGACCTGCTCCAACGGGTTGCCACCGTCCAAGCCAAAACCCCTGCGCGAGAGGAGGTGTGGAAGAGATGAGGCCCAATGAGGTCTATGGGAAGTCTGATGCGGTACAGCCGCCTGCCTTCCACCCCTTTTTCCCTCCCAAGGTAGGTAAGTCGAAGGTAAAGGAGGTTGAGAGCCAAGAGGAGAAAAAATCAAGCCAGAAAGAACCGTGAACAGGGACGTGTCAAGCATACCATCCATCAGCACCGCCAGATTCGTGACGCCGCTGCTAACTAAGAGGAAACAGTATCTGTTGAGGTGGCTGCTCGACCGGTACGCGGAGTCGGTGGACCTCTGCATCCAAGAATGTCTGAAGCATGGTCTGACATCTATCGCATCCCTCCACAGAGCTGCTTACAAGGAGTGGAAGTCGCGGTATGACATGGCGACGCATTGGTTCCACTCGGCCGGGCACATGGCAATCCAGACGCTACGGCCTTGGCGTGAGCTCTGCCGGCAGGGAGACGCTGACCTGCAGAAGCCGCCAACGTACAAAGCGCGGACGATGCGCCTCGAACTCTGGACTGAGGGAAACGCGGGAGGTATCTGCCGCTTTCACGGCAACGCTGTCCAGATCCGCGTTCGCAGGGGCGAGCACGTATGGCTTCCTCTCATCGTAACTGAGCACCATGAGCTGACATACCTGCGCGACTGGCATGAGGGCAGATCAAAGGTCGAGGAGCCAACGATCTCTCTCCTCGGGGGCAGAGCGAACGTCTATGTACCCTTCAAGCACGAGGTCAAAGCAAAGCCGATCGAGGGCACATGCGGCATCGACATCAACGAGCGGAGCGTGGACTGTACATCTTGAAGTCAAACCAAGAGCCACGCTTCATCAAGCTGGATGTTTCGAAGCTCCCGGCGATAAGGCACACTTCGCAACTCAAGCGCAGGTCAATCCAGAAGAAGCTCGGTGTGCCACCTCAGCGACCCCTCCAGAAGCGGAGGCTCAGGGCGAAGTACTGGCACCGGGAGCGCAACCGCGCCAAACAGATCCTGCACGTTGTCTCGAAGCAGATAGCAGAGATCGTGGAGCACGAGCGGGTCGCAGTAGCGTTCGAAGACATCACCGGGATCCGCACATCGATGCGGTCCAAGAGGAAGTCTAAGAACGGGAAAGGCATGAGGAGGGACATGCGCCGCCGCCTGAATCAGTGGCCCTTCAGAAAGCTCCAGTCGTACGCGGAGTACAAGGTGCTTCGAAAGGGGCTGCCGACAGTGGTGGTCAGCAACTACCGCAAGAGCAAGTACTGCCCGGTGTGTGGTCGGTACAACCGGCCGAATGGGCGCGCCTACCGATGCCGAGCATTCGGGTTCGAGGCTAGCGGGCACGTGGTGGCGAGCTGGAACATAGCGAAGGATGGGGCGAGGCGCGTCCCCGCCGACTGCTGGCAGATGAAGCCGATGGTGGAGGTGGCCGTGCCATCTGCGAAGCCATCGGTTGAACCGGAAAGATCCCCAATCTGCTACGGGATTGGGACGATTTTAGGACGCAAATACTCCTTAAGCAAGATGTGAAAGACCTTCACTGTGGACGAGGTTGTGCCCCTTGCCAGTCGTCGAGATCATTGCTACTGGGAACGAGCTGGTCTTCGGTCAGCTAGTCGACACGAACTCGTCGTACATCGCCAAGAGAGTGACAGAGCTTGGCGGAACGGTCAAAGGGGTACATATAGTCGGCGACGAGATTGAGCACATCAAAGAGGCTATATTGACATCTCTAGCTCGAGGCGTGGACATCCTTGTAACCACCGGTGGACTCGGACCAACATTCGATGATAGGACCATTCAGGCGGTCGCAGAAACACTGAATAGGAAAGTGGTTACGGACAGCACCGCTCTGGAATGGCTGAAGGAGAGATACGCACAGCTATCGAAGATCAGGGGAGTTAACATAGAGTTGACTCCTCAGCGGCTGAAGATGGCGATGTTGGTCGAAGGCTCCGAGCCACTTGACAACCCGGTGGGATCGGCTCCGGGGCAGAAGATTAAGGTGGGAAAGACCGTGCTCATTTGTCTTCCAGGAGTTCCCTTCGAGATGAAACCTATGTTCGAGAAGCACGTAGTTCCTATGCTTCTTGGATTGACAACAGGGAGAGCCCTCGTCAAGAACCTGAGAGTCAAGATGATGGAGGCAGACCTCGCACCCCTCGTCGAAATAGTTGTCCGTGAGTTCCCATCGGTATACGTGAAGATGTACGTCGGGGACACGAAAACAGGCGTCGGAGTGAGAACCGACATCGTCGTCAAGGGAGCAGACCTGAAAGACTGTGAGGCAACTCTTTGTGTAGCCCTCGCAAGACTCGAGGAACTTGTTAGGGAGAGGGGGGGCTCTCTCGCCTCGGACGCCGGATGACATCTCGGTGATCGCGACTAGAAGCCACGGAAGACGCTACCTTGTCTTCCCCACGTTCGCGCGGAGTAGATCTGTGACCGTTGGCATTGATCTACAGGTAAGCTGTCCGTCGGCTCCCATCATCTGCTCTTCTTCGGGAGGTACTTCTTCGGGAACTTGGCGACAAATGTATAGAGGGGATCAACCATCTGCGCCAGTCGCGCCCTCGCTACCTGCGTGCAAAGCATGTAAGCCTCCAAGCGGTTGAATCCGTAATCCTTCTCGAGCCAGAGGACAAGCTCGGTGAAGGCTATTCTAGCCGCGTCTTCCATGGGCTTAGCGCTGCCGATAGCCATTATCTCCTGAGACGACTCGATTCTAGGCCAGGCTATACTCCGGCCCTTGATCAGGTCTAGAGTTACGGTGATCTCAGCGGGAATCTCCACTGCCACACCGCACACCTCTCCATCCCCTTGAACGGCGTGGACATCCCCATGAACAGGAGTCCCCCCTCAACGTGGACGGGCAGGATCAGTCTGTTCCCGACGCAGATGTCGGGGCAGTCCATGTTACCGCCGTGAGGACCCGGAGACATGCTCGACACAGCCTCTAGTTCGGGAGCTGTGCCTATGGTTCCGATCATGGGCTCATAGGGAAGCGCCAGCTTCTTGCTAAAGTAGACCTTTCCGTTCTTGATGGGGCAAATCCTCGTGGTTGCCGGTAGGTCGTCACAAAGTAGCCTTGTGGAGGCTGTGCCCGTCAACCCGCCGAAGCCCGGAACCAAGCAGGTTGCTCCTTGGCCTGACCTGGGCTTTATGTTGAGGATATCCACGGTCAGAGCGTCTCCCCTCTTCGCGCCTTCGACGTAGATCGGCCCGGTCACAGGGTTGGCCCACGGCATCACAACCTTTCCCACGGGCAAGTCCATCTCAGATCTGATCTTTCCTCCGAACGCGTCCTCGGTCTCCGCGATCACCGTTTCACCCGGCGAAACCTTGAGGGTGGGCTTATGAGACGAACTCAGGGTGTAGTGTAGGCTTGCTTGCTTCAACCTCTTCAAGCTCGGTTCTCTCCAACAGTTTATCGGTATGTTCAGCAGACCCGACGCGCAAGTTGGGACGAAGAAGAAAAGGAGGGAAAGAAGACTTTCACTTTGCTTTCTTTCGCGGGGACTTCTTCGGAGCCGCGTATTTGCCGCCTTTCCTAGTTGGCGCCGTTGGAACGGCTGTGGTCCACAGCCTCCACCAGACATCCACAACCGCGGTGTCCATGAACCTCAACGAGCTGGAGACGTCTCCCGCAAACCCCTTTTTTGCGCATATTCTGAAGGGACCCGCAGAAAGGCCGGGTTCATATGTCCTATCCTTGTAGACGAGCCTCTTATCGTCGAGTTAAAAACTCAATTCCAGCACCAACGCTTAGTCTTTTAATCTAAGTGCAAGAACCGAGAAAGCGAATTGACCTCGCGATCGGTTTCTTGGTCTAGATTCATCCACAAGCCTCTTTTAAGTGTTGTCGGTGGACTAAAAATTGAAACGCCAGAAGCCCAGCTCGTCCGCGGGAAGACACCACAGACTCGGTGCGAGGTCAGACATCGGGTCGAATAAGTTGTTGCTAAACATCCGCCGTTACGAAACCGACCACGACATCAATCGACGTCTTTGACCTGGTCGGTGATGTCGCGCTCCCTCAGGAGACGCCTCTCCCAGGTCTTGACGTGAGGAACAGCGTACGGAAGCAGCCTCAGAGAGTAGTAAGGCTGGAAAACTGACAGACCAACAAGATCACCGATGGTGACGACCATGAAAGCGTGCTCGTGATGTAGACTCTTGACTTGCAGATCCTGTAAAGGACCGTAGAGGGTTAGACCTAGAAACACCTCTTTGAGAGCTTTCGCAAAGCCATTCAACATTCAGCGCTGACGCTCTTAGCCACATATATGCTTGGTGTCGCTGATAATCTTTCCCCAGGAAACCGATGCGCTGACTTTTACCTGTACGTAAAGGAGCTCGTCTCAGGGCGATCTGGCTACGACGGAAAGGGATCCCAATCTTTAAAGATTGCATAGATTCCACAAGCCAACCTAAATTCTACGAACAGCCCCATGGTTCACCCCGGTGCCAACCTTGCTACGGCACACCTCAAAGGCGATCATAGGCTCGAAGAGCAGCGCTCTGAAGGGAAAGAAGATCGCCATGTGCGTCACAATTCTCCTCGCAAAGAGATTTAAGAGGGCTCATTGCAACCTACACGACGGAGGAGGATAGAAAGTGCCCGTGAGCAGACTTAATGCTACACTGGCGATACTTGCCCTCATATGCATCGTCAGCTTAGGCTACGTCACTGCATCCGTCCCTGAGAGCAGGGGAGTCGCCATACAGAACGTTGTCGTCCTTGTACCGTCCTACGGCTCCACGTCAACCGCAACCCCGCTCTATCCATTCAATACCACATCGGTCACGGTTAAGTTCCTGGTTTCTCCGGAGATCGGAGCCAACTTCTACGCGTATTACATTGAAATAAGACCCGGAGGAGGCACGATAGCTGCGATAAAAGACAAGGATAACCAGTGGTTCTTCTACGTGCTGAGCAGGTTACAGCCAGGGGCTAAAGAAGGTCTGGCACTGACCCTTGAGGGTGCCACCTACAAGCTGTCGCCTGGCGATTACGCGTACATACCGGCTGGGAAGACCTTCACCTTGAAGAATATTGCCACCACTGCCTTCAGCGTCTTCGCGGTTAAGAAGCCGTACATCCCAACTGGTTACGGTTCGCCCTCTGCCGTGGTAGATTATGAACAGGGGTTAACTCCGAGGAAAGCTTCGCGAAGCTTAACGATACGAGATATGTCGGGCGTTGGGAAGGCAGAATACGACATGATTACGCTCACGATAGAGGCGGATATTGGAGGCGGCAGCGGCGTATACGAGACCCACATCGAGCAGCACGGTGTCTTCTACCTGTCCGGGACAGCTGAGTACCTCGTCCATAACAAGAGATACACTGTCACCGAGGGCGACTTCCTGTGGATCGGACCCTGGGTTCTGCACTACCTCGACCAGAAAGGATCTATACCGGTGAAGTACGTTCTCTACAAGGGATAGCGACGATCTATCCCTTTTTTCTTGATACGGTTCCAACCACGCTCATATTCTTATCAGGCGTTATGTGCAGGCTAATGCTTGAGGAGACTCCAGGCCCGCTTTATTCAGACCTATCTTCCCATGATCTGAGCCTTCGCTGGCAAGGTTATTAGGGACGGCATGGCTAGGCTATTCTTTGTTTGGGAGGTGCTTTGGTCTAGACCAATCTTTCATAAATCGAATCGGTTCTTGTGCAAGGTTCTTGAGAGGTTTGTTTCGACTTTCGTCAGATGAGCCTTACGACTGACGTCAGATTCGTCATAGAGGCTCGTCATTATCGTCACTATAATCGTCATCAAGGGCGTTGTTAAGGGGATTATCGAGGAGAAAACGGCTGTAGGCTAACCTTTGCGTGTAAATCTGTTTGACGACGACGGTGACGGGTTTCTTGACGACGAAAGTGACGATGCTGACGGGAAAGATCCTAGTGTATCGTCACATTAAGGAAAGAGTCTCAGGCGCGCGGATGAGACTCTTCCAGCCTCTCAGATGCTCGGTTTCAGTCTTCTCTTCCTTCTAGGAGTCATTGAAACTTGATAGTCTTCCAGGTTGCTCTTCTCAGCTGCCACGTGCGACCTTAGAAGGTCGAGCAACTGATCCTTCTCGGTCTCTGTGACTATGCCCCTTGTCTTCAGCCCGATCATTGCGTCAAGCCAGCTGGCGTGCTTCTTCGAGTCGTATATTAGCCCGCTGAGCAGACCGTCGACAACCGGATTCTTCGCCATCTTGGCGGCTTCGGAGAGGCCCTTGACAGACTCTTCCTCCTGAACCTTCAATCGCTTGAGATCCGCTACTTCCTTCTCCGACAAACAGAAAACCTCTGGTTCATAGCTTCTTGACGCGCGCCTAATAAACTATCATGCGAGGATGAAAAAGCCACTTCAGCCTACTAGCTGCCTCACACTGTGAGCGAGGAGTGATGAAGGCAGGACGACAGGCTTTCCGGTCTTTCTCCTCACCTTCTCTCTTGAGTCCTTTCTGAAGCCCATACAGTCGAGGACGATGAGGTCTACGCTCGTTTTTGAGAGCTCCTCCGCGACCGCGCCGAGCTCATCTCTGCTTGTGTAGGGATTGACCGACTTCACGACAACCTCGAGACCCTCTCTCCCCCACTTGCGCCTCATCATTGGTATCTGCTCCGGCGCTGGTGCGACCACAGCGATCTTTCCGCGCTCAACCACAGACCGAACGAAGCTCTCCAATATCCTGTCGGGTCTTACGATCAGCTTCTTCGTCTTGAACTCGGGGAACTCGCCCGTACACAGGAGTAGGATCAGTTCAGCTCCCTTGTCTTCCAGCTGGGTGATGCACGTCTGGATTCTGGGCAGAATAGCCTTCTTGTTGATCTTCACCGAGGTGCCGTCTCTCAGTCGGGTGACTAGGACGTAGTCGCTCGGAGCCGGCGCGATCTTCGCCACGTCTTCCCTTGACATTCCGTCAAGGGCTCCCGCCTCCAGGATCTGGATCGCTGAGCCCATGTCCTCTGTGAGCTGAGGCATCAGATCCTCTCGAGGCGTCTGACCGATGGTGACAACTCCAACCTTCAATACTGGTCCCTCAAGTCTTTGCATAGTTCCTACTCCATCTTGCTTATGACTTTCCCCCGGTTCTTAGATGTTTCATCGATCCGTACAGCTGAACGAGGCGGGCAAACTCCTTCTCGTCGTAGAATCGACAGTTCCTCTCCGTGAACGCCTTCGCCACCTCGATGCAGAACCTTGCGGCAGACTCGATATCTGGGATATGACTTGCACCGGTGCCGCAGCCCGGGACGGGCACCTCGGTTGTGATCGCCACGCCGACCACCGGCGCGTCTGTTGCCACCCAGGGCTGCATTATGCTGTTGATGTGGTAGACATCGTTCCCGTAGGGGGTGATGTCCTGCGTGGTGATCGGCACGACCCTAGGCACTATCCCTGTCACAATCTCCATAATGTTCAGTAGGTCCTCGCTCACCCTCAAAATGTAGCCCTCCTTTACCGTTGGCGTGATCGCGAACCCTCTGAATTTTGCGATTCGGTTCCCCTTCGTAGTGTCCACTGAGAGGATGGCGTCCATCGATGAGTCAACTTCGTTTCTGTTCACGGTCGCCATGTCGATCGGGGAGCCCATAAACGGGACCGGCTCGTGGGGCTGGGTGGGCGCGTTGGGACAGATGTGAGTCGACACGATGACATCGCCCTTCAGGCTGTCCCCTCTGCTTCTCATGTCCACGAGCTTCAGGGCGCAGGAGAGGGCGGTTGTGGCGCCGTCCGCGTCCGAGACGATGCCGATCCTCTCTGGCCTCGCTCCTATCCCGCCGAGCCTCCCGACAATGCCGATGGTGGGACTTCTTCCCCCCGACTTCTTCCCATCTTCTCCGGGTATGATCATCTTGACGAATTCCGTCCTACCCTTCGGCCCTGTCACCGGAGTGATCTGGGTCTCCCTGAAGCCCCTGCTTCTGAAGAGGGCTGCGACCCTCGCCCCGTTGACCTTGGCGCTGTCGAGCAGCTCGTATATCTCGATTACCTGTTGGAACGTCATGGCGCATTCAACCCGCAGTATTGGTTGGAGGGGGAAGGATTTTTGCCTTTCAAAAGCTATGCAGCGACTATCCTCACATCGTCGACTATAACCTGGGGTGCGACCAGGAAACCCACCTGCCGACTCTCCTTTCCCAGGGCGCGGACTCTCCGAACCAAGTCGTAGGTGTTGCCCACAACCATGGCACCTCGAACTGCATGCCTCACCTCGCCTCCTACTATCCTGAAGGCTGGGACGGCCGCGACTGAGAACTCTCCCGACTCGGGATTAGACTGGTGGGCCCCCTGGACATCTCGAACGTAGTAGCCGTTCTTGACGTCTTTTATGAGCGTCTCCTCCGACTGGTCGCCGGCTTCGACGACCAGGTTTGTGGGTTCGATCCTCGGCGTGGTTGCGTACGGCGGTGATCGAAGCGGCCCCCCTCCTCTCATTGCGTTGCCAGTACTCTCTCTTCCCCCGATCTTCGCCCAATAGTTGTCGTAGAGGAAACTTCTCAACTCACCCCGCACGATAACCGGGGTTCTACCCCTGGGCACGCCCTCCATATCAACCCTAAGCGATAGAAGCCCGTAGGGGAGGATGCCATCGTCGAGGATGTTGAGTTTCTCGGACGCGACTAGCTCGCCGAGTTTGTCAGCGTACGCGCTCCGCCCCCTCTGAACCATGTCCCCCCTGACGGAGGGGACGAAGGTGAAAGCTAGCAGATCCTGGAGAGCCCTCTGATCGAACAGGACTGGAAAGGTGCCTGGTTCGGTTGGGCCGATGTTCAAGCAGGATACCGCCAGCTTCGCCGCTTCCAACCCTACTCGCTCCGACCTCGGCTCAAAGCGACGGGAGAGCTCGATCTCGGAGCACAGAGGCGAGACAATGGATCCGGACCGCGCCATAGCCCCGAGGCTCTGCGTGAATACGGTTCCAGCGTCCTCAACCGCGATCCCGCGGCTGTTCGCAATAGCCAGTTCGCGGGTTACTACTGACGCCCCGCCGAAGGCAGGCAGAACTCGACTGTCGAACCTCGCCGCAGAGTCTGTCATGGTCATAACGATTTCAACCATCTCGTCAGCAGTCACGCGAGCGATCGCCTGGTCAAAAGTTCCTTGCACGGATGGGACTCTCCCCGGCTCGGGCAGGGAAGACCACTTCTCATCCGGAGGGCTGGCTTTGGCGGCCCTACAAGCCAGCGTGGCGACATCAGATGCCTGCTGGAGGGTCAGTCTGTTGGCGTACGCGAACCCGATTCTGCCTTGGAAAATAGCCCTCACCGAGAGACCTCTGTCGGTGACACAGCTGCTTGCGTTAACCTCGCCCCGCTCCACCTCCACGGTCATGGCGGTTCCTCCCATAACCGCCGCTTCGGCCTCAGAGGCGCCGAGCTTCAGCGCGATCCTCACAGCCGCCTCACACAGCTCCAGCTGTCTAGTCAATCCGTGCCCCCCACCAAGATCTTCCGAACTCTGACCGGAGGACCGCCGGAGGACTGGAACATGAGCTGCCCCTTTCCACACCTCCCGCACTCCAGCTCCAGACCCCTGCCGCACGCCTCGACCTCTCGAAGCGTTGCCAGGGTGTTGCCGCTGATTCCTAGGTTCCGGGCGGGTACACCAAGCTCTCCGTGTGAGATCTCGAAGGCGTTCTGGATCCCGACCGTGAAGGTTCCGTCCAGGTTTGCTTGGCCACCCCTGAACGACTCCAGATAGTAGCCGAAGCTTATTCCCTCCAGCAGCTCCTCAAACGCGTGGTCTCCAGCCTCGAAGTACGTGTTCCGCATCCGAATGAGGGGCGGAACCCTGAAGTCCTGAGCGCGCGCGTTCCCGGTGGGCTTGGCCTCCATCTTCCCCGCGGTCTCACGGTTGTGCATCAGCCCCACTAAAACGCCCTTGTCTATGAGAACCGTCCTCTCACCGGGAACCCCTTCATCATCGTACCTGATCGCCCCGAACCCCTCGGAAAGGAGTGCACTATCGCAGATTGTTACAACCTCGCTGGCGACATTCTCACCGAGCATCCCCTGAATGGCGCTTCCCGCGAGGGTCAAGTCCGCTTCGCAAATGTGCCCCACCGCCTCGTGAGCCAGCACTCCAACCACGTTTGTCCCGAGTACGCAGGGGTATTCGCCCCCCTTCGCCGGCTTGGCCCTGAGCTGGTTCTGAGCTCTTTCGACCACTCTCCGCGCTATCGCGTCGGGAGAGTTGGTCTCGAAGAGCTCGTAACCGTGGGCGCCTATCTCGTCCCGCGCGCTCGCTAGGCGATCCCCCTCCTTCACTGTGATCCAGGCGTAGTTCCAGGCGAAGAGCTTCTCCTGCTCCAGGCTTGTGCCCTCGCTCGTGACCAGAGTCTGGTCCGTTGCTAGATCCGCGTAGCTGACGGTCACACTCCTGACGCGAGAATCGTGGGAGAAGCAGTTCTTGCTCAGCTCAAGGAGGTCCCCAACCTTCCTGGAAACGTCCACGGACCGATGGTCCACCTTCACGTGTACCCTCACACTTCCCCTCACAGGTCTGACGTCGGCGAGCTTGACGGGCTCTCGAACCACGCGCGAAGTGGCCTCCGCCATCCGACAAGCATTTCTGACGGCTTTGAGAAGATCGCCCTTCTTGAGCGAGTTAGAAGTGGAGAAGCCCCAGGCGCCGCCCAGGAGCACTCTGACCCCCGCTCCGCTCTCAACCGCCTGGGACAGAGCCTCAACCCTCCCATCCCTCATCGCCACTGCTGTGCTCTGGGTTTGCTGGGCTCTGATCTCTCCGTAGGACGCCCTAACGTCCATCGCCCGACCGAGCGCGGAGCTCAGAGTGTCTGCGACGGACATTCCCGACCATCCCCGAGGCTTCAACTAGGCCATTTTATGGAGTTGAAGTCTAGCCCTGGCTTCTCAATATACAGCGTGGAGACGGGCTTGGTGCCAAGTTCAATCGAGCCGCCTCTGCCCATCCTGTACGTGATGTTGCGGAACCAGTTGGCATCGTCGAGCTTGGGATAGTCTCTCCTGAAGTGAGCGCCCCGACTCTCCCTTCTCATCAAGGCGCCTCGGGTGACCATCTCCGCCACGAGAAGCATGTTGGGGATCTCGAGGGCTTCAAGCCACTCCTTGTTGTAATTTCGTGAAGGCCCCCTGACGGCCAGTCCGCCCGGAACTAGCGCCTTCCACTCAAGGATCGATTTCAGAGCCTCTTTCATCCGGTCCTCGGTTCGGAAGATGCCCACGTTGGCCCACATCATGCTCTGGAGACGCTTCCTCACGGTTGAGGCGGGTACGCCCTCCCTCCTCTCGAGCTGAGAGTTAATCCTATCAAACTCCATCTCCACCTCGTTTCTGGGCAGTGAAGGAGAGGCTGTCTTCTTCGCGTGCCCCACTGCAGCGATCCCCGCCCTCCTGCCGAAGACCTGGGTGTCAGCCAGGGCGTTCCCACCCAAGCGGTTACCCCCGTGAACACCTCCAGTCACCTCCCCCGCGGCGAAGAGCCCCTTTAGGGTAGTTTGACCGTTCTCGTCTATCACGAGTCCGCCCATAAAGTGGTGAGCTGTGGGCGCCACCTCCATCGGCTCCTTCCTAATGTCCACGCCGACCTTCAGGAACTGCTCCAACATGGAGGGAAGCCTGAACTCTATGACCTCCGGTGGCAGATGGGAAACATTGAGGTAGACACCGCCCCTCTCGGAGCCCCTGCCCTCCACAATCTCAGTGGCTATCGACCGCGCCACCTCGTCCCTGCCGGCGAGCTCCATCTCCTTCGGGTTGTACCGCTGCATGAAGCGTTCACCCTGCCTGTTGAAGAGCCTGCCCCCCTCAGCCCTCACCGCCTCTGTGACCAGGATCCCTCGACACGACTCGGGGTAGATCATGCCCGTTGGGTGAAACTGGACCATCTCCATGTCCACAAGCTCAGCTCCGGCGTAGAAGCCCATGGCGAAACCGTCGCCCGTGTCACCCTGAGCGTTTGTCGTGACCTCGTAGATCCTCCCCGCACCGCCAGACGCGAGGACCGTAGACTTCGCCCTGACAGCAAACAGGTTCCCTCTCACAAGGTCCAGACCGGTTCCTCCCACAACAGTCCCGTCCCGCACGAGCAGGCGACTGAGAAAAACCTCGTCAAGAAGGTTGACCCCCATCCTTCTCAGCTCCTCCACGAGAGTAGCCATCATCTCATGACCCGTCCTGTCCCCGGCGAAGCAGGTCCGATCGTGGCTCGCCTTCCCGAAAGCCCGTTGGTTGACCTTCCCCTCAGGCGTACGATCAAACACTGCGCCGAACTCCTCCAGATCGTACAGCCTTTCTTCAGCCTCTCGGACGAGAAGGTTCACCAAGTTCTGGTTGTTTATCCACGCTCCGCCCTTCACCGTGTCTAAGAAGTGCCATCTCCAATCGTCCTTGGCGTCCACGTTCCCCAGAGCCGCGTTGTATCCACCCTCAGCCATACAGGTGTGCGCCTTACCGAGGATCTCCTTGCAGATAACGGTCACGTTAAGGTTTGACCTCACCGCCTCGATCGCGGCCCTACACCCAGCGCCGCCAGCCCCGACGACAAGGACATCTGTCTCGATGACCTCGTAGCTCATGCTCGCCACCTAGCCCTGTTACTCTTTGGTTCTTCCATATCATCTTATCGCAGGCTCGGGGTATCACCTAATTAAGCTCCTGACGCCGCATTAGTTAGGAGCCTACTGGCAGAAGTGGGAGGAACCATGGCTAGGGTCGGAATCATCGCAAACCCCGCCTCAGGCAAGGACATCCGGAGGCTGGTCGCACACGCAAGCGTCTTCGATAACAACGAGAAGGTGAGCATCGTCAGGAGGATCCTTCTAGGACTGGACTCCGTGGGGGTGGAGGAAGCTCTCATCATGCCCGACTACTTTGGGATCGGATGGAAGGCCATCGACGGTTTGGGAGGCTACGGGAAGCTCTGCATCCAAGCGTCGATCCTGGAGATGATGATGTCCGGGAGCCAGGAGGACTCCACAAAGGCAGCTACCTTGATGGTGAAGGCTGGCGTCGGCTGCATCGTCACTATCGGGGGGGACGGAACAAACCGGGTTGTGGCGAAGGGCTGCGGGGACACCCCAATACTGCCAGTCTCAACCGGCACAAACAACGTTGTTCCCTACATGATCGAAGGCACCGTGGCTGGTGTCGCCGCAGGGATCGTAGCGCGTGGATTGGCCAGCAGAGTGAGAGCGACCACCCCCACGAAGAGACTGATCATAACCAAGGATAGGACGGACATCGATATGGCACTGGTTGACGCAGTCGTCTCAGAGGACCTCTTTGTCGGGGCGAGAGCGCTCTGGGACATCTCGCGAGTCAGGGAGGTCGTCGTAACAAGGGGAGAACCGGACAACATCGGCATGTCGGCGATCATCGGCTCGTTCCACCCGATCCAAGTGGAGGACGATGCTGGAATGTGGCTGGAGCTGGGAGAGGGAGGCTTCACGGTGAGGGCGACAATATCCCCCGGGCTGATCACGGAGATTCCCGTGAAGGCGTACAAGACCATCAAGGTCGGGGAAAAAGTTCCAATTGCGCGCGAGCCCTCCACGATCGCCCTGGACGGAGAGAGGGAGATCACCGTTCACAAGGGGGACAGCCTCTGCGCCGAGCTCAGAAGAGATGGACCCCTCCTGGTAGACGTCAAGAGAACGCTCGCGGAGGCCGTGAAGACCGGATCCTTCAGAGTATCGAGTAGATAGCCCTGTTTCTCTCATCTTTGCTGACCAAGGGAGTCAGCGCCCTAGAGAACGATTCTGCGGGTTGGAGACAACTCTGAGAAGACGATTTCATTAAGAAAAGGGGAAAGCCTGTCCGAGGCTCACGTAAGAAGGACGTAGTAGTTTTCGAGTATCCTCTTGACATCGGCGAGGAACTGGGCGGCTGGCGTCCCATCCATCACCCTGTGGTCGAACGAGAGGCTCAGATGCCCCATGGGTCTGACAACTATCTGGCCGCCAACCACAACCGGCTTCTCGACTATCCTTCCGAACCCGAGGATAGCGCTCTCAGGAGGGTTGATTATAGGCGTCGAGAAGTCCACCCCGAAAAGACCCGTATTCGTTATAGTGAAAGTCGAGCCCTGCACCTCCTCGGGGAGGAGCTTCTCCCGTTTTCGAGCCTTCTCAACAACCCGCTCCACGCCCACAGCTATCTCCGCCAACGACTTCTTGTTCGCCTCGTGAACCACCGGCACCACAAGTCCCTCCTCCACAGCCACGGCCACCCCGATGTTTATCTCATCCATCAGGCGGATCTCCTCGCCCGCGATGATCGAGTTGACGATCGGGTGGCTCTCCAGCGCCTTCGCCACAGCCTTCACGAGCATCTCAGTGTACGTCAACCGCACCTTCGCGGCTTTCTCGATCTCTGGAAGTAGCCTCTCCCGAACCCGAACAACCTCGGACATGTCCACCTCCATGAAGATTGTGACCCTCGGAGCTGTCCGGGCGCTGTACGACATGCGGTCAGCTATGACCTTTCGCATGCCGGTCAACGGAATGACATTTCCTCGAGGCGTCGGCGAAGCCTGTGGAGGCGCCAGCTCCGTCTTGGGCGCGGCTTTCTGAGATTCAGCCACTCGCAGCACGTCTTCCCGGACAATCCTCCCATCCGGCCCGCTCCCAGTCACCTTTAAGAGGTCAACTCCCAGCTCTCTCGCGAGCCTTCGAGCAGCCGGTGAAACCTTAGCCTCTTCTCCTTCCACAGCTGGCGTGCCTCTTTCGAGAACAGGCTGGATGACCGGAGAGGGCGCTGGAGGCGTCGGCATAGCTGCAGGAACGGCTACCGTTGGTACTGCCTCCCCGGGTTCGCTCAGGACGGCGACCAATCCCCCAACTGGGAGGACTGTTCCGTCGCCCGCCAGAATTTTACCTAGGATTCCCGAAGCTGGAGCTTCGACCTCGACCGTCGCCTTCTCCGTCTCGACCTCGAAGAGCGGCTCGCCCTTCGCCACGCGATCGCCTTCCCTCTTCAGCCACTTCACAACCCTGCCCTCGGTCATAGTCCAACCTAGCTGTGGGAGGATTACGTTTGTGACCAAGGCTCAGCTCTCCGTCAGACGATCTCCTTGACAGCGCGCACAATGTCCAGGGTGTCCGGGATAACGAGTCGTTCGTTCTCAGGTGCGTATGGCACGAGAAGGTCCGGGTTCGCCACGCGCTTGATCGGAGCATCCAAATGGTCGAAGGCCTCGTCCGCTACGATCGCGGCGATCTCCGCTCCAACCCCTCCCGTCCTGCACCCCTCCTCAACCGTGACGAGCCGCCCCGTCTTCTTCACCGAATCGATCAGTCGCCTCTTATCCAGCGGCACAAGAGTTCGGAGGTCAATCACCTCCACGCTGATACCAGCCTTACCCAGCTCCTCCGCAGCTGCCAAGCTCTTTTGAACCATCCACGATACCGCTACGATTGTCACATCCTTGCCCTCAAGCTTAACATCGGCCACCCCAAACGGTATGGTGTACTCACTCTCAGGAACAGGACCCTTGACTGGATAGAGCATCTTGTGCTCGAAGAAGAGGGTCGGGTCGTTACCCCTTATCGAGGTCTTGAGCAGCCCCTTTGCGTCGTACGGTGTCGAGGGAACAGCCATCCTCAAACCTGGATAGTGCATGAAGGTGGCTTCCAAGCTCTGTGAGTGGTGACAGCCGGCGCCTCTGGACATTCCGGTCGCCCCCACTCTTATCGTCAGCGGGATCCTCCTGCCGCCCCCCACCATGTAGTTCCACTTCGCCGCCTCGTTAGCCACCGAATCCATCGAACAGAGGATGAGATCGCAGAACATCAGCTCAGCCACAGGCCTCAAGCCCGTTAACGCGGCACCGAGCGCAGCACCGATGAACGTTGACTCCGAGATCGGCGTGTTCCTAACCCGCTCCTCACCGAACTCATCAGCCAGACCCTTTGTGAGACCAAACGCGCCCCGGTGCCGAATATCCTCTCCGAGCAGGAACACGTTCCGGTCCCGGATCATCTCCTCCCTGAGAGCCTCACGGATCGCATCGGCGTAGGATATTTGTCTGACGCTCATGCTTCACCACCCTCCTCAAAGTATATGTCCCTCTCCAGCTCCTCCCGAGTCGGGTACGGGCTTGACTGCATGAACCGAACCGCCTCGTCTATCTGCTTCTTGACCTCCTCCTCGACCCGCTTATCTTCCTCATCGGTCAGGTAGCTCCGCTCCATCAGCCACCCTCTAAACCTCTTGATTGGACACCTCTCCATCCACTGCTCGATCTCCTCCTTCGACCTGTACCCCACCTCCAAGTCCAGAGTTATGCCACTGTGACCCATCCACCTGTAGGTCTTGCACTCGAGCAGGGTGGGTCCCTGGCCCTTCCTCGCCTTCTCAACTGCCTCCCGAGCCGCCTCGTAGACGGCTATCACGTCGTTCCCGTCCACGGAGATACCGGGCATGCTGTGCCCCTTCGCCCTGTCCGCTATATCCTCCACAGACGTGGAGACCCTCGCCGAGGTCGACAGAGCGTACCGGTTGTTCTCACAGACGAAGATGACGGGAAGCTTCCACACAGAGGCCAGGTTGAGCGACTCGTGGAAGTTGCCAGTGTTTGAGGCGCCATCCCCGAAGAAGACTACGCACACCTGGTTCTTGCCCCTCATCTTAGCGGTTAACCCAGCTCCAACAGCTACTGGTAGACCAGCCCCAACAACCCCCGTCTTACCCAAGACGCCGAACTCGAAGTCCGCAAGGTGGGTGCCTCCCTTCCCGCCGGCGAGCCCTGTCTTCTTCCCCACAAGCTCAGCCAGCATCCTGTTCAGTCCAACCCCCTTCGCGATCTGATAACCCCAACCGCGGAGGTAGGGGACGAGGAAATCATCCTTCCTCAGGCTTGCCCCCACCCCAATCGGAATCGCTTCCTGCCCGATCCCGGAGTGATACATCACATACGTCCCTTTCGAGATCATCTCCCGAATCCTCTCGTCGAACCGTCGAGCCGTGACCATGTTCTTGTACATAGTAAGAAGCTTCTCTTTGCTCAGCTGCGACAAGATTCCATCCTCCAGAAAATACCCTACGAACTCGAAGCGTAAAGCTGTTTCCACTTAAAAGCTATTCCAAGTGTAGGAGAGACCGGTTCCAAGACTAGCCGTTCAGCTGGCAGCGTGCGCAGTCTCCCAGACCCAGCTACCATCGAACTGTGGGAGGAGTTGGGGTCATGGAGTGAACAGAACCTTCACAGCCTGCTTCGTCCTAGCCAGCTCGAAGCCCTTAACGGCGTCGTCGAGCGGTAGCCTGTGGGAAACGATGGGTGTTGGGTCGATATCCCCTCTCCTCAGCATCTCCACCTCCTCCCTCCAGACCGATGGTCCACACTGCCCGTAGGAGCCCACGATCGTCTTTGCCGATCTCACGAAGTCTATCAGGTCCAACTTCGCAGGTCGAGCGTGGATGCCTATCGCAACCAGAACTCCGCCCTTCCTGAGCATGTCCAATCCCTGCTGGATCGTCTCTGGTACACCGGTCGCCTCGTAAACGACATCAGCACCAAAACCTCCAGTCAACTTCATAACCGCAGAGACCGGATCCTCCTTATCCACATTGATCTCTACGTCGGCTCCCAACCTTCTTGCTACCTCGAGCCTCTTGCCGTCAGCTGTTGTTCCGGTAACAGCTATGCGCGGTCCAGCGGCGCTGAGCGCTAGAATGGCCAGAAGGCCGATCGGACCTGGACCAAGCACAACAACCGTTTGCCCGGGGCGTACGCCAGAAACGTAGACGGCGTTGACGGAGACGGCGAGCGGTTCGCAGAGTGCCCCAACCTCGAAGGACATGTTGTCAGGCATGGTCCACAGCGTGTCCGCCGGGACGGCGACGTACTCCGCCATCGCTCCATCGTTGCCGAAGAGACCGATCCCAGCTCGATTGAGGCAGTTCTGCGGACGCCCAATCCGGCAGTAGAAGCAGGTTCCGCAACCCCGGCCTGGACCCATGAACACGCGGTCCCCGACCTTGACATTGGTGACGCCCTGACCGACCTTTACGACGGTGCCTGAGAACTCATGCCCCAGGATCAGCGGTAGTGACTTCTCCATGAACTCGTACCCGTGCGTCCACTCATAGGCATGCACATCGCTTCCGCAGATGCCGACAGCCTTAACCCTGACCTGAGCCCAGCCCGGCTTTGGCTCGGGGACCGGGACGTCTCTCACCTCAACGCCGGGGGCGGGTCTCGCCTTGACTATGGCTTTCAAGCTCTCATCTCGCTTGGATTGGTTTCAGTCCGGCGCGCTTCCTAGCCTCGTTGATGTGATCCTCAACTCCCTTGCGCAGCGGATAAGCCTGGGACCAGCCGAGCTCCTTTCGGGCGTTGCTGTCGTCGTATGACGCGCGACTCTCGAGACGCTGCGCCCCGTACCTGATGTCGGCCTGCGGGATGAACGTCTTCACGGTTTCGGCTA
>Ga0315280_10001591_pt1 | contig 38645 bp, 36 predicted proteins | sample YL17G06_40_MG_FD_203697 | JGI IMG/M metagenome (GOLD analysis project Ga0315280, IMG submission 203697) | Sediment microbial communities from Yellowstone Lake, YNP, Wyoming, USA - YL17G06_40 | ecosystem: Environmental > Aquatic > Freshwater > Lake > Sediment | place: USA: Wyoming | collected... | reverse complement strand
TCTCCCCAATCGCCCCGTTCTAGTTCCTGGAAGGATCTGTCCCTATGCCGCCCTTCACTGCTGCCACCTCCGCTCGCTGTGGCCTGCAACGCTTTACTCCCCGATCACCTTCACCAGCACCCGCTTCTGGCGCCGCCCGTCGAACTCGCCGTAAAAGATCTGCTCCCAGGGGCCGCAGTCGAGCTTCCCCTTGGTGATCGCCACCACCACTTCCCGGCCCATGATCTGGCGCTTGTGGTGGGCGTCGGCATTGTCTTCGCCGGTGCGGTTGTGATGGTAGCGATCGGGCGACGGGTCGAACGGGGCCAGTTGTTCCAGCCACCGCTTGTAGTCCTCGTGCAGCCCCGGCTCGTCGTCGTTGATGAAGACCGAGGCGGTGATGTGCATCGCGTTCACCAGCACGAGCCCCTCCTGGACCTCGCTCTTCGCCACGATCTTCTCGACTTGCGGCGTGATATTGACGAAGTCCATGCGCTTGGGCACGTTGAAGGTAAGGTATTCCGTGTGAGACTTCATGGCATGATCCCCCAAGATGGGCCACCTGGATTTCCTCGCATTGTATCCCGCACGGCGTGGGACGCAAAGCGAGCGCCCTTTGGGACTGCGGTGATTCATCCTTTGGAGTGCGGTGATTCATCACCGCTTTTGCGCTGGCAGGATAACGTGGCCCAGGGATCTTCCAGGTGAAGGAGCACGGCGTCGATGCGCCGATCCTTCAAGAGCGGCGACCAGTCGCCGCAGTCCAAACAGGCCCTACGGCCCGCTTCACCGGGCGCATAGAATGGACCTGGCGTCGTCACACGGACAAGCTTCGAGTCGCGCATGAGAACCTGGCGTTTCGGCATCCTCGGCCGGCGGCGCATGACCGTCTTCGGGCTGCTCTTGGTCTTGATCGGCTACGTGCTCTATCGCTCGTGGGCCTCTGCTCCCGGTCCCGTCCTTCCGGAAGGCTTCGACAGCAGCCCCAGCGGCGACCAACGGCTCCGCAAGCTGGCCCTTGGCACCTGGGAGGACGACTACCAAGGCAAGCGGACCATGACCCTCCGCGACGATGGCACCGGGACGATGCTCGTGGAACTCAGCGGGCTCAAGGCCACGCTCTTCGCTTCCAAGCTCACCTTCGAGATGGAGTGGTCGGTCCAGAACGGTAGAGTGCAGAAACGAACCACCGGCGGGGAGCCCGCCGGCCGCGTCAAGCTGATTTTGAACATGATGGGGGACCGCGTCGATGAGCCGATCCTGGAGTTGACGGAAGATCGCCTGGTGCTCCTCGACAAAGACGGCAAGACAAAGTACAACTGGCGGCGGAAGAGGGATGACGGGGTGACAAGGTGAGTGAGGGGGTGACGGGGTGACGAGAGCGAAAGCGAGAGTGAAAAGTGACAAGTGCAGAGTGCAATGTGCAAATCGGCGAGCACTCCATCATTTTGCACTCGGCAGCTAACACTTTTCACTTTTTCCCTCATCCCCTCACCCAGTCACCCCCTCACCCCGTCACCCCCTCATCATACATCCTTCCTTTCGACGGAGAAACCCGATGGATTCCAACGCCCTGACGCTCTTCAAGAAAACCCTGGAAACCCCCAGCCCGTCCGGATATGAGAGCCCACTGCAACAGGTGGTTCGCGATTACGTCGCCCCCTTTGCCGACCAGGTGACCAGCGACGTCCACGGCAACGTTATGGCGGTCCGCAATCCCGGGGCCGAGCGCCGCGTGATGCTCGCCGGCCACTGCGACCAGATCGGCCTGATCGTCCAGTACATCGACGCGGACGGCTATCTCTTCATCCAGGGCATCGGCGGCTGGGACCCGCAGATGCTCGTCGGCCAGCGGACCACGGTCTGGACCGACGGCGGCCCGGTCTTCGGCGTCATCGGGCGCAAGCCGATCCACCTCCTGACCGAAGAGGAACGCAAGCAGGTGCCCAAGCTCAAGGATCTGTGGCTCGACATCGGGGCGGCCAACAAAGAGGAGGCCGAGAAGCTCGTCCGCGTCGGCGACGCGATCACCGTCGAGCTGGCCTACCGCGAGATGCGGAACGAGCGAGTCGCCTCGCCGGCGCTCGATGACAAGTGCGGGCTGTGGGTCGTGATGGAGGCCCTGCGGCGCATCGACGCGTCAAAGCTCCGCTGGGCCGTGTACGCCGTCTCCACGGTCCAGGAGGAGGTCGGCCTGCGCGGGGCGAGGACCAGTGCGTTCGGGATCGATCCGCACGTCGGCATCGCCGTCGACGTGACCCATGCCACCGACTGCCCGACCATCGAAAAGAAAGAAGAGGGCGACATCGCCTTGGGCAAGGGGCCCGTCATCGAGCGCGGCCCCAACATGAACCCCAAGGTCGTGCGCCGCCTCATCGAGACCGCCAAGGCCCACGAAATCCCGCTGCAAATCTCGGCCAGCGGCAAGGCCACGGGCACGGACGCCAACTCGATCCAGATCAACCGCGCCGGCGTCGCCACCGGCCTGGTGAGCATCCCCAACCGCTACATGCACAGCCCGGTCGAGGTGATCGCCCTTCCCGACATGGACCGTGCCGCCGACCTCTTGGCCCGCTTCTGCGAAAGCTTGGGGGAGGGCGAAGACTTCCGGCCGTAGGTGGCGGGAGTTTCGGACTGTTTCTTCATTGTCAGAGTGTGATAGAATCGGGGAGTGGGGCAATCCTAGGAGAATCCCTCGATGCCCGAGCTAATTCCCCCTGAATTCGCCGAGTTCGTTCAGAACGAGTTGGCAAGCGGCCACTACCATTCTGCCCAGGAAGTGGTTGCCGAAGGGCTCCGGCTGCTGCGCGAGCACAAGTTGTACCAACTTCGCAAAGAAATCGACGCCGGGCTGGAGCAGATCGAGCGAGGCGAGGGGATCCGAGTGGCCGGGCCGGAGGCTTTGGGCCGTTTCTTCGATGAGGTTCGCGACCGCGCTTCGCGTCGTCTGCAGGAGGAGCGAACGCGCTAGTGATTCCCTACCTCATTGCACCTCTTGCCCAGGCGGACCTGGAAGAGATTTGGCGCTACGTCGCCCGGGACAATCCCAGGGCAGCAGACCGGTTGCTCGCCAAATTCCGAGATAAGTTCCTCCTGTTGGCGGGCCAGCCTGAGATCGGAGAGCGGCGCGAGGACTTGCGTCCTAACCTTCGTGCCTTCACGGCGGGCAAGTACGTGATCTACTTTCGTCCGGGCAAGGACGCCATCGAAGTGGTGCGAGTGCTTCATTCCGCCAGGAATGTCCGGGCGTTGTTCTGACAACGCGGCGAAGACCGAGATACAGAAGTTGCGGGGTGAGCTCGGCGCCCGTCCGGGGACATGCCCACGCCGGCTGCGCCGTCGAGGGTATGCCACCCAATTCGGCCCCCAAGTTATTGTTCGGTTCCATTTAGCCAGCGGCAGGCTCTAAGATCAGGAGCGAGTCCTCCCAGCCGTCGGGCGTTGAGAAGGACCGGACGCCCCTATTCGAATACGATCCGATCCTCACCGAATCGCCAGTCTTGGGGTTGACCCAGAAGGCGTTGACCTTGGGTGCGGCGGCCTTGTTCATGTTGACGGAGAACGAGGCCTTGTCGGCCAGGTAGATCATGATCCACTTGCCGTCCTGATGGCGGGCGGCCAGGTGAAGGATGGTCCCGTCGGCCTGTCCGCCGGAAGCGAAGACGGACTGGTCGGGAACCAGCAGCCACCACTCGTTGCGGGCCAGGAAGACCTTCTTGAGGATGCCCAACTGGACGGCGCCGGGAGCGTCGAGGGCCTTCTTCCAGGTTGGAAGGATGCGCCAGCTATCGTTGTGCCCGTAGGTGTGGTGTGCGCCCGCGAGATACGAGTAGTAGGCCTGGCGGCGGACCCAGAGGGGCGTGACCGGGAACCCGTATTCGCTGCCGGCTTCGTAAGCGCCTTCGGCCATGAGGACCGGCTTGGTGGGCTTGAGGCTGTAGTCCTTGGTGACGAACGGATAGATCAGTTTCACGCTGGCCCAGGTCTGCATGGAGTCGAAATCGAGCCAGCTTTCGCCATGGATGAAACTGGAGGAGTACGGGGCGGGATCGGGTTTGAAGGTGATGAGGTGGCGCCCGCCGTCGCCTTCGCGCAGGCCTGCGGCCAGCTCGCGGAGGACCGGCACGAACTCCTGCCTGGCCTCGGGGGTCATGGACCAGACGATGTTCGGCGCGTCCTTGTACCGCGCGGCCAGCCATTTGGCCCAGCGGCTGGCCTTCTCCAAGGTGATGCTCTTGCGGTACCGCTGATGGTACATGGTCATGGAGATGGTCAGGTTGTTGTCGCGGGCCGCGCGGAGGACGGCATCGACGTTCGTGAAATAGGCCTCGTTGGGCGTGAGCGGGTCGTTGTTGATCCAGGGGCGCTGGCCGTAGACGTTAGGGGTCGTGCCGTCGCCGACGCCCATGAGCATGACCTGGGCGAAGGCGAAGCCGTGGCCGGCGGTTTTCTCAACGATGGTCCTGGCGTCTTCCAGCGTGTATCCCCGGAAGAGCTGCCACTGCGTGGTGCCGAGCCAGAAGACGGGAGCCCCGTTCTGATCTACGAAATACCTGTGGTTTTCACTGACTTTGACGGGGAAAGCCGTTGGGTCGGCCGACGCGATGGACCCGGCGGCGGACAACAGGATCCAAAAGGGAAGGACGATCTTCGCAAACGATCTCATTTTCTCCTGCCTTTCTACGTGAGGAGCGTGGTTTCGGGAGGGCACTTACGCTTCCACGGCCAGCGATACTTGTTGAATCGCGTTGTTGCCGGACTTCGGGAAGGGACGCGGCATGGGCTGGGCGGTGCCATGCGCGTCGATCGTGCGGCAACGGAGGTGGTACTCGCCGGGCGGCACGTCCACAAGCAGCACGGCCCAGTGGACGATCGTGTTGCGCTGCGGCCACCCGCGCGGCTTGCCGGTCGCCGGGTCGATCTGGCTGGGGATCGCGGGCAGCTTGCCGTCGGGCAGGCCGCCGCCCCAGTGCTTCGGGGGAGGCAAGACGGCCGCGTCCTTCCACGCGCCCTTGGCGAAATAGGGATCATCGTTGGGGAGCGGGGCAGCCTGGGGGTGCAGCCAGTACTGTACTTTGCTGAGTCCCGACGCGCCCACCTGGGCGACGCCCGTCACTGCCGCCGGCTGGGCGGCCTTGATCTTCTTGGGGACAAGAAGGAACCGGGCGTAGGTCTTCAGCGTGCTTTCGACGTCGTTGTTCCACGTGGCGTACGTGTCGTTGGCCTGGTAGCCATTGGTGAGCACGATCCGCTGGAGCCACTTGACCGAGCGGTTGCCGTAGGCCTCGGGCACGACCATCCGCACCGGCGCGCCGGCCTTGGGCGTGAGCCACTGGCCGTTGAGCTTGTAGCAGAGGATCACCGGCGGCTCGCCCGGCGGGTCTTCCAGCACGCGGTCGATCGACAGCGAGCTTTGGAAGCGCTGCTTGGGGTCGTCGTTGTGGTAGCCGTAGTAGAAGACGCGGCGCAGATTGGTCTTGGGCCGGGCGAGCCAGATCACGTCCCGCAGGGGGACGCCTTCCCACAGACCCATCCCCAGCGGATCGGCCACGTTGGTGCAGGTCATCACCTTCATGAAGCGCACGGCGCGGGTCTCGGCCAGCTTCATCAGGCCGGGCCAGTCCAAGGCGGTGCCTTGCTCCTTGGTGAGCGGATGCTCCAGCTTGCAGTCGCTTTCGGGATCGGCGACGATCTCCAGGCGCCAGGTCTCGGGGTCGAGCCCGACCTCGCGGCGCTTCTCCGGCGACAGCTCGTGGGGCGGCGGACTGCCGCGGCCGAACATCTTGAACTGATCGAGCGGGGTGAGGTACCGGAGCTTGGCAATGGCTTCGGCCAGCTCGGGTACAGACAACAACGGCCCCGTTGCCTCGGGCCGGCCGGGCTCGGCCCATCCGATCGAGGCACCGAGACCCGCGACTCCCGCCGCTTGCAGCCCAAGAAAGTACCGCCGGGTGAGCTCGAGATGCTCCCCGGCAAGACGCTTGGAACTTTGCACCCGCTTGACCTCCCGCCGTGCAAGGCGCGCATCAGCCGACCTGCTCGCCTGACCGCGCGGACTCGACAAACCGAATCCACATTGTAAACGCCCGGCGGCCAGGTGCCAAGCAAGGGGCGATCACTCTTCGGCGGGAGGCCAAACCACCTCGATCTCGTTGACCACTTGCGTGATGCCGTCCTCCTCTGGGCAACTGAGTTATCACGAAGGTTGCACGCGGGCTGGATCCGAGTCGCTCGGGCTGCTTCGCCCCGATCCGGCCCGAGCGGGCGCCGGCGTCTCGGGAGATGTCGTAGGCCGCCTGAGGGTTTTCCCCTAGTGGCCGTTGACTGGCAAGTAGCCCTTCGTAGAATTCCGCTGGAATTCACTGACGTCGCCGGGAGTCCAAAGAGCCCCACCCCGACCGAACGGTTTTCCGTCCGAGGCTCGGTGCTGCGCGATGGCGGTCCGGGACGAGGCCCGGCGCAACGGTCACGACGGCACTTGGGTGGCGCACCCCGGCCTGGTGGCCCTGGCCAAGGAAGCGTTCGATGCCCGGATGCCGCAGCCCAGCGCCGCTTAGAGGAGGTTCTATTTCATGTTTGAGGAATTCGAGCAGACCGCAAGGGCGATCTTTGAGTCGGCCCAGGCCCGGGGAGCGCTCATCCGCAATCCCGACGAGGCCCGGCTGCGCGCCATGGCGCTGGAGGAGCCGGAAGTCCGGGAGACCCGGTACGGCAGCCTGGTGGCCGACTCTGAGCCGATGTCCGGGCCGCCAAGTTCACCAAGAACAACGTTGACACGCCGTTCGGCAAGCCCGAGTACGACCTGCTGGAAGAGGCCAAGCGCCGGCTGAGCGGCGACGAGATCGTTTCGGTGGACGTCCAGGTGGGAGACGGCACGGAGGGGATCACGGCCCGGCTGATCGCGCCGCGGCGGTTCGCCCACGTGGCCTACGGCGGCCTCAAGCTCCTGCGCCCCACGACCAGCGAGAATCCGACCTATCAGGTCATCATGTTCTCCGACGAGGAGTTCGAGGCCAACAAGACCAGGCCGCTCCCCGAGAAGTCGATCACCATCCGGCTGGCGCACTCGCGCGACGGGCGCCTGGTCAAGATCGTCCGCAACAGCAATTACTTCGGCGAGCGGGAAAAGGGCATATTTGCGGGGGAGGACTTCCGCGCCAAGCTCCGCGGGGACGCCATCTTTCTGCACGCCGGCTGCCGCAAGGACACGCTGGAGACCATCGAGGGACCGTACGCCACGAGTTACTCGCTGTTTGTCGCGCTGAGCGCCAACGACATCAACGCCAAACGCGTGGACAATCTGTTCATCATCACGCGCGGAAGCATCATCCCGGCCATCGCCAAGCTCTCCCACGAGCAGGCGGCGGCCTTCATGGTCCTCGGGCAGTCGATGGAGTCGTCGGCGGGCGATCCAACCCAGGCCGGCCAGATGAAGAACCAGTTCTTCTACGATCCGTTCCTGGCCGGCGACCGCGCCGACCACGCCAACCTGTTCTACGACATCCTCCAGTCCAACCGCCACATCCACTGCTATCTGCTCAACACCGGTTGCGTCGGCGAGGGCAACTTCTACCGCGACATCACCCTGGGCGACACGATGGCCATGATCGACGCCGTGCTGCGCGGCAGCATCGGCCAGTGGGTCCTCTCCGAGCGCACGGGGATGATGATCCCGCGCTCGGTCCACGGGGTCGATTCGATCCTCTTCCGGCCGGAGAAGCTGTTCCCCGCAGCCGATTTCAAGGCGCGGCAAAAGGCCCTGGACGCCCAGCGCGGCGAGTTCATCGACCGGTTTGCGGGCCTGGAGCGCGAGGTGCGAGAAGTCTTCCACAAGCCATCCCGCGCGGTCGCGGCGTCGAGCCCCGCGGACCGGCGCGAGAGCGTTGCCGCGCCGCAGTCTGTCCCGGCTCCGCGATTCTGGCCTTGCTACTTTGGAGCCGCCCCGGGGGCTCTCGTAAGTCTCAAGCTGCGGAGGTTGATGGCCTTCCAGCTTGCCGCGTCGCGGGGGCGGGCCTTCAGGACCAACGTGCCGCCTTGGGCGACCTGCAGCTTGCCGAGACGTGCGCTCCGGAAATCGTCCCAAGACCTGGTCTTGGCGATCTTGGCCGCGACCTGCTGGCCGGGGATTTCGATGACCAAGGCGGACTCTCCGATGGCCGCGGCGATACTGCCGGTGACCTCGTACGTGCCCGCGGAGGGGAAGCTCACGGTCCACGAGGCATACTCCGCCGCGTCGTCCCAAAAGCCCAGGTTCGGCCGCCCGCCGCGCTCCTCGACGGCCAACTTGGCGCCCTGCACTTCGGCGGCGTCGGCCGGAAGCGTGAGGTTGCCCTGGGCGTCAGGACGAATCGGCTCGGGGACTACGGCCACTTTCACGGGCTTCAGTCCGGCGCCGGCGACTTTCAGGACGTAGGCGAAGTCGCAGGGCTTCGCGGCCGGGAGGTCCACGACCAGGCCGTCGGCGGTTTGTGTCCAGTCGAGCTTGCCGTCGTGGCCCAGGAGACGGACGCTTTCAACGGCATTGCCGGTTTCGCCTTGCGGCCTGGCGAGCGACCTGACGACGAGTTTGCCGTCAGCGGGGGGCAGCCGAGCGCGATGGCGTACAGGGTCCGGTCGCCCTTGGTGGTGAAGCGGATGTCCTTGGCGGTGAAGGCGAAATCCTCCTTGAAGTGGCCGCCTTTGCCCCTGATCGGGCCTTCGCCGTAGGTGAGCCAGAGGCGGGTGCCGTAGATTGCCTCGCCGTTGACGGCCGTCCAGGCGCCGATCTGCCGGAGCAACTGTTCCACTTCGGGATCGATCGCGCCGTCGGGGCGCTGCACCACGTTCAGGAGCAGGTTGCCGTTCTTGCTCACGATGTCGCACAGGGTGCGAACGACCCAATCCGCCCCGCGGAACTTCCAGTTCTTGTTGTAGTACCAGTCGCCGATGGAGGTATCCGTCTGCCACGGCACGGGGCTGATCTGGCCCATCACGCCGCGCTCCAGGTCCTCGACCCACCTGCCGTCGGAGCGCTGCTTGCAGGTGTAAACGGCCTCCGGGCGCCCGCCGCGGCGATTCGCGTCGGTGTTGTACAAATGGGCGATCATGCTCCGTCCCACCTCGTTCCCGAAGGGCACGCCGCCGTCGGTGTACAGCAGGTCGAGCTGGTAGTTATCCACAAGGTCCTTGATGCGGCGGAACCACTCCTGCTGCCACTCGGGGTTGGTGCTGTACCAGGCGGTGTCGCCCTTGGCGGCAGCCGGGTGATAGAGGTCCTGATACTTGGGGTCGGCGCCGTCGTACGGCACGCCGGCCTTCGGCCCGGTCTTATCCGCGCCGTGGCTCGGCTGGAACCAGGTGAAGCTGGCCCCCAGGTGCTCCGAGACGCCGAACCGCAGGCCCTGCTTCGCGGCCGCCTCTTTCCATTGGCCGACCACGTCGCGCTTCGGCCCCAGCCTGACGGCGTTCCAGCGGTGGTGTTTCGAGTTCCAGAGGTCGAAGTTGTCGTGGTGTACGCCCATGCTCACGAAGTACCGCGCCCCGGCCTTCTTGTAGACCGCCATCAGCCGATCCGGGTCCCACCGCTCCGCCTTCCACAGCGGGATGATGTCCTTGTAGCCCTGCTCCGACGGGTGGCCGTACGTCTTGAGGTGATGGATGTACTGGGGATGGCCTTGAATGTACATCTGCCGCGCGTACCAGTCGCCGACCATGGGAACGGCCTGCGGACCCCAGTGGGCCCAGATGCCGAACTTCGCGTCGCGGAACCATTCGGGGCACCGGTACTGCTGGAGCGAATCCATCGTGGGCTGAAACGGGCCCGCCGCGATCGCCAAGTCGAGTTTCGCAGGCGGACTTGTCTTCGCGGGCCCGGCGGCGGGCAGCCAACCTGCGGTCGCCGCCGCGGCGATCAGTGCCGTCAATAGGAGAAGCTTCTTGGTCATGGCGTGTTCCTCGCGGTGCTCAGTGAAGTTGCGTGGCTGCCGCCATGCTATACGATCTTCGCACGCGTGGAAAGAGCGCGATGGACGGTTGGTCCATTTGTAAAGCCCACGGGTTGCAGCCCGTGGGCTTTACACGCGTGCAGTCGATTTTTTCCTGCCCTACTCCAACGCCTGCCGGACCGACTCCTGGAGCACGGCCAGACCCGCCGGGACGTCGGGCCCGAGGTGAACGCGGAGCGCCCGGCGGCCGCGCTCGGCCAACACCTGGAAGTCGCCGCGCGCCTGGGCGGCCTTGACGACGCCGAAGGTGTACTTGCGTCCGGGCACGGGCAGGTCGCGGGCATCGTCGCAGGTGATCTGCAGGAAGACGCCGGAGTTCGGCCCGCCTTTGTATGCCTGCCCCGTGGAGTGCAGGAAGCGGGGGCCGAAGCCCAGGCAGGTGGCGACGTGCTTGGCGTCGCGCACGGCGTGGCGCATGGCCTGCAACGGTTCGTCGTGCCGCGCGCTGCGCTCGACGTAGGCCAGCAGGGCGAAGTAGTCGCCGCCGCGGAGGCGGTCCAGGTGGGCCTTCAAGTAGCCGCGAAGCGTGCGGTCGCGCCCGGACGCCTCGGCCAGGGCCGCGGCGTTCTTCTCGTCGGCGAACAGGCGGATGGCGCCCTCCTGGAGGATCGGCGTCTCCGACGGCAACGCGCCGGTCTCTTCGTAGACCTTGGCGAGGTTCCGCGTAACGTCCTTGCTTGCCTCGACGTCGGGCTGGTCAAACGGATTGACGCCGATCAGGGAGCCGGCCACCGCGGTGGCGATTTCCCAACGGAACAGTTCCTGGCCCAGGTCGTAAGGGTCGGCGACCGCGATCCGCACCACCGGCTGTCCGGCCCGCTCCAGGGCGCCCATCGCCGCGTCCTGCGCGGCGTCGGCCGCATGGTCCAGGCGCAGGTACACGAAGATTCGATCGCCGCCGTAGACCTCCGCCGGGCCCAGCGCCTCTTGGTCGACGGGGATCAATCCTTTGCCGTCCTTGCCCGTGGACTCCGCCAGGAGTTGCTCCAGCCAAGCGCCAAGGCCGGCGACCCGCGGCGACGCCACGAGGGTCACCTTGTCGCGGCCGCTGCGCGCCAGCACGCCCAGGATCGCGCCGAGAGCCACGCCGGGGTTCTCCGCGGGCGGCACGCAGAACGCACAGGCATGGACCATCTCCTCGGCGCGGTCCAGCAACCGCGGCACGTCCAGGCCCATGATCGCAGCCGGCACCATGCCGAAGTTGGACAATGCCGAATAGCGCCCGCCGATCCCCGGAACCCCGTAAAACACTTGCCGAAAGCCATCGTCCCGAGCGACCTGCTTCAACTGGGAACCGGGGTCGGTGATGGCGACGAAATGCGGGCCGGCCTCCGCCGCGCCAACCGCCTGCCGCACGCGATCGAAGAAGTAGTCCTTGAAGACATTGGGCTCCAGGGTGGTGCCCGACTTGCTGGAGACGATGAAAAGGGTCCGGGCCAAATCGAGTCTCGCCTCCAGCGCGCGAACCTCCGCGGGGTCCGTCGAGTCGAGGACCAACAGCTCGGGATACCCCGCCTGCTTGCCAAAGGTCATCGCCAGGACTTCGGGACAGAGGCTGGACCCGCCCATCCCCAGCAGCGCGGCCTGCGCAAAGCCCGCGCTTCGGACCTCGTCGGCGATGGCACGGAAGCGGTCGGCCTGCGCCCGCTGATCCTCGATGACGGTCAGCCAGTCGAGCCACTTGGCCTCGGTGGTGTCCGTCCACAAGGAGGCGTCGCGGGCCCACAGCCGGCGGACTTTGCCCGCGCGTCGCCAGTCTTCGAGGGCCTCCGACACGTCGGCCTTCAAGCGTCCGCGAAGGTGGCAAGTCATCCGGTCGGCAGGGCACCGGACCAGCCCTTTAAGCGGGTTGCATGATTGTTGCCGCGGTCCATGCGGTTCTCCCGGCCCGACCGGCGGTTCGCTAGGCGTCTGCATGATCATATTCTCCGCACTACGATATAACAGAATAACTCACCGATACCAGTTTTGCCGCGTCCCGATCGACCAGCCAGGTAACGGTCCCGTCCGTCGGCCGGACGCCCGCCGCCGGGCGCCGGTTGCGGTCGGCACGCCCTTCGAGAACATCTCGCAGGGCGGCCGCCTTGCTCTCCCCAGAAACCAGGAACACCACCTGCCGCGCGGCATTGAGCACCGGGTAAGTGAGCGTGACGCGATCCACGGGCGGGGGCAACGTGCCGGGCGAGCTCCACGCCACCCAAGCGTCCTCGACGTCCAGTGCCGCCGCCCCCGGGAAAAGCGACGCGGTGTGCCCGTCCTCGCCCAGTCCGAGCAAGACGAGATCGAATCGCGGCGGGCCGCTTGCGGGGCTTGCCGAGAAGAACCGGGCCAGGCATTCCGCATACGCCTTCGCGGCCTCCGCAGGGCTTCGCTTGCCCGTCGGGATGGGGAAAACGTTGGAATCGGGAACCGTAGCGCGATCCAAAAGCGCCCTCCGCGCCATGGCGAAATTGCTGCGTGGGTCCTCGGGCGGAACCATTCGCTCATCGCCAAAGAAGACGAAGGTCTTCGACCAGTCGATCGTCGCCATGCGATCCGGCTGCGCAAGCAGCGCATAGGTCTTCTCCGGCGTTGAGCCGCCGGAAAGGACGAGCGTGAACCGCCCCCGCTCTCGGATCGCGTCCTGCGCACACTCCGTGATCAAGTCAGCAGCCTTGCCCGCCAGGGCCTCGGAATCCTCTTGAATGATGACAATCGGCCGTCCCATACCAAATTCTAAAGCGGGCTTGAAGCGAGTCTATAGTGGGGCAGGTTGCCAACCTGCCGAACCATGGGGCAGGTCGGCAACCTGCCCCACGAGGAGTCAACCGCAAGCTAAGGAATTTCCCTATCCTCCGTGGTCGCTTTGACCGAGCCCTGCGAAGGATCGCCGGCGGGCGGATCGCCCGCAGGAACCGCGATCCCTCCGCGGGAGCGCCACCAGGACCACACGCCGTAGGCCGCGATGCCGGCCACGAGCGATGCCGAGCCCCCCGCAATGTAAACCCATTTCGTCGTTACGTAGATGAACGTCCAGCCCGCGATCGCGATCACACTGGGGATCGGATAGAGCGCCATCCGAAAGATGGAGACGCTGTTTCCCCGCCTGCGGAGCATGTCCACGGCCTGAATCTGCGCGATGAACTGGACGAGGATGCGGGTGGTAAGCAGGGCAGCGATGACCTCCTCCAGCGTGAAGAAACTGGCGCCCATGGTCACCGCCCCCAGGACCAGCAGGGAGACGTGCGGGAAATCGCCCCGCGGGTGCAACTTGGCAAACGCCGAGAAGAAAAACCCGTCCCGGGCCGCGGCGTAGGGGATCCGCGAGTACCCCAGCATCAGCGCGTACACCGAGGCGAAGGCGGTCCAGCAGATCAGCACGGTCATGATGGCGCCCCCGACGGGGCCGTAGAGCCTGTCCATGAAATCGGAGGCGATGGCCTCCGACTCCATGGCCTCGCTCCACGGCACCACGCTGATGATCGAGACGTTCATCGTCAGGTAAATCGCGGCCACGACGAGAACCGAGATGAGGATCGATCGGGGGATCGTGCGGGATGGCGATCGCACCTCGTCGCCGATGTAGCAGACGCTGTAATAACCGAGGAAATCGTACATGGCCATCGCCATTGCCGAGCCGAGCCCAAGGACGAACCCCTGGGAAAAGCTGAAGGCATTGGGCGGAAACGAGAAGGCGGTGCCGGCGTCGAAATGGGGCAGCCCGGAAACCAACATCGCGGCGATCGTCAGAATCACCCCCGCCCAGAGCGCCACCATGAGCTTCCCCACGGATTCGATCTTGCGGTAGAGCAGCACCACCGCCAGCGCCGCGACCCCCGCGCCCACCCATCGCTCGTGCTCGGCCTCCATGATCACCGGACAGCCCGTGTAGTGGTTCACAAAGTGCGCCAGGTACTGGGCAAACCCGATGGTGCCCGAGGCGATCTCCAGCGGGCCCGACAGGATGAACAGCCAGATGAACAGAAACGGCAGCAGGCGCCCGAGGCGAGTCCCCGAGTAGCCGACCTTCAAGTACTCGAAGGTCCCGCCGGATGTCGGGACCGCCGAAGCCAGCTCGGCCCAGACCATACCGTCGCAGATCGCCAACAGGGCGCCGAGAATCCACCCCAGCATGGCCTGCGGTCCGCCCATCGCCTTGAGAATCAGCGGAATCGTCAAGAACGGCCCGACGCCGATCATGTTCGACATGTTCATGGCCGTGGCCTGCAAGAGGCCCAGCCGGCGGTGCAGCTCGTGCGGCTTGGATTCAGTCGCCTCGTCGCTCATCACCAGTCGTTTCCTTGGAGATGGATCGGACCCTCGGGGAAGGCCGTGATCCGGATGGGATAAAACATCGTGACGTTCTTGTCGGGGATGGGCAGCTCGCGCCCCTTTTCGACGCGGATAACTTCGCGGGGACCCAAGCCCTGCCAGCCGCAGCGGGCGTAGACCGGCTGCAAGGACGGCACGCAGAAGAGCAGGCCGCAATCGAAATCGCGCCGCGCGGCCTCTTCCATCGCCGCTTCGAGCACCGGGGCCGAAAGGCCCTTCCCTCGGCCTTCCGGCAGCACGTACACGCTTTGCACCCCGGCCACGCGGAGCGGCCCGCCGCCAACCGTGATCGTGCGATTGACAACGCCCGCGTGGGCAACCACCCGCTCGCCGTCTTGGAGCACGACGCTGTACTCAGGCGCACTCCCGTGCCAAGGCCGCGCCCGGCTGAATGCCGGCGCGTCCGCGGGAAAGCAAGTACACAAGCCGGCGCGGATCTCCTCATCCAGCTCCGGCGTCATGTCCCGTTCGTCAATCACGGAGAGCTTCATAGGGTCCAGCCCTGCCGGTACGGCCGGTGAAGGAGCTTGTTGGCCGCCTCGTCGTTGGTCACCTTCATCGCCGGCCCGTTCCAGTCGAGCTTCTTCCCGGCCCGCAAGGCCACGTTGCCCAGCAGGCAGACCTCGGTCAACAGTCCGGCGTGATCGAGGAAATTGGAGCCCGCCGGCGGACCGCCCCGGCAGGCGTCGAGCCACTCCTTGTGGTGCCCGACCGATCGGGGAAGCCTCTTCGGCGGGCGCCCGTAAGCCTTCATTTTCGATTCCGGGATCAGCCGATGGCCCATGAGCGTCCCCTTCTCGCCGATATAGATCACGTCGTCCATGCCGCGCCCCGGCTCGAGCTCCTTGGGCCGCGCGGGCTTCAAGCCGCCGTCGTACCAACTCAGCGTGACCGGCGGCAGCTCGCCGCGGGCCGAGAATTCGTATTGGGCGATCACCCCCAGCGGGTACACCTCCGGGCCCAGCTTCGTCGAGCACGCCTCGACGCTCGTCGGATGGCCGAGCTTCAGGGCCTTGAAGACCGTGGAAAGCTTGTGGCAGCCCAGGTCGCCCAAAAGCCCTGTGCCGAAATCCCACCAGTTTCGCCAGGTCCACGGGCAGTACGCCGGGTGATACGGCCGCTCGGGCGCGGGCCCGAGCCACAGGTCCCAGTCCAAGCCGGCGGGAACCGGCGGGGTCTCCGGGGGGCGGCCTTCCCAAGTGGGCCAGGCCCAGAACCGGGCTGGGCTCCAGACCTGCACCTCGCGCACCGGCCCGATGGCCCCGTCGAGGATAAACTCGCAGACCAGGCGGGCCTCCTCGGTTGCCTGCCCCTGGTTGCCCAATTGCGTGGCGACCTTGGCGCGGCGGGCCGCCTCGGCCACCCGGCGGGCCTCGTAGACGGAATAGGTGAGCGGCTTCTCGCAGTAGACGTGTTTGCCGCGGTTCAGGGCGGCCATCGTGATCGCCGCGTGGGTGTGATCCGGCGTAGCGATCATCACGGCGTCCATGTCCTCCTTGGCCAGAAGCTCGCGGTAATCGCTGTAGGCCCGGCAGCCGCGGTAAGTGCCGGACCTCTTCTGTTTCGCATAGGACTCTTCCATCGTGCGCCGGGCAGGCTCGCGGCCCGCGACCCGCTCCTCCTTGCCCTGGGTCCAATTCCACGAGAGGTAGCCGCCCCCCTCGCGGTTCACGTCGCAGACCGCGACCACCTGGACCTCGGGGAAATGCTGGAAGATGACAAGATTCTGAATGCCCTGTCCGCCCGTGCCGATCCCGGCCAGGGTGATTTTCTCGCTGGGCGGCACCCGGCCCTGACCCCCCAACACGTGCCGCGGCACCACGGCCAACGCCGCCGCGGCCGCTGCCCGGCCCAGTAGCCCGCGCCGCGAGACAGAAGGGGACTGGCTCCGAACGCCGCGAGGTGCCTGTCCCCTTTTGCCGGCTGAAAACGGGGACAGGCACCTGCGGAGCCAGTCCCCATTTTCGGCCCGATAGTTGCGACTCTCCATGTCCATCTCCTCAGTTGTGGTTTAACCCGCTTCAAACGGCGAGTCGGGTGGCTGGGGCAAAGCGCAGCATCCGTGTGGGACAGCCGCTTGCGGCTTAGCACCGCTCGCTTACCCGAATCGCCGCACAGCCGGGGGCGGCTGTGCCACAGGCGTCGGGGCTTTGCTTCGCTCAGCCCCCAGCCACCCGGCCGATTCCGCAGTCCCGGTCCGGACGATAGAATAGGCCGGTTGCAGGCCGAGTTCAACTGGGGTGACGGAGAACTGCCCGTGAGTAACTTTCTGAGACTGCTGATCCTGGGCGCCCATCCCGACGACGCGGAGTACCATGCCGGCGGTCTGGCCACGATCTACCGCGCCTTGGGGCATGTAGTGCGGATCGTCTCGATGACCAATGGCCAGGCCGGGCATCACCAACGGCCGCCCGAGCAAATGGCCCGGCTTCGCCGCGAGGAGGCCGCCACGGCCGGCCGGGTGATCGGGGCGGAGTACGTCACCTGGGACCTTCCCGACGGCGAGCTGATGGCCGACCTGGCCACCCGGCACCGCGTGATCCGCGAGATCCGCTCCTTCGCCCCGGACCTGGTGCTGACGCACCGCCCCTACGACTACCATCCGGACCACCGGGCTGCCGGGCAGTTGGTCCAGGACGCCACCTACCTGGTCACCGTGCCGAACGTCCTTCGCGATACGCCCGCCCTGTTCCGCGATCCCGTGGTCGCCTACATGCCCGACCTGTTCACGAGCCCCTCGCCGATGCGGGCCGACGTGGTGCTCGACGTGACGGAGCAGTCGGAGACGATCGTCCGCATGTTGGCCTGCCAGCGAACCCAGGTCTTCGAGTGGCTGCCGTACGAGGAGGGCATTCTGGACCAGGTCCCCGCGGACGAAAACGAGAAGCTCATCTGGCTTCGCGCGTGGTACCAGAGGCACATGCTTCCCCGCGCGGAGCGATTCCGGGAGGACTTGATTGCTGCCTACGGTGCCGAACGGGGCCGGCGGATCGAGTTCTGCGAGGTCTACGAGCTGAGCGAGTACGCGGCGTCGGCCGATCTGGAGCGGCGGCGCAACCTGTTTCCCGGGGCCGTGTGCCGTCCGTCGCGTCAAAGCGCAGCCGCCACGCCGGCACAGATGTCCCCGCCGCCGACGTAACGCGAGGGCGAGATGGGGTGGCATGCTCTCACGACGCGAAGCGTCGGGTGAGCATGTGTCTTTCGCAGAACATGCCCACGCCGGCCGGGTGCCATGCCCACGCTTGCGTGGGCATGTTCCGCCGCGCATGGCGACGCAAGCGTCGCCATGGCACCCGCGCAGTGGCACACTGCTACTTCGCCTGAACCGGCTTGACCACCTGGCTCTGCCTCACCCCGGCGCGGGCCATCACGATCTGCGACCATCGCGTATTGCCCAGGCCGGTGCGGTGGTCGTCCGACGACGCCTGGAACCGCACCCCTGCGGCCACAAAGACCTTCATCAGCTCCACGTACTGGGCCGTCAGGGCCCGCGGGGCGATCCCCGAGCGGGAAAACCAGTAAATCGTGTCGTTCATCACGTCGAAGACCTTGCCCTTGGCGGCCATCTTCTCGGCCAGCTCCCGCAGCAGCGGCCGGGGATAATCGTCCGGCAAGGCCGCGGGATTGGTGTTGCCGGTGTTGAACGGGTGGGCGATGACGTTGAGGTACGGCACGTCGCAAAGCCCCAGGTAGGTACGCAGGACGTTCTCCACGTAACGTGTCTTGTCCCGCGGCGTCTTCGCCAACGTCCCTTCGGAATAACCGCCGAGATCGCACAGCACCCACTCCAGCCGCGCGGCATGTCGGGCGTCGATGCTGATCCGCCCGGTGGCGTCCAGCGCGGTCGCCTCCGCGCCTTGGAGCACCACCAAGTCGTGCTGGCCCGACCGCTCGCGCTCGATCTCGCTCAGATAGCGGTCGAACTCGGCCTCGGAGTCGTGGATCTTGCTGCCGGGCGTGAAGTGGTCGGTGATCGCCATCGCATCCAGCTCGAAGGCCCGGCCCTCCAGGATGTGCAGCGGGATCGGGTGGGCCCCATCGGAGTAGAGCGTGTGGGTATGGAGATCGTGATTGACCACAAGCGGCTTCTGCCCGGCCGGCGGCGCGCCGGCAAGTGCCTGGGTTTGCCCGCCCGCTGAAACGCTGAGCGAGGAAATACCGGCTGCAAGAGCGGCGGAACGCTTAAGGAATCGTCGCCGAGTGGCACGCATGGCTTGTCCTTTCATACCGTTACATCTTCAAACTCTCGAACTCTCAAGCTGGGTGCCATGCCCACGCTTGCGTGGGCATGTACCGCCGAGCATGGCGACGCAAGCGTCGCCATGGCACCCCACGCTCGTCTCCCCGCGCGTCCATCCGGCCCCGGTCGCGTCCGAACATCAATGAGCATAGCCCGGACCGCCCGAACGATCAACCGTCTGGCACGGCTTTGGCCCGCGCGGTAGACTGGTGTCGCGTCGGATTTGTACAGGCATTAACCCCGTAAAGCCGGGTGCCATGCCCACGCTTGCGTGGGCATGTTCCGTGGAGCATGGCGACGCAAGCGTCGCCATGGCACCCACGCTCTGAGTGGCATCGTATACTCACCGTCCGCATTTGCCCTCGGCCCTTTGAGGAGGATCATCATGGATCGCCGTAAGTTTCTGGTTGCAAGCGCAGCAAGTCTGGCCCTGGCAGGCGCCGGCCGCCACGCGGCAGGGTTTGCCGGCCAAAAGCCGAAGCGGGTCGGCCTGATCGGCACCGGGTGGTACGGCAAGTGCGACCTGTTCCGCCTGATCCAGGTCGCCCCCGTCGAGGTCGTCTCGCTGTGCGACGTGAACAAGCGGGCCCTGGCCGAGGCCGCCGAGATGGTCGCCGGGCGCCAGGCGTCGAAGAAGAAGCCCCGCACCTACGCCGACTACCGCAAAATGCTCGCCGAAAAGGATCTCGACATCGTGCTGGTGGCCACGCCCGACCACTGGCACGCCCTGCCGATGATCGCCGCGGTCCAGAGCGGGGTCGACGTCTACGTGCAAAAGCCCATCAGCGTGGACGTGATCGAGGGCCAGGCCATGCTCGCCGCCGCCCGCAAGCACAAGCGCGTCGTGCAGGTCGGCATGCAGCGCCGCAGCACCCCGCACCTCGTCGAGGCCCGCGACCAGATCCTCCGCGAGGGCAAGCTCGGCAAGATCGCCCTGGTCGAGATCTGCTGCTACTATCACATGCGGGCCGGCGGCAATCCGCCCGACACCGCCCCGCCCGCGTATCTCGATTACGAGATGTGGACCGGGCCGGCCCCCATGCGGCCGTACTGCGGGCTGCCGTGGCGGGCGTTCATGGAGTACTCTAACGGGATCGTGGGCGACATGTGCGTCCACATGCTCGACATGGTCCGCTGGATGCTCGGCCTCGGCTGGCCGAAGCGGATTTCCTCGTCGGGCGGGATTCTCGTCCAAAAGAACAGCAAGGCCAACATCTCCGACACGCAGACGGCCTCGTTCGATTTCGGCGACCTGGTGGTCCAATGGCAGCATCGCTCCTGGGGCGAGGCGCCCGACCCCAAGTATCCCTGGGGAGCGACGTTCTACGGCGACAAGGGCACCTTGAAGGCGAGCGTGATGAGCTACGATTTCACTCCGCAAGGCGGCGGAAAGCCGGTCCACAAGGACGTGACCTACGAGTTGGAGCAGTATCCCGAGGACAAGACCGAGCCGCGCCTGGAGAAGCACTGCGCCCCGGCGATCCGCCACCACATGCTCGACCTGCTCGGGTGCATCGCAAACCGCGGCCGCCCGGTGGCCGACATCGAGGAAGGCTACATCTCCGCCGCCAGTTGCATCCTCGCCAACCTCTCCTGCCAGCTCGGCCGCTCGCTCACCTGGGACCCTGCGGCCGGCCGCGTCCTCAACGACGACGAGGCCACCCGCCTCCTCCGCCGTCCCTACCGCGCCCCGTGGGCGCATCCGGAGCCGGGGAAGTACGCGTAGCAGGTGTGCTCGAACGAGACTTCCGAAGTCTTGAAGACTTCGGAAGTCTTCGCGGACGAAGGCGCCAGGAGGCGGCCGTGCAACGATTCCTCCCCTCTCCCGCCCGCGGGAGAGGGGCCCGGGGGTGAGGGGACGTTGCGTGCAAGACGCGAAGTTGTTACATGGCTCCTTGCTGCCGTATTCCGTATAATGCGGTCAGGCGGCAGGGCTGGCAACGACAAGAAGGGGAGGAGAGACATGGCGTCCGAGCAATCGACTGAGCTGGCGGGCCGGGCAACCGCGATCTACGAACAGAAGCTCAGGAGCCGGTTAGAATCCACGAACCCGGACGATTTCGTGGCGATCGAGCCCGAATCCGGAGATTTCTTTCTGGGCAAGACGCTCAGCGAGGCAATCCAGGCCGCTCGCGCGGCCCATCCCGCCCGCCTGCCATTCGCCCTTCGCGTCGGGCACAAGGCGACCGTCGAGCTCGGAGTGATGACGCCATGAAGGGTGAAGTCGACGACGCCGGCCGGGCGCTGATCGTTCTCCGCGTCCGGTCATCCGCTGACGCTGACTCAACGGAATTGGCCGCCTGGGTAGATACCGCCTTTACGGGCGAATTGGTCGTTCCCCGCAGGGCGATTGAGAGGATGGGACTGTGGCAATCGGCCGCGGTGATGGCGGGACTGGCCGACGGCACGCAGGTTGTGCTGGAGACCTACAGTTGTATCGTCGAGTGGTTTGGTCAGGAGCGAGTCGTCGAAGTCGTTGGAAACGACGGGCAGTTCCCGTTGCTCGGCGTGGGTTTGCTGCGCGATAGGAGACTGGACATCGACTACCGCTCGCGAACGCTTTCGATCCATTGACGCTTGCGATACCGCGCGCTCGCCTGGGATCCTGCGGCCGGGCGCGTCGTCAATGACGACGAGGCCAACCGCCTGCTCCGCCGGCCCTACCGCGCCCCCTGGGTCCATCCCGAGCCGGGGAAGGACGTGTGACAGTTGACAACGAACGGCGGAAACAGTACCAAGTGTAGGGTGGGACGAAGTCCCACCATGGGTCCATGGCTTCCTGGCGGGACTGCGCTGCGCTTGCCCCACCCGAGGTGTACCTCGGACCTCGTGACACGAAAGGCGAGGCGTGACGATGAGCGGTCTATCAGAAGTCCTTGAGCAGGTGAGGCAGAAGATTTCCCTCTACCAGGGGAAAGAGCTGAACGAAGCCAACACGAAAATGGCTTTGATTGACCCTGTTCTGCGCGCTTTGGGTTGGGATCTCGGGAACCTCGAAGAGGTTTTGCAGGAGTACCGGCGGCAGCCGAAGGACAATCCCGTGGACTACGCCTTCTTTCTCCTCAGAACGGCGAGGCTCTTCCTGGAGGCGAAAAGTCTCGGGGAGAACTTGGACGACCCGAAATGGGCTAAGCAGATCATGGGATATGCCCTTGTGGCCGGAGTGAAGTGGGTCGTTGTCACAAACGGAGACGAATACAGAATCTATAACTCCAGCGAGGCCGTTCCTATTGAGGAAAAGATGTTCGGCCGGGCCGTCCGGCTTTCGGACTCGACGTCCCGGGCGGAAGAGACTCTGGCGCTACTCTCCAAGGAAAGAATTACGGACCTCGAAGAACTTTGGCGGGCGCAGGTCGTGGACCGGCGGGTTCTTCGCACGCTTGAGGCGCTTTTCCCGCCCGACCCGGATCCTGCGCTCATGCGGTTAGTCAAGAAGCGGGCGGGAGACTTGCGATCGGGGGACATTCGGGCGAGCCTCGCTCGGCTCCGTGTCCAATTTGACTTCCCCGTGGAGCCCAAGACGGCTCCTGTCGGAAATGCCGAACGCAAGACGCCAAGTAAGAAGCCCCCGGCGGCGGAAGGGAAGAGGGAGACACGCCAGGTTGTCGGCGTGCCGTTGAGAGACGTGATCTCCGCCGGACTCTTGCGACCTCCTCTGAAGCTGACATCGCATTACAGGGGAACCGATTTTGAGGCGGAGTTACTGCCCGACGGCGCGGTCACTTTTCGGGGCAAGATGTATAAGACTTGTTCTGGGGCCGCGGATTTCGCTCGGAGTACCATTACAGGGCGTCCGATGAGCACGAATGGCTGGGTGTTCTGGGAGTACCGGGACCAAAACGGCAACCTTGTTCCGTTGGACACCGCGCGGCAGGAATTCTCGAAGCGAAGGGCCAAGTGAGCGGTCTTGGGGGGAAGGGAAAAACTGGGTGAGGCGGAGAGGCGCGCTTATTGAGAACCGCATGCCCAAAAGCGTGCGTGTCCCCCTTTGCCCCCTTTGATGGAGTTCCGGGGACGCCATACATAACTCTTCACGCCGGGGTGCCCTTGTTTGGCGGCGGGCGTCGAGGGTGGTGTGCCCCGGCTTGGAACAAGCCGTGCCACGGCGGGGCCGCAGCGCGGAGTCGCGCGGGCGTGGGGGCTTGCGTTGCGGCGCGGAGGCTGTGGGGCAGGTTGCCAACCTGCCCGACTGTCCAGGACTCCCGGTGCGGGAGAGAAACGTCCCCTCCCCCCCGCGCCCCTCCCGGAACGGGAGAGGGGAGTTGCTGCTAGCCCGCAATCGCCTGACGGCCGGCGGTTCTGTCGCCCACGCCAAGAAGCAGGCCGGCAACGCTGATGTCTTCGTCCAAATCGTCCCAGTGGAGCCCGGTCCCGCCGCCGCTAATCTCAAACTGTCCCCGTTGGTCGGGCGTTGCCGCCAGGAGTCTTGGGAAATAGGCCAACGGGACGGCTAGCTGACGGCCATCGGCCAGGTCAACCCAAAGGTTGTCGGCGTCAAACCAGACTCGGACGGCTCTAGCCCTGCCCTCCAAAGAACTCATTCCACTTCCTTTCGATCAGTTCGCGGTTCTCTCGCACGACTCGCGCCAATTCACCAAGCTCGGGGGACGTCATACGATACGACTCGGCAAGCGCCACTTCCGGGACTACCCAGAACTTCGCGGTTCGCTCACCGCTACGCACGTGAATGTGAACCGGCTCAAGTGGATCCCCCTCGTTTGCGAAGAAAAAGAGACGGTAGCCTTTGTAGCGAAGAATGACCGGCACGTGGCATCTCCACTGCAAACTATGATATGCCAAGAGGTTGCGAAGATCAAGTCATCGTAGGCAGAAGGGCGGAATGATCCGCGCGCGCCCGCCCCTACCAAACCTGTTGGAACATGATACTCGCAAGCCATTTCACGGAGAAGGGTACCAAGCAAAGGCGATTTGCGCGCGGGTGCCCCTGTTTGGCGGCGGGCGTGCGGAATGGTGTGCCAGTGCTTGGAACAAGCAGTGCCGGGGCGGGGCGCGGAGTCGCGCGGACGTGGGGACTTGCGTTGCGGCGTGGACGCTGAGATAACAGGGCCATGAAAGCGCCCGGTAGGGAGAGCGGCGAGCCCTCACCCTAACCCTCTCCCAAAGGGAGAGAGGAGTTGTTGTTACCGCAGCCTCACTCTCTGCCGAAACGGACGCCCTCACCCTAACCTTCTCCCGGAACGGACGTGCCCTCACCCCCGGCCCCTTTCCCGGAACGGGAGAGGGGAGTAATGCTTGGACGGCCCTTTAGGAGCGACGCCATGACCATCCGATACACACTGCAGCCGCTTTCGGTTTTCTTGATCGCAACGGGTCTTGTGTTGGGCACGGCGGAAACCCGGGCGGGGGAGAAATCCGATGCAGGCAACCTGGTGGGCCGGCCGGCAGACGTCGCAGCCAGCGCTTACGCGTACCGCTGCGACCGAGCGGCCGATCAAAACCCGCCGGAAGCCTGGGTACTGCTCATGCAGTACGCGAACCTCCCCTTCGACAAGCCGGTCGACGCAAAGGCCCCGGCGGTCAAGAAGGTGCTGTGCGGGCTGTTGTGGGAAGAGGTGCGGCCGGTGCGACGCGTGGAATTGGCCTGGCCGCCCGACGCCAAGGGCCAGCCGTCGCCGCAAGAGGTCGTGCTCGCTTACTTCGACGCCACCGATCAGACGGCCCACACCTGGTGGAACCCCCGCACCATCAAGGAGGCAGGCAAGCCCGAGGTCTCGGCCGACGGCCGCACGTACGCCTACACGATTCCGGTGGATACTTGGGGCGTCGTGGCGGCGGTGCGCGGCGAGAAAGAGGCGTCGGCATCGGCCGTTCCCGCGGTCCGGGCGCTCGTGCCGGACGTGTGGAAGAAGATGGACCTCCAGATCGAGTGGGGCTTCGACGACGCGACGGCCTCGCTCCCGTACGACGGGCGCATCGGGGCATACAACGGGATCGTCGCCGAGGTCCGCCCGCTTTCGGGCGACGCGGGCACGGCCATGACCGGGCCCAACGCCTGGCGCTCGGCCCGCAAGGGCGACGGGCGCCGCGGCGTGCAAATGAGCGTACACTACATGGGCACGTCGCGCTGGCGGCGCGTGTGGCCGTATCATGCCCAGCCCGAGGACGTGGCCCGGACGATCCTCACGGTGTGGAGCAAGTCCGGCAGTTTCTCGTTCCAGGTGTCCGACCTGGAGCAGGGGCCGATCTTGGCGCCGGAGTACGGCTTCTTCGTCCGCGGCACGGCGAAGCAGCAGGCCGCATCGGGGGCGTCCTTCGCCTTGCAGTCGCAGGCGGCGACGGCCCACGAGTTCCGCAACGAGCTGGCTGCGAAGGGCCTCAAGACGATCCGGCAGCGGACGCGGGAGCACGGCGAGCAGACCTGGGAGGATGCGGTCGCCACAATGCACCCGGGCGAGGCGCTGCCGCCGCACCCCAAGCCCGCCTTCGAGCCGGCGATGCAAGTGGAGGTGCCGAGCGAGCGGCTCAGCGCCCAGTGGAAGCTGGGCGCGTGGCACATCTTGCGCCGCTCGGTCAAGGACCAGCATGGGAAGTGGCAGTTCAACGACTTTCCTTTCGGCATCCTCGCGTCCGAGACCTACATGATCCTCCGTGCCCTGGACCTCCAGGGCACGCACAAGGAGGCCGCCGACGGTCTGGACCAGTGGCTCCGCCTGCCGATCGAGCCCAAGGTCGTCCCCGGCAGCGGCGGGCATCATCCCTGGGCCCTCCTCGACCGGCCCCTGGGGCACTTCTCCGACGGCAAGGGCTGCCTGACCCATGCCGAGGGCGTGCCGGGCGCCGGCGGCCACATGGACGGCGTCCACGCGATGGGCCCGGGCGCGATCATGTTCACCCTGATCGAGCACTTCCGCCTGACCGGCGACCGGGACTGGCTCAAGGCCAACGCCCCGCGCCTGAAGGCCAACGCCGAGTGGATCCTGCGCCAGCGGCGGCTGCTTGCGGGCAACATCCCCGGCGGGGAGCGGCTCTGGAGCAAGGGCCTTCAGCCGGCGCACGTGGTGACCCCCGACAGCGAGCGCATGCACATGCAGTTCTACGAGTCGGAGGCCTACTACTGGCTGGCCGTGCAGCGGATGGCCGAGCTGCTCGCGACCGTCGATCCGGCGGAAGGCGCTAAAATGGCGGCGGAAGCGGCGGCCTACCGCAAGGACCTCGTGGCGGCGATCGACCGCTCGATCGCGCTTTCGCCCGTGGTGCCGGTGCGGGACGGGACTTACCGCTCGTTCATCCCGTTCTCGCCCTACGTGCGCGGCTTTGCCTCGGGCGCGTGGGGTTGGCGGCGGTGCCAAGGGCACGTCGGCGCGATCTACTGGGACACGGTGCAGTCGGCCGACCCGCTGGTGAGCCCCGGCGGAGTGCTGTCGCCGCAGGACCGGCGCGTGCAGGGCCACCTCGATGTCCTGGAGGACCGGCTGCTGCTGGAGAACGAGAAGGTTGCCGCACGCACGAGCGGGTTCGATCCCGAGAAGCACTGGTTCTCGCACGCGAGCTGGCAATACCAGTGCGGCCTGGAGCGGCACGCCAACATCCACCTGGCGGCCGACGACGTCCCCAGTTTCCTCCGCTCCATGCTCAACCAGTACGCGGTGGACATCATGCCGGGCGAATACACCTTCCGCGAGCACACCACCGGCGGCCCGCCCGACAAGATCTACGAGGAGTCCTGCTTCCTGGAGCGGTTCCGGCAACTGCTGGTCATGGAGGAGGGCGAGGACCTGTGGCTCGCCCGGGCGACGCCGCGGGCCTGGCTGGGGCAGGGTAAGAGGATCGCCGTGAAGAACGCGCCGACCCATTTCGGCCCCGTGGCGTACGAAATCGTCTCCGACGTGGACCACGGGAAGATCAACGCCACGGTCCAAGTGCCTTCGCGCAAAGTGCCCAAGGCCGTGCTCCTGCGGCTTCGACATCCGAAGGCCGCGGCAATTAAGAGTGTCACCGTCAACGGAAAGCCGTGGAGCGACTTCGACCGCCAGAAGGAGACGGTTGGCTTGGGCGAGGTCAAGGGCACCGCTCGGGTGCAAGTGAGCTACTAAACCCGCACCTATTGCGGGCCACCTGCGAGCGGGGTAGAATGATGATGAAACCCCACCAGTGGGTCGAAAAGACCCGTTTTTCGGACACGACTGTGCGGTAGAGGCTGTGTTGCACGAGCTTGAACCCGGAGAGGCACGCCATGAGTGCGATCGTTTGGACGATCCTCGCACTAGCCAGCATGGCACTGCTCCTGTGGGGCGGTGTTCGGTTCGTGCTATGGCTAGACCGTGCTGGGGAGGCTTCCCTCCGGCGAATCGTGGAAGGCACTTTATCCCAGGCGGCATCCGATGCAAGTCCGCCGGTAAACCTCTCATTTTGCGCCTACCGGAGTTGTCTGGCCTACTGGGTTCAGTCTCACTACCGAATGCGTATTCCTTACGATACCGCCGTGGTCGTGCTTCGGAGGCTGCACCACTACACTCTGCGATGGGGCTGGCCAGGCCCAGCGGCAATCATCATTCCTTGGTCGTTCCTGACTTACGGTATCGAACGATGGAGGCTTCGCCGCCAACTCAGTGCAGGAATAGCGACTGGCGGGCCTGTGATGGTCGAGAATCAAGAGAAGACGGTCTTCTCTCTCTCTCCATTCTTGAGCGCGTCTGAGGACAACCCGTGTGCCGAGCCCGATGATTCGATAGCCGCCAGCCGGGGTTCTCGTTCGCCGTTCCGCGTATTCATCGGCTGCATTTGCCTAGTACTCTCAGTTCCGTTCGCAGTTCTCGCAATCGTCTGCGCTGTGAAGAAGGAGTTCGACGTGGCCCTCGGTGGTGCAATAGTCACCGCAGCGTTAGCCTGGACCGCTTACCACTGGATTCAGAAACGACGTTGATTTGCATACGAAGTTGAAGTCTGCGAGGAATCGCTGGCTTCCGCCCAACAGGAGCCTTGCCGCAGAGCCGCTTTGGGGCCTCCCTGCGGGCGTCGGTAAGGCCCGATGTTGGCAACGCGAGTCTGTGCCATGCGGACGACAGGGCAAGAAACACCGAACCGCCAGCGAAGGCAGTATTGGCTTCAGTTTGGCCTCCGCGCGCTCTTGTACTTGGCTTTGGCCGGGATCGCCATTCACTACGTCTGGGGCTATTTCGGCCCGCACGGGACCAGTTACTTCTCTGGCGCCATCAGGGGCGTCCAGGAATTGGCGCCTGAGGCGCAGAAGCGGAATCAGAAGCTCAGGGAAATGACGGATCGGTCGGGCGAGGATCAAGACAAGTCGGGCGGCGCTGATCATGACAATCCAGGCGAAAAAAGCGCTCGTTAGCGTAGCGATCGTTGCCAGCGGCAGCTTGATCGGAGTGTTCTTTGCCTCCCACTTTGTCGCAGGATCGGGATTGCTTGGCCGTTACTCCTTCGGAGACGCGCTTCGAGACTGGATCATCTTGTCGGCCGGCGCAGTCACTGGCGGGGTCCTGTTCTCATGGGCAAGTAAGAGGTAAGCTGCCAGGTGTCACCCCTCGGAGTCCTACGGAGTGACACCACTCGAAGCACCTTGCAGCGACGTTGACAGGAATTTCTCTCCTTGCAGAGGAAAGGGGAATACGGGTTCCTCTTCTCCGTTTCCCCCGGAATAGGGCGCGAACAGAGAAGGAATCCGTACGTCCTTGGAGCTCCGAGTGCTGATACCTGGCCGGTTAGGCCATGGCAGCGCCCTGGCCGCCGAGCACCATGGACTCCATCAGGTGCCGCTCGGGATGCTGAGCGATGGAGCGTCGCGGGACGCCGTTACAGACTCGTTACACGCGGCCCGCGGAGAAACGGCTACAATCCAGACGATGAGATTGTCTAAGGCTCATGCCGGAACCGGGAGAAACGCCATGAAACCCTCGTCTGCGATTGTGTCGGCGGCCGCTCTGGTGTTGGCGGCCGCGATGGTTTTTGGGGGTTCGTTTGCCCTTGCGGCAGAGGCCCTGCCGGGCGTCCGTTTCTACCTGCTCAAGGATGACGGCTTGAACTTCGAGACCGCGCGGGCCATGCCGCTCGGCGACCTCGTGCTGAAGGACAAGCCCTGGATCGCCTCCGAGGACATCGAGCGCTACGACTGGTCCAGCCACTGCGTCTACCTGAAGAAGGACGTCCCCATCGCCTGGAAGCGGATCGACCTGCGGGGAACGCCGTTTGTCGTGGTGGCCGACGGCCAGCGGTGCTACCTCGGGGCCATCTGGTCGCTGATATCTTCTTTCGCTCCGATGGGCAACGTGGCCATGGTCAACGAACCCGGCATTGCCGGCCAGAGGGACCTGCTGGCCATCGGATTGATGTCGGCCCTCGGCAAGGGCGAGCGCAAGATCGACGTGCGCGACGACCCGCGGGTTATGAAGGCCCTGCGGCGCCAAGGCCAGTATCACGCCGGGCTGCAAGCCTCGCTGGACAAGGTCCGCGTGGAGTACAAGAAGGATACATGCTCGGTTGTCTACATGTACACCGTGCGGAACGCGGACGAGGACGACCTCTACGTGCTGGACCCCGAGCGGATCGACCTGGCCTTCTTCCACGATTTCCAGAACGGGGTGCGCGGGCGGGACGTGGACGACAACGTAACTTTCGCGTGGCCCAACCCGCGCAAGGGCGCCCCGCCGCCGACGCCCTGGGCCAAGGTGGACATGGCCTGGTTCTCGCGGCTCAAAAGGGGAGGCTCGATGACGCGGACCGTAACCATGGAGGGGCTGCCGCGGATCCTGCCGGGCAAATACGAGTGTACCTTCTCGTTCGGGTCTCCCAACTTCGGGCACGGGTTTACGGGATTCATCAAGAAGGCGGAGCGGCAGCTCAAGGACGGGCGGGTGTGGATTGGCAGGATCGAGGCGACGCGGATGGTGGAAGTGGCGGGGAAGTAGGCCGTCGAAATCTCGCGCGAAGGGATTGACAACGCCCCGTTCTGCAACGAGAATCCTTGTCTGTCGGGTCATTGCGGCGGGGTGGCGGTGGCCGCCGCGACGACAAGCTCTCGCCGAGCCAGTGGCAGAGGAATACAGCCATGCCGTCTCGTAGACCAGCGTTCACTTTGGTTGAGGTCCTGGTGGTCATTGCCATCATCGGCATCTTGATGGCACTGCTGTTGCCGGCCGTTCAATCGGCCCGGGAATCCGCGCGCCGACTCAAGTGCTCGAACAACCTGCACCAGCTTGGTCTGGCGATGCACAACTACCACGGCGTTTTCAACAGCTTTCCCCCGGGATTCATGGTCCGCGGCCATTTGGGCACGAACACTCCTGGCGGATGGGCCTGGGGGGTCTTTCTCATGCCCTACATCGAACAGTCGCCTTTGCAGGACAAGCTCAGTCCCACAAAGTACACGCTGGAGCAAGTCATCAATGATCCCGCTCTTCTGCCCATGCTCCAAACGGACTTGAGCGTCTTCCGTTGCCCATCGTCGCTCATCGGACCGCAGAGGACGCACCAGGGGGCTCCCAACCCGAAGGTCGCTTCGGGCAACTACACGTGCTGCCGCGGGTTCTACAACTTCACCGGAGCAACGCACTTGACGAAGCAGAACAACGGGGTGCTCTACGGGGAGAGCGGCATCAGGATGCAGCACGTCTATGACGGCACGGGCTGCACCATCGCGATCGGCGAGCGGACCGCGCTGGGCGGCAATTTGGGCAACGACGCCTCGTGGCCTTCTTGGTGCGGCCCCGGAGGGGGTGGAGCCATGAATACCGTCAGTTCGTCCGTCTCGGACAGGTTGAACCATCCCACCAGCATGCACGCCTTCAGCAGCCAGCATCCCGGCGGCGCGGTGTTCTGCTTCGCCGACGCTTCCGTCCACTTCATCTCGGAGGGCATCCAGTCCAACACGGGAGGTCTCGTGGCCGGCAACAACGGGAATCCCGCCGACTTCCTGCAAGCGGCCGAGCAAGGCCGCCTGGGGATCTATCAGTTGCTGGGTGTCAGGAACGATAAACAGTCCGTTCCCGAGGAGTACTTTCGGTGAGACGCTTTGGCCTGTCCTGCGCGTTGTTTTTCTGCCTGACGAGCCTGGCGGTCCCGGCGGCCGCCCAGAAAGCGGCCTCCCCCAGCGGGCTCAAGGGCGAGCAGTCACTGCCGAGCCGGCATCCCTACGTCGTCCAGGACGTCCTCAAACACTGCCGGCCCAACAAGGGCTTCTGGGTGGACCTCGGGGCGGGCAAGGGGCAGGTGGCGATCCCCTTGACCGAGGCCACCGGAAACCCCGTGGTCATGCTCGATCCCAAGGCGGACGCCTTGGCCGAGGGCCTGGAAATCGCGCGAAAAAGCGGACTCCAGGACCGCCTCTTTGCCGTCGTCGGCGCGGCCGAGCACATGCCGTTTCCCGACGGTTCGGTCGATCTGGTCGTCAGCCGCGGCTCGATCTTTTTTTGGGAAGACCCGGTCAAGGGGCTCGAGGAGGTCTACCGGGTCTTGCGGCCGGGTGGAAAGGCGTACATCGGCGGCGGCGCCGGCAGCGGCTACCCCAAACCCGCGGTCGAGAAGCTGATCCGAGAGCGCCGAGAGAAGATGCAGGGCGAGGAAGCCGAGAAGTGGAAACGCTTCGTCGAACTCCGCCGCCCCGAGCAGATGGAGAAGTGGGCCAAAGACGCCAAGCTGGCCCACTTTGAGGTCTTCGGCAAGGGCGCGATTTCAGCCGATGACCCCAGGGTCGGCCAGGGCGTGTGGCTGCTGATGGTGAAAGTCCTCACCGCTCGATGAGTGCCTTCAGGGCCGCCTTGCTGACCAGGCCGGTGCGCTCGGCGGCGATCTGGCCGCCTTTGAAGACCAGAAGGCTCGGAATCGCCGATATGCCGTACTGGGCCGCCAGCGCGGGGCTGTCATCGACGTTGACCTTCACGATCTTGGCATCGGGAGTCTCGCGGGCCAGCTCTTCCAGCACCGGGGCCAGCAGTTGACATGGACGGCACCAGTCGGCATAGAAGTCCACGAGCACCGGGACGGTGGACGCGAGGACCTGGTACTGATGCCGAGTCGCCCGGGGAGGTTACAGAGCGGCTCGGTTGACGCGGGACCATGCGTCCAGTAGGCTGATTCCAGCCTGCGGTTCCACATTCCAGGAGAAGCTGCCATGAGAAATCGACTGAACTTATCGGCCCTTGTGCTGGTGTTGCTGGCCAGCGCGTCCGCCCGGGCAGAGGATTTGAGCATCCCGGCGGAGAAGATCGCCGGCGGCCAACCGGCCAAGATGGTGCAGAAGTACTGGCTCGACCAGGTGGACCTGGCGACGAAGCGCTGGCAGGCCGACTACGCGGAGCGCAAAACCCCGGAGCAGATCGCTGCCTACCAGCGGCGGCTCCGCGAGAAGATGCTCGAATCGATCGGCGGGCTGCCCGAGCGCACGCCGCTTGACCCGCAGGTCGTGGGCACGATCCGCCGCGAGGGCTACCGCGTCGAAAAGGTCATCTTCCAGAGCCGGCCGAAGTTCTACGTGACGGGGCTCTTGTTCCTCCCCGACTCCGCCCGAGCCAAGCCGCCGTATCCCGGCGTGATCGTCCCCTGCGGCCACGCCATGAAGGCCAAGGGGCACGACGAGTACCAGTCGATGGGAGCCCTCTTGGCCTTAAGCGGCATGGCGGCCCTGGTCTTCGACCCGATCGACCAGGGCGAGCGGGGCCAGTATCTCGGTGAGGGCGGCTGGCCCAAGCTCTGGGGCACGCGCGGCCACTCGATGGTCGGCGTTGCCTCGATGCTCCTTGGACAGAACACCGCCCGGTTTGAGATTTGGGACGGGATGCGGGCGATCGATTACCTCCAGTCGCGGCCGGAGGTCGATCCCAATCGCATCGGCTGCACCGGCAACAGCGGCGGCGGCACGCAGACCTCCTACCTGATGGCCCTGGACGACCGGCTCAAGGCCGCGGCGGTGAGCTGCTATCTCTGCGGCTTTCCCGCCCTCTTGCACACGATCGGCCCCCAGGACGCCGAGCAGAACCTCTTCGGCCAGGTGGCCGTCGGGCTGGATCATGCCGACTACGTGATGATGCGGGCCCCCTCGCCGGTCCTCCTCTGCACGGCGACCAAGGATTTCTTCGACATCCGCGGGGCGTGGGACGTGTTCCGCTCGAGCAAGCGGCTCTACACGCGGATGGGATTTGCCGAGCGGGTCGGCATCCTCGAAAACGACGAGGGGCACAACTACAACAAGACGCAGCGCGAGGGCGTGGTGCGGTGGATGGCCCGCTGGCTTCTGGGCAACGACCATCCGACCACGCTGCGCGTGGTGCCCGATGGTGCCCGGCCGATCACCGAGCCGCGGTTTGTGCCCTTAAGCGACAAGGATATCCTTTGCACGCCCGACGGCCTGGTCATGAAGCTCCCGGGCGCGCGGTCGGTCTATGACTTGAACGAGGATTATGAGAAGGAGTTGGCCGGGCGTCGGGCCGCCGCGTGGGGCCGCGAGGTGTCTGTCCCCGTTTTGCCGCAACAGGTCCGCCGCGTTACCGGCATCCGGAAACTGGAGGACCTGCCCAAGCCGGCGGTGGAGAGCCTGGGGACCGTCGAGCGACCGGGCTACCGGATCGAGAAGCTGCTCCTAAAGCCCGAGGAGGGCATCTGGCTGCCGGCCCTGCGATGGGCGCCCGAGAAGGAGGCCAAGCGGGTCGTGGTCTACCTTCACGAGTTGGGCAAGGCTGCCGACGCCGGGCCCGGCGGACCCATCGAGAAGCTGGTGCAGGCCGGCGACGTGGTGATCGCGGTGGACTTGCGCGGGACCGGGCAGACGCAGCACGCCCGCCCGGAAAAACCCGGCGACCCGCCCCCGACGGACACCAGTGGGGTCTACCTGGCGTATCTCTTGGGCCGATCGTACGTCTCCGCCCGCGCCGAAGACGTCCTGGTCTGCGCCCGCTATGCCGCGGAGCAATCCCAGGCCGCGTCGCGGCGGGGCGTACACGTGGTGGCCGTGGGCAACGTGGGCGTGCCTGCGCTCCATGCCGCGGCCTTGGAACCGGGGTTGTTCCAGTCCGTCAAGTTGGTCCGGGCCCTTTCCTCGTGGTCGGAAGTGATCCATAATCGACTGAGCCGGGACCAATTGGTCAACGCGGTCCACGGCGCCCTGGTACACTATGATCTGCCGGACCTGAGGGAGTCGCTCGGCAAGAAGCTCACGGTGACGGAGCCCTTGGATGCGATGGGCCGGCCGATTGAACCGTCGAAGTAACCGGGTGGCATGTCCACGCTCGCGTGGACATGTTCCGGCAGGCATGGCGACGCAAGCGTCGCCATGGCACCCGGCCCCAGCCACCCGACACAAACTGAGGATTTACGCACTCTAACGTCAAGCGGAGGTTCGTGCGATGCGGTTGAGTTCGAAGAACGTGTTTGCGACCATCGTGGGCGTGATAGCCATCGCCATCACGGTTAGCGCGGCGGCGAGTCTCGCTGAGACCTTGCCGATCGGCGCGAAGGCGCCCCCGCTGCGGCTGCCGGGCGTGGACGGAAAGACCTACTCGCTCGACGACTTCGCGTCGGCCCAGGTGCTGGTCATCGTCTTCACGTGTAATCACTGCCCGACGGCACAGGCGTACGAGGACCGCATCAAGCAGTTGGCGGCCGACTACAAGCCTAAGGGCGTCGTCGTGGTGGCCGTCTCGCCGAACGATCCCCAGGCCGTGCGGCTCGACGAGCTCGGTTACACCGATCTGGGCGACTCGCTCGAAGACATGAAGGTCCGCGCCAAGGACAAGGCGTTCAGCTTCCCCTATCTCTACGACGGCGAGAAACAGGAGGTGGGGCGTGCCTACGGCCCGCTGGCGACGCCCCACGTCTTCGTTTTCGACAAGGCCCGCCGGCTCCGGTTCGTCGGCCGCATCGACGACTCGGAGAAGCCCGAGCGGGTCAAGTCGCACGACACCCGCAACGCCCTGGACGCCCTGCTGGCGGGCAAGCCGGTGCCGGTGGAGACGACACGGGTCTTCGGGTGCTCCGTCAAGTGGTCCGACAAGCGGGATTCGGCAAAGAAGTCGATGGAGACGTGGGACCGGGAGGAGGTCGGCCTGACGCCCATCGACGCGGAGGGCATCCGCAAGCTGGTCGGCAACGACACGAAGAAGCTGCGGCTTGTAAACGTCTGGGCCACGTGGTGCGGCCCCTGCGTGGCGGAGCACCGCGACCTGGTGACCATGAACCGGATGTATCGCCACCGGGGCTTCGAGCTGGTGACCATCTCGGCCGATTCCCCGGAAAGCAACGAGGAAGCTCTGAAGACGCTCCAGCGCAACCACGTCGCCGGCACGAACTACCTGTTCAAGGAAAACGACAAGTACAAGCTGATGGAGGCCGTCGATAAACTTTCGCCCGGGCCCCTGCCGCACACGATCCTGATCGCTCCGGGCGGGAAGGTGATCTACCGGAAGTCCGGCTCCTTCGACGCGATGGAACTCAAGAAGGCGATCGTGGGGTACCTGGGGCGGGTTTACAAGTGAGATGAGCATCGCCGGGCGTTTGGGAAAGTGGCCCCCCGTCGCGCTGGTCATCATCGCCCTGGCTGGGAGTCCCGCGGCAGCCGGAGACGGGACGGTCACGGCCGCCCACGGCATGGTCGTCTCCGTCTCGCCGCCGGCGAGCGACGTTGGCGCGGAGATTCTCAAGGCGGGCGGCAACGCCGTCGATTCGGCCGTGGCTACGGCGCTGGTGCTCGCGGTGACGTGGCCTTCGGCGGGGAACATTGGCGGCGGCGGATTCATGATGATCTATCCCGGCCCCGGCCAAGAGCCCGTCTGCGTCGAGTGCCGGGAGACGGCGCCCGCCGCCGCAACCGTGCGAATGCTCGAGCGCTACGACCGCATGGACGGGCACCTGGTCTGCGCGACGCCGGGCACGGTCGCCGGCCTGGCCTTGGCACATCAGAGATACGGGAGACTCCCCTGGCGACAAGTCGTCTTGCCCGCAGTGCGGCTCGCGCGGGACGGGTTTCCGGTCGATGAGGCGCTGGCGAGATCGCTCAACTGGGTGCTCAAAGAGTGCAAGGAGGCATTGGCAAAGAAGAACGTAGGGTGGGACAAGCGAAGCGCAGTCCCACCCTACGCTCCCCGCAACAGAAACCAAGGAGTCGAACCCGTTCACCGAACTCCAGCGGGTCTTCGCCCCGCCGGGCGGCCAAGGGGCGTGGCGGGCGGGCGATCGCCTGGTGCAGCCCGAGCTGGCCCGGACCCTCCAGCAGATTGCCGATGGCGGGCCGGATGCCTTTTACCGAGGCCGGATCGCGGATCAAAGCATAGCGGAGATGAGGGCCGGCGGAGGGCTGATCGCCAAGGAGGACCTGGCCGGCTACCGCGCGCAGGTGCGCAGGCCGATCCACGCCACGTATCGCGGATACGACGTGTACGCCCCCCCGCCTCCTTCGAGCGGCGGCATTTGCCTGGCCGAGATGCTCAACCACGAGTGGTTCCCCGACCGCACCGACTTCGAGGGGCTCAAGCTGCCGCAGTACTCGGCCGGCATCGAGCGGCTCAAGCGCATGGGACACCAGTTCAATCCCAAGGCCCCCAAGCAAGGAAACGCCCATTCGATCTGGGTCGATCCCGCAAGCGGCCGGTACGTCGGCGCCGCCGACCGCCGCATCGACGGCAAGGCCGCAGGCTACTGAGCGGCTCAGAAATCCAGAATGTGCAGCGCATCCTGGATCGTGCCTTCCTTGGTCATAAGCTTGGGCTTCGACCCCGGGTCGCCGAGGATGAGGTACTGCTTCTTCGCGCGGATCGGCAGGTCGAAGCGATACGGCTTGCACTTGGGGATCGCCGCCACGGCCTGCTTGGCCCCCGCGTAAAGCGCCTTGCGCGTCTCCTCGAAGGCATAGAGGACGGCCGCCTCGCGGGCGAGGCCCTTCTTCACGGCCACGGTGACGCAAGCGTCGCCAAAGAACTTCCGCGCCTCGCGGCAGGTCGCCTCGTCGCCGGTGACCATGATCGGCGGCACGCCGAAGTGCCCGGCAATCGCCGCGCTTTGGGCCAGCTCGCCCGACTCGACGCCGTTGTACCAGTACCGGTTCTCCGTTTTCGACGACTGCGTGTGGCAGAGCACCCCGTCGGGCGTGCCCATCATGGCGTGAAAGCCGAGCATCACCACGCCGGCGTACGTCTTGTCCAGGCCCCCCAGCACCTCGGGCCGGGGCACGCCGGTGATGTACTTCGCCCCCGGCACCATGAGGTGCGGGATCACGGCCTGCGAGCCGTGGCCGTCGAGCACCAGGACCTCGGTCGCCCCCGCGTCGCGCAGCCCGCGGACCACGGCGGCCACGTCGGCCATGAAGTACTCCCGTGCCTCGCGGTTGAGCGGGGTTTCCGGATCGCGGGTCTGGGCGAACTTGTAGACGCCGCTGATGCCCTCCAGATCGGTCTCGACGTAGATCTTCAGTTGGGCCGCGGCCGAGTTTGAGAGGGCGAGAACGAGAGACAGGGCGACAAGACAGGACCATCGGAGCGGGGAGTTGGGCGACATAAATCACCGGAGGGAGGATAGTGCAAGAAGGAAGGAGAAATGGGACTGCAGCATATTGAGCATTGCTCGCGGTCTGCGAGGGCAAGGTACAGGCAATCGTACAGTGAGATGCGGAGGCGTCGAGGACGTACTTCATTCCTCGCGGATCTCACGGATCAGGGGAACAGCGAGGTCCAGAGTCCCGTGCTTGCGCCGCAGTTCCTCGCGGATGCGCGCGGACTGCTCAGCGATCTTGCGCAGCACGTCGGGATCGGCCTTTCCGGTCGTCGCGAAGCGGACGGCCTCCGCGAGCTCGGTCGTGGTTTCGATGGTCTTCATACTTCGTATTATCCGCTAAGGGGCCGGCCAGGAATTACTCCCGGATTTGACGGAAGTCCTTGCGGGGACACAGGTATCTGCGTCTCGTGAAATCTGGAAGTTGTTCTTGGCCGGCCCCTAATCCAAAGCAACATCAATAGTCGCCCTCCCGCGAGGGCTGTGCGCATCGCCTTGTCGACCGGTTGGCCTCTGTGTTCGGCCGCCTACGGCCCCTGGGGGCGTGTTCCCACCGGATCCGACTCGGCACTGACCTTTCTGGATAGCTCGTGCCCGACGTACCATCCGAGCAACGCACCGACGCCCAGACCCACGAAGCCCGCCGTATCGCCACCCGGCGCACCGAGGTTTACGCCGAGGAGAGCACCAATAACCATGAACAAGCCTCGAAGGCCGGTATAGCCAAGCAAGGCACCAATCGCGCCCCCCGCAACTGCGGACGAGCACGCGTCTGCATCCGCTCCAGGGCCGACCATTGCGCCGAGCAGCGCGAACGCGGTCACCCATAGAACAACAGGCCCCACGAGCTTCTTTGCGTACGCGCACCCGATGAACGGGCCAATGCTCGCTCCGACGATGGCACCTGTCACGGCCCGTCCCGAAATGGCCCCTGCCGCGGCAAACGAGGAAGCCCAGATTACGCCCCCACAGATCATCGCCAAGGCGAACTTCCACATTGCAGGCCTGATCATGCCACGACCGCTCCTGCGCCAATGTCGTCAGACCCTTACTGCAACACGCTCCGACTCAACTCCTCGATGTGGACTCTGCCAGTCGGCGAGACCTCAAGCTCGAAACGACGGTTGTGCCTTCCGTTCCGGATTTCACGCTTCTTCATTCCTTCGACATTCGTCGTTCGATGATCGTACTCTGGTGCCCTTGCGGTAACGTTCCAGGGGCTTGCCGCGAACACCGCCGCGAAGGTCGGATCGATCGTACCCGGGACGTAGGTCGTCGTTTTCGGGGCTGCCTTCGAACTCCATGGGGGCATCCTACTCTACCGCCGCGCGGCGAACAAGCAGGCAGGCGGCGGATGGCACGTGCAGCACAGATAACGCGGATGGGGGGCATCTTTCGTCACTCGTCAACACGGACTGCACTCGGTACACTTGGGATATCATGGCATGGGACTTCTTGGGCGAGACTTCCGAAGTCTTGAAGACTTCGGAAGTCTGTGGCTGCGGCGGAAGCCCGTGCTTAAGAGAAAGGATACCCGAGTGCTTGACGCCCGAACCGAGCGAGTGTTGGTCGTGCCGACCGAGTTGTTTCACCGCCTGGGGTACTTTCAAGGGTTCACGCGCGACGTGGATCGGTACTTGGAGGACCTATTCAGCAAGGAGCACATCAGCTACCGCCCGCGC
>Ga0315280_10001590_pt1 | contig 38650 bp, 27 predicted proteins | sample YL17G06_40_MG_FD_203697 | JGI IMG/M metagenome (GOLD analysis project Ga0315280, IMG submission 203697) | Sediment microbial communities from Yellowstone Lake, YNP, Wyoming, USA - YL17G06_40 | ecosystem: Environmental > Aquatic > Freshwater > Lake > Sediment | place: USA: Wyoming | collected... | reverse complement strand
CAGGCGGCGCCCCCGCCCGTACCCGAGAGCACCAGGCCATCCCGCGGAATCCTCGCATTGCCCACCCCGTCTTCTATGGCCGTCACTCGCCAGGCCCCGTCCAGCGCCACCTCGACGCCCGGTCCGGCGGTCAGCGTGCTCGGACCAAGCTGCGGCAGGAACACCTCGAGATCCTCCCCGGTGCGCTGCCGGTTCATCCCGGAAATCTTGAAGGTCGCGCCGCCCGCGGCCCTCGCCGAACCCCGGAAGTTCACCACGTCCATCTCCAGGCGCTCCTTGAAATCAGTCTCCTCGCAGAACAGCAGAGCGGTCCGGTTGGCCCCGCCCGAGAGCACCCGGCGGTTGAACTGATAGACGCCCGTGGAACTGCCGGCGTAGGCTCCGCTGACTACGAAGTAGCCGCCGTTGACCGCCGCGGTGGCGCCGTAGCGCCGGGCCATCGAGCTGAGGGTCTCTCTGCCGATCAGGCGGTCCCGCGCGCGCACCGGCAGCAGGTTGACGCGCGGGTTCGAGGGGTCCACCTCCAGAATCTGCATGCTGAACGGGCCGTCGCCCTGGCGCGCGAAACAGCGCTCCCGGTAACGGATGCCGGGGGCCACGTCCTCGCTGCGATCGTAGTCACACGGGATGACCTGGGCCCAGGCCTGAGCGACAACCAGGGCCAGCCAGGCAGCCCGGGTTGATCGCCGACGAAACATTGCGCGGTTCCTTCTGAATTGTACAATCGAGAGGTGGATTTCCATGGAACTGACCGCTGAAGAGCACGGCATCCTGGAGGGCGCGCGTGGGCCGTACCTGGCCAAGTGCATGCGCTGGCTGGTCGAGTGGGGCGAGGTCATGGGGGCCAGGCGGCTGGTGCGCGTGGACAACACTCACGTGCTGCTGCCAGTGCCCAACCTGATGGCCCGCGGCGCCTCCCAGCGCACCATCCAGCATTACGTGGACGGCCTCAAGGAAGCCTGCTCGCATCACACCGCCCCCGGCTGCTATTGCACGGTCCACACCTTGTTCCTCACCATGGACGATCTGGACGTGCCCGAGAACGACCCCGCCCAGGTCCGGATGCAGAAGGAGATCGGCGAGATGGCCGCCGCGGCGGGGTTCATCCCGACCTGGACCTGCGCGCCGTACCTGGTAGGAAACGTGCCGCTGAAAGGCGAGATCTGCGCCTGGACGGAGTCCTCCGCAGTGGTCTATGCCAATTCCATTTTGGGCGCCCGCACCACCCGGCACGGCAACGAAAGCGCCATTGCGGCCTCGCTGCTGGGCGTAGTCCCCGAGTTCGGCGTGCTGCTCGAGGAAAACCGCAAGGGCACCCTCCGGGTCGAGGTCTCGGCGGACCTGGACAGCCCCACCGACTGGGGCGCCCTGGGCTACTTCGCGGGCAAGCTGGCCGGCTTGGGCATCCCCGTATTCAACGGCGTGCGGCGCCCGTCACAGGATGAGGCCAAGCAGCTTTGCGCGGCCCTGGCCACCTCCGGCGGCGTGAGCATGTGCCACATCGCGGGCGTCACGCCCGAAGCGCCCTCTCTCGAAGCCGCCTTTCAGGGCGACGTGCCCGCCGGCTGCGTGACCTTCACCGGCGACACCCTGCGCGACACTTATGCCTCCTTGCGCAACCACACCGGAGACCAGATCGACTCGGTGATCCTGGGCTGCCCGCACGCCTCCATCCGGGAGATCGCAGAGATCGCGTCCCTGCTGAAGGGCCAGCGGGTGGCCGAGGGCGTCCGCCTGTGGGTCGATACCGCTCGCGGAACCAAGGCTATGGCGGACGCGATGGGCTACACCGCAATCATCGAAGCGGCGGGCGGGCGCATCCTGTGCGACACCTGCCCGACCAACATGCGCATGCCGGCCAGGCGGATCGTGACCCATGGATTCAAGCAGGCCCATTACGCCCGCGGCATGGTGGGCGCGGAAGTCATCGTAGCCGAAACCGGGCCGTCGGTTCGCGCGGCCCTGGCCGGGAGGTGGCTGGGCGATGACTGAGATCAGGGGACGCGGTGTGGTGAAGGGGCGCGCTGAAGGGCCGGCCCTGGTGGCCGACGCGACGCTGTCTTTCTGGGGCGAGGTCGACCCGGTCACCGGATGCGTGATCGCGGTGGGCCATCCGCTGGAAGGGCAATCGCTGGCGGGCCGCGTGCTCATCATCCGGTCCACCAAGGGCTCCTCGGCCACGCCCATGATCCTGAACCTGGCCAAGCTGGAAGGAAAAGCGCCCGCCGCCCTCGTCAACGTCGAGGTGGACAGCCTGGCCGCCCTGGGGTGCATCGTCAACGACATCCCCATGCTCACAGACCTCGACCAGGACCCCTTTGAAACCATCAGGACCGGCGACCACGTGGTGGTGGACGCGGACCTGGGGCTGCTCACGATCCGCAGCCGTATTTGAACAGCGGGTGGTAGCGGGCGTCGCCCGCATGGATGGGGATCTGGTATGGTCCAAAAACTCAAATGTGGCCGAGGTAACATGTTACGCGCCGACCCCGGTTTCCGATTTCAGACCTACCAGCGGAAGAATCGATAGGGGTCGTCCCACTCTTCCGGCACGTCCAGGTAGAGGCCGTCCAGCCAGCGCTTCTCGTTCTCAGGGACCGGTCTGGCGAAGCGCGAGAGCAGCGGCGTCTGCCCGGCCGCCCCCAGGTTGGCCAGCAAGCGCGCCGTCAGGCAGGAGACCCGCCGGAAGGTCCGCTTGATGTTCATCTTCTCGCCGGAGTAATCGAACTGCCAGGGGGCAAGCTGACAGAAGACGATGTTCGCATCTTCCGCTCTGGCCAGGACGCCGTTGCCGACCACCGTGGCGCCCCTCGATACCAGGGGCAACTCCCGCGGGTCACGGTTGTGCACCTCCGCCGGGGAAACGCCGGCGAACGGGGAGCCCGCGCCGAACGGTTCGAAGTACGCCGCGATGTGCTCCTGGGCGACCATGGCCACCTTCCGCGGCAGGAACGCGTTCGCGTCCTTTTCGTCGAGTCCGATGGCCAGCAGGTGGCCGCCGGCCTTCAGCCAGACAGCCACGCCCGGCGCGTGAGCCGCAAGCTTCTGCCCTCCGCCCGGACCCACGACGAGGACCTGGCCGGCTGACAGGGGGCCGCCCTCGTAGTCTGTGAGCGAGACGCCTGCGGAGCGCAGATAGCTCTTGCCGGCAGGATCGCCGGCGTAAACCACGGTGCGACTGGGGTCCGGCTTCCAGGCCGCAACATAATTGAAAATGTTCCGGGCCAGCGCCTCGGCGGCCGGGTCGGTCTCGGTGCGGCCGTTCACGTCCATCTGGCAGAACAGCACCATCCCTTTGCCCTCGCGGTACTCCATCAGGGCGCTGTATTGGAGGCTGTAGCCGCCGTCGAGGATCGGCAGGAAGTCGCCGCAGGCGGGCTTCTCGATCAGCGCCGAGGCCACATTGCCGCGGTTGCCACAGCGCCAGACCCGTGTGACGGGGATCCCGGCCCACTTGACCGTGGGTGCGCCGTTGAATAGAGTGGGGATCCGCTGGTAGGTGAGGCGCGGCGGGAGGATGGTCGCCTCGCCGCGCCAGTCCCGCAAGTGCTCCTCCCCGAGTCCTGCCAGGAGCGGGTGGTCGGGCACCCGCTTGAAGACCCAGCGGAGCCCATACTCGGCCACCCGGAACCCGAACCGCTTCTGGAGCACGTCCCCCGTCTGCTCGAAGACGATCACCTTCAGGCCGTCGCGGACACGCGTGATGTCCGGCGCCGGTCTGTCCAATGCCAGCGCGTCCTTGCCGATGATCACTGTGTCGTAGCCCGACAGATTGGCGTTGGCGTCCACTCGCTCCGACTGGACCCCCATCCCGTCCAGCAGCTTGGCGGTCTCGCCTCTGGGGTCGAAGAGCGCGATCTTCACGCCGGCCTGGGGAGCCGCCGGCCGCGGCATGACGTCAATCGAGAAGGAATCCTTCTGGGCCTCGCCGTTGCCGAACCGGACCGTAGCGTGCAACTCATATTGCCCTGGGGCCAGGTCTGCCGGCAGATGGAAGTTCAAGGGAATGCGCTTCTGTTCGGCCGGGGGCAGTGTGACCTTCGTACTGCCGGCGATCGCTCGCGGGAGGCCGAACGACCACTCGCAATCGCATGTCACGGCCACGCGGGTGTCATTGATGATGATGAGTTGTTTCTCCAGCGCCTCCCCGGGCAGGAAGTTATGATCCTTGCTGGTGAAGGCCGCTGGCTTGCCCGCAATGTGGGCCAGTAGCGGCATGTTGTTGCGATACAGAGCCTCCGCAGCGAGAGTAGGCTTGTAGTCTGACGGATGGAAGGCCAACTGGGCCTTGGCCTCCTCCTCGCGGACGTAAACCGGCCTGGGACCGGGCCGCTGGAGGTTCTCCCAATCCACTTCCATCTGGAGGTTGTCGCGGCCCCGCTCGCGGGCGGGCCGCTTCCAGTAGCTCCCGTATTCCCACGGTGAGGTTGCCGACATACCCCACGTGCGGAAGGCCCGCCAGTTGTCGGTGAGGTACATCGCGATCACACGGAATTGCTCATCAAACGCCTGCGAGTTGAGACTGTAGGGGTAGTCAAACCGCTGCCAGGCACGACCCTTGCGGAACTGCTCCGCTTCCCAGCGCAGGTTCGTTCTCTCCTCCTCGGTGATGCGATAGGAGCGGTCGCCCAGGAACTGCGCGTTCCACTCGGCAACGCAGAACTCCCACGGCGCCACGGCATTCCCGAACTCCCGCTTGCCTTTGTACCACCCGCGGTACATGGCCCAGTCCCACAGGAACGGCACGCTGTACTCGCAGGTGAAGACCGGCTTCACGCCGAACGTGGCCCAGTGCTCGAACCAGTCGGACATCTCCTGGATGGGGACCCAGTTCACATAGAAGTTGATCGGATGCATCGTGCCCAGGTTCCCCGAGGCGTGGTGATAGACGAAACGGCTCGGGTCAAGCCCTGTGATGATGGCTTCCGCCCGCAAGGCCCGCACGCTGTTGCGCAAGGACCATGGGTCGCGCGGGTTCTGGATGCCGTCGATCATGTCGGGGTTCATGTCCTCGCTGTACCCGGTCCCGTTGTGGCTCGTGGAGTAGCAGACGACCGAGGGATGGTTCTGGGCCACGCGCACATAGAACTCTGCGTGTTGCGCGTAACCGTTGGTCGCGTCCGCGTCCGGTGCGACCCAGTCGTAGTGCCCGAAATGCGGCTGTGAAAAGGACAGGAGCATCCCCTCATCGTCGGCAGCCTTCAAGACCTCCGCGAAGCTGTTGTGAGCACCCGGTTCGCAGCCGTAGTTGTGCGTGTAAACGAAGTTGATCCCAAAGCTCTTGAAGCGCTGCAGGGTCGCTCGCGTGGCGTCGTAGCTTGCCATTGTCGGACCGCCCTGGCCGTTGTCGAGCGGGATGGCGGAGAGATGGATACGCGTGCCGTTCAGGTAGAAGTCCCGTCCCTCGATCCAGAATTCCCGGAACCCGAAGCGGACGGGCAGAGCTGTGTCCAGCAGCTTCCCACTGGCATCGAGCAAGGAGAGGCTGAGGTGGTACTGGTTCTGGGGGGTGCGTGTGTCCCAAAGCTTCTCGGGCCGCCAATGCTCCGTGATCAGGATGCGGCCGTTCTTCGGGTCGCTGGGTCCGAACGGCCGGCTCGCGAACTCCTCCACCTGCCGGTTCCCGTCCATGATCTGAGCGCGCAGGACATACCGTGCCCCCCCATCGAGAGCGGCCAGCGCCGCGTCGAACGTGATCTGCCACCTGCGCACCGACGTGTCCACCTTCACATCGGTGATGCGCGGGCCGGCAGGCGCGCTGACAAGGTACACGTCGCCACACAGCCCGCGACGCGCCACGCTGCCCTGTACATTCCTGGCCGAGGCGCTGTCGCTGTACGACAGCATGACCGCCTTCAAGGGCATGGCCACGACAAGCATGCTGAGGACGTGCGTTCGGCCCGGGCGGCACGCGGAAGTGAGGTCAACCTCTCCCCACGGGTAACGCAGTTCGCCGGCCTTTTTGCCGTCCACGTACACCACGGCATAGGAGTTCAGGTATTCCGCGTACAGCGTGATGCGGCGGCCGGACCACTCCCGAGGCACCGTGACCTCTCGCTGGTGCCATGCCGCGGTGACGCCACCCATCTCCGTCTTCCCCCAGTTGGGGTGCGGATAGAAGAGCTGGGGACCCAGGGTGCCTGCGCCTCTCTGGGGGCGTCCTCCCCCGCTTCCTCCCGGCCAGCTCTCCGGGACTCTGAGATACCCCCAGCCCTCGGCAGGAATCATCTCCGCGACGCCCGCGGCAGGCTGCCAGCGCCACAGGCCGTTGATGCATAGCCGCTGGCGCGTAGGCGTTGCCTCGCGGTAGGCCCTGGCTACGTCCCAGACCGCCTTCACGCCTTCGGGCAGCTTCCTATCCGCACGCTCTTCACCGGCCGCTTGTCGCGTGGCGCCACAGGCAGGGGTCGCCAACACGCACAAAGCAGATCTCCGAGACATCCGACGCATCGCACTATCCTCCCTCTCAAGCGAGGGCCGCATCCGCCGGTCGGCGGCTTGGCGCCCCCCACGAGAGAACCAACTGCAGATTCATCCTTGCCGCACGCGGCAAGACACCGAATTGTATCGCAACGACAGGACTCCAGACTTACAGGATCTTCGCCAATTGTATTGAACCGGTTTTTACGGCGTCTATAGGGTCTTGGGCTGCCGTCCGGCTGCCGAGGGGCGCACGCTCTCCTCCTGCGACTGGTCCCAATTGTGGAACCGCGAGGCGCAGTTCTTCTATGACCTGGAGCGCGATTCGCGGTTCGAGGATCTTCGTGATCGCCTGATCATTGACGGGGGCCCGGGAACTCTCGCCTGGGTCCAGAATCTCGACAACAAGCCCGTGCTTGAGATCCTAGCCTGGAAACGCTCCCCTGAACTAACCACTGCCTCCGCTGCCAGCAGAAATCATCCGCGGCTGCCGCGGGAGCGTAGAGGTCACTGCTTCGGCCTGCCCGCCCGCACCAGCGCCGACGCACGTTGCGGATTCGGGATCAGCTTATTCACGGTGTCGTTGAGCTCGCGCTGCTCGCCCGGCACCGTCGTGTACGAGAGGCGGATGAAGCGCTCCACCTTCGGCGTCAGCTTCTCGTCCAGCCGCCGCAGCTTGGTTTGCAGACGGTAGTTCGCCGCCTTGTTCCGGTTCTGTTTGATCGCCGCCTCGTATTGCTGCCGGGCCGGCGGGTCGGCGATCGCCGACGGATCGACCCCCGGAGGATACTGGACCCCGCCCGTGGGCGGCGGCTCCACGCTTACCATCGGCCGGTCGTTCGGATCGAACCGCGGATCGAGGTTCTTGTCGATGCCGGCCAGCAGCCTGAGCCACAGTTGCAGCGTCTCCCGCCGGAGGGCCAGCCGCTTGAGCCCCTCCGCCTCCTTGGAGAGATCGACCTCCACCAGCAGGTCAGCCGCAGCTTGCAGCTTCTCCGGATCCTTCTCCTTTTCAAACTCGGCGAGCAGCGCCGCCGCGCGCGCGGTGATGTCCGACATAGCCTTCCTTCTGGCGCCGGTCTGGGCCGGTGAGAGCGCCCCGCCAGCCGCCAGCGCCGCGATCGATATGGCCACAACTCGAATCACGCTCAATATCCGGAGTCCTCGTCATTCAGATGCGTCGTTTCCGAGGCCCCTCCCTTGCTCGTGGTGCAGTCGCCGGTAGCGGTCACCTCGTGGCGCTGCTCGAAATCGGGCATGGCTTTCTCCGCCCCGCCGCCCACTCGAAACTCCCAGGTGATCGGGAACGTCATCAGCCCCACACCTACCGGCTTGTTCGTGTACCCGGAGTAGATCTGGTCATGGCAGTCCGCGGGCGATCCCAGCCCGGTGCAGCACTCCTGCACCGTATACCAGTCGCTCTCAGTCTGGGTCGCCGGCTGATGCGTGATGTTGTTGAAAGGCGAGAAGTAGCCCGTGGCCGTCGCCTTGGAGTTCTTCTCCCGTACCTCGATGTTTTGGAACGAGACGGTGTCCGGCAGCACGTAGGGCCGGGCCAGAAATCCGCAATCGGGCTTACCCTTCTTGTGGCGCACGAGCGAGGTTCGCGACATTTTGATGCCGGAGGGTTCGACCACCGTGAAGCTGATCGAGCAACTGCCCGACCCCCCGGTGGCCGTCACCGTGGCGCAGCCCGCGCGGTCGCCGGCCCGGAAAGTCAGGCTGGTACCGCTGGAAGGACTGACGGTTCCTCCTCCAGAGACGGCCCACGTCGCCGGCCCCGGACTCACCGTGAGCGTCACCTCCTCCCCCACGCCGATCGTCGTGCGCGAGCGGTCGGCGGGATCTGAGGCGAGGGTCTGTGAGGTGATCGTGCACGCGCTGCACGTCGTCGATGTACTGTCGGTGCTGCTGGAGGGATCCGAGCCGCCGTTGGGATCGCTGGAGTCGCCGCTACAACCTGACATGAGATTAGCCTTTGCTCCGGTTTTCAAGCGCCTGCCGCATATAGGTCTGGGTGCGCACGGTCAGGCGCTCCAGACGCATCTGGGCCTCGCCCCCTGCCTCCAGGCTCCCCGCCACCCAGGGGAACAGCGGGTCCGTCAGCACGCCCGCCCCGAAGGCGAACATTAGCCCGAGCATGAGCGGCGGGCCTTCCGGCGTGGGCAGACCGCACCGCGCCGAAGCCTGCTGGGCCGTCTGCATCAGATTCGTGAGGGCGGCCGCCCCCGCGTAGGCGCACTTGCGAGGGTGCAGGGCCTGCAGCCACGGTATTGCCGAAGTCTCGAAGGACCGCCCCACCGCCGTCAACTCCTCCGTTGGCGCCTTCGCCAGGTGCTCCAGCCCCTTGGCCACGTGCTCGCCCTTCGGCCCATACACGAGGTCCAGGTAGGTCGTCACGTGCAGGTGGAGCCGCGCGGCCTGGGCCATCTCGTCCAGGTCCTCGCGGTCCTTCAGTATATCGCTCACCCAGAACAGCACGGGATCGTGGTCGAATTCGTGCCCGAGAATCACCAGAAAGTCGAGAAACATCCGCACCGGCCCACGCGCCTTGAATCCGTGGTTCCCCGCACGCTCGGCGCCCTTCGAGATCAACTGCTTCAGCCGGGCTTCCTCCACGCCCTTCACGGCCGCCGGATACACCTGGCGGATGTGCTCGAGCGCCTCCGCCTCGAAGCTCACGTGGGCGCTCGCCCGAAACGCCTCCATCTGCTCTGGCCGGATGATCATTGATAGTCGACTATAACCGCTCGCGACCCCGCCTAGGGACCGGCTGCACTACATCTATGAAAAACACGGCTACTGTCCAGGATTTCCGTTTTCGGATCCTTCTCACCTCTATCCTACACCCAAGGGCCTCTGTTGAGGCCGTTCTTCTCATCCCTCGATTTCGAGCGGCCCTGGCGGCCCCGGAAGGGGCCAGCGCTGGCTCCTTCGAGTACGGAAAAACCAGGAATGCCTGATTTCAAGCGATTTCTCATACACCTCTCCGTCCCCCTCCTTCCTTCGACCTGCTTGCTTCCTCGACGCCGCGCCCTGCCCGGTCGGCACGGGCGGTGCCGCCATGCGCCGCACCATGCTTCCAAAAAGCCGCCGCGTCAGATGGCCCTCTGCCAACAGCAGCCAGTAATATCGCGCGTGCTTGATCAAACGCCCACCTGTCTTTACCAACCGGTGCTGCAAGCTAGTCAAGGACCAGCCATCGATCTTGTTCGGCAGCACCAGCCTCCGCCAGAGGTTGCCCAGGTTGTGGGCGATCACACTCAGCCACAGGCGCACCTCATTCGACCGGAAGCGGTGGCAGGACAAGCGGGTCATCTTGACGGCCTGCTTACCTTCCCTGATCCATTGCTCTGCGGAGCCCCGTTTGTTGTAGAACCGCACCACCGCTCGGCTGTCCGTCTCCAGGTTGGTGACGATGAGTCCCACGCCAGGAAACAGTTCCCCAAAGTGGAACTCCAACTTCCCCACCACCCGCCGCGCCGTTTTCCAACTGGCCGCCTGGTACAGGAAACTCTTGTACCAGACCACCGGCTTGTGGCTTGGGCGTCCCACCGGACGGGTCAGCAATTCCGCGATGTCCCGCTCCAGACTGTCGTTGGCCGGGAGGCGAATCGCGTACTTCACGCCCCGTTCCTCCAGCGCCTCGTAGATCTCCGGGTTGGCGAAGGCAGCGTCGGCACGAAAGACCACTTCCTTGCCCAGCTTCTGCTGCCGCTCGACCTCCGGCAGCAGCAGTTCTTCCCAGTCGTCAGCACCGTGGACGTTGCCGGGCCGCAACTTCTCCGCCAGACAGTCCCCATCCCGGTTGAAGAGCAAGAGCGGGTGATAGCAGGTTGACTCGAAGTGGCCGTTGCAGGCGCTCTGCTCCTGTTGGCCGTACACAGGAATCTCAGTCGAGTCCATGTCCAACACCACACGCTTTGGAGAATCGACGGCTTCCGCCTTGGCGATCAACTCGCGGTTGACCGCGGCCAGCCCCGCGAAGTTCTCCTCCTCGGCCAGCATTTCGGTCTCGAAGGACTGCAACCGAGAGGTCAGGGCCGCACCACGCTCCCAGGTCTTCTCCGAGCCAATCAGCCGGAAGGTCGGGTCTTGCGAGAGGCGTTCCGCGTCGTTCACGTCTTCGTAACCCGCCAAGCGGCTGTACACCGACTGCCGCAGCAGGTCCGCCAGGGCGAACTGTGTATTCTTACCCTGGCGGCGATTAGCCAGGTGCTGATCGATCAGATCGCTAAAGCCCAACCTCTCATCCAGCTCACGAACCAGAATCAGACCGCCGTCCGAAGTGACCCGTGATCCCTGGAAATCGACCTTCAAAGAAGCATTGAACGAGAGCTGAAAGGGCTGGTTTTGTTTTTCACCCACTGGGTGTTGACCTCCCGAGCGTCTTCAGAGCGTTGAAACCCACATCAATAGAGGCGTCGGAGGCCATCAAGAAGTTATCAGTAAGCGTTCAAATCGGAAATGCGGGTTGAATCACCTTCCGCGAGAAATGCGGGCCTCTTGGTCCGGCTTCGCGACGGCAGCCATGGCGGCCGCGAACACAACACAGATTCGGGCGGTGGACATAGACTTACGCCAGCAGGCGGCGGGCGTTCCCGGCCAGCAGCGCGTCGGTTTGCGCGGTGGTGAGCGCCGCTTCACGGATTTTGAGAGCGGCCGATTCGAAGTAGAACATCGGCGAATACGACCCGAACACGACGCGCTCGACGCCGAGCAGTGCGACCATCGCGCTGAGGTGCGCCAGGCCCTCCAGTTTGGCGAAGTCGAAGGCGACTTGATCGAACTTCTTGAACGGCAGAAGCAGACGGTCCATCCTGTTCACGGAGATGAAGCCGTTGAGCACCATCAGGCGCGCGGCGGGAACGCTCTCGAGCCAGGCGGGCAGCGGGCTCAAATCCACCATCGGCGCCTGGACCAGCGGATTTTGCGTTCGTTCGTCTTCCATCCAGGCGGCGATCTGCACCATCAGCCCGCGCCCGGCCGCGGCCCTCAGCAGCCGCCCGAAGTCAGGGTCTCCCAGCGTGTAATTGTGATAGTTCGGGTGCAGCCGGATTCCCGGCATGTGGAACTGTTCCTGGCAGCGCCGAAGATCTTCTTCCCAGTCCGGCAACTTGGGATTGAGCGCGCCGAACGGCAGCAGGAACCCTTTGCCGTGGTCCTCGCATTCCCGAGCCAGGCGCACGTTCGCGCCCGACATGTCCTTGTGCAGGAGGCCGTCGAACGTACCCGCCCAGGCCTGCGCCACTCCTTGCTGGCGCAGCATCGCGACAAGTTCCGGGGTCCCGTCCCCCCGGATGCGCCGGAAGGGCCACCGGGACGCATATACATGCACGTCGATGATGCGGGCGGCGCCGGCCAGCGGTGCGGCGCCCGCCTCCGCGGCGAGCCGGAGCGGGCAGGCGGCGGAGCTCAATGATCCTTGAAGAAAGCTGCGGCGGTTCACGTCGTTCATCTGAGTCAGTCCCCCATCGGTATGCTCTTGGCTTTCATCATCGGCGCCATCATGCGCCGAAGATTGCCGCTGAAGATCAGTTCCTTGTCCGCTTCCGAGATTGCGGCGCCGTGCACCTTGGACAACTGCGACGCGAAGCCCCGGCCAGGGATGTCACTTCCGTAGATGATGCGCTCTGCGCCCAGCTCGGCGACCGCCATCTCGACCTCTCCACGCACGGGATAGCTCCCGCCGAGTTCGACCGAGACATTCCGGGAGGCACGGACCGCACGGATCCCGAGTTCCCAATCTCCACCCGTGTGGCCGCAGATGAAGGGAACCTCGGGATGCCGCGCGGCGAGTTGCGCGACATCCCGGGGTTTCGATTCGTGGGGCATGTCAAGCCCTCCGGCGAGCAGAGGATGTCCTCCGACCTGGTACCAGGCGTGGATGTAGATAAGCCCTTGCAGCGCTGCCGCGCGCTGGAAAACCGGCTCGTAGATGGGGTAGCTGCAAATGCCGTCGGTCCCTGCCAGCTTCATCCCCACCATCGGGCCGTCCGCCACCCAGCGGTTCAACTTGGCGATGTTGGATTCCACGGTGTCGCTCCAGAGGGACATCCAGAGCAAGCCGAAGACCTTGTCGCGATGGCGTTCCAGTACCTGGGCGATTTCCTTCTGGTCCTTGTCGGCCCTCAGAAAAAGGCCGAGCCGTTCGATGCCCACGCGTTCGGCGATCCGAAGCGTATTCTCCACTTTCTGGGTGAACGTCCGGCCGGGCACCCGGGGCTCATCGACGTGGCAATGCAGATCCCAAATCCTCATGGTGTGCCTCCTGGGGAGCGAGCTTCAAGTGAAACCGGACAAGCGGCCGCCGCGGTGGACGGCCGCCTGCCCGGCATGCAGCCGGTGGCGGGTTGCTAGAAGACGAACTTTGTCCCGAGCTGCACCTCCCTGGGGCCGCGGCCCCCACCGTAGCCGCTAATGACGCCAAAGCTCGAGCTCCCGAAGGCGGCGCTCGGGGCTGCGAACCCGGGGGTGTTGGTGAAGTTCTGCATTTCCAGCCGAAACTCGCCGTGCATCCGCTCATTCACCGCGAAGTGCTTGGCCACGCCCATGTCGGCATTTCGGATTCCCGGCGCGCGATAGTTCAGGGTGCGCGGCGCCGATCCAATCGTATCGGCCGCCGGCCGCGTGAAGGCCGCCAGGTTAAAGTAGTTGTACATGCGGTCGGGGATGGACCCCGGCATACTCGGATCGCCGACCAGGTTGGGCCGTTGCGTGGCATCCCACAACGTGCCGCCCGATTGCGAGACGTAAATCGGCACGCCCGACTGGAAGGTCATGAAGCTGCTGATCGACCAGCCGCCAGCCAGCAAGTTCGTGAACCATCCCCAATCGGTTCCGATGGCTCTGCCTTTGCCGATCGGCAACTGGTAGGAGAACGTGACGACCAGCCGCTGCGGGACGTCGCTGGTGGAAAGAGTGCGCTCGTTGTGCACGTTAAAGGTGTCTTGGAAGGGCGTCCCCCCGCCCAGGAAGTCGTAATTGCTGGTGCCGTCGCCACAGTTATCGAGCATCTTGGAGATGGTATAGTGGGCCAGCACGGACAGACCCTGCGCGAGCCGCTTCTCGTAGCGGAACTGCAAGCCCTGGTAACTGGTGTTGCCTCCGGCCATCCCCGTGTCCCGGCTGGCGCCGTTGTATTGGGGGTAGGCCCTCAACAGCCGGTTGAACGCGATGGTCGGGGTGCTCATCGACGACTTCGGATCCGTGATGACGCCATAGAACGGGTTGGGCACCATGCTGGTCAGGGTGTTCCTTCCCATACTCCAGTACTGCGGATTCAAGAGGCTCAGGCTGCCAATCGGCAGGAACAGGTGCGTCCCCTTGGTGCCGGTGTAGTTCACTTCGATCACACTGGAACCCGGCAGTTGCCTCTGGATGGAGAAGTTCCAGCTATGGTAGGAGGGTTTGACGTTCTCCGGCAGAACGGTACTCGCACCCATGCCGATGAAGGTCATCGCGCCCAGCGATCGCCCCGGAGGCAGATTCATCCCGTCCGGGAAAGGATTGGCCAGCGTGGCGTAGCGTGTGAGGTTGGAGTCGCGGCTCCAATCCAGGGTGGATTGCGATGAGAAGCCGGTGCCGATGCTGCCCCTGACCGAAGCCCGGGAGAGGGTGTAGAACAACCCGTAGCCGCTGCGGATAGTGGTCTTTTCGTCCAGCGAATAGGCGAATCCTACGCGCGGCTGGAAATTGTTCTTGGGGGTGGGATACGCGGAAGGATGGTCCTTGGTAGTGAATTCGAAATGACCATAAAGCGGGCCCAGGCCCTGAACCTTCCCGTTCAGCGGTGAAGGGTCGCTCAGGTTCCAATAGCTCAAGCGGTATTGGTCTTCCCAGGCAGCACGGTCGAGATCGTACCGCAGACCCAGATTCACGGTCAGCTTGCGATTGACCTTCCAGTCATCCTGCACGTAGCCGGCAAAGTAGTCGTTGCGGGTCATATTCCAAGGCGTATGATCGTACCGGCTGCCGCTTCCCCAACCCAGAAGCATCGAGGCAAATCCGTTGCCTTGGGTCGAGGACCCGGTGAACCGGTCCTGGGTGGTGATCTGCTGGCTGAAAGCGAAGCTCCCGGAAGGGTACCCGGGCAGGGAGAAATCGAGGTAATTGTACTTAAACTCTCCGCCGATTTTCAGGTTGTGTCCGCCGATGATCTTGGTCAGATTGGCCACGATCTGCGGGCCGCCCTGTTCCTGGCTCTGGACCACCCAGCCGCAGTCTCCGATTTCGGTATAGTTGCCTGGCTGGAACTGGGGGAATGTATGGTTTACGGCGACATCATACATGTACTTCGGCAGGCCCAGGGTAGTGAGATCAAAGGGGTCCAGGTGAACGGAATAGTAGTGATTGAGGATCAGGCCAAAGCGCACGCTAAAGATCGTGCTGGTGTTGTGAACGCGCGTAAAGTCGAACATCGACCTCTGGCCCCCGATCATGCTGTGCTTGGCCGACCAGGGCGCCCCGGGGTGCCCGACGCCGAAGATGGCGGCCTGGTTTCCCAAATACCATCGCGGGCTCCACCTCATACTCACCCGGTTCTTCTCGCTGAAGTTGTGATCCGCCTTCATTTCCAGTTGGGTTTGGTACCCAACGTTGACGCCTGACGCGAACCAGTTGTTCACATGAGTAAAGGGCTGGCCCGACTGATTCGGCTCCGGATAATACGAAGCGGCCTTCACCGCAATCGGATCAAACATCGATTTCGGGACGATGTTGCCGGGGAACGGCATGCGCACGATATTGCCGGCGGAGTTCGTAAGGAGGTTGAAGGGGTTGTAGATGGTCATCAACTGCCCGCTGGACGTCATCCAGTCGGTGAAGTCGCCCTGGCGCTGCTGCAACGTCGGGAAAGTGGCGGTTCGGGTGACTGGGGAGGCGTCCCCGGTGCGCTCGTAAGCGGCGAAGAAGAAGGTCTTATCCTTCCTGACCGGCCCGCCGACAGTGCCACCGTAGACGTTGCGATGGGTCGCAGGTTTCGGCGACCCGGCCTTATTGGCGAAGAAGCTGTTTGCATTGAGCGAGGAATCACGGTGGAACCAATACCCGGCGCCGTGGAACTGGTTGGTGCCGCTCTTGGTGACCATGTTGATGATGGCGCCGCCGGTGTTGCCGAACTCGGCACTGAAAAAGCTGGTCTGAACCTTGAACTCCTGTACGGCCTCCACCGACGGGGTGTGCATAACCGTGGTGATGCCGGCGTTCTGCTCAGCGCCCGTAACGCTGACGCCGTCCAGCATCACGTCCGCGGTGGAATTCCGTGTCCCGACGGCGACGAAGTTCGTGTCGCCCGAGCCGACTGCGCCCGCCGAGCCCACGATCCCGGGCGTCAGATAGGCCAGCGTGTACGGGTTGCGGGCGATGAGCGGCAACTCAGTGATGTACCGGTTTTCGATGACTTGGCCAAGGGTGGCGCTGGTCGCATTCACCAAGGGGGCGGCCGCCTGAACCTCCACGGCCGTGGCGATCTGCCCGACGGTCAGTTCCACGTCGATGGTTGCCTGCTGCTGCACTGCCAGCACAAACGCGCTGCGCGCGAACTTCTGAAAACCGGCCGCCTCCGCGCTCAGCGTGTAGGTGCCGGGGGGCAGGGCCATGATCACGTAGCGGCCCATTGCGTCCGCCTGGGTTGTGTGTTCGAGATTGCGGTCGACGTCCGTCACCGTGACTTTCGCGGCCGGGACAGCGGCCTGCGAAGAGTCGGTGACCACACCGCGAACCGACGCGGTGAAGGACTGGCCGAAGAGCAGCGCGGGCACGGCCAGCGCGAGCGCCAGGCACATGATGCGGACGGAGAATGCCACCTGTTTGTGCGAGGGGGATAGCAAAGCAATGCTGTGAAGCATGGAACACCTCCGGGGCCGATTATATAGCGTATGGTCCAAAAACTCAAATGTGGCCGATGGAACATGTTACGCGCCGCCCCCGAGTCCCAGTTTTGGGCCTACGGCACTCCGCTGGCGTGATGCGCAACTCCCTACGGCAGAGCAACTTAGAATGCGGTTGAGTTTTCGGACGTCACGAGGGAACGTTTTCTCCATTTCCCGCTGAAACGGAACAACCGTAGCCGCAACCGTCCCAAGGGAGACAATCCGATGTATACTGGCAGCTACCCGCTTGAACACAGATATTTTTGTCGAGCCCATCGTTGCCCTGCGCTGTTCCACCAGCCGTATCTCTGAAAGCCTGAGCTACATCCAGAAAGAGCTGCCGGAACTGCATGCGCCCGAGAACATGCGGGATGAGATCATCGCGGCCTGCCGGAACTTCGAAGCCGCTATCTGGGATGTGAACTCGGAAATCCGGAACCTTGAAGAAAAACTGGGGCTGTGTCCCAGAGAGCCGGAGACACTCAATCCTGATCCCGGTGTCACCATCGGGCTCATTGATCGCTGGTTGCGAGCAGAGATAGTGACGTTCCACCAGCTCGTTACCAAACTGAGAGAACTCAAATCAGTAGACGCCAGCGTGGCGGGCTTGGAGATCCTGGTAACAGAGTCAGGCGCCAACATTCTGTACGCCTACAAAGACATCCGGGACAATTTGGATTTTATAACCGCCCGCCTGAGGTAGCCTCCCAATTCACGACCCACAATCCATCAGCGCAGCGGCTGGGCGTTCTGCCTGATGTACTCTTCCATGCGCGCCGAGCCCGGCCCGATATAGGGGCACTGCTCGGCGTACTCCAGACCGTAGCGGCTTCCCAGTTCGCGGTCACGCGCCAGGACGAATTCGTTGATGCAGTTCCGTTCGGCAGCCGGACCGCACTTCAGCTCGAGATCCTCGCCCGCCGTCACCAACTCGGCGTCCTGCAGTGCTCGGCCGAGAAGCGGCCGAGGCTGACCGCAGCAGATCGTATGGCCAAGGAGTTGCCGGAACTGCGGGCGGCGCGAGCTCAGCGGTGCCGCTTTCTTCCCCGGGGATAGGTACGCCGCGAGGGAATCTTCTCACCGCTTGGACCCACCCGACGCTGCGACCGAGTGCGTCCGACGGCTGGCTGCGCCTTGAACCCGGACCGCGCCCCGCCGAATCCACGGGATTCCCGGCAGTCCTTCGGCCCACCACAGCCCGTGGTCAGCCGCCACTTGGCTCGGATGGGATTTCCGAGAGGCGCAGTCAGCGGGGCACAACCTGGATCTGGACGTCGCGCAGCTTACTCACTTTCACTTCCCAGTAGGTTTCGCGCGGCCCTCCCGGAATGGACTCATTCCTCTCCGTCTTCTTTACGAGTTGAATGTCCGCTGACACGATCAGGTGCAGTCTTCCCGACCAAGTCATTGGCAGCTTGTTCCGCAGGGCCTCTTCCAGCTCCCCACTGATGAAGATTGGCAGCCCCTGGTAGCGGCGGACCTGTCCGGTGGCAGGCTCCAGGACCGGTTGCCCCATGCCGCCCGTCCAGCCATAGGTAGTCACGAAGACGGCATCCTGGGGTTTGTCGGTGAGGAGGAACTTCTCTTCGATCCGGGGCCTGCGCTTCTCCTTTTCCGAGTTATCCGGGAAAGGCGGCACCAGCTTGGATTCCCCCGGCTTCAGGCCGCCCAAGTGCTTCAGGATTTCCGCGTACTGCTTGTGGGTGGTCGGATAGGTGAACCGCCCGTGGCCGCGTTCCCCGCCGGATCCTTCCGCCACCAAATCAAGGATGATCGTGCCGTCTTCGAGCATGGTGGCGGTGCCTATGGGGCGGTCATCGCGTGCGCAACCTGCCATGGCCACGACGGCAGGGAGTGTGAACAGCAAGTACGATATCAGCGTGAACTGCATGCGACACCTCGCATCAGATGTTCCTTCATCATGCACTATCTGGCCGATGATGTCGATGGCGGCATCGGTGTGGGTAGTTGTACGCGACGAAGGAAGTGACTGCGCCACCGCTCCCTTACGGTCGCGGCTCGGAACCGCATTCCGAGCCGAGCGCGTGAGCAAGCGGTCTGGGCCATGCGCAAGCATTTATGACGCTGTGTATAGAACCGGATCCGCCGCAAGCTGCAACGTTACGTAACGGTGAACTGCCGCGGAGTCCCCACTCGTCGCCCCTCGCGGGGACAAGTGCGCCTCGACGTGGGCCTGCTTGAGAATCAAGCCGGCCTGCGCTCACCAGCGGCAGATCTGGGGTGCAAGAGGCGGAGCAAAACAGGCCGCCGCAGTCTCGCAGCCGACTTGCCGCGTGGCTTCGAGCCGCGGCTTGAATCGGCGGACGACTTTCGCGGGGGCCTCGCCGGGGTTAGGCTGAACGGGCGGTACATGCTCATTGATGCCCCGGGCGCCGTTTTCTTGGAGGAGTAGTTGCGCACCCGGGGGATCGGCACGGTCCCGGATTCGACCGCGACCGCTCGAAGGGAACCCGTTGGGTGTATACTTCCGTCAAGGCGGGAAGCCGGAAGGGGGATCCCGGTGGAGGCCGTTTATGCCGCTGCTTATTAGAATCCTCGTCGTAGCGTTCATTTCGGTCGTTGTCGTGTTTGGTCTGGTGATTGTGGGCATAGGTTCGCGCAACGTGTGGCGCTCCGTCGCGAGCACGAAGTGGCCCAGGGTGCGGGGTGCCGTTGTCGAATCGAGCACCTCGCTGAGCGTCAGCAAAGACAGGCAGACCGGCGTCAAGTCGGCCACCTACCGGGCTCGGATCACTTTCGGCTACCAAGTCGGCGACAAGTCCTACACCACCGACACGCTCCACTTCGGACAGACGCTCGGCTCCGGCGACTCGTCCGACGCGGAACTCCAGCATCAGCGCTATCCGCTGGGCGCGCCGGTGTGGGTATCGTACCATCCGGCCGACCCCTCGATCGCTACCGTGAAGCCGGGCGTGTATGCGGACGTGTTCTGGCTCCTGGGCGCCGGGCTGGCGTTCGCCTTGCCCTGCATCGCGGGTCTGCTGTTCTTCCTGACGATGGATACGGAAGTACGTGTGTTCGGCATCGCGCTCGGTCTTTTCGCCGCCCTAATCTGTTTGGTGGGCGGAGCGATGCTGGCCGCGGGCCTGGTGCGGCTGTGTCGTGCCTACGCCAGCCAGTCCTGGCCCGTTGCGAGCGGGGCAATTGTTTACGAACAGCAAGACGCGAGCACCTCGGTGACGACGTACGACGATGACACAACCGAACGCGCGACTTCCTACGGCACGAATCTGGTGTTCCAATACGAGGTCGGCGGGACGATGCACTTTGGGAACACGCGCCGCTTCGGTCATCTCGATGCGGTCGGCAAGGATTGGGCCGACGAGATCGCACGGCGCTACCCCAAGGGCACCCAGGTGAAGGTGGCCTATTGCCCGTCGGATCCCGACCTGGCCGTGCTCGAACCCGGCATCGACTCGGAAGCCTACTGGTTGCCGGGCGCCGGGCTGGTGGTGCTGTTATTCGGTCTGGCTGTGCTGGTGTGGGGCGTGCCAGCGCTGGCGAGTATTCCCTGAACGAGCCGTGGTACGATGGCAGCCGGCCGGCTCACCGTCCGTCCCCGCGAGAGACCTGGCCGCGTACGACCTGGCGGGTCGCGGTGCATGCCGTACTCGCGATCACCTAGGAGGACACACGTGGATCGGGTTCGAATCGGGCTGGTGGGCTGCGGCGGGTTCGGCGAAAGCCACTTGGAGGCCTTCTGCGCGGTGCGGAACGCCCAGGTCGCCGCGGCCTTTGACATCGACCGCGCGCGGGCCGAAGCCATGGCCCAGCGCTTCGGGATCCCCAGGGTCTGCTCGAGCCTGGAGGAGATCTGTGTGCTGCCGGAGCTGGACGCTATCGACGTGGTCACGCCGGAGGAATCCCACCGCGAGCCCGTGCTGAAGGCGCTCCAGGCCGGTAAGCACGTCTTCGTCGAGAAACCGCTGGCGACGGATCTGGGCGATTGCGCGCAGATGATCGAGGCTTCGGGCTCCACCGGGCGGTTTCTGATGCCCGGCCATCTGCTGCGGTTCGAAACCAAGTACGCCATGCTGAAGGACGAACTCCGCGCGGGCCGTCTGGGCGAGGTGGTCTCAATGCACGCGCGGCGCAACCGCCCGAAGACGCTGCTGCCGCTTTACGGCCGCACGCATCCCGCGCTGGAAAACTGCATCCACGACATCGACCTCATGCTGTGGTACGTCAACCGGCCGGTGCGGCGCGTGCGCGGATGGGGACGGCGGGCGACCGGCCGGCGGCACCCCGACACGTTCTGGGGCGTGCTCGAGTTCGACGGCGGCGCCATCGGGGTGGTCGAAACCATCTGGCTGCTCCCGAAACCCGCGGGCATCAGCCTCGACGATGCGTTCCAACTGGTGGGCGCCGCCGGAGTGGCGAACGTGCAACTTGTCCCCGGCAGCTACAACCTGCTGCGGGAAACGGGCTACGAGGCGCCCGACGTGTGCTACGACCCGCGCGTGGCCAATTCAGCCCGCGGCGCCTTGCGCGACGAGCTGGCCTATTTCTGTGATTGCGTGCAGGACGGGCGCGAGCCGGACGCGATCACCGCGGTTGAGGCCAAGCGCGCCGTGCGCGTGGCGCTGGCGCTCATCGAGTCCGCCGACAAAGAGGCGGACGTCGAGATCGCAGAGTGGGACTGACATGCGCCTGACCGAACACGTCTACCTGGTCGGAGGCGGAACTCTGGCCTTCGGGCTCTCGGAAGACAGCGACTGCCACGTTTACCTGATCGACGGCGGCGGCGAGCTGGCGCTGGTGGACGGCGGCGCCGGCCTGACCATCGAGCCGATCATTGAGAACATCCGCTTCGACGGATTGGACCCGGCGCGCCTGCGGTACCTGCTGCTGACCCACGCCCATGCGGACCATGCCGGCGCCGCGGCGCTCTGGCGGGAGCGGTTCGGCGTGGAGGTCATCGCCTCGTCCGCGGCCGCGCGGTACGTCCAGGACGGGGACGAGGAGCGCATCAGCCTGGCGGTCGCCAAGCGCGGCGGCTTCTATCCGGCGGACTACGTGTTCCGCGCCTGCAAGGTCTCCCGCGTGCTGGCCGAGGGCGACTGGTTCGCCGCCGGCAACCTGCGCCTGAGCGCGTTGGAGACGCCCGGCCACTGTTCCGGCATGCTTTCGCTGCTGCTGGACGACTGCGGCCGCAGGTGTTTGTTCACGGGCGATACAGTGTTTCATGGCGGCAAGATCCTCGTTTCGAATCTCTGGGACTGCAACGTTCAGGAGTACGCGGCGAGCATCCGCAAGCTGGCCCAGCTCGAGTTCGACGCGTTGTTACCCGGCCATCTGGCCATCACGCTGCGCGGCGGCGACCGCCACGTCCGCCAGGCGTACCAGACCATGGAGCGGCTTTCGATGCCGCCGAACATCATTTAGGCTGTCATGACGCCGGTTCTCGAAACCCTGGCCGGGCTGGTTCGGATCAACAGCATCAATCCGGCCTATGAGGGCGGCCGGCCCGAGTCGGGGGTGGCCGCTTTGATCGGGCAGTTTTTCTCTGAGCGCGGCATCGAGACCTGGCAGCAGGAAGTCTTGGCGGGCAGACCCAACCTGATCGCGCGCCTGCCCGGCCGCGAGGCCTCGCGCCGCATCGTGTTCGAGGCACACACGGACACCGCTTCGGTGGCCGGAATGAGCATTCCGCCCTTCGAGCCGGAGTTGCGCGGCGGGTTGCTTTACGGCCGCGGGGCCTGCGATACGAAGGCTGGCCTGGCCGCGATGATGCACGCCCTCGCCTCACTCGCGCGGGAGCGTCGCGTGCCGCCCTGCGAGGTCTGGGTGGTGGCGGCGGCGGACGAGGAGTATTCCTATCGTGGCGTGCTGAAGCTCTGCGAAGGCCTGACCGCGGCGGCGGGCGTCGTTTCCGAGCCGACTTCCCTGCGTCTGGTGACCGCCCACAAGGGCTGCGTCCGGTTCCAGGTCCACACGCGCGGCAGGGCGGCGCACAGCTCCAAACCGCAGCTCGGCGTAAACGCCATCGCGGCGATGGCCCGCGCGGTGCTCGCCATCGAAAAGGATGCGGAGAGTCTGGCCGGATTGAGCCACCCGCTGCTCGACCACCCGACCTGCAACATCGGGCTGATTCGCGGCGGCACGCAGGTGAACATTGTGCCGGACTCCTGTTCGATCGACATCGACTACCGGTTGCTCCCGTGCCAGCGCATTCCGGACGTGCTGGAACATTACGACCGCCTGCTGGCGTCCGTCCCGGACGTCCAGGTCCGCCGCGGTTCAGTCATGCTCGAGTCGGTGGCGCTCGAGACGCCCGCGGATTCGCCGGCGGCCGTCGTGGCCGCCCAGGTACTCCGGGACATGGGGCTCGAGGCTGCCCCGGCCGGCGTGCCTTACGGGAGCGATGCCAGCAAGCTGTCGCGGGCGGGAGTCCCCAGCATCGTGCTGGGGCCTGGAAGCATTGACCGGGCGCACGCGGCGGTCGAGTACGTGGAGTGTGAGCAGGTCGAGCAGGCGTTCGAGTTCTACCGAAGGTTCATGCTGGCCTTCGAGTGAGGAGGGCGATTTGGAGCTGCCGGATAAATCGCGATTCCCGCGTGCGCGGGAAGTGGCCTACCTGGACACCGGCGCCGAGGGCCTGCCGCCCGTGGATGCCGAGGAGGCGCTCCGCGCGTATTACCGCGACAAGGCCGGCGGCACGCCCGGCCGGAAACAGTTGTACCAGGAGGAGCGGGTCTGCGTGCGCGCGGCCGCTCGCCTGCTGGGGGCTCCGCCGGAGGACGCGGCGCTGCTCTCCAGCGCCAGCGAGGGGCTGAACATCCTGGCGAATTCGCTCGACTGGCGCCCCGGCGACGAGGTTTTGATCAGCGACCTGGAGTTCCCCTCCGGCGTGCTGGCCTGGCTGCGGCTGCGCGACCGCGGGGTGCGCCTGCGCGTCGTTCAATCGGAGGCAGGAGCGGCGTCGTTCGAGCGTTATGCCGAAGCGATCGGGCCTGCGACGCGGGTGGTGTGCATCAGCCAGGTGAGCTATAAGACGGGGGCGAATTGCCGCTTCCTGGCGGAACTGGGCCGGGAGGCGCACCGGCGCGGCGCGGTGCTTGCCGTGGATGCGACGCAGGCGCTGGGGCGCGTGCCGGTCTCGCTGGAAGGCGTGGACTACCTGGTGGCGAGCAGCTACAAGTGGCTGCTCGGGGTGCACGGCCTGGGCCTGGTGTACCTTGCTCCGGGGTTGCGGGAGCGGCTTTCAGCCGGAACGCTGGGGTGGTATTCGGTGCAAGACGTTTTCGCTGCGGACCGTTTCGAGCGCTACCTCCCCAAGCCCGGCGCCGCACGCCTCGTCTCGGGCATGCCCAATTTCCCGGCCATTTACGTGCTCCGGCGGAGTCTGGAGCTGCTGCTCGAGGCGGACGTACACTTCATCGACCGAACGCTGGCACCCCTGATCGATCAACTGCGCGAGGGGATCGCCGGCCTTGGTCTCGAAGTGCTGACGCCCGCGGCCCCGGAATGGCGTTCGGGGATCGTTTCGTTCGCCCACCCCGAGGCGCCGCGGGTCGGCGCGGCGCTCGAGCAGGCCGGGGTGATCGTCTGGTCCGGAGATGGCCGCGTGCGCGCTTCGGTTCACTTGTACAACGACGCCGCGGATGTCGAGCGCCTGCTGTGCGCGCTGGAGGCCACAACATGCCCGGTTCGCTGACGGCAGGGCTCGGAGTTGTGTTGCTGGCCGGCGTCTTTCAGGGCAGCTTCCTGTTCCCCAGCAAGTGGATGAAGGGCTGGAGCTGGGAAAACTACTGGCTCGTGTTCGCCGCGACGGCTTACCTCGCCAGCCCGTGGCTGGTGGCCGCGCTGACCATCCCCAGGCTTCTGGACGTGTACCGCGGGATCAGCGCCGGGGCGTTGGTCTCGATCGGGCTGTTCGGGACCGGCTGGGGACTGGGCGCGCTCACCTTCGGATTGGGCGTAGACGCGGTCGGCATGGCGCTGGGTTTTGCGGTCATCCTGGGTGTGGCGGCGACTTCGGGAACGGTGATTCCCCTGCTGGTCCAGCGGCCCAAGGGTTTTTCGACGGAACAGGCCGTCGTCACGGCTGCGGCCCTGGCGCTGCTGCTGGCGGGCGTCGCGGTCTGCTCGTTGGCGGGCCGCTGGAAAGAAGGGACGCAAACGGCCAAGCCGTACGGCCGCGGGCTAGCGATCTGCGTGGCCTCGGGGCTCCTGTCTGCATGCGGGAACCTGGGGTTCGCCTTCGGTGCGGAGATCTCGCAGCGCGCCCAAAGCCTGGGCGCGCCGGAGCACCTCTCGGGCAATGCGCTCTGGACGCTGCTGGCCCTGCCGCTGTTTCTGTGCAACGCCGGATATTCGGTGTATCTGCTTGCGCGGAACCGAACCGCGGCCCGTTACCGAGCGCCGGGCTCGGGGCGCATGTTTGCGCTTGGGGTGCTCATGGGCGCGCTATGGATGGCCGGCATGGGACTGTACGGCGTGGGGGCGCGGAAACTGGGCGCTCTGGGCCCCTCGCTCGGCTGGGCCATTCTGATGTCGAGCATGGTGCTGGTCGCCAACGGCCTGGGCCTGGCGAGCGGCGAATGGAAGCCGGCGCCGCCTCGGTCGAAGCGGCAACTGGCCCTGGGAATCGCGATCCTGCTGGCGGCGATCGCCGTGCTGGGATTCGCGAATCGGATGTGAGGCGCACGATGCGAATTATGTACAGCTTTGTGGCGGCGGCGCTGCTCGCCGGCAACTCGGCCTGTGCGGCGCAAAGCGTCACCGCCGCCGAGTTCGCTGCCAAGGCGCTCGCCGCGCTGCCGGTCGAGGAGCGGTACGCCTTCGCGAAACGCCTGAGCGAATGGCAGGAGCCCGTGCGCCGCGATCCCGCTGCGAGGCCGTCTGCGGATGAAATGGCCGTGCCCGCGCAGGGCTGGAGACTCCTGGTGCGGGCGGACGCCGGTCCGGTGCTGAAGCAGGCCGCGGAGGATTTTCGCGAGTATCTGGAAGGCGCCATGCAGGTGCGGGTGGCGATGGAAGCGCCCGCTTCGCTGGACGACTGGAGCGGCGCGCAACGCGCCATCCTCGCGGGCGCCCGCGAGCAGTTGCCCGGCTGCGGCGCCGGGTTGACCGGTGCAAAGGACTACCGCATCGTTGCCGGGCCGGAGCGCATCGTGGTGTGCGGCTACGACGAGCGCGGCGCCATGTACGGCCTCTATAACCTGGAAGCGCGGATGAACCTCCGCGAGGCGCCCTTCCTGCCGGCCAGGCTCGACACCACGCGCCGCAGCCTCTACCGCGCCCGCATGACCCTGACCGGCCTGGGTTACATGGAATGGCCCGACGCCTATCTGCGCCTGCTGGCCCACTACGGCTTCGATTCCATCTTCGCCTCCGATTACGCCAATCCCAACGGGGTGCAACGCTACTCGCATCAGAGCAACAAGCGCAAGGGCGACCCCGCGGCGGTGCACGACCTGATCCGGCGGGCGGCCAAATACGGCCTCGAGCTGTATTGCCCGGTGGTCTGGCTCTACACCGGCGAGGCCGAAAGCGAAGCCGGATTGCGCAAGCTGGTGCGCGACCTGGCCACCGAGTTCCCCGAGGTCCGCGGCTGGGTGCTGCTCCAGGAGGGCTTCACCATCGGCCCATCGCCCGGCGCTCAGGGCGGCGTCGCTGCCTGGAAGGACTGGATCCGCCGCTGGGACGAGGCCGTGCGCATCGCCGCGGAGGAGTTCCACAAGGTGAACCCGAAGCTCGACGTGCTGCCGTGGGCCTACAACATCTCTTCGCGCCCCGAACCCGCCAGCATCGAGCTCCGGCGCGAGGTCATCCGGCAGTTGCCGCGGGACGTCATCCCGCTGCTGACCTGGGACCGGGGCATGGGCTTCGAGCGCGACGGCCAGCGCGGCTACTCGAAGGATTACTCAATCAACGAGGCTGGCCCGGCCGAGTGCACCCTCGCCGAGATCGAAGAGGCCCAGCGGCGCGGCCTCCCCGTGTACGCCAAGGCCGACACCGCGGCCAGTTGGCAGTTTGGCACCTTCCCCTACCTGCCCTTCCCGTATCAGTGGTACGAGCGTTATCGCGCCCTGGAGAAGTACCGCATCCAGGGCACCATGGAGAGCTGGACTTACGGCTTCAAGCCCAACTGGGTGGCCGAGCTGAGAACCTGGTTCAGTTGGAGCGAGGCGCCGCCGCTCGAGGACCTGCTGCGCGCCATGGCGCGGCGCAATTTCGGCGCCGGGTCAGAAGAGCCGGCGCTGGCCGCGTGGCGCCGCTTCAGCAACGCGATCCGCCTGATACCTGACACTGGCCCGTACATGGGCACCAACAACGCGGTGGCCGCACCCATGTTTTTCGAAAAGCCGCGCCAGCCACGCGCCATGACCCTGGAGCACTCCTGGCAGGACCAGCAGAAATGGTCGGCCATTTACCCGGGGCTCAATCCCTATTGGCCGTACGTGCTCAGCCGCGTGATCCTCTGGCCGGACTTCACCAATGCGGTGAACGCCGCTGAGCGATACACGCAGCCGTTCAGCGTCGGGGTCTTTACCAAGTACCTGACGCGGGCCGCCGACGAGATGGAGGCAGGGCTCCACAGTTATCGCCAGGCGGCCCTTCAGACGCCGCCCTCCAAGCGCGCGGACGCGTTTCGCGAAGTGCTGCTGGCCGAGCATCTCCAGCGCATGATGCGTAGCGACCGCGCGGTGCTGGAATTCGAGGACTTGCGGTTTCGCCTGGCGCACACCAGCGACCAGCCCGAGCAGGCCCGCCTGCTGGACCGGATGACCGAGATCCTCAAAGAGGAAGCCGTGCGGGTGCGCGAATCGAAGGAGACCGTCCTCCGCGACTCGCGTCTCGGCTACCAGTGGGAGCAGGATTACTTCTACACCCCGTTTGTGCTGGACAAGAAGCTGGAGCTGATCCGCGACGCATTGGAGCGGCAGATCCCGGCTTACCGGCGCCGGATGGCGGCCGCGCAGCCGCCGGCGCCGCCCGCGCCGCCCCGGATCACGGGCAGCGGCTTCGCCGCGAAGGCGCTGGCCGCGCTCCCCGTCGAGGAGCCCTACGATTTTCTGAAGCCGCTGTACGCAGGAACAGAACCCCTGCGCCGCAACCCGGCTGCACGCCCAGCCCCGGGCGAGATGGCCATCCCGGCGCAGGGCTGGTCGCTGGTGGTTCCTTCGCGCGCCGGCGTCGCGCTCAAGCAGGCCGCCGAGACCTTCCGCAAGTATCTCGCGGCGGGGATGGGCACGCGCGTGACCATCGAGACACGCGACTCGCTGGCGGATTGGAAAACCATGACGCGCGCCATCGTGGCCGCTGCGCGCGCGGAACTCCCCGGCTGTGGCGCCGCCATGCAGGGCCGCAAGGACTACCAGCTTCTGGTCTCGCCCGAGCGCGTGGTGGTGTGCGGCTACGACGAGCGCGGCGCCTTGTACGGCCTCTACAACCTGGAGGCGCGCATGAACCTGCGCGAAGCGCCGTTCCTGCCCCGCGACCTCAACACCGTGCGCCACAGCCTGTATCAGGCGCGCATGACGCTCACCGGCCTGGGCTGGGAGGAGTGGCCCGACGCGTATCTGTCGCTGCTCTCGCGCTACGGCTTTGACTCGATCTACGCCTGCGTGTATGCCAACCCAAACGGCGCGCTGACCCAGCCGCCTTATGACACCATGCGGCGGCAGGACCCCACGCGCATGCGCGACCTGGTCCGCCGCGCGGCGCGATACGGTCTGGATGTGTACTGCCCCATCATGTACGGCCTCACCGGCGATGCCGCCAACGAAGCGGGGCTGCGCAAGCTGATCCGCGACACCGTCGCGGAGTTTCCGGAGATCCGGGGCTACGTGCTGCTGATCGAGGGTTTCAATTACACTGGCTGGCCACCAGGCTGGAGCCGCGACCCCGAGGGCCTGCGGAACTGGATCCGCGGCTGGGTGCGGGGCGTACGGGTGGCCACGGAGGAGTTTCACCGGCTCAACCCGAACATCGAAGTCCTGCCTTGGGATTACAACATCGATTTCCGGCCCGAGGCGGTCGAGGTGAAGAAGTTCGTCATCGACGAGTATCCGCCCGGCGTCATTCCTCTGCTGACTTTCGAGAACGGCAAGAGCTTCGAACGCGATGGCGAGCGAGGCTATCTGAAGGACTACGCCATCAACGAGGCCGGGCCGGCCGAGGTGACTGCGGCGCAGATTGCACGCGCGCGCGAGCGCGGCCTCCCAACCATTTACGCCAAGGCCGATACGTGGGCCACCTGGCAGTTCGGCACGTTTCCGTATCTGCCGTTTCCCTACCAGTGGTACACCCGTTATCAAGCGCTCGAACAGGCCGGCATCGCCGGCACGATGGAGAGCTGGAGTTACGGCTTCAAGCCCAACTGGGTGGCCGAAATGCGGGCCTGGTACAGTTGGAGCGACGCGCCGCCGCTCGACGCCTTATTGCGCGCCATCGCCCGCCGCGAGTTCGGCGCCGGAAACGAGAAACTCGCCCTGGAAGCCTGGGACCACTTCAGCCGGGCCATCCGCCTGGTGCCGGACACCGGGCCGAACATGGGCACGACCAATGCCATCGGCGCTCCGTTCTTCTTTGAAAAAGGCGAGCCGCTCGCTATGACTCAGGAGCATTCCTGGACCGACCCGGAGCGGTGGATGCAGCAAACCGAGATCAGCCCGTACTGGCCGTTCGCGCCCCGCCGCGTCATTCTGCTGCCGGACTTCAGCAACCGGGTCAATGCGGCCGAGCGCTACGCGCGGCCGTTCAGCCTCAAGGTGTTCAACAAGTACCTGCTGCTGGCCGCGGATGAGATGGCAAAGGGCTTGCAGAGTTACCGGCGCGCAGCGCTGGCCGCACCGGAAGCCAAGCGGAGAACGGCCTTTCGCGAGGTCTTGCTGGCCGAGCAGCTTCAGCGCATGATGCGCAGCGATCAGGCGATTCTGGAGTTCGAAGACCTCCGGTTCAAGCTCTCGAAGACCGCGGATCAGGCCGGGCAGCGGCGCATGTTGGACCGCATGACCGGCATTCTGAAGGAGGAGATCGCGCGCACGCGGGCGTCGCTCGAAGCCAGCCGCCGCGACTCCCGCCTGGGCTACGAATACGAGAATGACTACTTCTACACGCCGTATGTCCTCGAGGAGAAACTGAGGCAGCTCAAGCACGCGCTGGAGGTCCAGTTGCCCGCGCACCGCAAGCAGAGCGGTATGGTCTCAGGAGCGGGAAACAGAAAGGCAGGTGTGCGCTGAACAGCAACCCTTCCAGAAGGGAGTCTCTGGGTGCGTCCAGCGCAGCAGCGGCCGCCGCCCGGCTTGGCCCGAACGATACCATCAACCTGGCCCTGATCGGCTGCCGCGCCCGGGGTGCACGTTACCTGCCGGTGGGCGGCCTCCACCAGCGAAGCACCGTGGGTGGCCAAGCCAACCCGGGTGTGCAAGACTCGCACCCAGGGAGCGTACCCGTTGGGCTGGCGTCGCAGGGGTTTCTGATTGGTGAACCCGGCCAGTCTTCCCAGATGACGCCAATCGGCGCTGGCCAAGTCTCCCCGATAGGCGCGGGCCAACTGTCCGCCGATGGCAGTGGCCACGGCAGGTTCCAGCGGGGCGGCACTGACCCGAATCCAGGCCTGGAGACGGCCGGGGCTGGTCTGGAGTACCACACAGGGTTCATGCCCCCTGGCTCGCATCAGTTCGAGGGCCGCCGGATCGGCGTGGTCCAGATCCAGCAGGATGTAGCCGGCGTTCAGGTTCTCTGCGTAGGGCTGGATGTATACGTCACAGCCCTCGCGGTTGCGAATGCGCAGAAATCTCACCGTCGGCTCTTCGATCGACTCGGTGGCCGTCCACAGCCGTTCTCCCGGGAATGCCCTTCTGGTGGCGTGGTGGATCAAGCGAACCAGATACGGGTCATGTGGCATGGCCGCGAGTTGCCGGCGGATTGCCTGCAACGAGAGGAACAGTCCGCGATCGGGCATAAACGCCATTGCAGGCGACGTGACTCGCCGTACCATGCACTGATGGTGTGCCCGCGTGGGCGCAAAGACAAGAGGTGTTCAGCGAACGGTAGGTGTCCAATTTCAGGGCTGTCTCAAAAAAGGGCGCAGGCCAAGGGGCGTCCGGCGCGGTCCAGGGGGACCGCCCCACAGGAATTGTCAAGGTTCAATTTCTCACGAGGAGATGAGGAAGCGGCGCGGGATGTGAAGCGGGTCCTGGCCTACACGGCAGCCGCCCAACGTGAAATCCAGCGCATGAGCGCGTGGACGCCGAATGCCGCAAGGAATCTCCGGAGTGGTGCAGGCGGCGTGCGGGGAGGCACCCTGTGGACGGGGCGGGAGGGGGTGCGATACTAGAGGTGGGAGACGGTCCATGGGAAGGGCGCGGCGGGCGGTGCGGAACAATTATGTGCTGGTGGTGTTCGATAGCTGCCGGTACGATTCATTCTGGCGGGCGCGGCCGCGGGTGATCAGGAAGCTGGGGCGAGTGGAGCGGCGGTGGTCGTACTGCTCGTGGACGTCGCCGTCGCATTTCAACTTGCTGATGGGTTTGCTGCCGCATGGCAGCCCGAAGCATGTGTATGCTTCGGAGTACTACACCAAGGAGTTCTTCAAGTACAACGAGCGGCTGGGTTCGCGGGACATCGAGTTCAAGTCTCTGGTGCCGGAGCTTTATTTGCCTATCTTTCTGAAAGAGAGTTTGGGGTATGCGACGCACGCCATGGTGTCGCTGCCGGTGTTGAACCCGCGGACGATTTTGAACCACGGGTTCGACACGTACAAGCTGATGCCCGCGCACAACGACATGCGGGCGATGGTGCGGGAGATGAAGTTCACGGAAGAGCGCCCTTCGTTCTACCTGCTGAATGTGGGCGAGACCCATTATCCGTATGCGCTGCCCGGGGAGCCGCCGGAGGAATGGCCGCGAATCAGCGGGGTGCATGGGGTGTTCAAGCATCTCGACGAGCACGTGGTGGGGGGCAAGCTGGTGGCGCGGGGCGAGAAGATGTTCGACAAGGCGAAACTGGAGATGCTTCGCAAGCGGCAGATTCAGGCGGTGCGGTATCTGGACGGGGTGGTTGAAGAGTTATTCGATCTCGTGCCGAAGAACACCTATATCACGATCACCTCGGATCACGGGGAGCTGTTCGGCGAGGAGGGGTATTTCGGGCACGGGCCGATCCAGCACGACAAGGTGTTCGAAGTGTTTCTGGTGGAGGGGAAACTGCGATGATGTACCCGGTGGCCTATGTGGGACCGGGGGCGGGATTCGCCTTTTTGGGATCGTTTCTGGCGATCGTGTTGGCGGTTCTGGTGAGCGGCATTTCGCTGCTGATCTGGCCGTTTCGAGTGACCTGGCGGCTGCTGAGGGGCCTTCGCGGGCACAGGAGGGCCAAGGTCAGAAAGCTGATCTTCCTGGGGCTGGACGGGCTGGATCCGCGGCTCACGGAGCAGTTCATGGCGGAAGGGAAGCTGCCGAATTTTTCGCGGTTGATGAAGGAGGGCAGCTTCCGGCGGCTGCGTACCACGTTTCCATCGCTATCGCCGGTGGCGTGGTCCACGTTTGCGACGGGGGTGAATCCGGGGCGACATAACATCTTCGACTACCTCAACCGGGATCTGAGGTCGTATCTGCCGGTGCTTTCCTCCTCGAAGGTGGGGGGCCCGCGGAAGTTTTGGAAGCTGGGAAGATACAGGATCCCGCTGGACCGTCCGTACGCCGAGTTACGAAGAAAGAGCCAGCCTTTTTGGAAGATACTCGGGGAACATCACGTTGGGTGCACGATTCTTCGAGTGCCGATTACCTTTCCGCCGGAAAAGTTCAAGGGCCGGCTTCTTTCGGCCATGTGTACTCCGGATTTGAGAGGTACGCAAGGCAGCTTTTCGCACTTCACTACGCGGAGTGAGAGGGCCGAATACACCGGCGGGAGCTGGTTCCGGCTGGAGCGGGCGGGGCAGGAGCTGGAGGGCTGGATCGAAGGACCGGAAAACGTGTTTGAGGAGGGGGGCGCCCCGCTGCGGACTCCCTTCCGGGTGCGGCCCGGTCAGAACGGAGACAGCGCCGAGATGCGGATGCAGGGCAAAACGTACAAGCTAAAGCCGGGGGAATACAGCCCCTGGATCGGATTGACGTTTCGGACGGCGCTGGGGATGAAGGCGAACGGGATTGCGCGCTTTCTGATCACGGAAACCGAGCCGGAGTTTTCGATGTACGTCACGCCGGTGAATATCGACCCGGAGAAGCCCGCGCTGCCGATCAGCCATCCTTCGTATTACGCGATCTACCTGGCGAAGCTGATGGGGTCGTTCGCGACGCTGGGGATGGCGGAGGATACCTGGGCGCTGAACGAGGGAGTGATCGACGAGAAGGCGTTTCTGGAGCAGACCTATCTGACGCACGCCGAGCGGGAGAGGATGTTCCTGGCGGCGCTGGAGCGCACCAAGCGGGGTGTGGTGGCGTGCGTGTTCGATGCCACCGATCGGGTGCAACATATGTTCTACCGCCAGGGGCCCGGCGGGGTGATTGAGGAGTTGTATCGCCGGGCGGATGGGCTGGTGGGAAAAACGCTGGAGTATGTGGACGCCGAGACGGTGTTATTCGTGCTTTCGGACCACGGATTCACTGCGTTCCGCCGGGGCGTGAACCTGAACACGTGGTTTCATCAGAACGGGTATCTGGCGCTCAAAGACGGCGCTGGCGAGAGCGGTCCTTACTTCGAGGGTGTGGACTGGAGCCGCACCAAGGCTTACGCGCTGGGACTTAGCGGGGTGTATCTCAACGTGAAGGGGAGGGAGTCGGCGGGAATTGTCGAGCCTGGGGCGGAGGCGGGCGCACTGGAAAGAGAGTTAGTTGGGAAGCTGTCGAAGATGCAGGATGAGGAACTGGGCGAGACGGCGATCCGGGAGGCCTACGCGACTAAGTTGTTGTACAAGGGTCCATATCTGGAAGCGGGGCCGGATCTGATCATTGGGTACAACGCGGGATACCGTACGGCTTGGGACGCGGCGACCGGGAAGGTCGGCCGGAAGGTGATTGAGGATAACCGCAAGGCCTGGAGCGGGGACCACTCGGTTGACCCGGTGCTGGTGCCCGGGGTGCTGTTCTCGAACCGGAGAATTGACTCGGAAGACCCGGGCCTGGAGGATTTGGCGCCGACGGCGCTGGAGCTGTTCGGCATCGAGAAGCCGGAGTGGATGGAGGGGAAGCCGGTATTCCGGTGGGCATGAGAGGTAACAAGTCTCGGTTGGTTGCCGGCTGGGTTTTGGCGGCGGCGGTTTTGGGGGGCTGGGGCTGTGGCCGGGCGGAGCTGCGCTCGAATTCAAAAAAAGTCATCGTGCTGGGGATCGACGGGATGGACCCGGGTTTTGTGGAGCGGCACTGGGGGTCGCTGCCGAATCTGGAGCGGCTGCGGAGGGGAGGGGATTACAAGCGGCTGGGCACGACGATCCCGCCGCAGAGTCCGGTGGCCTGGTCGACGTTTATCACGGGGCAGGATCCGGGGGGTCACGGGATTTTCGATTACGTTCACCGAGACCCGGCGACGATGCTTCCGTTCTCCTCGATGGGGGAGACGGTGGAAGCGAAACACAGGCTGCCGCTGGGCCCGTACGCGCTGCCGCTCTCGGCCGGAAAAGTGCGGTTTTTGCGGAAGGGGACGGCCTTCTGGCAGATCCTGTCGGAGCGCGGGATTCCGGCCACGGTTCTGCGAATGCCCACCAACTTTCCCCCGGTGCAGTGCCAGTGCCAGGAACTGGCGGGAATGGGGACGCCGGACATGCAGGGCACCTTCGGCACCTTCACGTTCTATACGGATGAGCCGTTGGAGGAAAGCCGCGAGGTGGCGGGCGGGAGAATCGTGCGCGTGAAGGCGAGCGGAAACGACGTGGTGCTGCGTCTGGAAGGTCCGGTGAACTCGCTGCGCAAGGACCGCAGCCGCGCGACGGCCTCGCTGGCGGTGCATCCGGACGCTGGGGCAAAGGCGGCACGGTTCGAGGTGGGGGACAGCCAGTTTATTCTGCGGGAAGGGGAGTGGTCGGACTGGATACGGGTGAAGTTTCCGCTGATTCCGGGGATCAAGAGCGCGCGGGGGATCCTGCGGATCTTCGCGAAGAAACTCTCGGGGGGGCTTCAGATTTACGTGACGCCGCTCAACATCGATCCGGTCTCGCCGGAAGTCACCATTTCGGTTCCCGGCTCTTACAGCCGGGAGCTGGCGGGGGCCATCGGGCTGTTTTATACGCAGGGGACGGCGGAGGACACGGCGGCATTGCGGCAGGGAGTTTTTACGCTGAAGGAGTATTTGGCGCAGAGCCGGCTGGCGGCGGAGGAACAACTGGCCCTGCTGCGGTATGGGATAGAACGGTATCGTGGGGGGCTGTTTTTCCTGCACTTTTACGGAATCGACCAAAACTCGCACATGCTGTGGGGCAAGCACGAAGAGGAACTGCTGGAGACCTACCGGCTGGTGGATGACGCGATTGGGTGGGTGATGGAGCGGGCCGGAGACGCCACGCTGGTGGTGATGTCGGATCACGGGTTTGCGGCCTTCGACCGTGCGGTGCACCTGAATACCTGGCTGATGCGGGAGGGATTTTTGACGCTGGACGAGCCGGCGAACACGGGAGGGGAGGAGCTATTCGCGCACGTGGATTGGTCGAAAACGCAGGCCTACGGGCTGGGTTTGAACGGGCTGTATCTGAATTTGCAAGGGCGGGAGCGCCAGGGGATTGTGAGGCCGGGGCCGGAAGCTGACCTGGTGCTGCGGGTGATTGCGAGGCGTCTTCGGGAATTCCGGGATCCGAAATCGGGACGCCAAGTGGTATCGAGCCTAGACGCGCCGCGTGAAGTGTTTAAGGGAACAGCGCTGGAGCTGGCGCCGGACCTGATTGTCGGGTGGAGCCCGGGCTACCGCTGCTCCTGGCAGAGTGCGCTGGGGGCGGTGGTTGCGGAGACCATCGAGGACAACAAGGATGCCTGGATCGGAGATCACTGCATGGACGGAAGGAAGGTGCCCGGAGTGCTGTTCGTCAACCGTCGGATCCGGCTGGCGGATCCGCAGCTTGCGGATCTGACGGTGACGATACTGAATGAGTTTGGAGTGCCGCGGCCGGGGGAGATGAGCGGGCGGGTGGTGTTCTGAGGAAGGAGTCAGGAGACAGGAGTCAGGAGTCAGAATAAAAGCCATGGCGAAGACGATTAAGGTGGGGAAGGAGCTTTGGGAGCGGATTGAGCGGGCTGCCAAAGCGGGCGGGTACAGCTCGGCGCAGGAGTTTGGCGAGCATGTGCTGGACAAATACGTTCCCAAGTCCGAGGACACGGATTCGAAAGAGGAGATTCTGAAGAGGCTGAAGGGCCTGGGCTACCTGGAATGAGCGCGATGTGGACGCTGGCGCCGGTGAGTGTGGCGGCGGGCGCCTTGATGATGTGGGTGTTCCGACGGGCTGCCGATTGGGAGGCGCTTGGCGTGGCGGCCAACCGCATTCAGGCGCACCTGATGGAGTTCTGGCTATTCGTGGACGAGCCCGGGCTGGTGTGGAAGTCGTGGCGAGGGCTTCTTGGGGCGAACGCCCGGTTGCTGCGGCTGCTGCTGGTTCCGCTGGTTGTCCTGTCGGTCCCTATGACGCCGCTGTTCTTCTGTCTGGATGCGTTCTACGGAAGTACGCCTCTGGCGGTGGGCAGACCGGCGGTGGTCACGGCGGGGGTCAACCAGCCGGTGGAGGGACTCTCGCCGCTTCCGGTATTGCGGGCGCCGGAGGGGATATCGGTGGAGAGCCCGGCGGTGCGGGTGTTCGGCCAGAGGGAGGTGAGCTGGCGCGTGCGGCCCCAGCGGCCGGTGTCCGGGAAATTGCAGTTGGTGGTGGGCGGAAGGACGGTGGAGAAGAGCGTGGAGGCCGGGCAGGGCCTGCGCTATCTCTCGAAGAAGCGCACCCGATCTCTGGTCGAGTTGGTGCGTTATCCAACCGAGGCGCCGCTCCAAGCCGGGCTGGTGGACTGGATCGCAGTTGGGTACCCTTCGGCGAGCGTGCCGTTTCTGGGGTGGGAAGCCCACTGGTCCGTCTGGTTTATTGCGTTCTCTCTGGTGGGCGCGGCGGTGAGCCGGATGGGTCGTTGACGATCTTGGTGAAGGGGATGGTCAGGGAGCCGATGTTACCGGAGGGGCGGTCGCGGACCACGATGCGGAACTTTGTGGCGCCTGTTTGGCGGGGTGCGGTGGTTCGGTGGACGATGCCGGTCTTCAGGCGGTTCTGGTAGGTCTCGGGTCGCATCTTGATATCCATGGTCGCGGAGAGGACATGGTATTCGCGGCCCAGGTCGTCGGTCTGAGCGCACAGCACGTCGAGGGCGCCTAGCCAGAGCTGGCCCTGTTGGTCGAGGGTGACGCTGACCGGGTCTATGAGGATGTGAACCAGGACGGTGTTGGGCTGGGGTTGAGGGGAGAAATCCAAGCGCGCATCCAGGCGCACGGCGGTGGCGTCCAGGGGGCTCCAGACGGCGTCACGCAGGACGTCCTCGGGGGATTGGAGTTGGACGGCGGCATCGAGGTAGCCTCTGCGATGCCGGACCACCAGCCTGGGGCGGTTCACCCGAACGCGAATGTCCCGGAAGCTGCCGTCCTCCTTGAGGTCGGTGGGATAGTAGCCGAGGGTGTAAGTCACGCGCGAATCCTCGACCGCCTCACGAACGGAGTTCATCAGGTCGTTGGTGTTGTAGTAGGTCTTTCCGCCGGTGCGCTGGGCCAGTTCCTTCATGGTTGCGACGTTGGTGTAGGCGGTGGGAGTGATGAGCAACCCGCGGGCATCCACCGGGTAAACGGCGAGGTTGGCGTTATTGAGGGCGCGAATGGTCCGGTCCACTTCCGGGCCGAAGGTGCGAAAGCTGCGGCCGGTGATGCGGCGGGCGTGCGTGCTCTCCTCGACTGAACCCCGGGTTTGGCGGGTCGACAGGTCGGTTGTGCGGGGAGGCAGCTTTGCGGCAGGTGGAGGGGAGTCGTCCAGGAACCCGAGGATCATGGGGAAGCCGCCGGAGACCCAGACCAGGCTCTTGCGTCCGGGTACCCCGGCGAGATGGTTGGCGAGGGCCTCGAGGGCTTTCAGGGACGAGAGGATGCGTTGCTCCTGGTAATAGTCGGCTTCGTCCTTCAGCAGATCGAGGATGCCTTGCAGCGCGTCCTGGGCATCCGGGTCTTGGGGGTTGACGGGGATGTCCACCTTGCTCATGGGTGAACCGGGCCGGGGTTCGGCGGCGTCCAGGACAGGCGTGTAGAGGTTGCGGTAGCGGGCGAGCGATTTCAGAAGCATGGTCGCGTCGGTGGTGTAATCGTGCAGGATGCGGAGCTCGCGGCCCAAGGTGTACAGGCCCACGCGGTCCTGAGGCTGGAGGCGCTCGAGATAGCGGATGATTTGCTGCCGGGCCACTGCCTGGTCGCCCCACTTGGTGTTCAGGCCGTCCAGCAGGATGGCCGTGACGTTGGCGGGGGCGCCGGAACGCTGTTCCAGCCGGTTGGAGAACACATTGGGGGGCAGTTGGGCGGCGGGGGCATAGAGCTGATCTTTGGACTCGACGGAGAAGATGCGGATTTCCTGGGTCTTGCCGTTGTCCCTGAGAACAAAGTCCTCTTTCTTGAGATTGGCGACCGGGCGGCCGTTCCTGTCCTGTACCACGACGTTGACTTGCACGAGGCGGGTGGTGGAGCGCAGGACCAGGGAGGGCTCCTGAGCCGGCATGGGGGCCAGGAGAAGGGGTGCCAAGAATAATGAAGGGATGGAGTATTTGAAGGTCACGCGGATTGCCCTGCGTTTTTCCACGGGTAGTGAACGGATACAATTCTAGCAGGTGTACATCGAGGCGGCCGAGAAGTGGACACAGACAGGAATGTCTGTGCCACTGGGTTGAATGAAGGGGCGAAAAGGTGTATAGGTGGAAGTCCCGGTTATGAGATATCTGTGTGTGGTGGCGCTGCTGGCGCTGGGGGCGTGCCAGACGCCCGACAAGAAGAGGGAATCGCGGCGGCTGAACGTGGTGTTGGTGACCATTGACACGCTGCGGGCGGACCGGCTGGGGTGCTACGGCTATCGGAAGATCGAGACTCCGAACCTGGACAAGCTGGCGCAGAGGGGGGTGCTGTTTGAAAACGCAGTGGCGCAGGCGCCGCTGACGGCCCCATCGCACGCCAGCATGTTCACGGGCATGTATCCGGTGGTCCACAAGGTGCGGGACACGGGCGGGTTCGTTCTGGAGTCGTGGAACACGACGCTGGCGGAGGTTTTGCAGCAGCAGGGATGGGAGACGGCGGGGTTCGTGGGGGCGTCGGTGCTGAAGAAGAGTTTCGGATTCAGCCAGGGATTTGGGGTCTACGACGACCGGATGCCGAAGCCTGCGGCGGGCGCCATGGCGGGTGAATAT